>Ga0207713_1000336_pt1 | contig 52391 bp, 54 predicted proteins | sample KBSS64metaG_FD_184404 | JGI IMG/M metagenome (GOLD analysis project Ga0207713, IMG submission 184404) | Switchgrass rhizosphere microbial communities from Kellogg Biological Station, Michigan, USA - KBS S6-4 metaG (SPAdes) (version 2) | ecosystem: Host-associated > Plants > Roots > Rhizosphere >...
TCACGCGGCTCATGCCGGGCGCGATGATCTCCACCTATCCGCAGCGCGTGGACGATGACGCCTACCGCGTGTCGATCGACGTGCAGAGCTTCGATTCCTCGGCGGACGGCACGGTAACGCTGGCCGTGATCTGGTCCGTGCGCGCGCCGAGGGGAGGGCGGAGAGTGAACGGGCGCTCGGTCGTGCGCGAGTCGGCAAGCGCGCCAGGCTACGACGCGCTGATCGAGGCGCACAGCCGGGCGCTCGCGTCGGTGGCGAGAGATGTCGCGGTGGCGGCGCAATCGCTCACGCCGTCATGAGTTTCTGACCCACGGCTTGCGCACCAGCAACCAACCAGCGACCAACCACCAACCATTCACGCGGACATCTTCCCATCGGACTCGTCGTCCGCATGGTCCACCGCCGCGCCCGCCGCATCGCGCATGCCATACGCGGTCATCAGCCGATACAGCGTGACGCGCGAGATGCCGAGCGCCGTCGCGGCTTCGCCCAGCCGGTTGTTGTAGCGCCGCAAGGCGGTTTCGATCGCGCCGCGCTCGGCCGTTTCGCGGATATGGTCGAGCGTCGCGGTTCTCCTGTCGGCAGGCGATTCGAGATCGAGGTCGTGCGGCGTCAGCAGCCGGCCTTCGGCCATCACGAGCGCATGGCGCACGCGATTGATCAACTCGCGCACGTTGCCGGGCCAGTGATAGTGGCACATGGCCTCGATCGCCGACGGCGTGAAGCCATGAATCTTGTGCGTGCTGTCGGTCTTGTACTTCTGCAGAACGTGGTGCGCGAGCACTTCGATATCCGCGCCGCGCTGGTTCAGCGGCGGTTCGTCCACGCGCAGCACGCACAGGCGATGGAACAGGTCGGCGCGAAAGCGTCCGTCCTCGATCGCCGCTTCGAGGTCGACGTGGGTCGCTGAAATGATGCGGATGTCGACCGCAATCGGCTCATTGCCGCCGAGCCGCTCGATCTTGCCTTCCTGCAGAAAGCGCAGCAGGCTCGCTTGCGCTTCGAGCGGCATGTCGCCGATTTCGTCGAGAAACAGCGTGCCGCCGTTGGCCGATTCGATGCGGCCTATCTTGCGCCGGTCCGCTCCCGTAAACGCACCGCGTTCATAACCGAACAACTCTGACTGGAGAAGATTGTGGGCGATCGCACCGCAATTGATCGCCACGAACGGCGCCTTGCGGCGCGGCGAGCGACGGTGGATCGCGAGCGCGGTGAGTTCCTTGCCGGTGCCGGACTGACCGGAAATGAACACGCTGGCGCTCGTGTTGGCGACCTTGCGGATGGTGCTGAATAGCTGCCGCATGGCCTCGCAATTGCCCACCATCTCGTCGTCGTCCGCGAGCGGGGTTCCGGCGCCGGTGTCGAGATAATCCAATGCCGCCATGCCCCGAGCGTGCCCGAGCACGCGCGCGATCGATTCGCGCGGCAACGGCAGCGTGACGTAGTCGAAACAGTAATTGCGGATCAGCTCGCGCACCGGCTTGCTGGCCGCCTGACCATCGGCCGTGACCGCCACCCAGCCGATCGCCGTTTGGCTCAGGCAGGCCTTGAGCACGGAAAAGTCGCGCAGCGTGAAGCCGTCGAAATCGATGAGCCCCGCTGCGACGCCGGTCTTCCTCGTCGCGGCCTCGGCGCTGGCGGGGGTTTTCGCCACGACCACGTCCCAGCCGGCCGCGCGCATGTCCGCGAGAAGCGCGTCGTCCGGCGTGCGAGCAACGCAGATCAGACGGCGCCGAGTGTCGGGCAGGCGCGCGGGAGCCGGCCCGGCCGGACCGGCCGTCGCGCAGACGACCGTTGCAGCGCGCTCGGATGACTTTCGCACGGTACGTCCCCCTTCATTCTTGCGTCGGTGCGCCCGCACACCTGTTGCCGCGAGGAGCGTGAAACGCCCCCTCAGCAATAACGTCCGGATTCGCCCCTGGACGTATCGGTACTTTCCCCGGCGACATGCGATGCACGAACACCCGATGCACACCGCCGGTTCGAGCACCTCCTAACCGCCGCCGCTCAACGTGGGCAGCAACACCCGGTAGATGTGGATGAACGCGGGCCCGAGCAGAACCGTGAGCAGCGCGGGAAAGATGCAGAAGATCAGCGGAAACAGCAGCTTCAGCGCGATCTTCGCGGCCTGTTCCTCGGCGCGCATGCGACGGCGCGTGCGCAGCGTGTCCGACAGCACGCGCAACGACGAGCCGATACTGGTGCCGAACCGTTCGGCCTGCACCAGCATCGCGCAAAACGAATCGACGTCCTCGACGCCCGTGCGCAGCGAGAGATTGCGTAGCGCCTTTTCCTTGGTAAACCCGGAGCGCATTTCGAGCAGCATGAGTTGCAGTTCGCTCGCGACCACCGGGCTGCGCAATTCGATTTCTCCCGCCACTTTCATCAAGCCCGCGTCGAGGCTGAGACCCGCTTCGACGCACACGGTCAGCAGATCGAGCGCGTCGGGGAAGTCCTCGAAGATGGTCCGCTTGCGCCACGCGATGCGCCGCGTCAGCACCACGTTCGGCAGGTAGTAGCCGAACGCGGCGAGCAGCGCGAGCGTGCCCATGAACATGTACTGTTGCGCGAAGAACGACGTATTGGACAGCAACACGAGCGCGATCAGCGGCAGCACGAGCGCAAGAATGGTCTTGGCGGCGAAATAAAGCGCGGCGGCTCCCTGCGTGCGCCAGCCCGCGTTCATCATTTGCACGCGCAGCGCCGAGTTTTCCCAGCCTTCGGCCGGAATCGACAGCTTCGAGATCGGCTGCGAAATCTCCGCGAGCTTTTCGAGCCAGGCGGACCCGGTCGACGTACTGCCGGGTTCGGACATGGGCAGGTTCGCGCCGCCCGCCTGCTCGATGCGCCGGCGCATATCGCGTGGCGAGAGCAGCAGCATCGCGGCGAATGCCGCGCCGAACACCACGGCGAAAAGACCGGCCAGCAACAGCATATGCATCGAGTCGAGCGTTTGCATGACAACTCCCTGGTATCTTGTTACGCGACACGCCTGCGAGGCGGGCGCGTCAGACGCGAATCTTGACGATGCGCCGCATCCACATCACGCCGAACAGCATGGAGAAGGCCAGCGTCTGCAGCATCTTGATGCCGGCCGGGTCCTGCCACAGCACGTCGAGAAAGCTGGGGTTCAGGACCATCATGAAGCCGGCGGTGACGAACGGCAGCAGGCCGAGGATCCACGCCGACAACTTGCCCTCGGCCGACAGCACGCGGATCTTGTCGAACAGCTTGAGGCGCTCGCGGATCAGCGTCGCGATGCCGTCCAGCACCTCGGCGAGATTGCCGCCCGTTTCCCGCTGGATCAGCACGGCGATCACGAAGTAGCGCAGATCGCGAACCGGCACGCGCGTCGCCAGATTCAACAGGGCTTCGTTCAGCGAGACGCCGTAGTTGATCTCGTCGAACGTGATGCGGAATTCGCCGCCCATCGGCTCGGCGAACTCGGTGCTCACCATGCCGATCGCGCCCGAGAACGCGTGCCCCGCGCGCAGCGCGCGGCTGATCATGTCGGCGACGTCGGGCAACTGGCGTTCGAGTTGACGCAGCCGCTTGCTGCGCCGCCGGCTCACGTACAGGAACGGAATCGCCGAGGTGGTGAGCGCGCCGAGCGCGGCGAACAGCGTCGGCACCGGTGCGAACGTGGCCGCCCCGAGCACGGCGGCCGGCAGCACGAGGCTCGCGCCGAACAGCCGCGCGATCGACCACTTGAGCCCCGACTGCTGGATCCACAAGTCGAGCGTCTGGATGCGCGGCAGCCGCATCAGCAGCTTGTCGAGCGTTTGGGACTCGCTCAGCATGCGGTTCTTCAGGATCGTGAGGCGATCCTTATGCACCTGGCCGCCGGCGGACAACGCGCGGATTCGCGATTCGATCCGGCGCGCGGAAGGGCCGTGACGATTGTTCCACCACTGGTAGCCGCCCTCGAGCGCGAGCACGACAGCGAGGAACAGCAAGATGGCGAATGCGTAGAAGATCGGGTTCATGCAGGTCTCCTGAGACCGCGACGAGTCAATGAGCGGATCGGCCTCGCCGGATCAACGGGTTTCGAAGTGCCGTCCCGGATCGTAGGTCTGATCGGGCAGGTTGATGCCGAACGCCTGCAGGCGCTCGGCGAATTTGGGCCGCACGCCGGTCGCGCAAAAGTACCCGCGCACCGAACCGTTTTCGTCGATGCCGGTCCGCTTGAACGTGAAGATTTCCTGCATGTTGACGATGTCGCCTTCCATGCCGGTGATCTCCTGAATGCTGACGATCTTGCGGCGTCCGTCGGTCAGGCGGGCCGCCTGTACCACCACCGAGATGGCCGACGAAATCTGCTGGCGCATGGTTTTGGTCGGCAGCGACAGGCCGCCCAGGTTGATCATGTTTTCGAGGCGTGTGAGCGCATCGCGCGGCGTATTCGCGTGGATCGTGGCGAGCGATCCTTCGTGACCCGTGTTCATCGCGTTGAGCATGTCGAGTGCTTCCGGCCCGCGCACTTCGCCGAGAATGATGCGGTCGGGCCGCATCCGCAGCGCGTTGCGCACCAGCGTGCGCTGCGTGATCTCGCCGCGCCCCTCGATGTTCGGCGGGCGTGTTTCGAGCCGCAGCACGTGCTGCTGGCGCATCTGCAGTTCGGCGGCGTCCTCGATCGTGACGATGCGTTCGTCGTCGGGAATGAAGCCCGACAGCACGTTGAGCAGCGTGGTCTTGCCGCTGCCGGTGCCGCCCGACACCAGCACGTTGACCTTCGCGCGCGCCAGCGCATCGAGCACCTCGGCCATCGGCGGCGTCAGGCTTTGCAACTCGATCATGTCGGAGACCTGCAACGGATTGACCGCGAAGCGCCGGATCGAGAGCAGCGGTCCATCCACCGCCGAGGGCGGAATGATCGCGTTCACGCGCGAGCCGTCCGGCAGACGCGCGTCGACCATCGGGCTCGATTCGTCGATGCGGCGCCCGACGCGCGACACGATCTTCTCGATCACCTTCATCAGATGCGTGTCGTCGTAGAACGTCACGTCGGTCAGTTCGAGCCGACCCTTGCGTTCGACGTAAGTGTGCTGGTACGTGTTGACCAGAATGTCCGACACGGTCGGATCGCGCAGCAGGCTTTCCAGCGGACCGAAGCCGAACATCTCGTCGTACACGTCGATCACCAGCTGGCGGCGTTCAAAATCGTTGGCCGGCGCTTTCTCTTCTTCGAGAATGCGCGTGATGAGCGTGCCGATCTCCTGGCGGACCTGATCGGTCGGCAAGCGCGCGAGACGTTCGAGTTCGACGCGTTCGAGCACGCACTGATGTATTTCGCGTTTGAGCTTCTGGTAAGCGCCCCGCGCCATCTGATTCGACGAATGGTGGCTGCTTTCGCGCTCGGCGAACGGCTGCACGCGTTGAGCGGAAATCTGTTCACGCAGCGACATGGTGTGTCTCCCTGTTGTGTATCACATAGCCTTGAGTTTCGGCGCCGGCTGGCGGCCGAAGAAGCGGCTCAGCAGCGGCTCGCTTTTGACGCGGCTGCCTTCGGGTCCCGCCGAGAGGCTGACGATGTTGCCGGCGAGCGCGAGCAGGCTGCGCGACACGCTGCTAGTGCGGCTCACCTTGGTGATCGGCACGCCGTGATTCACCGATTCCAATACCGTGTCGGTATCCTCCGGGATCACCTGGTACGGCCGCATGCCGAGCACTTCTTCGAGCGCGGCGCGCGCGCGTTCGCCGTGGCGCGTGTAGCGGTTCAGCAGCAGCCGCGTGCGGTCGGCCGGATAGGCGAGCGACGCGAGGATTTCCTGCAGACGCCGGCCGGCTCGCACGTGCGGCATGCTTGCCTGCAGCACGAGATGAATCTGGTCGCTGCGATCGAGCGCGAGGATGGACAGCGCGTTGACGGACTGGCCCAGGTCGAAGATCACCATGTCGTAGCGCGGAACGGCCACGCCCAGGATCCATTCGAGCCTTTCTTCCTTGATCTCCGACGCCTTGATCGGATCGCCCGCGCCGGCGAGGATGTGGAACGTGTCGCTCACGTGCACGAGGCAGGCGTCGAAGAAAGCCGCGTCCATGCGCTCGACCTGAGCGCACATTTGCGGCAGCGTGGAGGGCGCTTTTTCCTCGGTCACGAGAAACGCGGCGTCGCCGAAAAGCTGATTGAGGTCGATCAGCAGCACGCGCTTTTTTTGCGTTTCGGAGATCGCATGCGCGACGTTGCTGGCAATGAAGCTGGTTCCCGCGCCGCCCTTGCAGGACAGGAACGAAACGATCTGCGTCTCGTGCGCGCCATTGAGCGCCCGCTGACTCTCGATGCGCGAAAGCGCGTCGCCGAGCGAGGCGCGATTGAGCGGCCAGCCCAGCACGTCGCGAAAGCCCGCGCGCATGGCTTCGATCAGCGTCTGCGGCGACGCGTCGGGAATCAGCAGAATGCTGGTGACGTGGGTGCGCCCGCTGCAGAGCCTCGCGACGACCGGCAGTTCCGCGGCATCGAGCGACGCGGCGTCGACGATCAGCACGTCGAACGCGTCCAGGCTGTCGCCGCGCTCGATCAGCAACGACGGCCTGCCTGCCACGCGCGTGGTGCGATAGTTGCCGCACTCGCCGATCAGACGCACGATTTGCGCGAGCCGCGTGGCGTCTTCCGAAGTGATGAGAATGTTGATCATGATCGTGGTGGCCTGGTTATAGGAAGTTATTGACAGACGGTGCCGCCGGTCGACGTCGCGAGGCTTTCGCGCGGCAGCGTGGTGGTGAGCGGCGGCATCGTGAGCGTGAGCGGCACGAACGGAATCATGGTTTGCACGCTGACGTTGGTGACGCTGACGGTAACGAGCCGGCATGTGTTGCGCGCCGTGGCGGGGTCCGCGTCGCAGCCGGTCGGCGTGTACGCGACGTTCACGTTGGACGAGGCGAGCAGGGGCAATAGGCTGGTCATCTTGCTCTTGATCACCGCCGCGTTGGCATCGCACACCACGGCGGTGCGCGCGCCGAGACGCACCGCCTCGCTCGCGGTGTTCCAGTAAAACAGCACGCGGCTGAATTCGCAGATGCCGATCAGCACCGTGCAGAGAATGCCGGCAACCAGTGCGAACTCCACGACGGCGGCGCCGCGCTGCTTGCGCAGCCGCCTCGATACGGATAACGGTAGCGGGTTCATGACACTTGCCTCATCACGGTAACGATGTTGCCGAACGTCAGGCCCACCAGGTTGAAGTAGGTGAGGAGCGGCGAGTACGGATACCCGGCGATCTTCACTTCGACCAGGTTGATGCTGCCGGCGGCGTTCGAGGGGCCGACGCCGTTGTCGTTGTCGTAGGTCGGGACGTTGGCGAACTGCGGCGGGTCGGACGGATCGGTGCAGCCGCTCGTGTGCGCGCTGTCGCATACGACCACCATCGAAGTCGTCAGGCCCGACACGAGTTCGGTTCCGCTGCCCGACGAGGGGCACGTCGTGCTGCCGTAGACGGCGAGGCACTGAGCCTGCGCGAGCGGGTAGGCGCTATCGGTCGGCAGGTAGGTGGACAGATAGCGGGCCGCGTCGCGCGTCGCCTTGGTGAGCGCTTCGTACTGGTAGATCGCGTGACCGAATTCGGCCACGCCGGCCACGAGCGTGACGAGCGGAATCAGCACGATGGCGAATTCCACCGCGGCCGAGCCGCGCATGCGCGCCAAACGGGAAGAGTGTTTTTTCATGACGGCCCCTATTGCAACAGCACGGGAACTTGCGGTCCGACCGAGCTGCCGGAGCCCGGCACGCCCTGGGTCGCGCACGGGCTTCCCGCCATCGACGACGAACCGCGGTACTCGAGATGGACAGGCCCGGCGGTGCCGGTGGAGCCCATCGGATCGAGCATCAGCACGCAATCCCACGTCACGACCGGGGCGCTGTGGGCGCTTGCCAGCGTGCCGCAATCCAGTTCGGGGGCGAGCGCGAGACGCCGGTCGGCGCCGAGCGGATAGTTGCCGGCGCTGTACGAGCCCTTGGTGTTGACGCCGGAGAGCGTGTCGCCCTGATAGCTCTGAAACGTGTTGCGCTTGCTGACGAAGTCGCTATAGGCGTTGAACGGTGGGCTGAAGGTGCTCGCCGTGTACGCATATCCCGTGAAATCCGGCGCGCCGTCCTGAGGTCCCTTGAACGAGGTGCCGTAGATCCCGAAGCGCGTATTCCATGCACCCGCGTCGGCGACCTTGTTGCCGGTCGAACCGATGCTCGCGCCGACCGCGGGCAGGCTGCAAAAATTCCCCGTCAATTCGTTCTTGATCGCGACCGCATTGCTGCTGCCGTCGAGGGCGGCCCAGCCAAAGTTGCCGGGGCCGTCTGCCGGCGAGGAGCCGCTTTTCGACGCGATCCACTGCCCGATCGTATAGCTCGCGCCCACGATGGGCGGCGTGACCTCCGTCCCCGGCTTGCAGATGAAGACCGGAATCGCGCAGGTGGTTTGCGCCGCGCCGACAGTCGCGACCGCCGAAGCGGAAACCGTCGCGTTGGCGATGGTCGCGCCGGTGAATGCGCCGAGCACCTGGATGAACCAGTGCGCGATGTTCGACTTCGACGTCGTGCATTTGGCGTACTTCATGCTCGCCGGGCTGGCGACGGCGCTCTTCGGCAGGAACGGGTTGCTCAGCGAATCGCTGAACAGCACGCTGCTGTCGGTCGTCAGTTGCACCGCGCCGCTTTGAAACAGCGCGTAGTTGAGGTGGCCGGCCGTGATGCCGGCGGCCTCGGGCACGGACAGATTGACGGTGGCGCCGGTGAGATCGCGCGCGGCCGCCAGCGCGCAGGCATCGGCGCTGTTCTGCAACTCGCTCTTGGCGACGTACAGCTTGCCGAGATCGAGTGCGAGACCCACGAAGCCGATCAACGCCACCAGCGACACCGCGACGATGATCGATACCGCGCCGCGTTCGCCGCGGCGAGCCGCGCGGTATCCCCCTGATTGTTTTACGCGATACATGACGCCCCCCGGTGCATGGTGTCGTTACTGGCTGCCGCCCCCGCTGCCGACGCCGATGACGAATGCATTCGGTGTCGGCACGGGTTGTTGAAACGACTTGTCGTAGGTGTTCATCGCCGAGGCCGCGGCCTTGCCGTCCACGCCCTGTGCCGCTTGCGCGTGTTCCGCCGCGTGCGGATCGATGATCTGCGCCTGGGTGACGCTTTTCAGCGCCTCGCCGATATGCGCATCCCAGATCGGCGTGCTGGTCATGCAACCGCCGAGCGCCGCGCAGACCGGCACGATGAGCGCGGTCCAGCGTGCGAAAGCAAAGTGTTGGTGTTTCATGAGATTCCCCTTGGCATCACATCAATGTTGGAGCGCGCTGCTCGAAGCGTCCGCTTTCGCGACTTCCTGCTTCGCCGTGCGCGCGGCGATCCGTGCCGCCGCGCTTTCGATGCGGGCGGCGCGAGCGGCCTGCGCGGAGTCGGCGGATGGCGTCGGCGTCTCCGCCAGCGGTTCCACGGTGACCGTCGTCGCCGGCACCGCGGCCGACGTGACCGGTGGCGCGTCGGGCTGCCGCAGCACGGTTTCCGTCGGTTCCTGACGCGCCGGCGCGGGCGTGGGCTGCGGTGCTTGCGGCTTCACGGAAGCCGGCGCGGTAGCGGGTGCGGTAGCAGGCGCGGCGGCGGGTGTGGCGTTGGCAGGCGCGGCGGCGGATGCGGCAGGTGTGACATTGCCAGGCGCTGCGTTCTCCGGCGTCGCGGCGCTGGGCGCGGTGGTCGCTGCCGGCGCTTTCAGCTTCGGATGACGGCCTTCCATGTTGCCGGTGGCGTAGACATCGACCGCGTTGGCCGGCGAGAAGCTGTCGGTCGGCAGCGGATAGTCCGCGGTCTGCAGCGGCTTGACGAGGTGCGGCGTGATGATGAACACCAGCTCGGTCAGGTCCTGCTGGAACGACGTGCTGCGGGCCAGCGCACCGAGCACCGGAATTTCGCCGATGCCGGGCACCGCCTTCAGCGCGCCGGTGACGTTGCTCTTCATGAGCCCGCCGATTGCGAACGATTCGCCGTCGCTCATCTGCACGACCGTGGACGCGCGGCGTGTCGTGATGAGCGGCAGGATCGACACGCCGCTCACGTTGGTCGCGCTGAGCGTGATGCCGGTCGGCGAGAGCTCGGAGACTTCGGGCGCGACCTTCAGGCTGATGCGGCCATTGGCGAGCACCGTCGGCGTGAACTTCAGGCCCACGCCGAATTCTTCTTCCTGCAGCGTGATGGTCGTCGCGCCCGTGCTGCTGCTCTGCGGCACCGGAATGAAGATCTTGCCGCCCGCGAGGAAGGTGGCTTCCTGTCCGCTGATCGCGACCAGATTCGGCTCGGCGAGAATCTTCACGAGGTCGTCGGTCTTCTGCGCGTCGACCGCGAAGCCGAACGGCCGGTTGTTCGCCTTGTTGCCCGCGGCGAAGCTGGTTACGCCGGCCAGCAGATTGCTCACGAGCGCGCCGCTCCATGAACCGAAGCCGCCCTGAATGTTGAATGCGGCGCCCATCTGATTGATGAGCGTCTTCGACACCTCGGCGACCTTCACTTCGAGCATCACCTGTTGCGGCGCATCCACCACCATCATGTTGATGACGTCGGCGGGTTTGCTGGTGCTCGAGCTTTGCTGGGCCACATTGTTGCCGTTGCCCATCGTGCCGGTGCCGCTCTGCGATTGCTGCGTGGGCTGGGCGCTCGCGTGAGCCTTGGCGATTTCCATCGCCTGCTGGGCAGCCGGCGAACTCGACACGTGGCCGCCGAGCACCAGGTTGCCCGCCGCGGTCGACACGCGGATGCCGCGCTCCGCGGGCAACAGTTGCCCGAGCGATTGCTGCACGCCGTTGGCGTCGATGTTGACGATCACGTCGATGATCTGGCAACTGCCGCTGCGTCCCTGCACGATCATGTTGGTCGTGCCGACCGCCATGCCGACGAGGTACAGCGTGCGGGGCGATACCAGCGTCGCCTGCACGATCGTCGGATTGCCGAGCGTGCGGTTGCGGACCGCTTCGGCGAGCGGCAGCAGGGCCGACTTGCCGACCGGCACGACGACGCTGGTTTGCTCATGGACCGCGCCGGTGCAGTCCGGGCCGCGCAGCGGCGCGGCCGATCCGCCGGCCGGCGTCGGCGCCGCGGCGAGCATCATCTGCCCCGGCACGCGGCCGCCCGGCAAGGGCGTGTTCGGCCGCGCTTTGGCGAGCGCCGGACCCTCGAATGCTTCCTGCGCCATGCTGCCTTGCGCAACCAGTAATCCGGCGCACAGTGCCGAGGCGACTACGACGCCACCCAGCGAGCGGCCACGCTTTGCGCCGCCGGATGAGAACCCCAGTTTCGTTTTCATTTCTTCATCCCCCATTCCCGACATCTTGTGAATCGAGATTTCTGATCTTTGCTTGGTGGTGTCAGCTGCGGCGTTCCGTCTTCGCGGATGCCGCCGCGTCCGGTTTAGAAACATTCGACACTGCCCAGCACACCCGAGAGCACGCCGACGCAATCGCGCTTGACGGCCGGCCGGGCGGCGTAACGCACCTTCGCCGGCTGAACCGGCAAGGCGGCCGGCGCCGAGGCGGGCACGGCGGCGGAGGTGCCGAGCAAGGTGAATTTGGTGGCGCCGACGGTCGGCAGCGTGGCCTTGTCGATCTGATTGCGCAGCACGAGCGAGAGCGTGCCGACGCTGCGCGCCAGATCGAGTTTTTCCGCCTGCACGGGCGAGACTTCGAGCGTGACGGCGTTGACGACCTTCGGCGCGGTATCGTCGCGATTCACCTGCTGCGCCACCGCGAGCACCAGGATCTTTTCCAGCACGATCTTCGAGATGCTTTGCTGATCGGCCTTGCCCGGCTCCTGGGTGTTCACGATCACGTCGACGTAATTGCCCGGCAGCGCGAAGCCCGCCACGCCGACCACGTCGTTCACGCGCACCGTGATCGCGCGGTTGCCTTCGCCGATCACGGCCGACAGGCCGCCCTTGGTGCCGATCGGCGCGAGCTTCGATTCGATCACCGGCTCGCCGCGGCCGAGACTCGTGCGCACGACGCGGCCCTCCAGCGCTTTCGGATCGGTGAACGCACCGGGCGGCACGCTGCCCGTCGGCCAGTTGACGGTGCGGATCAGGCCGGCGTTGAGCGGCTCGCCGAGATTGACGTCACCCGCGGCGACCGCGATCGGCGTGATGGCGCTCGACGAGGTTTGCATCAGCCACCGCGAGGCGAAGACCACGGCAGCGAGACCCGCCAGGACGGCGATGGCCAGCATGACTAAAGCGCGACTGTTTTTCATGGTGATACTCCTGCGTAGGTCGTTGGACACTTGCCGGTCAACCGGCGGCCAACTGTCGGCCCGGCCGGTCGGCCGTGGGTGGGTAAGAGGCGTCGTGGTCGGTCGCGATGCCGAAGTAGTTATGCCAGGCGTCGCGCAGTCCTTCTTCCGTCACTTCGCGCGCCGCGCCCCGGTAGTGCGCCGCGGCGGAAAACAGATCGAGCAGGTCGCCGGGATAGCAGGCGAGGAACGGTCTGCCGCTCGGGAAGTGCAGGTTGTGCAACAGGTAATCGAATACGGCCTGGCTCGCGGTGAGTTCCAGCGCCGCGCAGCGGGCGTTGAAGACCGCGTGGTAGTCGTCGACCGATAACGGGCCGACGTACAGCTTCGAGCCGAGCCGGCGCAGGAAGGCGTCGTCGAATTCGCTCGGCGTGAGGTTGCTGGAGAACACCGGCCAGACGTCGAACGGCGCCATGAAGCGCGAGCCGGATTGCAGCGTGAATTGATCGACGCCACGATCGAGCGGCATCAGCCAGCGATTGAGCAGTTCATGCGGCGCGATGCGCTGGCGGCCGAGGTCGTCGACGATATAGAGACCCATGCTCGCCTTCATGTGCGGCGGCGCCTGATAGAAACCGGCCGCGGCGTCGTAGCGCAGGTCGAGCCCCTCGAGCGTCAGTTCGCCGCCGGAGATCACCACCGGGCGGCGGCACATGCGCCAGCGCCGGTCGGCGGTCGACGCCGGCTCCTGCTCGGGCGCGTCGCGGTGCACGAGCGGGTCGTAAAGCTGGATGATTTCGCCGCCCACGAAGAGCGCGTAGGGAATCGGCACGTTGCCGCGCAACAGCAGGCCGAGCCGCTCCGCGAGAAAGGTCTTGCCGCTGCCCGCGAGGCCGTGCAGCAGCAACGGCCGTCCCGCATTGAGCGAGGCGGCGGCGGCGTCGAGCAGCGCCGGATCGATGACCACGTTGTGGAACGCCGCCCGCACCTCCGCTTGCGTGATGCGCAGCCAGCGCACCGAATGTTCGCGCACGCTTTGCACATAGCTTTCGAACACGACGGGTGCGGGGCCGCAATAGCGGCAGCGCGCCATGTCGTCCTGCGCGAGCGTGCGGCCGCTGTCCGTGAGACGAACCTGCACGTCCATGTCGGTCGCGCCGCGGTGCGTGATCTCCAGCAGATGCTCGCGCACGAGAAAGGCCAGCACTTCATCGAGCACGCCGATGGACAAGCGGTGCCGCTCGGCGAGTTCGGCGAAGCTCGACTTGCCGTACAGCAGCGCTGACTTGAGCACGAGGCGGCTCACGAATTCCAGAGGCAAGCCCGTTTCGGCCAGCGTGCGCGGCGCGCGCAGCGACACGGCGGATTCCTCCGCGCGACGCCCATGCGAGGGCGCCGGCTCGGGAAGGCGCGTCACCTGGGCAAGCGTCGCGCTTTCGATGTTGTGCTGGTTCATCGCTCTTTTCTCCAGCGCCGTTTGCCACTGGCGCTACAGGCTGTACCGCTGTTAGCTGCCTCGTATCGAAGGCAACCCCGGATTGCTCGGCTACGCAGCCGATGCGAACAACACACCTAATGTCCCGGCGGCAATGGCGACGCCGTAGGGCAGTGATCCAACCGATTCGACCTGCAGATGCTCACGATTCCTCGCCCGTTGTGCGGGGCGCCACGCGCTCGTCGTCATGCACCAGAGATTCACGAGCAACTGCCGCATGCGGCCTTGATGCAAGGCGACCCACAGCGACCAGATTCCGCCGATGACGAACGTCGCCAGTGCGATGCGCACGGTCAGCGCCGGTCCGACCCAGGCGCCGATCGTCAGCAGCAGCTTCACGTCGCCGGCCGCCATGCCGCGCAGCAGATAGAACGGCAGCAGGACCGCGAAGCCGGTCAACGCGCCCATCAACCAGTCCGCGCCGCCCGCAAGCGGGCCTTGCAGCCAGAGCTGCACCACCAGCGCGGCGGCGAGGCCGAGCGCGATGATCCGGTTCGGAATGCGCCGGCTGGTGATATCCGTGCTGGCGGTCACGATGGCCAGCGCGATCACGCATGCGGGAATGGGTTGGGGCGGCAGTAACATGACGTGTCCGGTCTCGTTCTTCTGCGTTCATGCGAGCGCCGCCGCGACCTTCGTCGCGATGCGCTGATAGAGATCGCTCACGGAGCTGCCCAGTGAAGCGACAGCGCCGAGGACCGTCACCGCGATCAGCGACGCGATCAACGCGTACTCGATCGAAGTCACGCCGCCTTCGTCTCGCAGAAGCTGCTTCACTACGTCGCTCCATGCATGCATGGCGATCTCCTGAATGGGTTCGTTGCCGGGTCCCGTTTGGCAACGGGCCCGCAACGATCTTAAGGAAGACGGGAGAGACGGAAAAACCGCTCACCCGTCAATCCCGTCTCACAGGTCGTTTCCGATCGTGGTGAACACTGAGTCCAGCTTTTCGCCAACGGTCTTGACCGCACCGATGATGACGACCGCGATCAGCGCGGCGATAAGTCCGTATTCAATGGCGGTGACACCATCTTCGTCACGAACGAAACGCTTGGCTTGGGCGATGATGTTTTGCATGGCTAACTCCTTTGGATGGCAACAATAAGCCCTTGACCTGAACAGGCTGAGGGAAGGAACTACAAAGGAACTACAGGGCACTACGGAAAAAACCGGCGTCGAATCTAGACCTGACGTGTCGGTGCGCGCGCAAGAGCGTGCAAACCGGGCGGGGCCGAGGATTCCTTGCGAGGAAACGGATAGGGGAGCGTGAGCGCGGCGATCGGCCTGGCGCACGGTCCATGAAGATCACCTTCAGCGCGTTGGTGCGCGCCGCGGACGATCGATGCAATGGCAGCAGGGAACGTAGCGTTCGAGTCGCTGTTGCGACGGTGGGTCCGCCGCTTGGTTTGATGGTTCTTCATCTCGTGGTCCTCTGCTTCGTTGCTCGTTATTGGCTTCCGGTGTGAGCTGGAGCCCGCTAGTCAGTCGGCGACCACCCTCTGTTCCATCCACACGCGCTGTGATGTTCTTGCAGCAGCGCATGCGGACGAACTTCCCCGTGGCTGACTTCCGTCGCGGTTCAGGCTCTCGCTTGTCGCTGCTGCCTGAATCGCATCGGTCGTCACGTCGTCGACTTCCGCGCTTTCCCCTTTGCAAGCTCCAGGCCAGCGACCCCAAATGCCAGGAAAGACGGCGTTGACGCCGATTCGCCCGCGCTTCGGTTGCGTTCCTGAAGCACAGGTTGTCTCCGATCTGCGACGTTTTCGGGTGCCGGCCGGCCACGCTGAAAAACCCGCAAAGGCCCGCCAATCAAGGCGCTGCGCAAAATTTCTAGCGATTTACCCTGGGACGAGTTCAACGCCTCGGCGGTCGATATCGGGAGGTTTTCAATCGGCTTGCCAGCCCAAACCGTTGCATGCGTGAAACATGACCTCTTCGGCACGCTCAAAATCGCGTCGAATTTCCGCTTCGAGGGGTTGATTTCGGACCTGCCTCGGCTGGGCAGGAAAACGATGGGTTGAAAGTCTGAATATTTCCTACAACAATGAATCGACCGTAAGCGCGCGACGTTCACTTCGCTAGCTTAGGAATAGAAAGAAAAAAACGAATGGACCGGATGAGTAGAAAAACATTCGGACCTCATGTGAGGCGGGGATCATGTACTTTGCAGATCGGGGACCACTCGATGCGGACCGTCGCATCCACGGCTGGCTGACTCGCGAGCGCGTGCTGCTGTACAGCTGCGCGATGCTCGTCGTGTGCGCCATCGTATTGGCGGCCTGGGCCTGGACCAGTCACGGCTTCATGGCGGATAACACCACGCGTCCGGGCATCGATTTTTCGGTGTTCTGGACCGCGTCGCACATGATGCTGAACGGCACGCCGGCCGCCGTCTACGACTATCCGACGTTTGCACGCGCCGAGTCGGCGCTATTCGGCGCATACGTCAATCACGGTTTTTTGCCGTGGCTCTATCCGCCGACGCTGCTGCTGCTCGTCGCACCGCTTGCCCTTTTGCCGTACGTCGTTTCCTATGTGCTGTTCATGGGCGTTTGCGCATGGCTTTTCGCAATCGGCACGCTCGGCGTGAGCGGCCTCGCCGCGCACTTCCATCGCCCGCGAATCGCGGCGCTCGTCGTGCTTGCGTATCCCGGTGTGTATATCGCGGCGGTCGTCGGACAAAACGCGCTGCTCACCGCCGCGCTGATGGCGTTCGCCGTTCGCTGGAATGAGAAGAATCCGGTACTGGCCGGCATTTGCATCGGCTTGCTCGCGATCAAGCCGCAATTGGCCGTGTTGTTCCCGATCGTGCTGATCGCGACGCACGCCTGGAAGACGATGGGCGCAGCCGCGATTACCGCCGCCACGTTTGCGGGCGTCAGCGTCCTCGTGTGCGGCACGCAATCGCTCCACGCGTTCATGGCCAGCGCCAGCTTCGCGCGAGAGATGGTGCTGGAGAGCCGCATGCTGTACTGGTTTGCGTCTCCGACGCCGTTCGCCACGATGCGTCTCGCGGAAGCATCCATCGTCATGGCTTATGTCGTGCAAGGCGGCGTCGCGCTGATCGCTGCCGCAGCCACCTGTTACGTATGGCGGCGCACGCCCGACCTGCGCATGCGAGCCGCGGTAATCGCCGTGGCGACGATGCTCGCCAATCCCTACCTGTGGTTCTATGAACTGACGTGGCTCGGCGTCGCGCTCGCCTGCCTGGTGGTAAGCGGTCTGGAAAAGGGCTGGCGGCGCGGCGAGCAGACCATGCTGGTGATCGCGTGGCTGCTGCCGATCTACGAATACCTCAATCGCCTGACTCACTTGCCCCAAATCGGACCGATGGTGCTGCTGCTGGTGCTGCTCGTCATCGTGCGGCGCGCGCGGCTCGACACGGAGGTGACGGCATGAATCCGCACGCGTTCCGTCATGCGCCGTCGAAGTCACGGCCTTTGCCCGCGTTGCAGGTGGCGGGTCCGCGGCGGCGTCCGCATTGGCTCAATGCAAACCGGCTGCGGCTCTATCCGCTCGTCATGTTCGCCTGCTTCGCATTGTTCGTTGCGATCTATCTATTCCGCCTGAACACGCAGAGCGGGATCAGTCCGCTCATGGTGGACTTCCTGCCGTTCTGGAGCGCGGCGGTCATGGCTCTCCAGGGGCATGCGGTCGACGCCTATAACGTGCACGCGCTTTCGCTGATCGAGATCGGCGCGATGCCGCATTTCGCCACGGTCGACGGCATCCTGCCGTGGCTGTACCCGCCCAATGCGCTGCTCATGATCGTTCCGCTCGCGCTGCTTCCTTATAAGCTGGCGGCGGCGGTGTGGCTCGGCGGCGCGTATCTGCTGTTCGTCAAGGTGATTCGCACGATCTTGCCGGACCGGCAGGCCCTTCTGCCCGCGCTGTTCTTTCCGGGCGCGCTGTTCGTCATCACCGTCGGGCAAAACGGTTTGCTGACGGCCGCGCTCGCCGGATGCGGCCTCGCGTGGCTGTGTCGCCGCCCGGTCGCGGCGGGCATCTGCTTCGGCCTCTTGTGCATGAAGCCGCAACTGGTGGTGCTGTTTCCGCTGGCGCTGCTGTGCTCTCGTTCGTGGCGCGCGCTGGCCGCGATGGTGGTGACGGCGGGGGCCACACTTGGCTTCGCGCTGCTCGCATTCGGCACCGGCACGCTGGGCGCGTTCCTGCATAACACGGGGATCGCCACCTACAGCATCGAATCGGCGCACGCGACGCTCGCCCGCATGCCGACCCTCTTCGCGCTCGCGACGCTGCTGCACGCGCCCGCGCTGCTCGCTTATGCGGCGCAGGGCGCGTGTGCGCTGCTCGCTGCGGCGGCGGTCTGCTACGCATGGGGACGCGAAAGCTCGCACGCGCTGCGCGCCGCCACGCTGGTCTGCGCGAGCCTGCTCGTGAGCCCCTATCTTTACGACTACGACCTCGCCTGGTATGGCGTGTTGATCGCGTGGTATTGCCGGCATGCGCTGGCCGAAGGCTGGCGGCGCGGCGAACGCGAATGGCTGGTGGTCCTGTGGATCGCGCCGCTTGCCGGCATGCTGATCGTCGCCATGGGGCCGTTCCAGTTCATGCCGTTGATCTCGCTCACCACGCTCGCGATGCTGGTCGGGCGCATCGCGGTCGAACGGCGCGCGGCGCCGGTCTTGCAAGCTTACGTGGACGAATGAGGGACGAGTAACGGCTCATCCGCACGAGGCGTCAAATCAGAATTACGGGGAGGTCATGATGTCTGAACATAACAATATTCCATTGATTTCACTGGTGGTGCCGTTCTACAACGAAGGCGAGGCAGTCGGCCATTTCTTTAGCGAGATCGTTCCGGTGCTCGAAGGCATCGAATCGACGCGCTTCGAAATCGTCTGCATCAACGACGGCAGCAACGACGGCACGCTCGACAAACTCATCGCCGCCAGCGTGCGCGACCCGCGCATACGCGTGATCGACCTCACGCGCAACTTCGGCAAGGAGGCCGCGCTGACGGCCGGCATCGACGAAGCGTGGGGCGACGCGGTGATTCCCATCGACGCGGATTTGCAGGACCCGCCGAGCCTGATTCCGGTGATGATCGAACACTGGCGCGCAGGCGCGGAAGTGGTGGCCGCCAAGCGGGCCAACCGCGCATGCGATACGTTCGCGAAGCGCACCGCCGCCTCGATCTACTATCGCGTTCACAATGCGCTTTCCGAAGTGAAGCTGCCGGAAAACGTCGGCGATTTCCGCTTGATGGACCGTCAGGTGGTCAACGCGCTGCGCAATTTGCCGGAGCGGCGGCGCTTCATGAAGGGGCTCTTCGCATGGGTCGGCTATCGCACCGTGATCGTCGAGTATCAACGCGAACCGCGCAGCGCGGGCCGTTCGAAATTCTCCGGATGGCGCTTGTGGAATTTCGCGCTCGAAGGCATCACGAGTTTCAGCACCGTGCCGCTGCGCAGTTGGACCTATATCGGTCTCGCGATCGCGACCGTGGCTTTCGTGTACGGCGGGTTCATCATCGGCCGCACGCTGTGGCTCGGCAATCCCGTGCCGGGTTATGCGTCATTGCTTTCCGTGATGCTGTTCATGGGCGGCATCGAGTTGATCGGCATCGGCGTGGTCGGCGAATACATTGGCCGCATCTACTACGAGACGAAGGGGCGGCCGGTCTATCTCGTGCGCCGCCGCTATCAGGAGAACAGCAAGATCAGCACGCTGCCGGTCGGGCGCAACGGTTCGCGCGCGTCGAACATGGTACGGATCGACGCGGCACGCAAGCGCGTGCGGTTCGCGAGCCGCTGAACGGAGGCGCGAATCATGTCCCCCGACGCTTATCTTCAGATGGCCGAGACCGAGTCCGAACATTGGTGGTTTCGCGGCCGGCGCGACGTGTTGCGTTCGGTGTTGCGCCGCCTCGCGTTGCCGTCGCGTGCGCGCGTGCTCGAAGTGGGTTCGGGCACCGGCGGCAACCTCGACATGCTGGCCGGATTCGGCAGCGTGAGCGGAATGGAAATGGACGAAACGGCGCGCAGGCTGACCGCACAAAGCACCGGCGCGCGTTTCGACATCCGTGCCGGGCGATGCCCCGACGATCTGCCGTTCCACGGCGAGCGCTTCGATCTGATCTGCTTTTTCGATTGCCTCGAACACATCGCCGACGACGTCGCTTCGCTCGAACGCATGCGGGACGTGCTGGCCGTGGGCGGAAAGGTCGTGGTGACGGTGCCGGCCTATCAATGGCTATGGAGCGCGCACGACGTGCATCTCCATCACCATCGACGCTACAGCCGGGCGACGCTGGCGGCGTGCGCCGCAAACGCGGGGTATCGCATCGAGCGCATCACGTACTTCAACACGCTGCTGCTTCCGCTCGCGATTACCGTGCGTTTTGTCGATCGCCTGTTCAGACGCGGCGAGTCGAGCGGGGACGCCGTGCCGTCGAGTGCGCTGAACACGCTGCTTTACCGGATCTTCCGCGCCGAGCGTCACTGGGTTTCACGCGGCGCATTGCCGTGCGGCGTGTCGCTGCTCGCCGTGCTGAGCGCGAAGTGACGCACAGGGTGAAGCACCCATGACGAAGCGCACGGAGTTGATACGGCTGATGCGCTTCGGCGTATGCGGACTCTCGGCGACAGGCCTGCATATCGCGATTGCCGTGGTGTTGATCTCGCGCGCCGGTGTCTCGCCGACGCTCGCCAACACAGTGGCGTTCGCCTGCGCGACCTGTTGGTCGTATCTGGTGAATACGCTGTGGAGCTTTTCGTCGTCGCTTCGCGTGCGCAACGTCTGGCGATTCATCGCCGTGTCGCTCGGCGGTGCGGCTTTGACCGGCCTTGTATCGACGCTCGCGCAAGTTGCGGGAGCGGGGCCGTGGATCGGGATTGCTCTCGTGGTTTGCGCGGTCACGCCGCTTTCCTTTCTCACGCACCGTCGCTGGACGTATCGCTAGCGCGCGGCGGCGCGCGCTTATCTCGTTGGTCTTCAGCGCCGGCTTCGCGCGGCGGGCATGCGGGATGCTCGCCTGCCAGCCAGGTGGAGGCGAGGCGCGGCCCCGGAGCGATCGTATCCGTCATGATCCGGACGAGCGGTGCGCGGGGGTGCCAGGCGGCTCGCTCTTTCCACCGCTAGACAGTGAGCCGCGCCATGACTTCGAGACCGCTGCAATTCGCGCACAAGCCAGGAGGCACACGCAATTTGCGGGGCGTCGCCCTAACGGCGCTCAAACGCTTTTCATCGGACCGCTGCACGACACTCGCCGCGAGCATCGGCTTCTATTCGGCTTTCTCGCTCGCGCCGACGCTGCTCATCGTGCTGACGGTGGCCGGCTGGTTTTTCGGCGAGTCGGCCGCAAGCGGCAGGCTGTTCGCACAAGTGCGCGACGTCATGGGCAAGGACGCGGCAATGGCGATGCAAACCATTGTCGAACATGCTCATCGCGCGAGCGGCGGCGGTCTCGCCGCGCTCGTGTCGACGGGGCTGCTGATCGTCGGCGCGTCGGCCACCTTCAGTTCGCTGAACACCGCATTGGATGTCGTTTTCTCAGCGCGACAGCGTTCGGGCATGGCGGGGCTCGCGCTGCTCGTGCGGGCGCGGCTCATCTCAGTGGGCCTGGTGCTCGGCGTCGGCTTCCTGCTGGTCGTCTCGCTCGTGCTCGATGCGGCGATCGCTTATGTCGGACATCGGATACTCGGTGACTCGCCGCTGGCCGTCGCGGCGCAGATCGCGCAGACCGTGTTCGGCTTGCTCGTGCTATGGGCCGCCTTCGCCGCGCTATTGCGCTGGCTTCCGGATACGCACGTGCGGTGGACTCAGGCATTGAGCGGCGCGGCGGTATCGGCGGTTCTCTTCACCGTGGGACGGCGGCTCTTCGGCATCTATCTGGCTTATGCGGGCACGGCGAACTCATTCGGCGCGGCGGGCTCGCTTGCGGTCTTGATGATGTGGCTTTACTTTTCGGCGGCCGTATTCCTGCTCGGCGCGGAGATAGCCGCCGCGATGGGCGAGCGCCGCGACCCTCGCGACGATCGACAGAATGCGAAAAAACCTCCCGGCAAGGTAACGGGCAGCGCTCACGGGTGACGGCCGGGCGCGCCGTCGCTCGCGCTGCATGGCGTCGGGCGGGAAACCCGGCATCGGCCAAACGTTGCTTGCATGACAGGCGATAGATCACGGCGTAACACGAATGAAACCCGCGATGCTCTGGCTACCATTGATCCTCTTAAGACCGACGCAGATAACGGTGGGTCTGATCTACGTCGCCGTCAAGATCGACATCATGCGGCGGATGGAGGACGGCGCGCGCAAGCGCTTCATGGAAAAGCACGCGATCAAGTGCGCGCGCGCCGCGGACGGCTCCTTGCATATCGTCGATCATCATCATTGGGCGCGGGCCTGGCATGACTGCGGCATCGAGAAGGTTCCCGTCGAGATCGTGGCGCACTTGCCCACGGATTGCTCAAACGGCATCTGGGCCGCGCTCGGTAAAAGAAGCTGGCTGCATCCCTATGACGAATTCGGGCGGCGTCGCGACGCCAGCGATCTTCCCGTCACGGTCGGACTGATGCGCGACGATCCGTATCAAAGTCTTGCGGCGTTGACGAGGCGCGCCGGCGCCTATCGCAAAGCTCACGCGACGTGCAGCAGCTTCATCTGGACGGACTTCATCCGCGGCGCCGTGCAACTGGAAGGAAGCGACACCGTTGCTTTCACGAGCGCGCTTCTGGCCTCGATAAAAGCCGCGCGCAGCGACGCGGCGCGAGCGCTGCCGGGGTTCATCGGCAATCGCGATCAGTAGGGCTTCGTTGCGCGCTACCGCTTATCCCCGCTCAACCGTTCTCATCGACCCATTCGATTGCCCAGCGCCGCGCGTATTCCATCGCATCGCGTTCCGAAGGAAACTGCCCCAGGTCGCCTGACCATTTCTGCTCGACCAGTTGCGTGCCGTCGGCGGAGCGGCGCAACAGTTTCGCGCGTGCGAAGTAGTGGCCGCCTTCGCTCAACGGCGTGGCGTCGATATGAAAATCCTTGTAGTCGAATTCCATTATTTCCCCGCCGTGCTGTTGCGATACGTGTTGGCGCAGCAAACGTTGCGCCCGTCACGGCTCTTCACCGCTGACGCGTATCTTTTTCCACCGACTCGCGGCATCCGCGCTTCGCTCGGGGCATCGCACCGCCCGCGTCGCTGGCACACGCCATGCGCGGTTGCCGGCATGGGTGGCCTTCAGCAAGGAATCGGAATGCGAGTCGCACAGGTTTCTCCGTTGTACGAGCGCGTGCCGCCGCTGGCCTATGGCGGAACCGAGCGCGTGGTCGGCTGGCTGACCGACGGCCTCGTCGAACGCGGCCACGACGTGACGCTGTTCGCCAGCGGCGACTCGTCCACCGCTGCGCACCTCGTGCCCGGCAGCGCGTGCGCCGTGCGGTTGATCGAGAACAGCGCCGACGCGCAGGCGTTTCACTTCGCGATGCTGGAAGAGGTCGTGCGGCGCTCCGCCGAGTTCGACATCGTGCATTTCCACACCGATTACCTCGGCTTCCCGTTCGCGCGCCGGCTGGTTTGCCCGAGCGTGACGACCTTGCACTGGCGCATGGACGTGCCCGGCCTGGCCGACCTGTACCGCCAATTCGCCGACATACCGCTGGTCTCCATCTCGAACGCGCAGCGCGCGCCGGTGCCGTGGGCGAACTGGCGCGCGACCATCGGTCATGGCTTGCCCGAGCGGCTGTATCGCTTTCGCGCCGAAGCGGGCGGCCATGTTGCATTCCTCGGCCGTATCGCGCCGGCCAAGCGGCCCGACCTGGCGATCGAGATTGCCGCGCGCGCCGGTGTGCCGATCGAGATCGCCGCGAAAATCGACAACGGCGACCGCGACTACTACGAGAAGCGCATCGCACGCCTGTTCGACATGCCGCACGTGCGCTTTCGCGGCGAACTCGACGACGCGGGCAAGAGCGACTTGCTCGGCGGCGCGCGCGCGTTGCTGTTCCCGATCGATTGGCCCGAGCCGTTCGGTCTTGTGATGATCGAGGCGCTGGCATGCGGCACGCCGGTGATCGCGTTCGGCAACGGCTCGGTGACGGAAATCATCGAGGACGGCGTGACCGGCTTCATCGTCGATTCGGTCGAAGAAGCCGTCGCGGCGGTGAAGCGTGTCGGCATGTTGAGCCGCGTGCGTTGCCGCGAGGAATTCGAGCGGCGCTTCACGGTTCAGCGAATGGTCGACGCATACCTCGGCGTCTATGAAGAACTCCGCAACGCGCGCAGAGCCGGCGAGTCTCGCGGTACGCGCGAGGCGGACATGCCCGCGCCGATGCAAGCCGCTGCTGCGCCTAAGTAAGTCGAATGAGTGAGTCGAACGAGTGAACCGAATGAGTCAATCGAAGGAGGAAAGAGGATGCGATTTTTCGCCGTTGCGACCGACTACGACAACACGCTCGCTTCCAACGGCCGCGTCGGCGACGCGGCCTGGGCCGCGCTCGACCGGCTGCGCGCCTCGGGGCGGCAAGCCATTCTCGTCAGCGGACGGGAACTGGATGATCTTCTGAATATCTGTCCGCGGCTCGACGTGTTCTCGCGCGTCGTCGCGGAAAACGGCGGCGTACTGTACGACCCGTCGAGCGGCGAACGCCGCCTGCTCGCGCCCGCGCCGCCTCCGCGCTTCGCGGAAGAATTGCGCAAGCGCGGCCTGCGCGATTTCAGCGTCAGCGAAACGCTGGTTGCGATGATGCGGCCCAACGAACAAACCGCGCTCGCGGCCATTCGCGATCTCGGCCTCGAATTGCAGATCGTTTTCAACGGCGACGCGGTGATGATCGTCGCGCCGGGCGTCTCGAAGGCGAGCGGACTGCAAGCGGCGTTGAACGATCTCGCGCTGTCGCCGTTCAACGTGGTCGCGATCGGCGATGCCGAGAACGACCATGCATTACTCGCTGCATGCGGTTTTCCGGTGGCCGTGGCGAACGCCTTGCCGGCCCTGAAGGAACACGCGGTCTGGGTCACGCGCCAGGCGGCCGGCGCGGGTGTCGCCGAGTTGGTCGACGCGCTCGTCGCCGACGATCTGCGCAGCCATGCGAGCCCCGCGATGCGCAATCAGGTGACGCTCGGCCGGCGCCGCGACGCGCCCGACGAAGCGCCGCTCGGCTTCCCGGCGCACGGCACGATGGCGTTGCTGGTGGGCGAGTCGGGCTGCGGCAAGTCCACCGCGACCGCCGGCTTGCTCGAACGGTTGACCGCCGCCGGCTGCCAGTTGTGCATCATCGATCCCGAGGGCGACTACGGCGGCGACGACAGCATCATCGCCGTGGGCGACGCGCACACCGCGCCGCCGCTCGACGAGGTATTGCAACTCTTGCGGCGGCCCAGCGTGCCGGTTGTCGCGGCCAATTTGCTGCGGGTGCCGCTGGATGAGCGGCCAGGCTTTTGCGCGGCCTTGCTGCTGCACATCCAGCAATTGCGTCTGCAAACCGGCCGCCCGCATTGGCTCGTGTTCGAGGAAGCGCATCATCTGTTTCCCGCGGACTGGGCGGGCGTCGCGCAGACGATTCCCGAGGCGCTCGAAACCGCGCTCGCGATCACGGTGTCGCCCGATCAGGTGTCGCCCGCGTTCCTGCGCCAGGTGAACACGGTGCTCGCGATGGGGCGCGACGCCCGCGCCGCATTGGCGCAATTCGCGGCGGCGGTCGGCCGTCCCGCGCCGACATCCGCGGCGTTGCCGTCCAAACCCGGCGAAGCGTTGTTGTGGCGCATCGACGACGAGGCGCAGCCGCCTTGCGTCGTTCTGCTCGAACCGGGCAACGAGCATCGCCGCAGACATCGCCGCAAGTATGCCGAGGGGATGCTGATTCCCGAGCGCAGCTTTTACTTTCGCGGCCCGCAAGGCGCGCTGAATCTGCGTGCGCACAATCTGATTCTGTTCCTCGAGATCGCCGAGGGCGTCGACCCGGCGACGTGGCAATTCCATCTGGAGCGCGGCGATTATTCCCGCTGGTTCGAGAACGAAATCGGCGATGCCGAATTGGCGCAGGAGGCGCGGCAGATCGAACGGGATCGTCACCTCAGCCCGGCGGAGAGCCTCGACCTGATTCGAGCCGCCGTGCAGGCGCGCTATACGCAGCCGGAAAATCCGTCGCTGCCGGCCATACTGTCCAGTTCGACGCAAACGGGACAGGCGGCGGGCGAAAATACACAAACGCGCCGTTAGATTTCAGCGCTCAGCCGCAAGCGCATCGCCATGCGGGGAATGGATTTTGCAGCGCCTCGGCAATCTCATTGCCGGAGCCAGCCGATGACCAGTGAATCGAAGAAACCGCTCGAACAACGGCGCCGCCTCGGCGGATGGCTGCCCGATAAGGAAGCCGAACTCGTCGCGTTCAGGAAGGAACTCGCGCGGCGGGCGCGGCAACGCGCGGCCAGCGCGCCGCGCACCCACGTGGTTGATGAACTGCGTGCGTTGATCGAAGGCGACACGGTGCTGCGAATGAATCTGAGCCGGGCGATCGACCAGGCGCAGTCGGCCGGCTACGAACTCGGCTATTCGACGATCGGCGAGCTGATCGACATCATCGACTACGTGACGACGTATGCGCCGCCCTTCAGCGAGTCGAGCCTGATTCACTGTCCGCTCAACGCGCTGCTCGACTGGCCGATGTGCATGCCCTCGGGGTATGCCGTGTTTCGCGACCCGGCGTTCAACGCGCGACTCAAGCGCGTTCTCAACGTGTGGTGCGGTTTCCTGAGCGGGCCGCATTCGAGAATGCACCTGAACGACTCGCCGGATGGATGGTTCTGCGAGGAGGCGCAACGGCGGCTGGGGATCTCGCAGTTCCTGTGCGATCCGCACGAACCGCATTGGGGCTTTGCCTCATGGAACAGCTTTTTTACCCGCCAGTTCAAGCCCGGCGCGCGCCCGCTCGCCGAAGCGGCGGATAGCAAGATCATCGTGAGCGCCTGCGAGGCATCGCCGTATGAAGTGCGGCACGGCATCAGGTTCGAGGACAGTTTCTGGCTGAAGTCGCAGCCGTACTCGGTCAGGGAAATTCTCGAACGCAGCCCGCGCGAGCTCGCCGAGCGCTTCGTCGGCGGCTCGATCTATCAGGCTTTCCTCAGCGCATTCAACTATCACCGTTGGCATGCGCCCGTTGCCGGAACGATTCGTGAAGCGTACCAGGTGGATGGGACCTACTATTCGGACGCGGAGTCGGAAGGCGAAGACCCCGGCGGGCTGAACGATTCGCAGGGCTACACCACGGCGGTCGCCGCGCGCGCCGTGATCGTGATCGACTGCGACGATCCGGCGATCGGGCAGGTGGCCTGCGTTTTCGTCGGCATGGCCGAGGTGTCGTCGTGCATGATCGACGTGTTCCCAGGCCAGCACGTGAGCAAGGGCGAGGAACTGGGCTTCTTCCAGTATGGCGGCTCGACCTACTGCCTGATATTCGAACCGGACGTGATCCGCGGCTTCGTCGTGCAACCGCCTTTCGACAACGCGCAGCCGATCCGGGTCAACGCGCATCTCGCGACAGCGCGATAGCGCGATAGCACCGCGGCAGCGCTGCGAAAGCGCGTGGCCGGAGAGGCGCGCTCAATCGATTTCGGCCGCCGTCTGCGCGATGCTGCGCACGGCGCTCACTGCCGACTCCAGCCGCTGCAGGCTCGCGCGCAGCGGCGCGGTGCTGCCGTCGCCGTGCTTCTCGCTGTGAGCGAGCGCTTCGCGCAGCAGAACCACGCGTTCCTGCAAGCGGCGTATCGACGCCCACAGCGCGTCTTCCGTGCCGTCTTTCTGCGCATGAGCCAGCGAGAGTTCGGAGAAGGCGTGGCCCGTATGGCACCGGAAGCGCAGCGGCTCGCCATCGTCGAGCCGCCACAGGATGCCGCCGCATTCCGGACAGGTGAGCGCGCTGCGTTTGCCGATCGCATCGAGATCGGCGGGCTCGGAGCGCAGGCCCAGCGCGATGCGGCTTTCCAGCGCGGCTTTGTCGGTCGAGTGTTCCATCGTCGGGTTCTCGGGTGCGGGGGCCTTCACCGCGGCAACGATCGCATCGCCGAGCCTGTCGATCGGCGCGATGACGTCGACGCGGGTGGCCCGCAATGCGCTGCGCGGCATCGACGGGGCGACGCAGTCGGCCGGGTCCTGAACCATCGCGACGCCGCCGGCGGCCGTGATCGCGCGCAAGCCGGCTGCGCCGTCGTCCAGATCGCCGGTGAGCACGACGCCGATCGCGCGCGAGCGGTATTCGACGGCGGCCGAGCGGAACAGCGGGTCGATCGCCGGCCGGGCGAAGTTTTCCTTGGGGCCGTGCGAGAGCCGCACGCGGGTCTGATGAATCAGCATATGACGGTCGGGCGGCGCGACGTAGACCGTCGACGGCAGCACCGCCTCGCCATCGCGCGTATCGGCGACGCGCAACGCGGTCTCCCTCTGCAACAGTTGAGGCAGCACGCTGTCCCAACTGCCGATGTGCATCACGATCAGCACGGCCGCGTCCATGTCGGGCGGCAAGGATCCCACCAGCGTTTTCAGTGCCGCGAGACCTCCAACGGAGGCTCCAACGACGACGACTCTTTTTGCAGTCATGTCGGCCTTATGTTCGTCACCTTTGAACCGATGACTCGCAATTTTCGATCCGCCAGGTATGAACGCCGTCGGCAAGGCCTGGCAGCGCCTGAAAGCGGGAGACGCAGCCCGCCGCGGCACGCGCCGGCCATGCGCGCAGACGGCTGCGGCTTGCCGGCACTTTGCAAACCTTACCCGCTTGCAGTGAAGAGGCGCTGGAGCGGCCCATGGCCGATCGACGGGCCGCTTTCGGGCCATCTCGGCTTCGCGGCACAAGCGTTGCTCCACGGCGGATGAAGCGACCGTAATGTGGAGATGCGCATGGCACACCGGGACCCGTCCCGCACGCAAGACGGCGCGCCGCCCATCGACGCCGCGAACGGACCCTCCGTGAATGGGCCCGCGACGCACGACAGCCCGCGCGCGAACGAAGACCCGTCTGTCGGGCCGGCCGTCCCCGGCGAAGCCGGCGAAGCCGGTGGAACGATGCATCTGACGCATCGGGGCGTCGACGTGACGGTGAGCGCGCGGCAGAACCCGCAGGGCGCATGGGTGGACGTGATCGTCGCGTCGCAAGCGGGCAAGCCGTTCGCGTTGCCCGACGCGCAGCCCATCACGCCTGAATGGCTGACGCGCGAGGAAGCGTTGCGCGCGGGTGTCGAACGCGCCTGTTTCCTGATAGACCGATGCCTGCGCGACAGCGGCCCGGACCGTGACGTGCTCGATTGGGAGGCCAGGCAATGACTCTTCTCGCCAGCATCATGCGCCGCGCGCTCGTGTCGGGCAGCGCGGCGGGCAGTGCCGCCGCCGTCGCCGCCGCGGCGCGCGCGCCCGCGGAAGGCAGCACGCCTTACGCGCCGATCAACGCGGTGACGCACAGCTTGTGGCCGCGGCGGGCCTTCAGCGAGACCGGGCCGAGCGCGCGTTTCACGTTGACCGGCCTCGCGATTCACCAGGCCGCGGCGGTGTTCTGGGGCCTGCTGTTCGAAGCCCTGCTGGCGCGCCGGCAAAACACGCACGGCGCGCGTCCCGGCGCCGCGGCGATCGCGGCGGCGGCCGGCACCACGGCGGCAGTGGCTTACGTGGTCGACTATCACGCGGTGCCGAAGCGGCTCACGCCCGGTTTCGAGGCGCACCTGTCAGGGCGTTCGATGTTTTTGATCTACGCCGCGCTTGCGGTCGGTTTCGCGGCGGCCGCGCTTCGCCGCAAAGAATAAACAGCGTCCGCGGCAAAGCGGAACGCCCACCCTTCCCGCGCCGGCGCATGTTGCGATGCTTGCGGGTTCGCATCAAGGAGACCGTCATGGAGTTCAAGTACAAGTCCTGCACGATTCACGCGACCGCGAGCCTCGACGGCGACGCGATCGTCGCCAATGCGCGAATCTATATGCCGTCAGCGGACGATTGCCCGGCCGACGATACCCATGAGATGGAGTTCCACCGCGATTTCCTCGATGAACACGAGGCGATCGAATTCGCGCACGAGCGCGCCGTCGCGTGGCTCGACGAACATTGGGACGCGGAGCTGGACCGTCCGGTCGGCGCATAGCGAAGCGCGCTAGCTGCATAGCCGATAGGCGCCCATGTCCAGATGGAAATGCGCGCGGTGCAACGCGTCGTAGTCGGGACCGAGCACGGCATTGAACACGCTGCAAGCGCCGTCGTGCGCAAGCTTGACGAACGCGCCCGCGCGCGTGTCGCTCGCCCAGTCGCGGGCGACCGTGATCCGCGTGCCGTCGGTCAGCACGAAGCCCTCGATATCGATCGCATTGGCGAACGCATGCTGGCTGAGCGAGCCTTGCGCGGCACGGGCGACGTTCCTGCACGCGTAACTGCCCACGTGCAGAATCTGCCGCACGTCCTCGCCATACACCGCGCGCGCGGCCGGCTGCAAGTAGTGGCGGTCGTACATCGCAAGGCCGAGTGCGAGCGGGCAGGTGGCGAGAAAACGGCTGTTCACCCGCGCTTCGTCGAGGCGCTCGACGCGCAGCGCGTCATGCAGCGCGCAACCTTCGGGCGTGGCCTGATCGGTGACCGGCGCATACGTCAGATGCGAGGTGTTCAACGCGGCGCGGCAGGCCTGCGGATCGCGCGTCGCGCGCCACAGCTTCCACGAAGTCAGCGGGCCTGGCGGCGCCTGAACGTTCAACGGTGCAAACGGATTCCAGCGCTCGGGGATCGATACGCGCTGAGTGGCGACGAGCCACGCTCCCACGAGCGCGGCGCCGGTCAATGCCAGCAGGAATGCCACCAGGAATGCCACCAGGACAAGGCGCAGCACGCTACGCGGCATGCGCTCGCAGCGACGCGGCGGCGCTCACAGCGCGCGGCACGCTTCCGCGCACGCACGGCAGGCGTCGCTGCATGCCTGGCAATGCGCCGGAGGATGACGGCCGCATTCGTCCGCGCAGGCATCGCAGATTCGCGCGCACAGGTCGCAGAAATCACGCATGAATTCGGTGTCGCGGGCGAGCGCCGCCGACGTGAACCGGCACAGCGACGCGCAGTCCAGATCCAGCCGGATGCACTTTTCCATCTCGGGCAGCGCGCCTTCGGCGATGCACGCCGAAGCGCAGTTCTCGCACGCCCTGGCGCACTTGTCGAGTGCTTCGATGCAGCGGTCGGCGTCGTTCATGGTCGACTCTCCTAGGGATTGGCGGCGCGGGGGCCGCGAGCGTTGTAAGTACTTCCCGGGCGGTTGAATATTTGACCGCGCTTTGACCGCGCTTTGAAATCACGGACGCGCGATCGATGTGGCGTATCGACCCACGCGGCCGATTCCTCGCCGGATGCCCGTTGCAGGCAAGCAGCATCGACTGTTCCCACGCGGCGCATCCCGCGCATTTGGCACGCGCATTGCTCGTCAACAGGCGTGACATGTCGAGCGATCGAGCGTGCCTCGGGCGCCCGACGAACAGGTGCCGGCCGGCATCGTGAAGCGCGCAGTTTGACGAACTCAACTGGAGGTCATCATGCCGTTAAAGAGAGGAACTTCAAGAGAGACCGTCTCGCACAACGTCAAGACGGAAACCAAGCATGGCAAGTCGCAAAAGCAGGCGGTCGCCATTGCGTTGAATCAGGCGCGCAAGTCGGGCGCGAAGATCCCGAAGAAGAGCGGCAAGTGAGTGCCGCCGCTCGCGCGTCATCCTCAACACGGGAGTCGTTATGAGCAATACCAAGCAGTCCAACACCCAGCCGGCCAACCCGAAGGAGCCGGCCAAGGAAAAGGCCCAGCAGCAACAGAACCAGCAGAAAGCGCCGCAGCACCAAGGCGGCCAGCGGCAGCCTTGAGTCCAACGGGGAAATGAGCGGTGCGCCGTAGCGGGCGCACCATGAGTCGCGCGCGGCGCTTGAACGGCCGCGCGTTTTTTATTGGTACTTTCCCCAGCGCCGCCGGGCTCATCGCCCCGCCAGGCCGAGGCACGCGCCGCACGATCCCCGCTCCCGCCTGGCGGGCCACGCGTCATTCGTTCGTCATAACGTGACGTCATGGACCCTCAAACAATTCCGGCGTTGTCGCGGCAAATTAGACTCACTATATTTTGATCAAACGCGCGGTATAAAGGCCTGCTCCTCTTTGCGTTTCCCGCATCGCCACTGTTTTTGCCGCCGGCGCGAGGCGCCGACGAAAGCCGCATTACATAGACGATATTTTTTGCTCACCCGTTCGCTCACCCGTATCGAGGACAAAGTCGTGATCAAGAAGCCAACGTTGCGCCCGCTTGTCGCTGTTCTGATCCTTGGCGTCGCGAGTCTCGCGACTGTGTGTCCGACGCCCGCGTTCGCCGCGGGAAAAATCACGTTCGTCTCGCAAGGCGGCACGTATCAGGAAGCGCAGACCAAGGCGATTCTCGACCCGGCGGCGAAGCTGCTGAACATCACCGTCAACCAGGACAGCATTCCCGACGCGTGGCCGCAAATCAAGGCGCAGGCCGCCACCGGCAAGCCGATCTGGGACGTGGTGGATACGCCGACGTCCAACTGTCTGCGCGGCGGCCGCGAGGGTCTGCTGGAAAAGCTCGATTTCTCGAAGATCCCGAACGGCGCCGCGATGCCGGAGAAATACCGCACGCCGTACTCGGTCGCCTATGAGTTCTATTCGACGGTCATCGGCTACAACAAGAAGACGTTGAAGAAGGTGCCGCAAAGCTGGGCCGATTTCTGGAACGTGAAGGCGTTTCCCGGCTCGCGCGCGCTGCGCAACGATCCGCAGACGGTGCTCGAAGCCGCGCTGCTCGCCGACGGCGTGCCGCGCGACAAGCTCTATCCGCTCGACGTCGATCGCGCGTTCAGGAAGCTTCAGCAGATCAAGCCGGACGTGACCGTGTGGTGGACCTCGGGCGGGCAGTCCGCGCAATTGCTGCACGACGGCGAAGTGGACATGACGATGATCTGGAACGGCCGCGCGAGCGCCGTGCGCAAGGACAATCCCGATGTCGACTTCACCTTCAACGACGGCATTCTCCAGAACACGCAGTTGTGCGTGCTGAAGAACGCGCCGAATCTCGCCGACGCGATCAGGTTCGTCAACGCCGCCGTCTCGCCGGAATTGCAGGCGAATCTGCCGCGTTATATCGACTACGGTCCGGGCAATCCGGCCGCCTTCAAAACGGGCAAGATCGACGCGAAGCGCGCGAGCGAACTGCCGAGTTCGCCGGAGAACGCGGCAAAGCAGGCGCTCATGTCGGAAGATTGGTGGGCCTCGGATGCGGGCATCCAGGCGAAGGCGCGCTGGCTCAAGTTCATGCAGTAAGGCGGGTCTAACGCATTGACCGGCGCGGGCCGCTGAACCCAGCGGCTCGCGCGCAAGGTCGTTTCCTGTCGCAGCTTCCATCGCCCGCGCATTCATCGAACGTGATCGACTATCTGATTCTCGGCGGCGGCTCGGCCGGCTGCGTGCTGGCCGCGCGCTTGTCCGAAGACCCCGGCAAGACGGTTTGCCTCATCGAGGCGGGCCGCAATATCTCGCGTACGGACATGCCCGCGGCGGTGCGCAGCCGCTATCCGGGCCGCGCTTATCTCGACACGGCGAACATCTGGCAACGCCTGAAGGCGCGCATGAGCGCGTCGGCGACGACACGCCGCTACGAACAGGCGCGTTTGCTCGGCGGCGGCTCGGCGATCAATGCGCTCATGGCCAATCGCGGCGCGCCCGCCGACTACGACGAATGGCACGCGCTCGGCGCGCACGGCTGGACCTGGAGCGCGTGCCTGCCGTATTTCCGCAAGCTCGAACACGATTGCGACTTCGGCGGCGAACTGCATGGCGCAAGCGGTCCGCTGCGCATTCAGCGCGCGAAGTGGGCACGCATCTCGCCCTTCGTGCGCGCGGTGCTCGCCACGCTCGACGCACGCGGCCACGTGCGGCGCGACGATCAGAACGGGGCGTGGGAGGACGGCACGTTCATCGGGGCGATCGCGGTGAGCGAGGCGGGCGAGCGCATTCCGACTTCGGTCTGTTATCTCGACGACGCCGTGCGGGCGCGGCCCAATCTCACGATCCGCACGGGCAGGGTGGTCGAGCGCGTGCTGTTCGACGGCAAGCGCGCGGTGGGTGCGCGCATCGTCGGCGGCGAAGCGAACGACGGCGCGGCCGAGGATGTGCTGGCCGCGCAGGTGATCGTCTGCGCGGGCGCGATTCACAGTCCCGCGCTCCTGATGCGAAGCGGCATCGGACCCGCCGCCGATCTCGCGGCGCTCGGCATCGAAGTGCGCGCGGATCGGCCGGGCGTCGGCGGCAATCTGATGGAGCATCCGTCGATCGCGGTCTCCGCCGTGTTGCCGCGCGCGGCCCGCACGCCGTTTCCCGATGAACATCACGAGCAGGCCATCGTGCGCTTTTCGTCAGGCGTGCGCGATACGGTGCCCGGCGACATGCACGGCGCGATCCTCTCGCGTTCGGGCTGGCATTCGGTCGGTTATCGGCTCGGCACGATCTTCTTCTGGGTGAACAAGTCGTACTCGCGTGGGCGCGTCATGCTCACGTCGGCGGACCCGCATGCCGAGCCCGTCGTCGACTTCAACATGCTGTCCGATCCACGCGATCTCGAACGGCTGAAGCTCGCGCTGCGCTTCGGCGCAACCACGCTGGCCGATCCGATGATGGCGCAACATCGCGCCACGCTGTTGCCTTCGAGCTATTCGCCGCGCGTCGCGAGCGTGGCCGTGCCGGGTGCATGGAACGCGTTGCAGCGCGGCACGCTGAGCGCGCTGCTGGATATCGCCGGTCCGCTGCGCGGGTGGCTCGTGCGGCGCGTGGTCACCCAAGGCGTGACGCTCGACGATCTGCTCGCCGACGATCACGCGCTCACGCGTTTCGTCACGCGTTCGGTGGGCGGCACGTGGCATCCGTCGGGAACCTGCCGGATGGGCGCCGCCGACGATCCGCTCGCCGTGTGCGATGCGCGCGGCGCGGTGTACGGCGTCGATGGGCTCTATGTGTGCGATGCGTCGCTGATGCCGTCGATACCTTGCGCCAACACGAATGTGCCGACCATCATGATCGCGGAGCGCATCGCGGACAGGCTGCGAGGGCGCTGATCGCCCCGCGCGCCTTCGCTTAAGTTGCCATCAATCGCCAAACCCCACGATTCCCTTCACTTCGAGAAACGCCTCCAGGCCCCACTCGGCGTATTCGCGCCCATTGCCCGACTGCTTGTATCCGCCGAAAGGCGAGCCCGCATCCCACGACGGATAGTTCAGGTATACGCTTCCCGCGCGCAACCTGAACGCCACGCGCCGCGCGCGTTCCAGGTCGGCGGATTGAACATAGGCCGCGAGGCCGAAAGGGCTGTCGTTGGCCATGGCAATCGCCTCTTCTTCGTCGCGATACGGCATGATCGCGAGCACCGGTCCGAAGATTTCCTCGCGCGCGATCGTCATCGAGGGGCGCACGTTCGCGAACACGGTCGGCTGGACGTAATAGCCGCGTTCGAGACCCGGCGGACGGCCGAGGCCACCCGCCACGACGCGCGCGCCTTCCTTGATGCCGGCCGCGATCAGCCGCTCCACGCGCTCGAACTGCACGCTGCTGACCACCGGCCCCATGGTCGTGCGTTCGTGATCGGCGGGGCCGACGCACTGCGCCTTAGCCGCGCGCCGTGCGATCTGCGCCGCTTCGTCGTGACGCGCCGCGGGCACGAGCATGCGCGTCGGCGCGTTGCACGACTGACCGCTGTTGCCGAAGCACGCGTTGACGCCCGCGGTCACGGCCGCTTCGAAATCCACGTCGTCCAGCAGGATGTTGGCCGACTTGCCGCCGAGTTCCTGGTGCACGCGCTTGACGGTCGGCGCGGCGAGCTTCGCGATCTCGATGCCCGCGCGCGTCGAGCCGGTGAACGACACCATGTCCACGTCGGGATGCGCGGCAAGCGCCGCGCCGACGCTCGGCCCGTCGCCGTTGACGAGATTGAAGACGCCGGGCGGCACGCCCGCGGCGTCCAGGATCTCCGCGAACAGCAGCGCGTTCAACGGCGTGACTTCGCTCGGCTTGAGCACCATCGTGCAGCCGGCCGCGATCGCGGGCGCGGCCTTGCAGACGATCTGATTGATCGGCCAGTTCCACGGCGTGATGAGCGCGACCACGCCCACCGGCTCGTGATTGATGAGCGTGGTGCCTTTCTTGCGCTGCCAGGCGAAGCTCTCGCAGGTGCGGATCAGTTCTTCCAGATGCCGCCGGCCGATCCCCGCCTGCCACGCATGCGCCATCGCGCGCGGTGCGCCCAACTCGCGCGAAATCGTCTCGCCCATTTCGTCGTGGCGTTCGAGAAACACGTCGAGAATGCGGCGGATCAGCGCGAGGCGTTCGGCGGGCGTGGTTTGCGAGAACGAGGTGAACGCATGTTTGGCCGCCGCCACCGCGCGATCGATGTCGGCGGGCGTGCCCATCGCCACTTCGGCAATCGCTTCCTCGGTGCAGGGATCGATGACGGGCAGGCGAGCGGCGCCCGACGGCTCGACCCATTTGCCGTCGATATAGAACTTCAGTGCATTGGTCATGGCGTAGAGGGTTTTTGAAGGATGGGCTCAGGCGCGTGCCGCGCTGGAGCGGCGGCTCACCACGACGATCATCACGAGGCACAGCGTCAGCGCGGTAAGCATCGTGCTGATCGCGGCGATGGTGGGGTCGATCTCGTCGCGCAAGGTGACGAACATGCGGCGCGTGAGCGTCTGGTTGGTGCCGCCCGACACGAACAGCGCGACCACGGTTTCGTCGAGCGCCTGGATGAACACGAACACCGCGCCGGAAATCACGCTCGCCTTGATCTGCGGCAGCGTCACCGCCATGAAGCTGCGAAAGCGGTTCATGCCGAGGCTGCGCGCGACCATCTCCTGCGTGCGGTCGAAGGTGCGCAGATCCGCGCCGACCGAAATCAGCACATACGGCAGCCCGAGCATCGTATCGGCGAGAATCAGGCCGCCGAGCGTATTCACATAGCCCGCCTGCGAGTAGACGAAAAACACGCCCACTGCGACGATGATGATCGGCACCATCAACGGCAGCATCAGCAGCGTGCGCAGATAGCGCATGATCCAGTGCGTGCCGTTCTGGATCGCGTAGGCGGCGCACACGCCGAGCGGCGTGGCGATCAGCGCGGCGGCGCTCGATGCGATGAGCGTGGTGCGCGCGGCGTCGATCCACGCGGGGTTGTCGAAGAACGAGTGATACCAGCGCAGCGAGTAGGCGGGCGGCGGGAAGGTCATGAAGCGCGTGTCGGAAAACGACAGCGGCACGACGATCAGCACCGGCACCATCAGGAACAGCAGGATCAGCACGACCGTCGCGCCGAGCACGATGCGTCCGAACGAGAGCCTGTTCATTTCGCCCCCAGGGTTTTTTCGAGCGGCACGACGCGGCTCGCGGCATAGAAGATCGCGCCCACGCAGACGAGCAGCACGACGCTCACCGCGCTCGCCGCGCCCCAACTGTTGTAGATCTCGACGTTGCGGCTCACCACCATCGACACCATGATCGACTTGCCGCCGCCCATCAGTTCAGGCGTGATGTAGAAGCCGAGGCACAGCACGAATACGAGGGTGACGCCGGCGAATACGCCGCTCATCGAGAGCGGCAGGAACACGCGCAGGAATACGTGCAGCGGCGAGCCGCCCAGGCTCGCGCCCGCTTGCGAGAGATTCGGCGGGATTTTCTGCATCGCCGAATAGAGCGGCAGCACCATGAACGGCAGCAGGATATGAACCATCGCGAGGATCGTGCCGAACTGGTTGTATGCGAGTTGCACGGGCCGGTCGATCAGGCCCGAGGCGATCAGCGCCTTGTTGACGAGCCCCGTGCGCTGCAACAGCACGAGCCACGCATAAGTGCGCACGAGCACGCTGGTCCAGAACGGCAGGATCACCATGCCGAGCACGAGCGCGCTGAGTTTCGGCGGCAGCGAGGCCGCGAGATACGCAACCGGATAGCCGAGCGCCAGCGTGATGACGGTCACGACGATACTCAGCTTGAACGTGAGCAGGAACGTGTCGACGTAGGCGCCCGTGAACATGCGCCGATAGTTGTCGAGCGTGAAGCCGTCGTGCCAGATGGATTGCCACGACAGCCACGCGAGCGGCACGACGAGCAGCACCACGATCACGAGGAGCGCGGGCGTCATCAGCAGAAGCATCGTGCGATCCTCGCGCCGCTGGTGGCGCGTGGCGGGATCGGACTCGGTGGCCTGGATCAAGGTGGGTTCCTGGAGCATCCGCTTGGCGGTTGTCATCATGCACCTACAGCGTCGAGAAACTGATACCACGCGGCGACGAGCCTCACGCCCGGCGCGCGCAGCGAATGAAAGGGCACGGGGCGCAGGCCGGGCGCGGCGAGCAGCGAAAGCTCGGGCGTTTCGCCGAGCGCGAGCGCGGCGGCGTGTTGTCCGAGCAGACTCGCCATCGCGACGCCTGCTCCGTTATACCCCAGACAAAAGGTCGTGGCGTCGTCGCTGCGGCCAACGTGCGGCAGCGAGTTGAACGTCATGCCCACATAGCCCGACCAGCGATACGCCACGCGCAGGTCCGCGAGTTCGGGAAAGAGCGCGATCATCGCGCGCTGCAACGCGTCGAAGCCGGTCGTTTGGCCTTCCTTGCCGAACGCGTCGCGTCCGCCGAACAGTATGCGGCCGTCCACCTTGCGGAACCACTTCATCATGCGCCGCGTTTCGGTGTAGCTGCGGCGCTCGACCATCAGGCGCGCGTCGAGTTCGGCGGGAAGGCGGGCGGTGGCGATCATCGCGCTGCGAAACGGCACCAGTTCGCGCTGATAGGGCGAGGTCGCGGGCGTGAGGTCGGAGTAGGCATTGGTCGCGACGATCACCTGTTTCGCGCGCACCGTGCCGCCGGGCGTGCGCAGCGTGACGCGCGTGTCGCCGGGCGCGCGGCGCATCTCCAGCACCGGTGTCGATTCGTGGATCGGCACGCCGCGCCGCGTGATGCCGCGCGCGAGGCCGCGCACGTATTCGAGCGGCAGGATCGTGCCGGCGTCCGCGCTCAACACGCCGCCGACAAAGCCCGTGGAACCCGTCTCGCGCGTGACTTCATCGCGCGATTGCACGGTCATCGAGGTATCGCCGAGGGTCGTGCGCACCCAGTCGGCCTCGGCGCGGATCGATGCGAACGCGCGCTCGGTGTGCGCGCAGCGCAGGCTGCCGGTGTGCTCGAAGCGGGCGCGTTCGAGCCCGAACTCGTCGACCAGCGATTCGACGACGCGCACGCCTTCGTGCGCGAGCCGGTGCATGCGCTTCGCGGTGTCGAGGCCGTGCAGCGCGTGGATCGCCGGAAACGACAGCCTGAATTTCGACGACACCACGCCGCCATTGCGCCCGCTCGCGCCCCAGCCGACCGGGTTCGCATCGAGCACCACGCATTCGACGCCGCGCTTTTGCAGCGCATAGGCGGCCGCGAGGCCCGAGTAGCCCGCGCCGATCACCGCGACTTCGACGTCGAGATCGCGCGTCAGCGGCGTGCCGAGCGCCGCGCTTTCATCGGGCGATGTGGCTGCGAGCGCGCGCCAGAGCGAGTCCGGCTGGCTTAGCGGCTGGTTAAGCGGCTGGTTATCCGGCTGGTTATCCGGCTGCTTATCCGGCTGCTTATCCGGCTGGTTATGCGGCGCGGGCATGAGGCGCGATGTCGTCGGCGCGGGCATGGCGTTACGCGGCGAGGCGCGCTTCGGCTTCGACGGCGTCCGCGAGCGCGGCGAGCGTCGCGAACCTGAACGTCGGCGTGGTGACGGCCTCGGGCACCGGCGTCGCGCCGAAGCCCTTGTTGCCTTGACGGCGCTCGATCCAGCAGGTCGCGTAGCCAAGCTGCGTGGCGATGCCGATATCGTGGTACTGGCTCTGCGCGGTGTGCAGGATTTCGCTGAACTTGTAGCCGAAGGCCGCCTGGCGGCCGCGGTTGTACGCGAAGAACTGCGGGTCGGGCTTGGCGACGCCGGTTTCGTCGCAGCACACGGTGTCGTCGAACGGATCGCCGAGCGTGTGCGCATACGCCGACAATGCGACGCGGTCCGCGTTCGTCATCGCGACGAGGCGGTAGTGCTTGCGCAAGCGCTTGAGCGCCGCGACCGAATCCGCGAACGCGGGCCATTCGAGCACGTCGCGCTGGAACGCGGCGGCCGATTGCGGGTCGTCGGGCAAATTGAGTTCCTTTGCCAGCGACAGATAGACGTTCGCCATTTCGTGGCTCGAACGTCCGGGGAACGCCGCGCGGCCGCGCATGTACGGCTCGAAGATCTGATCGTCGCTGAGGTCCTTCGCCGCCGCGCCGCCGAGGCGCCGCACGGAGGCGAGCACGCCGCGCTCGAAGTCGATGAGTGTGCCGACGACGTCGAACGTCAGGACCTTGAAATCGGTGAGCTTCATGAAATCATCCTTTTGCGGTTTGCTGTGATGCGGAGAGGGAAAGGCCCGCGCGCGGGCGGCTGGAAAGGTTGGATTGGCGCATAGGCGTGTCCGAGTGCAGGCGTGTAGGCGTTGGTTCAGGCGGGCACCACGATCGTGTCTTGCGGATCGAGCGTGACGCTCATGTGCGCGCCCGGCTGCGGAATGCGGCGGCGCGCATCGTGGCCGCCCGGCTGCCGGAGGCTGATGGCGGTGCCGTCGGCGAGCGCCGCGAACACACGCAGGCTTTCGCCTTGATAAAGCACCTCGGTGACGCGGCACGACAGGCGGTTCACGCCGTCGCGCGCGTCGCCGTTGTCGATCACGAGCTTTTCGGTTTGCACCGCGAGCAGCAGCTTGTCGCCGCGCGGCAGCGGGTGCGCGGTGCGCAGCACCGTCTCGCCGAGACGCACGGCGTCGTCGCCCGCGCGCGTCACGTCGAGCAGCGTCGCCTCGCCGATGAAACTCGCGACGAACGCATCGCACGGACGGTCATAGAGCCGCTCGGGCGTATCGATCTGCACGAGCCGGCCGTTCTTCAGCACCGCGACGCGGTCGCTCATCGTGAGCGCCTCGCGCTGGTCGTGCGTCACGTAGACGATCGTCGCGCCGAGCTTGCGATGCAGCCGCCGCAATTCGATCTGCATGGTTTCGCGAAGTTGCTTGTCGAGCGCGGAAAGCGGCTCGTCCATCAGGATCAGTTGCGGCTCGAACACCATCGCGCGGGCGAGCGCCACGCGCTGGCGCTGGCCGCCCGAAAGCTGGCCGATGCCGCGGTTCTCGTAGCCGGAGAGTTCGACCATCGCGAGGGCGTCGGCCACTTTCCTCGCCCATGTGTTTTTCGGCTGACGGCGCGCGCGCAGCGGAAACGCGACGTTCTCGCCGACGCTCATGTGCGGAAACAGCGCGTAGTTCTGAAACACGATGCCGATGTCGCGTTTATGCGGCGGCGCAAATGTAATGTCGCGCTCGCCGACCCAGACCGCCCCCGAGCTCGGCTGCACGAAGCCGCCGAGAATGCCGAGCAGCGTGGTCTTGCCCGAGCCCGAGGGGCCCAGCAGCGAGACGAATTCGCCGGGGGCGATCTCCAGCGAAACGTCGTCGAGGGCCACTACCGGGCCATAACGCTTCGCTGCCGATCGGATCGAAACACCTGTTTTCGCTCGTGCGTCCATTGCGTTCTGTCTCGCTGAAGAAGCCTGCGTTAGAGAAAATATAGGCTGCGTCTATTTTGGCGGCAATTCCCAAATTGTTGGAGAAGGCATAACATGAGGTCATGCCTAACCTGCGTAAAAAACTGCCGAGCGCCAATGCGCTGTTCGTGTTCGAAGCCGCCGCCCGCTGCGGCAACTTCACGCGCGCGGCACAGGAACTGTATGTCAGCCAGCCCGCGGTGAGCCGAATGCTCGCGCGCATGGAGGACCATCTCGGCGTGCGCCTGTTCGAGCGCGTGCGCGGCGGCATCGAGCTGACCGAGAACGGCAGGATTCTTTACCGGAAAATTTCCGAGGGCTTCAACGGCATAGAAGGCGCGATCCGCGAGATCGAGGCGAGGGCGACCGGCGTGGAGTCGGTCACGTTGTCCGTTTCCACGGCCTTCACCACGCACTGGCTGATGCCGCGCATGAACCGGCTGAACCAGGCGTTTCCGAATGTCGACCTGCGCTTTCAACTGATTTCAGGGCGCATCGGCGGGCCGCTCATCGACGTCGATCTCGGCATGCGCTTTCTGCGCGAGGACGAGATCGGCGAGAACAGCGTGCTCGTGATGCCGGAGACGCTGCTGCCGGTGTGCAACCATCGCTACCATGAGACGGCGTCGACCGAGGCGGGCCGCGAGCACGGCGACACGGTGATCGTGATGGACGACGGCGAGCGCGGCTGGCATGAGCGCTTCGGCGAGTTCGCGGCGCACGGGCGGCATCCGGCGAGCATGCTGAGCTTCAACGATTACGCGATCGTCGTGCAGGCCGCGTTGCTCGGGCAGGGTGTGGCGCTAGGCTGGCTCAACGTGGTGTCGCACTGGCTGCTGGAAGGCGCGCTGTTGCCGGCCGAAGAACAGGTGATCGTCACCAACCGGCGTTGCTGCCTGGTGTGGCCGGAGGGCCGGCCGTTGCGGCCGGTCGCGGCGGAGGTGCGCGACTGGATCATCGGCGAGACGCGCGCCGACGTGCGCGCGGTGGATAGCCGATATCCGAAGCTCGGGTTGCGCGGGTTGCTGGGTGACGCGGGGCTCGCGATCGGGTCTTGATGCGGGCCGCGTGGTTCGATTCCGCGCCGCGCCGAAGAAGCGGCGGCGGCGCGGCTGGCAGATGAGGTGAGGTGAGGCGAGTTGCGGTAGGCCGCGGCGGGCCTACCGATGCGCTAGATCACGGGCCGACCCGCAGAACCACGCCGGACGAAATCTGCACCATCAGATAGTCGCCGCCAATGCCGACCCACGAATAGCCGCGTGGAGGCGGAGCAAGGTGGTAGTCGCGCCAGTTGTCGATCACGTACTGGCGATCGCGGTATTCCGGAGGCAGGCGATCGCCCTTGCGCCAGTGCCCGGGCGCGTTCGCCGAATTGCCTGGACCGTCGGCGCCGTGTCCGGGCGGCGCGTCTTTCGGGCCGTGCCCCTTCGATCCGTGACCATGATCGCCTTTACCCGAGTTGCCGTGGCCGGACTTGTCGTGCGGCGGTTGTGCGCTCGCGAGCGACGACGCCAGCATGCCCGTGACTATCAGCGACGCGAGAAGCATGCGCGATTTCTTCATTGCTTATCTCCTGTTAGGTGGTTGCCCGACGGCCCAGGCATGAAGCAGCATCCCGGCGACAGTCATCGGACCTCAGAAGCACTGGGTCAGGGGCATGATAGCGAACTGTCGGGGATTGATCTACTTGTGTTGGGTGAGGGTGGACACATTGCAAAGGAGCCAATGAGTGGCCGAAATATCGAGTAATGCCTTGAAAGATGGCCTGACTTCCGCGCGCTTGAAACTCGTGCGGGCGGAAGCCGCGTTCGCGCCGGAGCTTCGTGATTACTCCCTTCGCAATCGCGAGCACTTGCAGCCTTGGGAGCCGGCACGCCCGGATTCCTTTTTCGAACTCGAGGCCATCAAGAACCGACTTGGCGCGATGAGTCGTGACAATGCCTTGGGCCATGCCGTTCATTGGTTGCTAACGCGTAGGGACTCGGCGGAAGTGATCGGCGAATGCCACTTCACGAATATCGTCCTTGGTCCATTTCAGGCATGTCATCTCGGCTTTTCTCTCGCGAAACATGCGCAAGGTCAAGGGCTGATGCAAGAAGCCCTTACGGTAGCGATACCGCATGTGTTCAATGACGTCGGATTGCATCGCATCATGGCGAACTATCGGCCTGAGAACATACGCAGCGGGCAATTGCTGAAGCGGCTAGGGTTCGAACGCGAGGGACTCGCGCGAGCGTATCTGAAGATCAACGGCGCGTGGGCCGACCATGTACTCACGTCGCTGATCAACCCGAGTGCTACATCTTGACGACCACCTTCCCCTTCACGCGTCCTCTCTCGACATAAGCCAGCGCCTCGTTGGTCGACTCGAACGGGAAAACCCGATCGATCACAGGCTTTATCGCACCTGCGTCGACGAGCGCGGCGATCTGACCGAGTTGATCCCCATTCGCACGCATGAAAAGAAACGAATAGCTGACGTCATGACGTTTCGCCGCTTTTCTAATGCGGTAGCTCAGAAAGCGCATCGCCGTTTTCAGGAACAACGAGGCACCTATCTCTTTGGCGAAATCGGGATCAGGCGGACCCGCGATTCCAATGAGTTTGCCGCCCGGCTTGAGCACTCGCAGCGACTTCTCGAGCGTGTTTCCGCCCTGTGTATCCAGCACCACGTCGTAGTCTTTCAGGATGGCCGCAAAGTCGTCTTTCTTGTAATCGATGACGATATCCGCGCCGAGTTGCTTCAACCACTCGGCATTCGCCGCGCTCGCCGTCGTTGCGACAGTCGCGCCCACATGCTTCGCCAGTTGAATCGCAAACGTGCCGACGCCGCCCGAGCCCGCATGGATGAGTACTTTCTGCCCTTTCGCGAGTTGGCCTTTTTCGATCAGCGCCTGCCAGGCGGTCAATCCCACCAAGGGCATTGAAGCCGCTTCTTCCATGCTGAGTGACGTGGGCTTGAGCGCCACGCCGTCTTCCTTGACCGCGATGAATTCCGCGAAAGTGCCGATGCGGTCCTTGTGCGGTCGCGCATAGACTTCATCGCCCGGCTTGAATCGCCGCACGCGCGGTCCGACGCGGACAACCACTCCCGCCAGGTCGTGGCCTAAAATCAATGGCAAACGATAAGGCAGGAGGAGCTTGAATTCCCCATCTCTGATCTTCGAATCGAGCGGGTTCACGCCGGCGGCGTGAATCTGGATCAATACGTCGTCCTCGCGCAGTTCGGGAACCGGCATATCGCCGGCCCGTACGCCATTCTTGCGTCCATATCGATCGACGACGAATGCCTTCATCACAGTTCCTTATTGCTCATTGCATCACATGGTTTCGCGGGTCGCGGCTTTAAAACGGGAGAGACAGTCACGCGGCCTACGTTGCCAGCCGCAAATCCTTGCGAATGCCGGCATCGACCAGGCCCGCAGGCGCGAACCTGCGTAGCAATTGCAGACGGCCGGCGAGTCCGCCGGCCGTATAGCGCAGCTTCGGACGAGCCGCGCTGGCGGCCCGCAGTACGGTTTCGGCCACGACCTCGGGACCGTCGGCATTCTCGACCACCTCTTTCACCCGCTTGTCGACGGCCGAGCGCACCTCGCGATATTCGTCGAGCGGGGCGTCGGGCGCCATGAAGTTCGCATCGAAGGCCGTCTTGATGTACGCAGGCTCGATGACCGAAACCCGAATGCCCTTGGTGCGCAACTCGTGGTCGAGCGACTCCGAGTAACCCGCGACCGCGTGCTTGGTGGCGGAATACAGCGCCATATAGGGCATCGGCAGAAAACCCAGCACGGAGCCGATGTTGATGATGCGGCCGCTGCCGTGTCGGCGCATATGGGGCACCACGGCACGCGTCATGCGGACGATCCCGAAGAAGTTCGTATCGAAGATCGCTCGGGCCTGGTCGATCGAACTCTCTTCCGCGGCGGCCGGGGCGACGCCGAAGCCCGCGTTGTTCACCAGCAGGTCGATGCGGTCGTGCACGCGCAGGACTTCGCTGACGGCCGCTTTCACCGATTCCTCGCTCGTCACGTCGAGCGGCAGCATCTCGAAGGTCCGTTGGCCGCCTTGCGCACCGCGCCGGCTCGTGCCGTAGACCGTGTATCCGGCCTGCGCGAGCCGCTTGGCCGTGGCTTCGCCGATTCCCGACGACGCGCCGGTAACGAGCGCTATTCTGGTTTCCATGATGTTCTTCCGATAGTGAGCGATATGAGCGATATGAGCGATGTGAGCGATGTCTGATACGTGGGTGGCGGGGCTTTCAGTCTGCCATTTTTATGATTGTCATCATATTTAAGGTGCAGCGAAAGCCGGCGCCGGGCCGGGCGGATTCACGCATCAGTGGGCGCGAGTTTTTTCAATGCGGTTTCAAGAAAACTATCCGTGAGCTTCGGATCGTCGACGGCGCGCGCCAGCATCAGGGTGCCGACCATCGTGGCGACCGTCATCAGCGCCTGTTCGTGTGCGCCCGGTTGGCCCCAGTCGGGCAATTGGCGCGCGACGACATCGATCATTTCCTTGATGCGGCGGGTGGCCGCGCGCCGCACGACGGGCGCCTGGCGCGGCATCTCCGAGCCGAGCGCCGAGACCGGACAGCCCGTTTCCACGCTTTGACAATGCTCTTTCGACAGATAAGCGCGCACGATCGCCGGCAACGCCTGGTCCGGCGGCACGGAGGCCGCGATATGTTCGGACATGGCCACGGCTTCGGCGCCGGCGCGGTCGGCCGCTTCGGCAAGCAGCACTTCGCGCGACGGAAAGTGGGCATAAAAGCCGCCATGCGTCAGGCCGGCCTCCTTCATGATGTCGGCCACGCCCGTGCCGGCGTAGCCGCTGCGCCGGATCGCGCGGGCGGCCACCTCGACGATGCGCTCGTGTGTGAGTTCCTTGCGGCTGGCGGTATTCCGCTTGACTGGGGGCTTCTTCATGATGGTCATCATATACTAGTTTCGACACCCGCGTTTTTTTCCGCGCGACGGCCGACGCCCAAACCAACGCTTCGACAGGGCTGCCGGCTTGTCGCGATGACTTTACAATCCTGCGCTTAGATCCACAAAACGGGAACCGCGCCATGAAGTCCATCATCGCATCGTCGCTTATCGCAGGCATCGCCGCGATGAGCGCGCACGCGAACGCCGAAACGTCGACCGGCAATGAAACGCCGAAACAGCAGTGCGCGATTGCCTACGTGACCGGCATTGGCGGGACGGCGCAAAGCCTCCGCGAATACCTGTCGAGTTCGAACCGGTATCGCTATCTGGCCGAGAATCCGATTCAGTGCAAGCTCTCCGATGAGGGCCGCGCGTCCGGCTGCGTCGGCGTCACCAGCCTTCGGCACGAGAGGGTGAGCGTGTACGACGACAGCGACGACGCGACAATGACCGTGGTGGCGCGCGTGGAACTCGACAGGGGAACGTATCCGGTGATCATCGTCGTGCCGAGGCAAGACGTGAAGTGCGAGGAGTGAATGCGCGGAGCGGCCGCGGCCGCCGTTCATTCAATCGCTCAATCGTTCAATGGTCAGAGGCCGGTCGTTAGCGCAATGCCGACGCGAAACCGCGATCGACAAGCAGTCCAAGGAGGGAAAACCCGTGTCCAGGACATCCGCATCCACGCTGTTTCCGGTCTTCGAGCGCGCGGTGATCAGCCTGTATGACGGCGGCGTGCTGTCGCCCGCGGTGCTTGAGCGTGTGATTGGCGCGTTCGCCCAGACCGACATCGACTGGCGCACGACCCCGACCGCGCGCTCCGTCGACGGCCGCACGCTGCGCGACATCGTTGCCCAGACGATGCTTCCGGGCGATGCGCCAAAATCGGCGTCGAGTTCGTTTGCGGCCGTGATCGGGCACATCGCCGGAGCAAAAGTATCCGAGGACGACACGCAGGCAACCTCAGAAGAGCGTGAACCGTCGCGCGGCAAACCAAAGAAAGCGGCTCGATCAGACGAAGCCGAGAGCAGCGACGACAACAACGACAACAACGACGCAAGCTCCGAAGAACTACTCGCCCAATTGTCGGGTAACGCGCCAAGGGGTAAGCGTAAAGCCGAGGGCAAAGCCAGGCCCGCCACCGACTCGACCCGTTTCAACCCGCTTCTGAACGCAGCGCTGCCGCACAAAAAGAAAGACTGACGGCGCGCCCTTCGCGACATCGCGACGGCGGTTCCGCCCCCCCGCGCGAACCCATGCGAGCGCAGACCGCGCATCATCCGCGCGTCCGCCGGAACATTCGTGAATGTGAGCAACCGAAGCCGCTGCGGTCCCCGTCTCTCGTCGAAGCCGCGGCTTCATGCGGGCTTCACGACCCATCGGCGCATGCGCTCAATGCGAGTTGTTGAATGCGAGCTTCCACTTATATTCTGACGTCATCGGCGCTGGCATAGGGCCGCCGCCAATGAACGAGAGACCGATGATGACCGCCTTTATCGACAGCATGAAACTCAACCACTTGAGCTTCCCCTCAGCCGACACTCCCGCGACCGCCAGGTTCTTTGAACAGCACCTGGGTTTCACTATCGCGGGAACCTGGGACCAGTCGTACATTCTCAAGCGCCCCGGCTTCGACGTGGTGATCGATCACGCGAGCGGCGATGCGCCGGCATGGCCCAAGGCTTTCCATGTCGGCTTCGAACTGCCGAGCCTCGATGCCGTTCACGCGTTGTATGAGCGCTTCAAGACGGAGGGTGTCGAGATGGAGACCGAAGTCTTCAACAATGGCCGCGGCTCGCGCTTCTTTTGCCGCGCGCCGGGCGGCGTGATGTTCGAGATCAACACGCGCCGCGACGCCGCGCCGGAATATCGCGGCACATTCGACGACTGAAAAACGATCCATGCGTAGCTGAAGCGCTGGGGCCGGGGACATTCAGCGCGTGATCGCAAGCGGTGTCGCCGGCGTATTACTATCGTGGTCCCCTGACACGGATTTCGAGGTGAGAAGAACCATGAACCCATCGGAACGCATCGACCAGATGATCGCGGAACTCACGGACTGGCGCGGCGAAACGTTTGCCGGCATCCGCAAGAGCATTCTCCAGGCCGACCCGCGGATCATCGAGGAATGGAAGTGGATGGGAAGCCCGGTATGGTCCCGCGACGGCATGATCGCGGTCGCCAACGCGCATAAAGGCAAGGTGAAGCTGACCTTTGCCCACGGTGCGAATCTTCCCGATCCCGACCAACTCTTCAACGCGGGACTCGAAGGCAACGCGAGACGCGCAATCGACTTTTTCGAGGGCGACAAGATCAATGCGCGCGCGCTGAAAAATCTGGTGCGCGCCGCTATCGATTTCAATCACACCAGCTTGAAGAAGAACGCGCCTGCTCGGGCCAAAAGTGCGCAAAAGTGAAAGACCCGAAGCAATGGCCGATTGAATCGGCCATTGCCCCACGCACGTTCCGCCAGCTTGCTGATATGTCCGTTTGCCACGCCCGCGCAAAGCGGTGATTCTCCGGTTCGGCTCGACCGGTTCGCGCCGCTGGCGCGGCCACGCATAACGGTCATTATTCAGTCACAAACCTCACGCACTATGACCGCCGGCCTCCAACGGCCCACCGAGCTGCGCGCTGGCCCTCCCTGACCACCCCCGAAGATCCACGCGAGCCACGCACGCATGGGCGACGCTTAGCGCGAGGCACGTCCAAAACAAGCCTTCCCTTCAAGGAACATCATCGTGTCTCGTTCAAGACTTCTTGCCCTGACGGCGATCGCCTCGTCGCTCCTGTTCGCCACGGCGGCGCATGCAGCCGTGGACCTCATCGCGGTCGGCCAGTTGAGCGGCTTGAGCGGCGATTTGTCGAAGGAAACGGCGGCGCCGCTGGAGAACGGCGCGGCGGGCAATCTGCTGGGCGGCCTGGGTTCGGGCATCGCCTACGCGGGATGCCATACGTTTGTCGCGGTGCCGGACCGCGGCCCGAATGCCGTGCCGTACAACGCGGCCATCGACGACACCGCGTCGTACATCAACCGCGTTCAGACCTTGCGCCTGCGCCTGAAACCCGGCGCGGCGGGCGCTGCGCTGCCGTACACGCTGACGCCGAAACTCCTCGGCACGACGCTGCTTCACGCGTCTGAAACGCTGGTCGACGGAACGGGCGCCGCGGCCGGCGTGCCCACCGGCGCGCCCGCGCTGAACCGCCGCAATCGCACTCACTACTTCACCGGTCGCTCCGACAACTTCGACCCCGCGCGCCTGTCGACCAACGCTCTCGACGCACGCTTCGATCCCGAAAGCGTGCGTGTGAGCAGCGACGGCGAAAGCGTCTTTATCTCCGACGAATACGGTCCCTACGTCTATCGCTTCGATCGCCGCAGCGGCCGCCGCACCGATACCTACAAGCTGCCCGATACGTTCGCGGTGTCGACGCTCGCCGCCGTCGGCAGCGACGAAATCTCGCAGAACACCTCGGGCCGCGTGGCGAACAAGGGCATGGAAGGTCTCGCGATCTCGCCGGACGGCAAGACGCTGTTCGGCGCGATGCAAAGCCCGCTGATTCAGGACGGCGGCACCAGCGGCGGGTATACGCGCATCGTCAGGATTGATTTACGCAGCGGCAAGACCACGCAGTTTGCCTATCCGCTGACGAACATCGGTACGGCGGCGAAGCCGAAGTATCCGACCATCAGCGACGTGGTAGCCGTCAACGACCACGAATTGCTGGTCGACGAACGCGACGGCAAGGGACTCGGCGACAACTCCACGGCGGCCTTCAAGAAGGTGTTCCATATCGAGCTGACAGGCGCGCAGGACGTGAGCAACGCGAGCAGCGAGGCGGGTCTCGCGCCGTATGCGGTGCGCAAAGCCTTGTTCCTCGACGTGGTCGCGTCGTTGACCGCGCACGGCTACAACGCGAACGACATTCCGGCGAAGCTGGAAGGCCTGGCGTTCGGCCCCGACGTGGTAGTCGGCGGCGTGAAGAAGCACACGTTGTTCATCGCCAACGACAACGACTTCCTCGGCACGGTCACCGATACCAATCATCCAGCCGGCATCGCGAACCCGAACCAGTTCTTCGTGTTCGCATGGGATCCGAGCGAGTTGCCCGCCTACGTGGCACAGACGCTGCCGGGCGCGGACGACGATCGCCGCGGCGACGGTCATGGTCATTCGGCCCAGGCTTGCGGTCGCGACGGCGACGACGAGCATTGAGCCAAGGCGCGGCAAGCGCCCCGGCGTTTTGCCGCGCGCCGGTTTTCCGCAAGCCTGAAGCCGGCGCCACGCATCGTCGATGAGCGGATCCGTCACCATAATGGCGGTTCCGCTCTGCATAACAGCCGCGATATCCGTCCTTTTTGTTCTACGCTATAAGCGCGACACGCAGCGCGTCCTGGCGTTCGTCCCGAGGTTCGTCCGAGGTTCATCACACCACACGGCGGGTTTCTTTCAGGGAGCCGCCGCACGCGCTGCGCCCGCTAATGGGCCTCTGCGCCATGCCGTTCGACAAGCCGGAGCCCGATCGTCAGTCAGGCTGCTCGCCTGATTGCCAACCAACCAGCCGGGGCCGCCGACGGCGTACCCCGGCAGCACGCTTCATGGAGGATGACGATGTCGATTCGACTAGGCGAAGAAGCTCCGGATTTCACCGCGGAAACCACCGAAGGGACGATCCATTTTCACGAATGGATCGGCGACCATTGGGCGATCCTGTTTTCTCATCCTAAGGATTTCACGCCGGTTTGCACCACCGAACTCGGATACATGGCCCGGCTGAAGCCGGAATTCGATAAGCGCAACACGAAGATCATCGGTCTTAGCATCGATCCCGTCAGCGATCACGAGAAATGGGTCAAGGATATCGAGGAGACGCAGGGTCACGCGATCAACTACCCGCTGATCGGCGACGCCGACCTGAGCGTCGCGAAGGCCTACGACATGATCCATCCGAGTGCGAGCGGCGGCCCGCGCACCGCCGTGGATAACGCAACGGTGCGCTCCGTGTTTCTGATCGGCCCCGACAAGAAGGTCAAGGCGATGCTCGTGTATCCGATGAGCGCGGGCCGCAATTTCGACGAAGTGCTGCGTCTGCTCGATGCGCTGCAGCTCAACGCGAAACACACGGTGGCGACGCCGGTGAACTGGAAACCGGGGGAGGACGTCATCATCCCGACCTCCGTTTCGAACGACGACGCAGCGAAGAAATACCCGCAAGGCTTCAAGACGGTGAAGCCGTATCTGCGTTACGTCGAGCAGCCGAAGTGAAACCGGCGCGGGTTAGCGCACCTCGGGGTTAAGACGAAGCGCCGTTCTTCACAGTGGAGGCGCGGCCACCGGCGCCAGGCCTTCCCGGCCTGGCGCCCCGATACGGCCGGACCATGCCCGCTCGGCGAACGCCCGCGGCATCCAGAGCCAAATAGCGGTTCGAGATAACGTTATCGGAATCGAATCATTCTCAAGGCCCGCTTCGCTCGCTACGCTTGGCGAACTATTGCAAAGCGAGGGCGTATGGCCGCTTCTGTTCCCACATCGTTTTCCACGCGACGGCGCACGCTGAAGCTATTAGGCGCGGCGCCCGCACTGAGCGCCTTCGCCGTGACCGGCGTGTTGCACGCGCGCGGCGCGCAGGCCGCCGAAGCCGCCTCCGCCTCCACCACGCTCGTTCTCGGCGACCAGGCCGGCGGCACGCGCGCGCTGGCGGAAGCGGCGAAAGTGCTCGACGGCGCGCCCTACGCTTTTCGCTGGGCCAACTTCCAGGGCGCCGCGCCGCTCTTCGAAGCGCAACGCGCGGGCGCGGTCGATCTCGCGCCGGCGGGCGACTTGCCGGTGCTCGCGGCGGCGGTGGGCGATCCGAGCTTGAAGATCGTCGCGACGCGCGTGGGCTCCGGCGCGCAACTCGGCATTCTGGTCGCGGCGGATTCGAAGATTCGCACGGTCGCGGATCTGAAGGGGCGCACCGTGTTCGTTTCCTCGGCGCGCGGCAGCATTTCGCAGTTTCAGTTATACGGCGCGCTGGCTGAAGCGGGGCTCTCGAAAGAAGACGTCAGCGTGCGTTTCATCTTGCCGGTCGATGCATTTGCCGCGTTCGCATCGGGATCGATCGAAGCATGGGCGACGTTCGATCCGTACTACGGCATCGCGGTGCAACGCGGCGCGCGGATCTTGCGCGA
>Ga0207713_1000339_pt1 | contig 51726 bp, 43 predicted proteins | sample KBSS64metaG_FD_184404 | JGI IMG/M metagenome (GOLD analysis project Ga0207713, IMG submission 184404) | Switchgrass rhizosphere microbial communities from Kellogg Biological Station, Michigan, USA - KBS S6-4 metaG (SPAdes) (version 2) | ecosystem: Host-associated > Plants > Roots > Rhizosphere >...
CCTTTCCCCAATGAAGAAACAACACCGCCCGTGACGAAGATGTAGCGCGTCATGAAAAACCCTAGAAGTCTGCGTTAAAGCGGTCAGAGCCGCCGGGGAAAGCGAAGGAAGGCCGAAGCCCCCGATGACCTGCGTGTTTCACAGTGCATTTCTGAAATTGCCGCGCTGATAGCGACTGGCCGGATACGGACCTGTCCATTGCTCGCCACATTTTGAGAATCGCCCAGTAAAGACTGGCTGGTAATCGGCAACTTGTGTCGTCCCGGAAGGATCGACATAAGCTGTATCAAGAAGGGAGCGTAGTCTACCGGAAACCAGCTCTCATCTCAAACGGTGGTCGTTCGTCGGTGGCTGCCAGTGCAAACGCCAGTCACCACGGGGGTCGGCGTCCAGTCCCGGAAGGTTGGCGACCGCCAGTAACTGCTCGCCCCGGTACAACAGCGGCAATCGGCCGCGCAGGAACACCGGCACGCGTTTCTCGTTGAGCAGACGCTTGAGATCGCGCCTGCCGCGCTCGGGCACATCGAGCACTTCACCGCCGCGCCGGTAATGCACATGCAGGCCGCCACGGGGAATTTCCCCCAGCAGGTGCAGCATCCCGTTGCCGGGCAATGTCAGCGGCTGCGAGGCCATGGACCAGTGCTGTGAACCGACCACGTCCTTGAGCCAGATCCCCGACAGCCACCAGATTCTGCCTTCGGCGCGGTGCAACTGGCCGTCGGCCAGGCGCCAGACAGGCCGCCCGTCGGGGCCTGCGTCACGCAGGGAATTCCAGCCCGCCCAGTGATCGGTGTCCGGCAGACGCGTCAGCGGTGTCAGCCAGTGACGCAAGGCGTTGCGCTGGCGGGCCTCGGACAGGGTTTCCAGCGGCGCCAGCTCCAGCGACGGCAGGTCCAGCCAGGGCCAGGTGCAGGGTGTTTGCGCAGACGCCAGGTCCTGGACCGCCAACTCGTCGAGCAAGCCCTGGGCTTCGGCCAGGTGCGCGGCGCTGCGAGTCATGCTGGCAACCGCCTGAGGCCAGCGTATGGCCAGCATCGGCATGACGTGGCTGCGCAGGTAATTGCGCGAGAAGCGGCTGTCCTGGTTGCTCGGATCTTCGATCCAGCTCAAGCCCTCCTCCCGCGCATAGGCCTCAAGCAAGGCGCGCGGCTCATCGAGCAACGGGCGAAACAGCTGCCCCTTGCCCAACGGACGATGGGCAGGCATCGCCGCCAGCCCCCGGACCCCGGCGCCACGCAGCAGCCTGAACATCAGGGTTTCGGCCTGGTCATCCCGGTGTTGCGCGGTCAGCAGCACCTCACCTTTCTGCATCACGCGTTCCAGCGCGGCGTAGCGCGCCTCGCGGGCGGCCTGTTCGAGGCTGGCGCCGGGCCGGACCTGAACATCGAGGACCTGGAAAGGCACCCCCAGGATCTGACACATTTGACGGCAATGTCCCGGCCACGACGCAGCAACGGCCTGCAAGCCGTGATGAACATGGACAGCGGTCAAGGGGGGCAAGGCGTGCTGGCGGGCGAGATCGGCCAGCAGGTGCAGCAGGACGGTGGAATCGAGCCCACCTGAGAAGGCAATCCGCCAACCGACAGCACCGCGCCAGGGTTCCAGGCGCGGCAGCAATCGTTTGGCGAGTTGTTTCCTGATGCAGTCCGGCTTGCTCATGGTTTGAACCTTCAAGCTGGCCGGACTGTGGAGAACCGCGTCGGTTATACGCCGTAGCTCATCAGACGCTCGTAACGACGAGCCAGCAGTTCATCGTTGTTGAACTTCTTGAGCATCGCCAACTGGCTGCTCAAGGCTTCGCGGATCGAAGCGGATGCGGTTGCCGGGTCGCGGTGCGCGCCACCCAGAGGTTCGCCAATCACCTTGTCGACGATGCCCAGGCCTTTGAGGCGCTCGGCGGTGATGCCCATCGCTTCGGCAGCGTCAGGCGCCTTCTCGGCGGTTTTCCACAGAATCGAGGCGCAGCCTTCCGGCGAGATCACCGCGTAAGTGGAGTATTGCAGCATGTTCAGCTGATCGCACACACCAATGGCCAATGCACCGCCCGAACCGCCTTCACCGATCACGGTCGCGATGATCGGGGTCTTCAGGCGCGCCATGACACGCAGGTTCCAGGCAATCGCTTCGCTCTGGTTGCGCTCTTCGGCGTCGATGCCAGGGTAGGCGCCAGGGGTGTCGATGAAGGTCAGGATCGGCATCTTGAAGCGCTCGGCCATTTCCATCAGGCGGCACGCCTTGCGGTAGCCTTCAGGGCGCGGCATGCCGAAGTTGCGGCGAACCTTCTCGCGCACATCGCGGCCCTTCTGATGACCGATCACCATCACCGGCTTGTCGTCCAGGCGAGCGATACCGCCCACGATGGCCGCGTCGTCGGAGAAGTGACGGTCGCCGTGCAATTCGTCGAACTCGGTGAAGATATGTTCGATGTAATCCAGGGTGTACGGACGGCGCGGATGGCGCGCCATGCGTGCGATCTGCCAGCTGCTCAGATTGCCGAAAATGCTTTCGGTGAGCGTCTTGCTCTTATCTTGCAGTCGAGAGATTTCATCGCCGATGTTCAGCGAGTTGTCATTGCCTACCAGACGCAGCTCTTCAATCTTGGCTTGCAGGTCAGCAATCGGCTGTTCGAAATCCAGAAAATTCGGGTTCATAGGCATCCGTCTTGGGTCGACGGCCAAGAGGCCGGCCGGTTGATCCGTAAGCGCCATACCTTAAAGGAACTGGCGCCGTTCGGTCGAGTTTAAAAAATTCGGGCTTGAAAGCGTCGAGTACAAAAATCTCTTGGTCAGCTTCTAGCGATACTGCAGGAAGACGTTCTCTCGTCCGAACTGGTCACGCAGGGCCTGAATCAGGCTGTCTGCGGGATCGATTCGCCACGCTTCGCCGAACTGCAACAAGGCGCGGGCCTCCTGCCCTGTGTAGTCGAGCGTGATCGGACACGCTCCCCGGTGCTTCTTGCACAGGTCACCCAGCCAGCGCAGGCGATCACCCTTGAGTGCCTCGCTGCGCACGGTCAGGCGCAAACTTTCGGCAAGGCCGGTACGCGCCTCTTCAAGGCTCATGACGCGCTTGGCACGCAAGCGCAGCCCGCCCGAGAAGTCGTCGGAACTGACCTCGCCTTCGACCACCACCATCGCGTCGGTCTGCAACAGCGACTGCGCGGCCTGGAACGAATCGGCGAACAGCGAGGCTTCGATACGCCCGGAGCGGTCGTCCAGGGTGATGAAGCCCATCTTGTCGCCCTTTTTGTTCTTCATCACCCGCAGCGCGATGATCAGCCCGGCAACGGTCTGGGTATCGCGCGCAGGCTTGAGATCGACGATGCGCTGGCGAGCGAAACGGCGGATCTCGCCTTCGTACTCATCGATCGGATGCCCGGTCAGGTACAGACCCAGGGTTTCTTTCTCGCCACGCAGGCGCTCTTTGAGAGTGACCTCCTTGGCACCGCGATGGTTCGCATAAACATCGGCATCGGGTTCGTCGAAAAGCCCGCCAAACAGGTCGCTGTGGCCGCTGTCGTGGCTGCGCGCGGTCTGCTCGGCGGCCTGGATCGCCTCTTCCAGCGCGGCCAGCAACACGCCGCGGTTGCGGTCGATGTTGGCGTGGTACTGCTTGGGCTCGTCATAGAAGAACGGACCGAGACGGTCCAGCGCACCGCTGTTGATGAGACCACCCAGGGTGCGCTTGTTGACCCGCTTGAGGTCGATGCGCGCACAGAAATCGAACAGGTCCTTGAACGGCCCTGCCTGACGCGCTTCAGTGATGGCTTCCACCGGACCTTCGCCCACGCCCTTGATCGCGCCAAGGCCATACACGATGCGGCCGTCGTCGTTCACCGTGAACTTGAACTCGGAGTTGTTCACATCCGGTGCGTCGAGGCGCAGCTTCATGGTGCGCACTTCCTCGATCAAGGTCACGACCTTGTCGGTGTTGTGCATGTCCGCCGAGAGTACCGCAGCCATGAACGGCGCAGGATAGTGCCGCTTGAGCCACGCGGTCTGGTAGGACACCAGGCCATAGGCGGCCGAGTGGGATTTGTTGAAACCGTAACCGGCGAATTTTTCCACCAGGTCGAAAATGTTACCGGCAAGGTCCGGGTCGATATTGTTGGTCTTGCAGCCTTCGATGAAACCTCCGCGCTGCTTGGCCATCTCCTCGGGCTTTTTCTTGCCCATGGCCCGGCGCAGCATGTCTGCCTCGCCGAGGGTGTAGCCGGCCATGACCTGGGCAATCTGCATCACCTGTTCCTGATACAGGATGATGCCGTAGGTCGGCAGCAGCACGGGCTTGAGGCCTTCGTACTGGTAATCGACGTGGGGGTACGAGAGCTCGGCGCGACCGTGCTTGCGGTTGATGAAGTCGTCCACCATGCCCGATTGCAGCGGGCCGGGGCGGAACAGCGCCACCAGTGCGATCAGGTCTTCGAGGCAGTCGGGCTTGAGCTTCTTGATCAGCTCCTTCATGCCGCGAGATTCAAGCTGGAACACCGCCGTGGTTTCGGCTTTTTGCAGCAGGTCGTAGGTCGGCGCGTCATCGAGCGGGATGAAGGCGATGTCCAGCGGCTCCTCGCCCACCTTGGCGCGGTCGCGGTTGATGGTCTTCATGGCCCAGTCGATGATGGTCAAGGTGCGCAGACCCAGGAAGTCGAACTTCACAAGACCGGCCGCCTCGACATCGTCCTTGTCGAACTGGGTCACCAGGCCGCTGCCTTCCTCGTCGCAATAGATGGCGGCGAAGTCAGTCAGCTTGGTCGGCGCGATCACCACACCACCGGCATGTTTACCGACGTTACGCACAACGCCTTCGAGCTTGCGCGCCATCTCCCAGATTTCAGCGCCTTCTTCGTCGGTCTTGAGGAAGTCGCGCAGGATTTCTTCCTGCTCGTAGGCTTTCTCGAGGGTCATGCCGACTTCGAACGGAATCATCTTCGACAGGCGATCGGCCAGGCCAAAGGACTTGCCCTGGGCCCGCGCCACGTCGCGCACCACAGCCTTGGCGGCCATGGAACCGAAGGTGATGATCTGGCTGACCGCGTTACGCCCGTACTTGTCGGCCACGTACTCGATCACCCGGTCGCGGCCATCCATGCAGAAGTCGACGTCGAAGTCGGGCATGGAAACCCGCTCGGGGTTCAGGAAGCGTTCGAACAGCAGGTCATATTGCAGCGGGTCGAGGTCGGTGATCTTCTGCACATAGGCCACCAGGGAACCGGCACCCGACCCACGGCCAGGACCTACCGGCACGCCGTTGTTCTTGGCCCACTGGATGAAGTCCATAACGATCAGGAAGTAACCGGGGAACCCCATCTGGATGATGATATCCAGCTCGAAATTCAGCCGGTCGACGTATTCCTGCCGTTTGGCTTCGTAATTGGGCGTGGTTTCCCTGGGCCACAGGACGGCCAGGCGCTCTTCCAGGCCCTCAAAAGACACCTTGCGAAAATATTCGTCGATGGTCAGGCCATCAGGGATCGGGAAGTTGGGCAGGAAGGCGGTGCCCAGCTTGACCTCAATGTTGCAGCGTTTGGCGATCTCGACGGTGTTCTGCAGCGCATCGGGCAGATCGCTGAACAGCTCGGCCATTTCCTCGGCGCTTTTGAGGTACTGCTGATCGCTGTAGTTGTGCGAGCGGCGCGGGTCGTCCAGCGCCCGGCCCTCACCGATGCACACGCGGGTTTCGTGGGCTTCGAAATCTTCCTGCTTGAGGAAGCGCACATCGTTGCTCGCCACCAGTGGCGCGCCATGACGATCGGCCAGGGCGACAGCAGCGTGCAGGTGCTCTTCATCATTGATGCGGTTGGTGCGCTGGATTTCGACATAGAAACGGTCAGGGAAAACCGCCATCCATTCCTTGAGCAGGACGTCGGCTTCGGCCGGATTGCCCCCCAGCAGCGCCATGCCGATCTCGCCTTCTTTGGCGGCTGACAGTGCGATCAGGCCTTCGCTGGCTTCGGCCACCCATTCGCGCTCGATGACCACCATGCCATTGCGCTGGCCGGTCATGAAACCTCGCGAAATCAATTCGGTGAGGTTCAGGTAGCCCTTGGGGTTCATCACCAGCAGGCTCATGCGGCTCAGCGGCGCATCGCGATCACGTCCGGCGAGCCAGATGTCGGCGCCACAGATCGGCTTGATGCCCGCGCCCATGGCGGTCTTGTAGAACTTGACCAGCGAGCACAGGTTGTTCTGATCGGTCACCGCCACCGCTGGCATGTTCATGGCCGTCAGCGCCTTGGCCAGCGGCTTGACCCGGACCAGGCCGTCAACCAGCGAATATTCGGTGTGCAGGCGTAGATGAACGAAAGAAGCCGGCATAGTGGGGGTGATTCCTATGGCGCACAGAAAACGAAGGCCGGATTGTACCGGCCTCTCAAGAAAACATCAGCCCGCGATCAGTTGAGCGGCAGCGAGGCGAACCCGGTGGCCGTCATCATCGCCCGGGCTTCGTAGGCTGCACGGACCGGTGCGAACGAACGCCGGTGAATCGGCGTCGGGCCCAGACGGGCCAGCGCTTCCAGATGCACCGGCGTCGGATAACCCTTGTGTCCGCCGATACCGTAGCCCGGATACAGCAACTCCATGGCCGCCATCTCCCGGTCACGGGTGACCTTGGCCAGAATCGACGCGGCAGCAATCGCTGGCACCTGGGCGTCGCCCTGAATCACCGGGGCACTGGGCACCGACAATTGCGGGCAGCGGTTGCCATCGATCAGCGCAAGCTTGGGCGTAATCAGCAGGCCTTCGACGGCCCGCTTCATCGCCAGCATCGTGGCATGCAGAATATTCAGTTCGTCGATTTCCTCGACCTCGGCCCGCGCAATGTGCCAGCACAGGGCTTTCTCACGGATCTCGTCGAAGAGCTTTTCGCGCTTGGCTTCGGTGAGTTTTTTCGAGTCGTTGAGCCCCAGGATCGGGCGATTGGAGTCCAGGATCACCGCAGCGGTCACCACGGCGCCACACAACGGGCCACGGCCCACTTCATCGACGCCGGCGACCAGGTCCTCGACCAGATTGAAATCCAAACCCATTTGCATTGATCGCGCACTCATGGTGATGGCGACCGGCCAATCAGCTTCAACACCGCATCGGCGGCCTGATTGGACGCATCGCGACGCAAGGTACGGTGAAGCGCATCGAAGCCTGCGGTCTGCTCCGCGCCGTTGTCCAGCAACGGCAGCAGGGTTTGCGCCAGGGCATCGGCAGTCGCCGCATCCTGCAGAAGCTCAGGCACCAGCAAACGCTGGGCCAACAGGTTCGGCAGCGACACGTACGGACTCTTCACCATCCGCTTGAGTATCCAGTAGGTCAGTGGCGCCAGACGATAGGCAACCACCATCGGTCGTTTGTACAGCAGCGCTTCCAGGGTGGCCGTGCCCGAGGCGATCAAGACCGCATCGCACGCCGCAAGCGCCACGTGGGAGCGGCCATCGAGCAACGTCAGCGGCAGGTCGCGCCCTTGCAGCAGCTCTTCGATCTGCGCGCGGCGTTGCGGGCTTGCACACGGCAAGACGAACCGCAGGTTCGGGCGCTGGGCAAGCATCCGCTCGGCGGCATCGAAGAACAGCGCACCCAGGCGCCCCACTTCACCACCACGGCTGCCCGGCATCAGGGCAACCACCGGCCCTTCGCCCAGCCCCAGCTCGGCGCGCGCCGCAGCGCGATCGGCCTCGAGGGGAATGGTGTCTGCCAGCGGGTGCCCGACAAATCGTACCGGCACGCCCTTCTCTTCGTAGAAACGCGCCTCGAAGGGCAACAGGGTCAGCATCAGGTCGCAGCCTTCGCGAATCTTCAGCACGCGCTTCTGCCGCCACGCCCACACGGACGGGCTGACGTAATGCACGGTCTTGATCCCGGCCTGACGCAGTTTGAGTTCGATATTGAGGGTGAAATCCGGCGCATCGATGCCGATGAACACATCGGGTTTTTCATCGATCAGGGTCTGGATCAGCAGCTTGCGCCGCGCCAGCAACTCCTTGAGCCGCCCCAGAACTTCCACCAGCCCCATGACCGACAGGCGCTCCATGGGGAAATAGGACGTCATGCCTTCGGCTTCCATGAGCGGGCCGCCCACGCCGATGAACTGTGCGTCAGGATGGTGAACCTTGATGGCGCGCATCAGGCCCGAACCCAGGATGTCGCCAGAGGCTTCTCCGGCGACCAGCGCAATACGCAGGGCACTCATGGTTAACGGGTGATGCCGCGAGTCGAGTTCTGGATGGACTCAAGAAACAGCGCGACTTCCGGGAACTGCGACGCAGGCTCTGCCAGCTCGACCACCGCCTGTTCCACCGTCAGGCCCTGTCGATAGACCGTCTTGTAGGCGCGACGCAGGGCGTGGATGGCATCCTCGGAGAAACCGCGACGGCGCATGCCTTCGAAGTTCATGCTGCGCGCTTCTGCCGGGTTGCCGAACACCGTGACGAACGCCGGAACGTCCTTGCCAATGGCCGTGCCCATGCCGGAAAAGCTGTGGGCGCCGATGTGGCAGTACTGATGCACCAGCGTGAAACCGGACAGGATAGCCCAGTCGGCTACATGCACGTGGCCCGCCAGCGCGGTGTTGTTGACCAGGATGCAGTGGTTGCCGATGACGCTGTCGTGACCGATGTGCGCGTAGGCCATGATCAGGTTGTGATCGCCGATGGTGGTCTCGGCGCGGTCCTGAATGGTGCCACGGTGAATGGTCACGCCTTCGCGGATCACGTTGTGATCGCCGATGACCAGGCGCGTCGCCTCACCCTTGTACTTGAGATCGGGCGTGTCCTCACCTACCGAGGAAAACTGGTAGATGTGGTTGTGTTTGCCGATTTTGGTCGGCCCGCGCAGGATCACATGCGGACCAATGACCGTACCCTCACCGATTTCCACACCAGGTCCGACGATCGACCACGGGCCGACCTCCACATTGTCAGCCAGGATGGCCGTCGGATCGATGATGGCGCGAGGGTCAATCAAACTCATAGTTTGCGTTCCGCACAGATGATTTCTGCGGAGCATACCGGCTTGCCGTCCACCGACGCCTGGCACTCGAACTTCCAGATCTGACGCTTGCAGCTCAGGAACTTGGCTTCAAGAATCAGTTGGTCGCCCGGCAGTACCGGCTGGCGGAAACGCAGCTTGTCGGAGCCCACGAAGTAGTACAGCGTGCCATCGGCAGGCTTCACGTCAAGCATCTTGAAGCCCAGAATGCCGGCGGCCTGAGCCATGGCTTCGATAATCAGCACGCCCGGCATGATCGGATGCGCCGGGAAATGCCCATTGAAGAAGGGCTCATTGATGCTGACATTCTTGTAGGCACGAATGCTCTTGTTCTCGACATCGAGCGCCACCACACGGTCCACGAGCAGGAACGGGTAACGGTGGGGCAGATATTCGCGGATTTCGTTGATGTCCATCATTTCGAGAGGAAGCCTGTAGTCAATATAGGGAGTGCGCGACGAGTGCGCGGCACTCCTCTGGCAAATCAAGGAGGCAGTTTATCGGCTATGCACACTTGATAAGAAAAAAGTATCAGCCATCAGATGACGCTTTACCGCCTGAGGTCACTGCCTCGACAAGCTTTTCCAACTGCTGCAGCCGGCGCGACATGTCGTCGAGCTGGCGAATACGTGCGGCGCTCTTGCGCCATTCGGCGGCCGGCTGCATCGCCGTCCCCGAGGAATAGGAGCCTGGCTCGGTGATGGAGCGGGTCACCATGGTCATCCCGGTGATGAAAACGCCATCACAGATTTCGATGTGCCCCACCAGTCCTACGCCACCTGCAAGCATGCAATGCTTGCCGATCTTGGCGCTGCCGGAGATACCCACGCAGGCCGCCATCGCGGTGTGGTCACCCACCTGAACGTTGTGGGCGATCTGGATCTGGTTATCGAGTTTCACGCCGTTGCCGATGCGAGTGTCGTCCATCGCGCCGCGGTCAATGGCCGTGTTCACACCGATTTCGACGTCATCGCCAATGGTGACGCCGCCGATCTGGGCAATCTTTTGCCAGACGCCTTTCTCGTTGGCGAAACCGAAACCTTCGCCACCCAGCACGGCACCCGACTGGATGACCACGCGCTGACCGATGCGCACGTCGTGGTACAGCGTGACGCGCGGAGCCAGCCAACCGCCCTCGCCGATCACGCAACGCGCGCCGATGAAGCAGTGGGCGCCCAGGGTCACGCCGGCCGCAATGCGCGCACCGCTTTCGATGACGACATACGGACCTACGCTGGCAGCCGGATCGACGACAGCATCGTCAGCCACCACAGCGGTGGGATGAATGCCCGCCGCAGCCTTGGGCTTGGGGTCAAACAGATGCGAGATGCGCGCGTAGGCCAGGTAAGGGTCGGCGATCAGCAGCGCATCTCCCGCATAGCCTTCGGCATCCGCAGGCTTGAGCAGCACTGCAGCGGCGTGGGTGGTGGCGAGGAATTTGCGGTACTGAGGATTGGCCAGGAAACTGACCTGACCTGGACCGGCCTCCTGCAAGGTGGCAAGTCCCGTGATTTGCTTGTCCGCGGGGCCACGCAGTGTGGCCCCGAGGAACTCGGCCAGCTGGCCGAGCGTAATAGTCGCGGTCATGAATTTACTTCAGCTGGTTCATGCGCTCGATGACCTGGCGAGTGACGTCGTATTGTGGCTTGACGTCAATCACGGCACCGCGCTCGAACACCAGGTCGTAACCGCCTTTCTTGATCACTTCTTCAACAGCCGAGTCCAGTTTTGGCTTCAGTTGCTTGAGCATGTCACGGTCAGCGACGGCCTTGGCTTCGTTCAGCTCCTTGGACTGGAACTGGAAGTCACGGGCTTTCTGCTTGAAATCCAGCTCAAGCTTTTCGCGCTCAGGCTGGGCCATCTTGTCACCGCCGGCGACCAGACGATCCTGGATGCCCTTGGCGCTGCTTTCCAGAGCCTTGAGCTTGGTCAGTTGCGGGCCGAATTTCTTCTCGGCGTCGACGGCGTATTTCTTGGCTGCGTCGGATTCGAGCAGCGCCATCTGGTAGTTCAGTACCGCGATTTTCATGTCGGCAAAGGCCGGGCCTGCGACCAGGACCGTTGCCAGCAGAGCCAATTGAGTCAACTTACGCACGATGTAACTCCTACAGAATTCGTTGTCGTTATCAGTGACCAGACCCTTAGAAGGTCTGACCGAGAGAGAATTGGAAGACCTGGGTTTCGGTGTTGTCGTCCGGTTTCTTGATCGGCATGGCCAGAGCGAAGCTCAATGGGCCCAATGCGGTGATCCAGGTCACGCCAACGCCGACCGAGCTGGCCAGACCGGACAGGTCGGGGCCGTTACATTCGATCTTCTCGCCGTTGAGCGTGGTCTTCTGGGAACCGCAGTTGGTGTTGAACACGTTACCCACGTCCCAGAACAGCGAGGTGCGCAGCGAACGCTGGTCCTTGATGAACGGCAGCGGGAACAGGATCTCTGCACCACCTGTAATCAACACGTTACCACCGAATGGCAGCGGATCCTGATCCGGGTCGGCTGCAGTGCCGCGGTTACGGCCACTACTTGGCGTACTGCGCGGACCCAGGGTGCTGTCCTTGAAGCCACGCACCGAGTTGAAGCCACCTGCGTAGTAGTTCTCATAGAACGGCAAGCCCGAGGTCGAACCGTAGCCGTCACCGTAGCCCAGCTCAGAGTGCAGGCGCAGGGTGGTGCTGGTGGTGATCGGGTGGAACAACTGGCCGCGGTAGTCGAGTTTGTAGAACGACAGGTCGCTGCCCGGAATGGTGGTTTCCAGGGTCAGGCTCTGGGAGTGACCACGGGTCGGCAACGTGCCCTTGTTCAGGGTCGATTCGGACCAGCCCACGGACGCCTTGAAGTTGGTGAAGCTGTCGCCTTCCTTCTCGAGGAAGTCGAAAATTTCGTCAACGGTGTAGGTACCGGTGTTGATCTCGTCCTGCTGAACCGACAGGCCGAAGTTCAGGCGCGCCGTTTCGCTGATCGGGTAGCCCATGTTGATACCGGCACCCAGGCTGTCGACCGAGTAGCTTGCGATATCGACATCGAGGTCGTCGTAGTTGGTCTTGCGGTAGAACGCGCTGTAACCCAGGCTCACACCGTCCGGCGTGAAGTACGGATCAACGTAGCTGAAGTTGTAGCGGGTCTGGTATTCACTTTTGGTCAGGCCGATGCTGACCTTGTTACCGGTACCCAGGAAGTTGTTCTGGCTGATCGAACCACCCAGGATCAGACCCGCGCTCTGCGCGAAGCCCACACTGGCGGTGATCGAACCCGAGGCCTGCTCTTCCACGGCGTAGTTCACGTCGACCTGGTCGTCGGTGCCCGGCACCGCAGGGGTTTCGACGTTCACTTCCTTGAAGAAGCCCAGGCGGTCCAGACGGGTCTTGGACTGGTCGATCAGGTAGGTGGAAGCCCAACCGCCTTCCATCTGACGCATTTCGCGACGCAGCACTTCGTCCGCGGTCTTGGTGTTGCCACGGAAGTTGATGCGGTTCACGTAGGCACGCTTGCCCGGGTCGACAGCGAAAAGGATGTCGACGGTGTGGTCTTCATCGTTCGGGGTCGGCACGCCGTTGACGTTGGCGAAGGTGTAGCCCTCGTTACCCAGGCGGCGGGTAATCAGCTCGGAGGTGGTGGTCATGACCTTGCGCGAGAACACCTGGCCCGGCTTGACCAGCAGCAGCGACTTGACCTGGTCCTCAGGGACCTTGAGGTCACCGCTGAGCTTGACCGACTTGACGCTGTACTTCTCGCCTTCATGGATGTTGACGGTGATGTACACGCTCTTCTTGTCAGGCGTGATGGACACCTGGGTCGAAGCGATATCCATGTTGATATAGCCGCGGTCCAGGTAGTACGAACGCAGACGTTCCAGGTCACCGGACAGCTTTTCGCGGGCGTACTTGTCGTCGTTCTTGAAGAAGGAAAGCCAGTTGGTGGTCTTCAGTTCGAACAGGTCGGTCAGGTCTTCTTCCTTGAATACCGAGTTGCCCACCACGTTGATGTGCTGGATGGCAGCGACCGCGCCTTCGTTGATGTTGATTTTCAGGCCAACGCGGTTGCGCGGCTGAGGAACGACTTCGGTGGCGACTTCTGCCGAGTAACGGCCCTGGGCCACGTACTGGCGCTGCAGTTCGTTACGCACGCCTTCCAGGGTTGCCCGCTGGAAGATCTCGCCTTCGGCCAGACCCGACTGCTTCAGACCTTTCATCAGGTCTTCGGTGGTGATCGCCTTGTTGCCTTCGATCTCGATGCTCGAAACGGACGGACGCTCGACCACGGTGATGACCAGCACGTTGCCATCACGGCCCAGCTGGATGTCCTGGAAGAATCCGGTTTTGAACAGAGCGCGGGTGGCATCGACCAGATGCGCATCATCGGCGGTCTCACCCACGTTCAACGGCAGCGCACCAAAGACGCTGCCGGCGGATACCCGCTGCAGGCCGTTGACACGGATATCGGAGATAGTGAAGGACTCGGCGTGAACTTCGGCGATCATCAGTGCGGAAAGAACCGCAGTTAGCAGCAGACGTTTCATGAAGTCCTTTCTTATTCCAACTGGCAATAAACAAACTGCCGCAAAATGCGGCAGATTCACAATTCGGCGTAGCTTTTACAGTCGTCCCAGATCGTTGACCAGTGCGAGCAACATGACTCCAACCACCAGGCTTATACCGATCTGGACCCCCCAGCCCTGAACCTTTTCCGACAGCGGACGACCACGCGCCCACTCGATCAGATAAAAAAGCAAGTGCCCCCCGTCCAACACTGGAATGGGCAGCAAATTGAGAACCCCCAGGCTTATGCTCAGATAAGCAAGGAAATTCAGGAAGTCACCTACACCTGACTGGGCCGAAGCGCCCGCCACTTTAGCAATGGTTATCGGTCCGCTCAAGTTTTTTACCGAGAGCTCGCCGAACAACATTTTCTTCAGGGAATCGAAGGTCAGTACGCTCATCGTCCAGGTACGCCGCGCGCCCTCTGCCACGGCAGCCACAGGGCCATAACTGACTTCGCGAAGCATTTCGGGCGGCCAGTCGACACCTTTGACCCCGGCACCCAGATACCCGGTTGCCGCCTTGCCTTCACCGCGCGCAACCAGAGTGACAGGCACGTCGATTGTCGCACCATCGCGCTCGACACTCAGCGAAATTCGGGTATCAGGCCGGACACGAACCCGATCCACCACCTGTTGCCACTCATCCAGCGGCTGGCCATCGAGCGCCAGCAGGCGGTCGCCAGTCTTCAGGCCCGCAGCCTGGGCCGGGCCCTTGGGATCGAGTTCGGCCAGCACCGGCGGCAGCGCCGGACGCCACGGGCGAATGCCCAGCGAGCGGATCGGGTCAGGCTCGTCCGCACCCTTGAGCCAGTTATCCAGTGCAAGGCTGCGCGGGGTATCGACATCCGAGCCCTTCTCGCGGACCTTGAGCGCAATGCTGCCGCTCTCACCCAGGCGGCGTACCAGTTGCAGGTTCACAGCCGCCCATCCGCTGGTGGCTTCGCCATCAACGGAAACAATTTCCTGCCCGGAAACCAGTCCGGCCTTCTCCGCGATGCTGCCCGCTTCGACGCCACCGATGACCGGACGCACCTGCTGGCTGCCCAGCATGGCCAGCACCCAGAAAAACACGATGGCCAGCAGGAAGTTGGCAACCGGGCCGGCGATGACGATAGCGATGCGCTGATAAACGGACTTGCGATTAAAGGACTGGTCCACCAGTTCCGCAGGCACCTCGCCTTCACGCTCGTCGAGCATCTTGACGTAGCCACCCAGCGGAATGGCCGCCACCACGAACTCGGTGCCGCGACGGTCATGCCAGCGCAACAGCGGCATGCCAAAGCCTACGGAGAACCGCAAAACCTTGACGCCACAACGCCGCGCCACCCAGAAGTGGCCGAATTCGTGAAACGTCACCAGCACGCCCAACGCAATCAGGGTGCCGACAATCATGTATAGCGCGCTCATCGCTGTTCTCCGGGTACCGGCATGACGGGGCGGCCGGGCAGCATCAAGCTGCTCGTGAGCCTCGCCAGACCTGCGGCTGTGGGCATTTGTCGATTACCGCCCGTTCCGGCTGAGCCACTGCTCAGCCAGCGTACGAGCCCTGGCGTCGACTTCGAAGACCGTCTCCAGCTCGTTCAGGGCAACCACAGGCTCAATGTTCAGGACTTCGTCGATCATACTCGCGATTTCAGGGAAGCGAATGCGCCGATCCAGGAATGCCGCCACGGCGACCTCGTTCGCAGCATTCAACACCGCCGGGGCGCTGTCGCCGGTCTGTGCAGCTTGACGCGCCAGACGCAGGCAAGGGAAGCGCAATTCGTCCGGAGCCTGGAAATCAAGCCGCGCGATGCTGAACAGGTCCAGCGGTGACACCCCTGAATCGATCCGCTCGGGCCAGGCCAGCGCGTGGGCGATGGGCGTGCGCATGTCGGGATTGCCCAACTGCGCCAGCACCGAACCATCCACGTAATCGACCATCGAATGGATCACGCTCTGCGGGTGAATCACCACTTCGATATTCGCAGGTGCCGTGTCGAACAACCAGCAGGCCTCGATCAGCTCAAGGCCCTTGTTCATCATGCTGGCCGAATCCACGGAGATCTTGCGCCCCATGGACCAGTTCGGGTGTGCACAGGCCTGATCCGGCGTGACATGCTCGAGATCGGCCAGCGCGGTCTCGCGAAACGGCCCGCCCGAGGCGGTCAGCAGAATCCTGCGCACCCCCACCTGGGCAAGGCCGTTGGCGTAGTTGCCTGGCAGGCACTGAAAAATCGCGTTGTGTTCGCTGTCCAGCGGCAACAGGACAGTGCCACTGCGGCGCACGGCCTGCATGAACAGGGCGCCCGAGGTGACCAGGGCCTCCTTGTTCGCCAGCAGCACCTTCTTGCCCGCTTCGACGGCGGCCAGTGTAGGACGCAATCCGGCCGCACCGACGATGGCGGCGAGCACCGTGTCCACCTGAGGATGGGCAGACACCTCGCACAGACCGCCCTCCCCTACCAGCACCCGGGTGTCCAGGCCGGCGGCGCGCAAGTCATCCTGCAACTGGCGCGCCGCAGCGGTGGTCGGGACCACGGCAAACTGCGGCGTGTGGCGAACGCACAGCGCCAGCAGCTCGGCGATACGCGTGAAGCCAGTTAGGGCAAATACCTGATAGCGCGAAGGATGACGGGCGATGACGTCCAGCGTGCTCAGGCCGACAGAACCGGTGGCACCCAGGACGGTAATCTGCTGCGGCTTGCTCACATCATGCCCCAGTCTTTGGCGGCCCAGAGCAGCAGCGCGAATACCGGAATCGCCGCAGTCAGGCTGTCGATACGATCCAGCACACCACCGTGGCCCGGCAACAGGTTACTGCTGTCCTTGATCCCCGATTTGCGCTTGAACATGCTCTCGGTCAGATCGCCGACCACGGAAATCAGCACCACGATCGCCGCGCACACCAGGGCGAACAGAATTTCTCCCACGCTCCAGCCGCGAGAAACGCCGACCACGGCGGTAATCACCAGGCACGCGGCCAGACCGCCGTAGAGGCCTTCCCAGCTTTTCCCGGGGCTGACTTTCGGCGCCAGCTTGCGCTTGCCGAAGGCTTTGCCGGAGAAGTAGGCGCCAATGTCGGCACCCCACACCAGGATCATGACAGCCAGGATCAACCAGTTACCCATCGGTTCAAGCTTGATCAGCACCAGCCCTTGCCAGGCCGGGAGCAGAATCAGCAGGCCAATGACCAGTTTGTAGATCACGCTGGACCAGTGCTCGCTGGACTCAGGGTACGTCAGCACCAGCCAGGTGGCCGCCAGCCACCACAACAGCGCGGCGACCAGGATCCACGGCGCAAGGCCGGGCAGTAGATACAGCAGGAACAGCAGCACGCCGACCACCGCCGCAAACAGAACGCGGGCCGACTGCGCTTCGAAACCGGCGAGACGCGCCCATTCCCAGGCACCCAGCACCACCACTGCGGCGATGAACAGCGCAAAGCTGCCGCCCTCGAGCAGAAAAAAGCCGCACAGGGCCAGTGGCGCGAGGATCAACGCTGTGATGATTCGTTGTTTGAGCATTAAGCGCGGGCTCCAGCTTCTACCTGCTCGCTGGTTTTCCCGAAGCGGCGTTGGCGCGAAGCGAAATCGGCCAGCGCTTCGCGCATGGCATCGTGTTTGAAGTCCGGCCAGAACAGGTCGGAGAAGTACAGCTCGGCATACGCCAGCTGCCACAGCAGGAAGTTGCTGATGCGATGCTCGCCACCGGTGCGAATGCACAGGTCAGGCAGCGGCAGGTCTCCGGTGGCAAGACACGTCTGCAACAGCTGGGGCGTGATGTCCTCAGGCCGCAGGTGGCCGGCCTGAACTTCACGGGCGAGCCGCTGCGCTGCCTGTGCGATATCCCATTGACCGCCGTAGTTGGCGGCGATCTGCAAGACAAAGCGGCTGTTACCGGCGGTGCTGGCCTCAGCCTCGCGAATGGCGGCCTGAAGCTCGGGATGAAAGCGCGAGCGATCACCGATGATGCGCAGGCTGATGCCGTTCTCGTTCAGGCGCTTGGTCTCGCGACGCAAGGCCGTGAAGAACAATTCCATCAGCGCCCCGACCTCTTCGGCAGGACGCTGCCAGTTCTCGCTGGAGAACGCGAACAGGGTCAGCACCTCGACCTTGGCTTCGGCACACACCTCGATGACCGCACGAACGGCATCCACACCAGCCTTGTGACCCGCCACACCTGGCAACAGGCGCTTCTTGGCCCAGCGATTGTTCCCATCCATGATGATCGCGACATGACGCGGTACCGACGGCGGCACAGCCAGCTTTGTCTTTTCCATGAAAGCTTCCCGACCTTATACGGCCATCAGGTCCGCTTCTTTGTCATCTGTGGCCTTGGTGATCTGGCCTTCGAAATCCTTGATCAGTTTGTCGATATCAGCACTTGCACGCCGCTCTTCGTCTTCGCTGATTTCCTTGTCCTTGACCAGCTTCTTCAGGTCACCCATGGCGTCACGACGGATATTGCGTACAGCAACGCGGGCGTCTTCGGCAGCGCTACGAGCCTGCTTGGTGAAGCCTTTGCGAGTCTCTTCGGTCAGAGGCGGCATGGAGATCAGCAGCAACTCACCCAGGTTGGTCGGGTTCAGGTTCAGACCTGCACTACCGATGGCCTTGTCGACGGCAGCCAGCATGTTGCGCTCGAACGGCACGACCTGCAGGGTGCGAGTGTCTTTGACGGTGACGTTGGCAACGCCAGTCAGTGGAGTGTCCACACCGTAGTAGGGAACCATCACGGCTCCCAGAATGCTTGGGTGCGCCTTGCCGGTACGGATCTGGCCGAACGCGTGGAGCAGAGACTCCAGGGATTTCTTCATGCGCTCTTGAGCGTCTTTCTTGATTTCGTTGATCATTGTTCGCCTTCCTCGATCAAGGTTCCTTCCGCGCCGCCATGCACAATGTTCAGCAGGGCGCCGGGTTTATTCATATTAAAGACACGCAGCGGCATCTTGTGGTCACGACACAGGCAGATGGCCGTCAGATCCATTACGCCCAGCTTGCGATCCAGCACTTCATCGTAAGTCAGATGATCGAACTTCTCGGCATGCGGGTCCTTGAATGGATCGGCAGTGTACACACCATCGACCTTGGTTGCCTTCAACACGACGTCGGCATCGATTTCGATAGCGCGCAGGCACGCTGCCGAGTCGGTGGTGAAGAACGGGTTGCCGGTACCCGCAGCAAAAATCACGACTTCCTTGGAGTTCAGGTGGCGCATCGCCTTGCGGCGGTCGTAGTGATCGGTCACACCCACCATGGAAATGGCGGACATCACGATGGCGGAGATATTGGCACGCTCCAGGGCGTCACGCATCGCCAGACCGTTCATCACAGTCGCCAGCATGCCCATGTGGTCACCGGTGACACGATCCATGCCGGCGGCACTCAGCGCCGCGCCACGGAACAGGTTGCCACCACCAATGACCAGGCCGACCTGAACACCGATTCCTACCAACTGACCCACTTCAAGCGCCATGCGATCCAGCACTTTCGGATCGATGCCGAACTCTTCGGACCCCATCAGGGCCTCGCCGCTAAGCTTGAGTAGAATGCGTTTATAGCGAGCTTGATATCCACTGCCCTGCTGAGCCATTGCGAATCTCTCCTGCGGCGTTTGAAAAAAATATCTGAGTTGCCGGCTATTGTCTCGCCTGCGCTAACTCTAGGCTACTGCGCCGGTTGCGACCTTATGGGCTGCACACCGGAAAAAACAAAATCCTGCTGCCGTTTTGACAAAGAGGCTGCGCGCGTGAGCGGGCAGCCTCTTCGGTCGACAGTTGGAGAACCGTCTTATTGCTTGCTGGCAGCTACTTGAGCAGCGACTTCTTCAGCGAAGTTGTCGACTGGCTTCTCGATGCCGTCGCCTACTTTGAAGTAGGTGAAGGAAACGATTTCAGCGCCGGCTTTCTTGGCCAGTTCACCGACCTTGATTTCAGGGTTCTTGACGAACGCTTGCTCGACCAGGCTGGCTTCAGCCAGGAACTTGGTGATGCGGCCCTGAACCATCTTGTCAGCGATCTCGGCAGGCTTGCCCTTGATCTTGTCTTCGTTCAGCTGCAGGAAGACGTTCTTCTCGCGCTCGATCGCTTCGGCAGAAACGTCCGACGGCAGCAGGAACTCAGGGTTGCTCGCAGCAACGTGCATCGCGATGTCTTTGGCCAGCTCGACGTCGCCGCCTTTCAGGACAACGGCTACGCCGATCTTGTTGCCGTGCAGGTAGGTACCGACAACGTCGCCTTCAACGCGTACCAGACGACGGATGTTGACGTTCTCGCCTACTTTGGCAACCAGGGCAGTACGTGCTTCTTCCTGAGCGGCGATCAGCGGAGCTGCGTCGGTCAGTTTGTCAGCGAATGCCTTGTCGACGCTTGCAGCGACGAAGTTCTTGAAGTCGTCCTGCAGAGCCAGGAAGTCGGTCTGGGAGTTGACTTCGAGCAGGACAGCGACTTTGCCGTCTGCCTTGATGGCGATGGCGCCTTCAGCAGCAACGTTGCCTGCCTTCTTGGCGGCCTTGATGGCGCCCGAAGCACGCATGTCGTCGATGGCTTTTTCGATATCGCCGCCGGCCTTGGTCAGGGCCTTTTTGCAGTCCATCATGCCTTCGCCAGTACGCTCGCGCAGTTCTTTGACCAACGCTGCAGTAATCTCTGCCATTTCAAAATCCTCTTGGATAGGTCTTAAACCATTCCACCCGCCGGGCGGGCGTTCAAATTCGCTTGAAAATCCATGATGACCGCTGCACATGACATCAGATCGATGGCAACGGCATATGGTTTTCGAGGTGGCAAAAAGGGGGCCAAGCCCCCTTTTTGCGTGCCAAGCGGCGCTAAAGCGTCACTTACTCGGCAGCAGGTACAGCCGCTTCTTCAGCGTAAACTTCGGTACCGCCAGCAACGTTGTTGCGACCACGGATAACAGCGTCAGCCATCGAACCCATGTACAGCTGGATAGCGCGGATGGCGTCATCGTTACCTGGGATGATGTAGTCAACACCTTCCGGGCTGCTGTTGGTATCGACTACGCCGATGACCGGGATGCCCAGCTTGTTGGCTTCGGTGATCGCGATACGCTCGTGGTCAACGTCGATTACGAACAGTGCGTCTGGCAGACCGCCCATGTCCTTGATACCACCCAGGCTACGATCCAGCTTTTCCAGATCGCGAGTGCGCATCAGCGCCTCTTTCTTGGTCAGCTTGGCGAAAGTACCGTCTTCAGCCTGAACTTCCAGCTCGCGCAGACGCTTGATGGAGGCACGGATGGTTTTGAAGTTGGTCAGCATGCCGCCCAACCAGCGATGGTCGACGTACGGCGAACCGCAACGTGCTGCTTCTTCAGCAACGATCTTGCCAGCCGAACGCTTGGTGCCGACGAACAGGATCTTGTTTTTGCCCTGGGCCAGGCGCTCTACGAACGTCAGAGCGTCGTTGAACATTGGCAGGGTTTTTTCAAGGTTGATGATGTGAATCTTGTTGCGCGCGCCGAAAATGAACTTGCCCATTTTCGGGTTCCAGTAACGGGTCTGGTGGCCGAAGTGCACACCGGCCTTCAGCATATCGCGCATATTGACTTGGGACATGATAGTTCCTTGATAAGTCGGGTTAGGCCTCCACGTATCCCAATGACCAACCAGCGGCTCGAGCCGAGGGCACCCAGGTCATCGTGTCGACACGTGTGTGGGTTTGTGCTTTCGGGGCATACCCCGTAAAGCGGCGCATTTTATATCACAAAAGTCTGGATAACGGAACCTGAAATAAGATCCTGTTTTCTCGAGGCTTTTACCAGGCCAGGGATGGCACGCCACACACCCTTCCCGCTCTATATAAGGAAGCGATGATAACCGGCTTGGCAGCGGTCTGGTAGAATCGCGCTTTTCCGTGTTTAGCTGCGGCCTGGCCGCGCCGAGAGAGCCCTGTATGTCCGTTACCCTCAAAACCCCTGAAGACATCGAAAAGATGCGCATTGCCGGCCGCCTGGCCGCCGAAGTCCTGGAAATGATCGGGGCCTACGTCAAGCCTGGCGTGACCACCGACGAACTGGACCGCATCTGCCACGACTACATCGTCAATGAGCAGAAGGCCATTCCGGCGCCGCTCAACTACAAGGGTTTTCCGAAGTCCATCTGCACCTCGATCAACCACGTGGTCTGCCACGGCATCCCGAACGAGAAGCCGCTCAAGGAAGGTGACGTGTTGAACATCGACGTGACCGTCATCAAGGATGGCTACCACGGCGACACCAGCAAGATGTTCCATGTCGGCAAAGTACCCGAGTGGGCCGAACGCCTGTCGAAAATCACCCAGGAATGCATGTACAAGGGCATCGAGCTGGTCAAGCCGGGCGCTCACCTGGGTGACATCGGCGAAGTGATCCAGAAACACGCCGAAAAGAATGGCTTCTCGGTGGTGCGTGAATACTGCGGCCACGGCATCGGCAAGGTCTTCCACGAGGAGCCGCAAGTGCTGCACTACGGCAAGGCCGGCGAAGGCATGGAACTCAAGGAAGGCATGACCTTCACCATCGAGCCGATGATCAACCAGGGCAAGGCCGACACCCGCCTGCTGGGCGATGGCTGGACAGCCATCACCAAGGACCGCAAGCTGTCGGCGCAGTGGGAACACACCATTCTGGTCACCGCCACAGGGTACGAGATCTTCACCCTGCGCAGCGACGACACCATCGCCCGCACCAGCGCCTGATTCTCACGTCCAGACAGCATGCATAGATAGAAGGAAAGCAGTTCGATGCCGCAGGTGGACCCAGATTTGTTCGATCGCGGCCAGTTCAAGGCCGAACTGGCGTTGAAGGCCAGCCCCATCGCTGCCTTCAAGAAAGCCATCCGTCAGGCCCGCGAGGTGCTGGACGAGCGTTTCAAGTCCGGCCGCGAGATACGGCGCCTGATCGAGGACCGCGCCTGGTTCGTCGATAATATCCTGCAACAGGCCTGGGAGCAGTTCGACTGGAGCGATGACGCCGATATCGCCTTGCTGGCGGTCGGCGGCTACGGCCGTGGCGAACTGCACCCCTATTCGGACATCGACCTGCTGATCCTGCTGGACAGTGCCGATCACGAGCTGTTTCGCGATTCCATCGAGCGTTTTCTGACCCTGCTGTGGGACATCGGCCTGGAAGTCGGTCAGAGCGTTCGCTCCGTCGAGGAGTGCGCCATCGAGGCCAAGGCCGACCTCACGGTCGTCACCAACCTCATGGAAAGCCGCACCATCGCTGGCCCCGAGCATTTGCGCCAGCGCATGCTGGACGTCACCAGCACACAGCACATGTGGCCGAGCAAGGAATTCTTCCTCGCCAAACGCGCCGAACAGAAAACCCGCCACCACAAGTACTTCGACACCGAGTACAACCTGGAACCCAACGTCAAGGGCTCGCCCGGCGGGCTGCGCGACATTCAGACCATCCTCTGGGTCGCCCGGCGCCAATACGGCACCCTGAACCTGCACGCACTGGCCGATGAAGGCTTCCTGCTGGAAAGCGAGAACGCCCTGCTCGCCTCCTCCCAGGAATTCCTGTGGAAGGTCCGTTACGCGCTGCACATGCTGGCCGGGCGCTCCGAAGACCGCTTGCTGTTCGACTACCAGACCAGCATCGCGCGCCTGCTGGGCTACCAGGACAGCGACGCGAAGCTGGCCATCGAACGCTTCATGCAGAAGTATTACCGCGTGGTCATGAGCATCGCCCAGTTGAGCGACCTGATCATCCAGCACTTCGAGGAAGTCATCCTCTCGGATGACCAGAACACCGCCACCCAGGCCATCAACTCGCGCTTCCAGTTGCACGACGGGTACATCGAAGCCAGCAACCCGAATGTCTTCAAGCGTACGCCGTTCGCGATGCTGGAGATTTTCGTGCTGATGGCCCAACACCCGGAAATCAAGGGTGTGCGTGCCGATACCATTCGCTTGCTGCGCGAACACCGGCACCTCATCAACGACGACTTCCGTAACGACATTCGCAACACCAGCCTGTTCATCGAGCTGTTCAAGTGCGAGATCGGCATCCACCGCAACCTGCGCCGGATGAACCGCTACGGCATCCTGGGCCTGTACCTGCCCGAGTTCGGCCATATCGTGGGGCAGATGCAACACGACCTGTTCCACATCTATACCGTCGATGCCCACACGCTGAACCTCATCAAGCACCTGCGCAAGCTGCAGTACACCCAGGTGTCCGAGAAATTCCCGCTGGCCAGCAAGCTCATGGCCAAGCTGCCCAAGCCCGAGCTGATCTATCTGGCGGGGCTTTACCACGACATCGGCAAGGGCCGTGGTGGCGACCACTCCGAACTGGGCGCCGTCGACGCCGAGGCATTCGGGATTCGCCATCATTTGCCTGACTGGGATACCCGGCTGATCGTATGGCTGGTGCAGAACCACCTGGTGATGTCCACCACCGCCCAGCGCAAGGACCTGTCAGATCCGCAGGTGATCCATGACTTCGCCCAGTTCGTGAGGGACGAAGTGCATCTGGACTACCTCTATGTGCTGACCATCGCCGACATCAACGCCACCAACCCCACGCTCTGGAACTCCTGGCGCGCCAGCCTCTTGCGCCAGCTGTACACCGAGACCAAGCGCGCCCTCAAGCGTGGCCTGGAAAACCCGGTGGATCGCGAAGAGCAGATCCGTCGCACCCAGAGCGCGGCGCTGGATATCCTGGTGCGCAGCGGCACCGATCCCGATGATGTGGAGCAGCTGTGGTCGCAGCTGGGTGATGATTATTTCCTGCGCCACACCGCCGGCGACGTCGCCTGGCACAGCGATGCGATCCTGCAGCAACCTGCGGATGGCGGGCCGCTGGTGCTGATCAAGGAAACCACCCAGCGCGAATTCGAGGGCGGCACGCAGATCTTCATCTACGCGCCGGACCAGCACGATTTCTTCGCCGTGACCGTGGCCGCCATGGACCAGTTGAACCTGAACATTCATGACGCCCGGGTCATCACGTCCACCAGCCAGTTCACCCTCGACACCTACATCGTGCTCGACAACGACGGCGGCTCGATTGGCGACAACCCGGAACGCATCAAGGCCATCCGCCAGGGTCTGACCGAAGCGCTGCGCAACCCTGACGACTACCCGACCATCATCAAGCGTCGCGTGCCCCGTCAGTTGAAGCATTTTGCCTTCGCCCCGGTGGTGACCATTTCCAACGACGCCCAGCGGCCTGTCACCGTGCTGGAACTGAGCGCCCCGGATCGCCCCGGCCTGTTGGCGCGGGTGGGCAAGATCTTCCTGGAATTCGACCTTTCGCTGCAGAACGCCAAGATCGCCACCCTTGGCGAGCGCGTGGAAGACGTATTCTTCCTCACCGATGAAAACAACCAGCCGTTGTCCGACCCGCAACTGTGCCGCCGCCTGCAAGACGCCATCGTCGAGCAGCTCAGCGTCAATGCAGAGCCCGGGACGGAACTGCGCATCAGTATTTGAAAGCCCAGAAGATTCGATTCAATGGCGCCTGACCGCGAGGCAGGGCGCCCAGCTCCTTGAGAACGATTGCCCATGAACAACGCTCTGCAACAGCTCCAGCCTTACCCGTTCGAAAAGCTTCGCGCCCTGCTCGGCAGCGTTACGCCCAACCCGGACAAGCGCCCGATTGCGCTGTCAATCGGCGAGCCCAAGCATAAATCGCCGGCGTTCGTCGCCAAGGCCCTGGCCGACAACCTCGACCAGATGGCCGTCTACCCGACCACCGCCGGCATCCCGGCATTGCGTGAAGCCATCGCCAAATGGTGCGAGCGTCGCTTCAGCGTGCCAGAGGGCTGGCTGGATCCGGCAAAGCATGTGCTGCCGGTCAACGGCACCCGCGAGGCGCTGTTCGCCTTCACCCAGACCGTGGTCAACCGCAGCGATGACGGCCTGGTGGTCAGCCCTAACCCGTTTTACCAGATCTACGAAGGTGCGGCGTTCCTGGCCGGCGCCAGGCCGCACTACCTGCCATGCCTGCCTGAGCACGGCTTCAACCCGGATTTCGATGCGGTTTCGGTCGATGTCTGGAAGCGCTGCCAGATCCTGTTCCTGTGCTCGCCTGGCAACCCGACAGGCGCGCTGATCCCGGTCGGGACGCTGAAAAAGCTCATCGCCCTGACCGATGAACACGACTTCGTGATCGCCGCCGACGAGTGCTACAGCGAGCTGTACTTCGACGAAGCCACCCCGCCGCCAGGCCTGCTGACCGCCTGCGCAGAACTGGGCCGCAAGGACTTCAAGCGCTGCGTGGTGTTCCACAGTCTGTCCAAGCGCTCCAACCTGCCGGGCCTGCGTTCGGGCTTCGTGGCGGGCGACGCCGACATTCTCAAGGCCTTCCTGCTGTACCGCACCTACCACGGTTGCGCGATGCCGGTTCAGACCCAACTGGCAAGCATCGCCGCGTGGAACGACGAAGCCCACGTGCTGGCCAACCGCGACCTGTACCGCGAGAAATTCGACGCCGTGCTGGAAATCCTCTCGCCGGTGATGGACGTGCAACGCCCGGACGGCAGCTTCTACCTGTGGCCAAACGTGGGCAGCGATGACGCAGCCTTCTGCCGCGACCTGTTCGAAGCCGAGCACGTCACGGTGGTGCCGGGCTCGTACCTGTCGCGGGACGTCGAGGGGTTCAACCCCGGGGCTGGCCGCGTGCGCATGGCACTGGTCGCGCCACTGGCCGAATGCGTCGAAGCCGCGCAGCGGATTCGTGAGTTCGTGAAGTCCCGCTGATCGATGGGCCAAGGTACCGGGTCAATATTTATGTATGACCCGGGCCCTGTCCTGCCCTCTTATCCTTTCGCAACATGAAGGCGTGGTCGATAAGCGACGACGCCATTGTTCGAAAGGATATTGAAGGTGAACACACAGCCGTACTTTTGCAGCACCCGCCACCATCCGGATCTGCAGGCATCTTATGATGCGGCACTCAAGGAAAACCCCGCCAACGCTGCCATTACCCCCAGCTACCTGACCGACGAACAGCAAGCCACGGATGTGCAATCACGCCTCGTGACGTCGTTCACCAAATACTGGGCTCGCGGGCGCACCTTGCGCATCCGCTTCCTGGGCCCTATCCCAACCTTTCTGCAGCAGATATTCTTCGACACCGCGTGCAAGTGGCTGCCCCACGTCAACCTCAAGTTCGTGCTGGTGGAGACTGGCGACGCCGAAATCCGCATCACCCTCGACAGCAAGCTTCACCTGAGCGCCGTCGGCACCGATGCATTACTGGCCTTTCACGAGCAGGGCCTGGCCACCATGTATTTCGACCTGACTCGCCTGATCGACACCAACAAGCTCATTGCCATGCAAGGGCGAGCATTCGACAAATTCAATTTCGTCCAGTTTCTGAGCGCCGATTTCGAACGCACGGTGCTGCATGAGTTCGGCCACGCACTAGGCGCCGAGCACGAACACCAGCATCCCGATGCCCGCATTCCCTGGGACGAGCAGGCGGTATTGAAGTATTTCGCCGTGCAAGGGGTCACCCCGGCGTTCGTGCGCCAGAACATTCTGGATAAATATGAAGCCGCAGACTTTTCCTACTCCGCCTACGACCCCGAATCGGTCATGCACTACAACGTGCTGCAGGAGCACACCCAGGGCGACTTCCAGATCGACAATACAGGCAAGGGCCTGAGCATCAAGGACAAGGAGTTCATGAGTTTCATCTACGCCGACCGTCAGAATGATCGAGGTCCACTCGACTAACCGCGCTCTTGCTTCACGACACCCAGGTTGGCCTCGTTGAGGTCGAGCTCTGCCAGTATCACGCGCAGCACATCGTCGCCGATCTGCCGGTGACGATGCAGGCTGTACAACTCAAGGCGCTGGGCGCGCAGGGCGTTCAGGCGCATGCGTTTTTCCACTTGGTCCATCTGGAACGCCAGCGCCTGGGCTTCGGCGGTGTCGTCGAATATCTCCAGGCGGTGGCGATACTCGGACATGATCCGCGACTTCACTTCGGTCGCCATCACCGCCACCGCAGCGTCGGTGGAGTGAGTGGCGTCGGGCAACTCCTCACTTTCCAGCGCCTTGATCGCAGCCGGGGTCGTGCGCTTCCAGGCATCGCGGACTTCGCGCTTGAGACGTAAATCCGGTTCGCTGACCAGCCCGCGCAACAGCAGTGGCACGCAGACACAGGCCACGACCAGTGACAGCAGAATCACGCCGGCGGCGATGAAAATCAGCAGGTCCCGCTCGGGAAAATCGATGCCGGCGGCGATCAGCATCGGCACCGACAAAGTACCCGCCAACGTCACTGCACCCCGTACCCCGCCCACCGTCAGCAACAACGAGGAGCGCATCGACAACTCCAGCGAGCCGTCCCCGCGCCCACGCCAGCGGCGAGCCAGCACCATCAGCCGCCAGACACTTCGCACCCACACGTAGCGCAGCAGCGCCAGCACAACGAAGATCGCCAGCACATCCAGGCAACGCCAGAGCAGCGCTGGCCAGACCGTGACCTCGTGGTGAGTCACGGCGCTGACGATCTCCGGCAGTTGCAGGCCCAGCAGTAAAAAAATCAGCCCGTTGAACGCGAATTCCAGCAGCGTCCACACGCTTCGATTCAACAGCCGGGTGCTGGTCTGACGCGGCAACAGGTCAACCCAGCTTTGCATCATCCCCGCCGCCACTGCCGACAGAATGCCCGACACCTCAAGGCGTTCGGCCAGGACATAGGCGGCAAACGGCAGCAGCAACATGAACACCACGTGGGTCGCCGGGTCATCCCAGCCCCTTGCGATCATCCAGCTGCGAAAGCGCCCCACCAGCCAGCTGAGCCCGACACCCACGGCCAGCCCGCCGCAGGCCACCAGCACGAAAGTGAGGCTTGCATCGGTCAGGGAAAAAACGCCGGTAATGGCTGCCGCCAGGGCGAACTTGAAGGTCACCAGGCCCGTGGCGTCGTTCATCAGCGCCTCCCCCTGCAACAGGCGCATGATCGGTGCAGGCAAACGGTCTTGGGCAATGGCGGAAACGGCAACGGCGTCGGTAGGAGAAAGCACCGCAGCCAGTGCGAATGCCACCGCAAGCGGTACGGAAGGCAGCAGCCAGTGAATGAAATAGCCGGCACCCACCACCGTGAAAATCACCAGCCCCACGGCCATCGTCAGGATTGGCCCGCGAAAACGCCAGAAATCCCGCTTGGGCATCCGCCAGCCATCGGAGAACAATAGGGGCGGCAGGAACAGGAACAGAAACAATTCAGGGTCCAGCGCCACATGCAGGCCAAGGGTGGGCCAGGCCAGCAATGCACCCGCCGCGATTTGCAGCAAGGGCAACGGCAACGGAATCACCCGCGCCAGCAACCGCGAGACGCCTACCAGCGTCAACAGGATCAGGACGGTGTAGGCAGTCTGCATTGCGTGTATCCCCAAACGAGCGACGTGTCACCGCACCCAGGCAGCCGTGGGCGCAGCGTCGAAGTGCCATATTAACGGTTTACGCTATGGACCAGGCTTCATACATAGGTCTTACCCCACGCAAAAACATTCCCTATTAAAGACAAAGCTTCGCCAGGGCGCACCCAAGGGGCTCGTACGTGGCATAATCCGTCACCGTTTTTCTACCGTCTCAAAGGGGGCAAGCTCATGGCAGAATCCAAAAAGTTGCACCTTTTCGGCATCAAGGCGTGCGACACGATGAAGAAGGCGCGCACCTGGCTCGATGAAAAACCGGTGAGCTACGATTTCCACGACTACAAAACCCAGGGCATCGACCGCGAACACCTGACCCAGTGGTGCAACGAGCACGGCTGGCAGACAGTGTTGAACCGCGCAGGTACGACCTTTCGCAAACTGGACGATTCGCAGAAAGCCGATATCGACCAGGAAAAGGCAATCGAACTGATGCTCGCCCAGCCGTCGATGATCAAGCGCCCCGTGCTCGATCTCGGCGACAAGACACTGATTGGCTTCAAACCCGAACTGTACGCAGCAGCTATCGCCTGATTGAGATAGCTATCCAAAGTTAAAGAGGTATTCGCATGTCCACTTCCCTGTTCAGCCTGGCCTTCGGCGTTGGCACACAAAACCGTCAAGGCGCCTGGCTGGAAGTTTTCTACGCCCAGCCACTGCTCAATCCTTCGGCTGAAATCGTCGCCGCGATCGCGCCGATCCTGGGCTACACCGGTGGCAACCAGGCCATCGCGTTCAATACCGACCTGGCCTCGAAGCTGGCTGACGCACTGAAATCCGTCGACGCCACCCAAGCCGCGCTGCTGACCCGTCTGGCCGAAAGCCACAAGCCGCTGGTTGCCACCATCCTGGCAGATGACGCAGCGCTGACTTCCACGCCTGAGGCCTACCTCAAGCTGCACCTGCTGTCCCACCGCCTGGTCAAGCCGCACGGCCTGAGCCTGGCGGGCGTGTTCCCGCTGCTGCCGAACGTCGCCTGGACCAGCCACGGCGCCATCGACCTGAACGAACTGGCCGAGCGCCAGCTGGAAGCCCGTCTCAAAGGCGAGCTGCTGGAAGTGTTCTCCGTCGACAAATTCCCGAAAATGACCGACTACGTGGTACCGGCTGGCGTGCGTATCGCCGACGCTGCGCGTGTACGCCTGGGCGCCTACATCGGCGAAGGCACCACCGTGATGCACGAAGGTTTCGTCAACTTCAACGGCGGCACCGAAGGCCCGGGCATGATCGAAGGCCGTGTCTCGGCTGGCGTGTTCGTCGGCAAGGGTTCTGACCTGGGCGGCGGCTGCTCGACCATGGGCACCCTGTCGGGCGGCGGCAACATCGTGATCAAGGTCGGCGAAGGCTGCCTGATCGGCGCGAACGCAGGTATCGGCATTCCGCTGGGCGACCGTAACACCGTCGAAGCCGGTCTCTACATCACCGCAGGCACCAAGGTCGCCCTGCTCGATGAGAAGAACGAACTGGTCAAGGTCCTCAAGGCCCGCGACCTGGCCGGTCAGCCTGACCTGCTGTTCCGTCGCAACTCGCAAACCGGCGCCGTGGAATGCAAATCCCACAAGTCGGCCATCGAGCTGAACGAAGCGCTGCACGCTCATAACTGATCGCCTGTGGGAGCGAATTCATTCGCTCCCACCGGAGAGAGAGTCAACTTCTAATGTCCCTCATTTCGCCCTGGCGCGCTGATTTCCCTGCACTCGATGCCCTCGAACGGCAAGGCCAGACCTATCTGGACAGCGCCGCCACTGCACAAAAACCCCAAGCCCTGATCGACGCCCTGGCACACTACTATGCCAACGGCGCAGCCAACGTGCACCGCGCCCAGCATTTGCCCGGTGCGATGGCGACTCAGGCATTCGAAGACACCCGCCATAAAGTCGCCGGGTGGATCAATACCGGCGCCTCGGGCCAGATCGTCTTCACTCACGGCGCGACGTCGGCGTTCAACCTGCTGGCGTACGGCCTGGAGCATCTGTTTGCGCCTGGCGACGAGGTGGTCGTCAGCGCCCTTGAGCACCACGCCAACCTGTTGCCCTGGCAGCAACTGGCAACCCGTCGCGGTTTGAAGCTGGTGGTGCTGCCGCTGACCGTCGATGGTGTGATCGACATCGATGCCGCCGCCCGCCTCATCACCGCACGCACGAGGCTGCTGGCGGTGAGCCAGCTGTCCAATGTACTCGGCACCTGGCAGCCGGTTGCGCGGCTGGTCGAACTGGCCAAGGCCCAGGGCGCGCTGACCGTGATCGACGGCGCCCAGGGCGTGGTCCACGGTCGTCACGACGTGCAGGCGCTGGGCTGCGACTTTTATGTGTTCTCCAGCCACAAGCTGTACGGCCCGGACGGCGTCGGCGTGCTGTTCGGCCGGCATCAGGCGCTGGCACAACTGAGGCACTGGCAATTCGGCGGCGAGATGGTGCTGCAGGCCAGCTACCACGACGCCACCTTCCGCCCTGCTCCGCTGGGTTTCGAAGCCGGTACACCGCCGGTTTCCGGGGTGATCGGCCTGGGTGCGACTCTGGATTACCTCAACGATGTGAACCCGGTTGCCGCCGCCGAGCACGAGGCGCGTCTGCATGAGTTGCTGTGCGCAGGCCTGTTGCTGCACAAGGGCGTACGGCTGGTGGGCAATCCGCAGACGGCGCTGGCGAGCTTTGTTGTCGAGGGTGTGCATAACGCCGATCTGGCGCACCTGCTGACCGATCAGGGCATTGCCGTGCGCGCGGGCCATCATTGCGCAATTCCGCTGATCGGCAGCCTCGGCCTGACCGGCGCGATCCGGGTGTCCCTGGGTCTGTACAACGATTCCGAGGATCTTGAGCGATTTTTCAACGCGCTGGATCAGGCGCTGGAGCTGTTGCGATGAGCTTGCCCACCGATGCGCAGGAGGCCCTGAACGCCTTCAACCCGTCGCTGGGTTGGGAGCAAAGGGCCCGGCAGTTGATGCAATGGGGTGAACGCCTGCCAGCGCTTGCCGACGACGAAAAAACCGACGCGAACCTGGTCGATGGCTGCGAAAGCAAGGTCTGGCTGTTGGGTAGCGTGGTCGATGGCCACTGGCAGTTTCGTGCGGCCAGCGACGCACGGTTGATTCGCGGCCTGGTGGCGTTGCTGCTGGCGCGGGTCAACGGTCTGTCGGCGGCCGAGTTACAGCAGGTCGATCTGAATGACTGGTTCCAGCAGTTGGGCCTGAGCCGCCAACTCTCCCCTTCGCGCAGCAACGGCTTGAATGCAGTGCTGCAGAAGATGCGGCAGTTGGCGGGTTGACTCGCAGGTTACTATTGCTAAATGACTGTGGGAGCGGGCTCGCCCGCGAATTCGGTGGTTGCTCCAACATGGTAGTGTCAGAGCGGACGCTTTCGCGAGCAAGCTCGCTCCCACAGGGATTGTGGCGTGGCGGGACTCAGGGCATAAGCCCTCGCCCTTCAGGACTGCGCAGCGTCTTTTGCCTTGGCCCGCTCTGAAGGGCGGCGCATTCCGGCCACGATCTTGTCCACCGCCTTGGTCGCCGCCACCATGCCGAACGTTGCCGTGACCATCATCACCGCGCCAAACCCGCCCGCGCAGTCGAGCTTCACACCATCGCCGACGAAGCTTTTCTGCAAACAGATGCTGCCATCCGGCTTGGGATAACGCAGTTGCTCGGTGGAAAAAACACAGGGCACGCTGTAATGACGCGTGACGGTGCGGGAAAAACCGTAGTCGCGGCGCAGGGTCGAACGCACCTTTGAAGCCAGCGGGTCGTTGAAGGTGCGGTTCAGGTCGCACACCTGAATCAGCGTCGGGTCGATCTGCCCGCCCGCGCCGCCAGTGGTGATGATCTGGATCTTGCGCCGCTTGCACCAGGCGATCAGCGCTGCCTTGGCGTTGACGCTGTCGATGCAGTCGAGCACGCAGTCGATCTCGGGGGTGATGTATTCGGCCATGGTCTCGCGGGTGACGAAATCCGCCACGGCGTGCACCACGCAATCCGGGTTGATTTCCCGCAGGCGCTCGGCCATCACCTCGACCTTGGGTTTGCCGACCGTGCTGGTCAGGGCATGCAACTGGCGGTTGCTGTTGCTGACGCAGACGTCGTCCAGGTCGAACAGCGAAATCTCGCCCACGCCGCAACGGGCCATGGCCTCTGCCGCCCATGAACCCACGCCACCGATACCCACCACCGCGACATGGGCCGCGCGCAGGCGCTCAAGGCCTTCGATGCCGTACAGGCGGGCGACGCCGGCGAAACGTGGATCTTCTGTGCTCATGACCAATACCCCAAAAAACCGGCGCGCATTATAGGCCTTGCTTGGAATTGGGGCAGCAGTTGATTGCGGGTGTTTGTCAGAAATCCTAAAGCGGCCACTGACTATTGTGGGAGCCGGCTTGCTGGCGAAAGGGGCGGATCAGGCAATGACGTTATAGCTGACACACCGCTTTCGCCAGCAAGCCGGCTCCCACGAGATGAATCTGTAATTCCAAGGAAATTGGGGAAACGGACTACATTTTTTTCGGAATAGAACTTCAACCTTTGTCAGCTGCCAAAGGTCATGCCGTCTGACGTCTGTCAGCCCCTCCCCGTTCCCCCTTTGGAACCTGAAGTCGCTATGCCATCCCGCAAATTTGGACTCAACCTGGTAGTCGTCGTGGCGATTGCCGCGCTGTTCACCGGTTTCTGGGCGCTCGTCAACCGCCCCGTGACCGCCCCCAACTGGCCTGAACAGATCTCCGGATTCTCCTATTCCCCTTTCCGCCAGGGCCAAAGCCCCCAGAAAGGCGTGTACCCGTCTGACGATGAAATGCGCCAGGACCTTGAGCTCATGAGCAAGGAAACCGACAACATCCGTATCTACTCGGTCGATGGCAGCCTGCAGGACATTCCCAAGCTCGCCGAGGAGTTCGGCCTGCGTGTCACGCTGGGCATCTGGATCAGCCCGGACCAGGAGCGCAACGAACGCGAGATCAACAAAGCCATCGAACTGGCCAATACCACCCGCAGCGTGGTGCGCGTCGTGGTCGGTAACGAGGCGCTGTTTCGCGAAGAGATCACGCCCAAGGAACTGATGGCGATGCTCGACCGTGTGCGGGCTGCCGTCAAAGTGCCGGTCACCACCTCAGAGCAATGGCACATCTGGGAGAAATACCCCGAGCTTGCCAAGCACGTGGACCTGATTGCCGCGCACATCCTGCCGTACTGGGAATACATCCCGATGGATAAATCCGGCCAGTACGTGCTGGACCGCGCCCGGGAACTCAAGCGCATGTTCCCGAAAAAACCGCTGCTGCTGTCCGAGGTGGGCTGGCCGAGTAACGGCCACATGCGCGGCGGCGCCGATGCGACCCAGGCCGATCAGGCGATCTACCTGCGCACACTGGTCAACAAACTCAACCGTCAGGGCTTCAACTACTTCGTGATCGAGGCGTTCGACCAGCCGTGGAAGGCCAGCGACGAAGGCTCGGTCGGCGCGTACTGGGGCGTGTACAACGAGGCGCGCCAGCAGAAATTCAACTTCGAAGGCCCGGTGGTGGCGATCCCGCAGTGGCGCGTACTGGCCATCGGCTCGGCAGTGCTTGCGATGCTGGCCCTGGCACTGCTGCTGATCGATGGCTCGGCCCTGCGCCAGCGTGGTCGTACCTTCCTGACCTTCATCGCCTTTCTCTGTGGCTCGGTGCTGGTGTGGATCGGTTACGACTACAGCCAGCAATACAGCACCTGGTTCAGCCTGCTTGTAGGATTCTTGCTGGCACTGGGCGCGTTCGGTGTATTCATCGTACTGATGACCGAGGCTCACGAACTGGCAGAAGCGGTCTGGACCCACAAACGCCGTCGTGAATTCCTGCCCGTCGAAACGGACACGGCCTACCGACCGAAAGTCTCGGTGCATGTACCTTGTTACAACGAGCCGCCAGAGATGGTCAAACAGACCCTCAACGCACTGGCAGCGCTGGATTACCCAGACTTCGAGGTGCTGCTGATCGACAACAACACCAAAGACCCGGCCGTGTGGGAACCGGTCAAGGCCCATTGCGAGATGCTGGGTGAGCGCTTCAAGTTCTTCCACGTCGCGCCCCTGGCGGGCTTCAAGGGCGGCGCGCTGAACTACCTGATTCCGCACACGGCCAAGGATGCCGAAGTGATTGCGGTGATCGACTCTGACTACTGCGTCGACCGCAACTGGCTCAAGCATATGGTGCCGCACTTCGCCGACCCGAAAATCGCCGTGGTGCAATCGCCCCAGGATTACCGCGACCAGCATGAAAGCGCGTTCAAGAAGCTCTGCTATTCCGAGTACAAAGGTTTCTTCCACATCGGCATGGTGACCCGCAACGACCGCGACGCGATCATCCAGCATGGCACCATGACCATGACCCGTCGATCGGTGCTTGAAGAGCTGGGCTGGGCCGACTGGTGTATCTGTGAAGACGCAGAGCTGGGGCTGCGGGTGTTCGAAAAAGGCTATTCCGCCGCCTATGCCCACAACAGCTATGGCAAGGGGCTGATGCCGGACACCTTCATCGACTTCAAGAAACAGCGTTTCCGCTGGGCCTACGGCGCGATCCAGATCATCAAGCGTCACGCGGCGAGCCTGCTGCGCGGCAAGGACACCGAGCTGACCCGCGGCCAGCGTTACCACTTCCTCGCGGGCTGGCTGCCGTGGGTGGCCGATGGCATGAACATTTTCTTCACGGTCGGTGCGCTGCTGTGGTCGGCGGCGATGATCATCGTGCCCAACCGGGTCGACCCGCCGCTGCTGATCTTCGCGATCCCGCCGCTGGCGCTGTTCTTCTTCAAGGTCGGCAAGATCATTTTCCTGTATCGCCGCGCCGTGGGCGTGAACCTTACGGATGCGTTCTACGCAGCCCTGGCGGGCCTTGCGCTGTCGCACACCATCGCCAAGGCAGTGCTGTACGGCTTCTTCACCAGCAGCATCCCGTTCTTCCGCACCCCGAAAAACGCCGACAGCCACGGTTTGCTGGTGGCCATCTCGGAAGCCCGGGAAGAACTGTTCATCATGGTGCTGCTGTGGGGCGCAGCGCTGGGCATTTGCCTGGTCCAGGGCCTGCCGAGCAACGACGTGCGCTTCTGGGTCATCATGCTGCTGGTGCAGTCGCTGCCTTATCTGGCGGCGCTGATCATGGCGTTCCTGTCGTCGCTGCCCAAGCCGAAGACGGCTGAACAGGCTGCTACGGCCTGAAACATCCGTGCGCTATACCAAACGGCGGCCTTCGGGTCGCCGTTTTGCTTTAAGATACCTGCCGTTTTGTTTCCACACTGACTTTCGCGGACTCTTCATGACAGACCTCTCGCCCACCCTGCAACTTGCCTGCGACCTGATCCGTCGCCCATCGGTCACGCCGCTCGATGCCGACTGTCAGGCCGTGATGATGAAACGCCTGGGCGACGCCGGTTTCACGCTGGAGCCGATGCGCATCGAGGATGTGGATAACTTCTGGGCCACCCACGGCACGCAGGACGGTCCGGTGCTGTGCTTCGCCGGTCACACCGACGTGGTCCCGACGGGCCCCGTGAACGCTTGGCAGAACGATCCATTCGATGCCCTGATCGATGACAACGGCATGCTCTGCGGGCGTGGCGCAGCGGACATGAAGGGCAGCCTGGCCTCGATGATCGTCGCCACCGAGCGCTTCGTCGCCGACTACCCGAACCACAAGGGCAAGGTCGCCTACCTCATCACCAGCGACGAAGAAGGCCCGGCGCATCACGGCACCAAGGCAGTGATCGAGCGTCTGGCGGCGCGCAAGGAGCGTCTGGACTGGTGCATCGTCGGCGAGCCATCGAGCACCACGCTGGTCGGTGACGTGGTCAAGAACGGCCGTCGCGGCTCCCTCGGCGCGACCCTCACCGTCAAGGGCGTGCAGGGCCACGTGGCCTACCCGCACCTGGCGAAGAACCCGATCCACCTGGCCGCCCCGGCCCTGGCCGAACTGGCCGCCGAGCACTGGGACGAAGGCAATGCGTTCTTCCCGCCGACCAGCTTCCAGATTTCCAACATCCATTCCGGCACCGGCGCGACCAACGTGATTCCGGGTGACCTGACCGCGGTGTTCAACTTCCGCTTCTCCACCGAATCCACGGTCGAAGGCCTGCAGAAGCGCGTGGCCGACATCCTCGACAAGCACGGGCTGGACTGGCACGTGGAGTGGGCGCTGTCGGGCCTGCCGTTTCTCACCGAACCGGGCGCGCTGCTCGATGCGGTGTCGGCCAGCATCAAGAGCGTCACCGGCCGAGAGACCAAGGCATCTACCAGTGGCGGCACCTCCGATGGCCGCTTCATCGCGACCCTGGGCACCCAGGTGGTCGAGCTGGGCCCGGTCAACGCGACGATCCACCAGGTCAACGAACGTATCCTGGCCAGCGATCTCGACGTGCTGACCGAGATCTATTACCAGACCCTGGTCAAGTTGCTCGCCTGATGCTGACCTGCCCGATCTGCTCAGCTGCGCTCGATAACGCCGACAACGGCGTGGTCTGCCCTGCCGGCCATCGCTTCGACCGCGCCCGTCAGGGTTACCTGAACCTGTTACCGGTGCAGCACAAGAACAGCCGCGACCCTGGCGACAATCAGGCGATGGTCGAGGCGCGCCGGGACTTTCTCAATGCCGGGCATTACGCCCCGGTGGCCAGACGCCTGGCAGAGCTTGCCGCCGAGCGCGCACCCAAGCACTGGCTGGACATCGGCTGTGGCGAGGGTTATTACACCGCACAGATCGCCGAGGCGCTGCCCCAGGCAGACGGCTACGCGCTGGACATTTCCCGCGAGGCGGTCAAGCGCGCCTGCAAGCGCGATCCGAAGCTGAGCTGGTTGATCGCCAGCATGGCCCGGGTGCCACTGCCGGACGCCAGCATCCATTTCATCGCCAGTGTGTTCAGCCCGCTGGACTGGGACGAGGCCAAGCGTCTGCTGTCACCCGGCGGTGGCCTGATGCGTGTAGGACCGACCAACGAACACCTGATGGAATTGCGCCAGCGTCTGTACGACGAAGTGCGCGACTACACCGATGACAAGCATCTGGCACTGGTGCCGGAAGGCATGAGCCTGCAACACAGCGAAACCCTTAGCTTCAAGCTGACGCTGGTGGACGGCCAGGCCCGCGCCAACCTGCTGGCCATGACGCCCCACGGCTGGCGTGCCAGCGCCGACCGCCGGGCCAGTGTCATCGAACAGGCGGAGCCGTTCGAGGTCACCGTCTCCATGCGCTACGATTATTTCGTTCGGCACTGACCGACAGAAACACTTTTACGAGGCATTCATGCGCCAACCCGACATCGAGATTTACCTGAAAGACGCTGACGTCGATCACAAGGCCATCACCAAATGGCTGACTGCCGACATCGGCCCGTGCAGCGATTGGGTCCAACGCGGCCAGACCTGGAAGTGCGAGGCGGGCGACATTCCCGTGACCTGGATTCCCAAGGCCGTGGGCAAATGGAACAGCCTGTGCCTGGACAGCGACAAGACCCCTTGGGACGACGACATCGCCTGCGCCCGCGCAGCCTTCGCCGCCATGAACGTAGAGGTGCGCTGCGCACCGGGGACGTGGGTCGAGGAAGAAAACGACGAAGACGCCGACCGCTGGATTCGCATCAGTGTCGACGGTGAAGAAGAAATCACCTGGCGTACCTCGTAAGACCCGGCACGCACGACCCTCGGCGTAAACCTGTGACCTGTGGGAGCGAATTCATTCGCGATTGGCCCGACCAGACGACGAACTTCCATCGTCTGAGCTGACGTCTCGCGAATGAATTCGCTCCCACAGGGTATTTACCTGGCCCCTCCCCAGCGTAGCTTTGCCCATCCCCGCCATATCCGGCAAACTGACCGCTTCGTGGGCCAAGGCCCCTCAGCGCAGAATTCGTATGACCCGTTCCCCGTTTCGTCGTCTTGTGTTCGGCGCCCTGCGTCGTGTGCTGTACCTGTGGGTACGTTCGGAGACGATCAACCAATCGTCCTTCACCCTGAATCTGGACCGCAGCCGCCCGGTGTTCTACGCCCTGCAGAACCCTTCGCTGGCGGACCTGGCCGTGCTCGACCGTGAGTGCCGCAAGGCCGGGTTGCCGCGCCCGGTGCTGCCGGTGGTGGGAGGCAATCTGTCGGAGCCTGCAGCGTTCTTCTATCTGACCCCGGAACCCGACTGGCTGGGCCGTCAGGACAAGAGCGGTGCGCCGCCCGTGCTGGAGCGCCTGGTCGGTGCGGTCAGCCAGAACGCCGCCGAAGACGCGCAGATCATTCCGGTCAGCGTGTTCTGGGGCCAGTCCCCGGACAAGGAAGACAGCCCCTGGAAACTGCTGTTCGCCGACAGCTGGGCGGTCACAGGCAGGCTGCGCAAGTTCATCACCATCCTGATTCTGGGCCGCAAGACCCGCGTTCAGTTCTCAGCGCCCATTCACTTGCGTGAGCTGGTCGATGAAAACAAGGGCTACGAGCGCACCGTGCGCATGGCCCAACGCCTGCTGCGCGTGCATTTCCGCAACCTGAAGACTGCCGTGATCGGCCCGGACATTTCCCACCGGCGCAACCTGGTGAAGGGTCTGGTCGCCGACCCGCTGGTCAAGCAGGCGATTCTCGAAGAAGCAGCGCGGGAGAAAATCAGCGAAGCCAAGGCGCGGGAGAAAGCCCTGCACTACGGCAACGAGATCGCCTCGGACTACACCTACACCGCGATCCGCTTTCTGGAAGTGGTCCTCAGCTGGTTCTGGAACAAGATCTACGACGGCATCAAGGTCAGCCATCTGGAAGGCGTGCAGAACGTCGCCCAAGGCAACGAAATCATCTACGTGCCCTGCCATCGCAGCCATATCGATTACCTGCTGCTGTCCTACCTGCTGTTCCGCAACGGCCTGACCCCGCCGCACATCGCCGCCGGCATCAACCTCAACATGCCGGTCATCGGCGGGCTGCTGCGCCGTGGCGGCGCGTTCTTCATGCGCCGAACCTTCAAGGGCAATCCGCTGTACACCGCCGTGTTCAACGAGTACCTGCACACCCTGTTCACCAAGGGCTTCCCGGTGGAGTACTTCGTCGAAGGCGGACGCTCGCGCACCGGCCGCATGCTGCAGCCCAAGACTGGCATGCTGGCCATCACCCTGCGCAGCTACCTGCGCAATTCGCGCACGCCGATCGTTTTCGTGCCGGTGTACATCGGCTATGAGCGGGTGCTCGAAGGCCGGACCTACCTGGGCGAACTGCGCGGCGCGGCGAAGAAGAAAGAGTCGATCTTCGACATTTTCAAGGTCATCGGCGCGCTCAAGCAGCGCTTCGGCCAGGTGGCGGTCAACTTCGGCGAGCCGATCAAGCTGGCGGATTTCCTCGATCACGAACAGCCGGACTGGCGCGCTCAGGAACTGGGGCCGGTGTTCAAGCCCGCGTGGCTGAACGAAACCACCCACCGCCTCGGCGAACGGGTGGCCCGACACCTGAACGAAGCGGCGGCAGTCAATCCGGTCAATCTGGTGGCGCTGGCGTTGCTTTCGACCAACAAGCACGCCCTGGACGATCAGGCCCTGGCGCGAGTGCTGGACCTGTACCTGACGCTGTTACGCAGCGTGCCCTATTCGCCTCATACCACATTGCCCGAAGGCGATGGCCGGGCGCTGATCGAGCACGTCAAGGGCATGGACCTGCTGTCCGAGCAGAAGGACGCGCTGGGCCGCATCCTGTATCTGGACGAGCAGAACGCGGTGCTGATGACCTACTACCGCAACAACGTGCTGCACATTTTCGCCCTGCCTTCGCTGCTGGCAAGCTTCTTCCAGAGTTCGTCGCGCATGAGCCGCGAACAGGTGCTGCGCTATGCCCGGGCGCTGTATCCGTACCTGCAATCGGAATTGTTCATTCGCTGGTCGCTGGACGAACTCGACGGCGCCATCGACCAATGGCTGGCCGCGTTCGTCGAGCAGGGTTTGCTACGCTTCGAGAACGACGTGTATTTGCGTCCGGCGCCAAGCTCCCGGCACTTCGTGCTGCTGACGTTATTGTCCCGCGCCATCGCGCAGACGCTACAGCGCTTCTACATGGCCATCGCGTTGCTGCTCAACAGCGGGCAGAACAGCCTCAGCGCCGAAGAGCTGGAAGACCTGTGCACGATCATGGCCCAGCGCCTGTCGATCCTGCATGGCCTCAACGCACCGGAGTTTTTCGACAAGAGCCTGTTCCGGCACTTCATCCAGACGCTGCTGGACCAGGACGTGCTGCGCAAGGACGAGAACGGCAAGCTGGGTTATCACGAACTGTTGGGCGAACTGGCCGAAGGCGCCGCCAAGCGCGTGTTACCTGCTGAAATACGTCTTTCGATCCGCCAAGTGGCACTGCATCGCGATGATGGGGTCCTAGACGCAGGCCCGGACGTCTGACACGACGTCCGTGCTGCTACGCCGCGTATTTAAGGACGTGAACATCACGCCACAAGGAGATCCACCCCATGAAATACCTGCTCATGCCCCTGATGGCCGCCCTGCTGACCGCCTGCGCCGGCCATGACCCGGACAACCTGCCAGGCAAGGTCGATGGCGAAGTGTTCTACCTGCAACGCATCGCGCTGCCGCCGACCGCGACACTGGAAGTCGCCTTGCAGGACGTGTCGCTGGCCGACGCGCCTGCCGTCACCCTGGCCAACCAGAAAGGTCCGATCAAGGGCCAGGTGCCGCTGCCCTTCCACCTGACCTACGATCAGAAGCAGGTCAAACCGGGCCATACCTATGCGGTCAGCGCGCGGATCGAAGACGCTGGCCAACTGTTGATGATCAGTACCGAGCGCTACACTGTCGATCTCACGCTGGAAGAAAAGCCGCCGGTGAAGGTCCGCGTGAATCCGGCCCGCTAGCCTGCTCCCCGTTACACACCTTCATAAGGACGTTACCTCATGCTGCTTCGCTTATCCTCGTTCACGGGCCTGTGCGCCGGCCTGTTGTTGTCGGCCAGCGCCTTCGCGTTGTCCCTGGGTGATCTCTCGCAATCGGATGCCACAGGCGGCCTGAAAGACGCGCTGACCCAAGGCGCGCAGATCGCCGTCAAGCAACTGGGCGTGCCCGGTGGCTTCAATAACAACAAGGACGTGCGCATCGAGCTGCCGGGCAAACTCGGCAAAGTGGCGAGCAAGATGAAGCTGCTGGGAATGGGTTCGCAGGTCGATCAACTGGAAACCAGCATGAACCAGGCCGCAGAAGCGGCCGTTCCGCAGGCCCAGGCGATTCTCGTGGATGCCGTGAAGAAGATGAGCGTGACCGACGCCAAGGGTATTCTGGCTGGCGGCAAGGATTCGGCCACCCAGTACCTGAACAAGTCCAGCCGCGAGCAGATCCGCGCCAAGTTCCTGCCGATCGTCAAGCAGGCCACCGATAAAGTCGGCCTGGCACAGCAGTACAACAGCTTTGCGGGCAAGGCCGCCAGTCTGGGCGTGGTCGATGCAAAAGACTCGAACATCGAGGGTTACGTGACCGAAAAAGCCCTGGACGGCCTGTTCGAAATGATCGCCAAGCAGGAAGAGGGCATCCGCGCCAACCCCGCCGCCGCGGCGACGAGTCTGGCCAAGAAGGTGTTCGGGGTGTTGTAACCGCAGGATCGGGTTTCGAATACAGATCCGAGGGCCGTACCGATAACCTGTGGGAGCGGGCTTGCCCGCGAATGCGTCAGGCCTGACACCACCATGGCGTCTGATCCACCGCTTTCGCGGGCAAGCCCGCTCCCACAGATCCGGGCCATACAATGATTGGAGACACCGTGCAAAGCGCTGCTACGGGTGCTCGTCGCGGCGGACTTTGAACCAGGCGGCGTACAGCGCTGGCAAAAACAGCAGCGTCAGCGCCGTGGCGACGATCAACCCGCCCATGATTGCCACCGCCATAGGCCCGAAGAACACGCTGCGTGACAGCGGGATCATCGCCAGCACCGCCGCCAGCGCGGTCAGCACGATAGGCCGGAAGCGGCGCACGGTCGCTTCGATGATCGCTTGCCAGCGATCAAGCCCGGCCGCAATGTCCTGTTCGATCTGATCCACCAGAATCACCGAGTTGCGCATGATCATCCCCGACAGCGCAATGGTGCCGAGCATCGCCACAAACCCGAACGGCTGACGGAAGATCAGCAGGAACAACGTCACCCCGATCAACCCCAGCGGCGCTGTCAGAAACACCATGAACGTGCGCGAGAAACTGCGCAGCTGAATCATCAGCAGCGTCAGCACCACCACAATGAACAGCGGCACCCCGGCATTCACTGAGTTCTGCCCGCGAGTCGAATCCTCCACCGTCCCGCCCACTTCCAGCAGATACCCGTCAGGCAATTGCGCGCGCACCTCATCCAGGGTCGGCCAGATCTGACTGACCAGCGTGGCTGGCTGCTCCTTGCCGTAGATGTCGGCGCGAATAGTGACGTTCGGCAGGCGATTGCGGTGCCAGATGATGCCTTCTTCAAAGCCGTATTCCAGGGTCGCCACCTGAGACAGCGCGACACTGCTGCCATTGGCGGTGGGCACCGACAGGCTCGACAACGCCCCCAGCTCATGGCGCTCCTGCTCGGTGCCACGCAGCAGGATCTCGATCAGTTCGTCGTCCTCGCGGTACTGGCTGACGCTCGACCCGGTCAACTGACTTTGCAACAGGCGCGACAGATCGCCGGTGGTCACGCCCAGCGCCCGGGCGCGGTCCTGATCGACATTGAGGTAGACCACCTTGCTCGGCTCTTCCCAATCCAGGTGCACGTTGACCACATGCGGGTTCTCGCGAACTTTGGCTGCGACCTTGCGAGCCAGCGTTCGGACATCCTCGATGTGCTCGCCGGTCACCCGGAACTGCACCGGATAGCCTACGGGCGGGCCGTTTTCCAGGCGAGTGACCCGAGGGCGCAGCATCGGGAACTGCTCGTCCAGAGTCTGGATCAGCCAGGTACGCAGGGATTCGCGATCCTCGATGGTCTTGGCCAGCACCACGAATTGCGCAAAGCTTGCCGCAGGTAACTGCTGATCCAGCGGTAGATAGAAACGCGGTGAGCCGGTGCCCACATACGCCACGTAATTCTCGACGCCCGCGTGCGCCTTGATCATCGTTTCCAGGCGTTTCACCTGCTCAGTGGTGTTGCTCAGTGACGCGCCTTCGGCCAGCTTCAGATCGACCATCAGCTCAAGCCTGCCCGAGGCCGGGAAGAACTGCTGCGGCACGAAACGGAAGCTGAAGATCGACAGCACGAACAGCGCGATGGTCAACACGATCACCGTCTTGCGCCGCCGCACGCACCACCCCACCAGCGCCCTGACCCGCTTGTAGAACGCAGTGCCATAAGGGTCCGGCGCATCAGGGCCAGCCCCATGCTTGGCCGCGTGGATTTTCGCCAGATCCGGCAACAGCCGCTCGCCCAGGTACGGGACGAACACCACCGCCGCTACCCACGAGGCCAGCAAGGCGATGGTCACCACCTGAAAGATCGAGCGGGTGTATTCCCCGGTGCTCGACTGCGCGGTGGCAATCGGCAGGAAGCCCGCCGCAGTGATGAGGGTGCCGGTGAGCATCGGAAAGGCCGTGCTGGTCCAGGCGAAACTCGCGGCCTTGAACCGGTCGTAGCCCTGCTCCATCTTGATCGCCATCATCTCCACGGCAATGATCGCATCGTCCACCAGCAAGCCCAGCGCCAGCACCAGGGCGCCAAGGGAAATCTTGTGCAGGCCTATTCCCAGGTAATACATGCTGGCGAAGGTCATGGCCAATACCAGCGGAATCGCCAGCGCGACCACCATGCCGGTGCGCACGCCGAGCGAGAAAAAGCTCACCAGCAACACGATGCCCAGCGCCTCGGCCAGCACCTGGACGAACTCGCCGACACTGGTTTTCACCGCCGCCGGTTGATCGGACACCTTGCGCAGTTGCATGCCGGCCGGCAGGTTTTTCTGCAAGCGGGCGAACTCACCCTCCAGCGCCTTGCCCAGCACCAGGATATCGCCGCCGTCCTTCATGGCCACGGCCAGGCCAATGGCGTCTTCGCCCATGAAACGCATCCGCGGTGCGGGCGGATCGTTGAAGCCGCGGCGCACGTCGGCCAGATCGCTGATACGGAAGGTGCGCTCGCCCACTCGAATCGGGAAATCACGAATCTGCTCGACGCTCTGGAAGCGCCCGCTCACCCGCAGCTGGATACGCTCGCTGGGGGTCTCGAAGAAACTGGCCGCCACCACGGCGTTCTGGGCTTCCAACGCCTGTTGCACGGCAGACAGCGGCAGGCCGAGGGTGGCCAGCTTGACGTTGGACAGCTCGATCCAGATCTTCTCGTCCTGCAGGCCGAGCAGTTCGACCTTGCCCACATCCTTGACCCGTTGCAGCTGGATCTGGATACGGTCGGCGTAGTCCTTGAGCACGGCGTAGTCGAAGCCTTCGCCAGTCAGCGCGTAGATATTGCCGAAGGTGGTGCCGAACTCGTCGTTAAAGAATGGCCCCTGCACACCGGCGGGCAATGTCTGGCGGATGTCCCCGATCTTCTTGCGGATCTGATACCAGAGTTCCGGTAATTTGGCCGAGACCAGCGAATCCCGGGCCATGAATGTCACCTGGGACTCACCGGGGCGGGAGAACGAGACGATCTTTTCGTAATCGCCGGTTTCCATCAGCTTCTTTTCGATGCGGTCGGTGACCTGGCGAGCCACTTCCTCGGCACTGGCCCCAGGCCAGAGCGTGCGGATCACCATGGCTTTGAAGGTGAAAGGCGGATCTTCGCTTTGCCCCAGTTTGGTGTAGGACAGCGCGCCGACCACTGCCAGCAAAATCATCAGGTACAGGACCATCTGCCGATTGCGCAGGGCCCATTCGGAAAGGTTGAAACGCATCCGTGCTTACTCCCCGTTCGCCGATTGGCTTGCCAGCTTGACTGCCCGATTGCTGCGATCCACCGGACGCACCTGCTCGCCCTCGTGCAGCACATGCACCCCGGCGGCCACCACCCAGTCACTGGCGTTCAGGCCGCTCAGCACCGGCACCGACTCCTGCCCGTAGGCGCCCACCTGCACCGGGGTGCGTTTGAGGGTGTTATCGCTTTGCAGGCGCCAGACGTAAGTGGCGCCATTCTCGGCCGTCACCGCCGACAGCGGCACCGACAACGGCACGCTGTGCTCGGACTGGATAAACACCCGCGCACTCTGCCCAAGCTCCGCCGCCACCTTGTTGCCGGAAAAAGCGATGCGCGCGGCGAAGGTTCTCGACCGCGGGTCGGCGGCCGGGGACAGTTCACGGATGCGGCCCGCGAAGCGTTGATCGCGCTGGGTCCACAGCTCGACCGACACCGGGTCACCGATCTTGAAGCGGCCATAGTTCTGTTCCGGCAGGCTGATCGAGACCTCGCGCTCGCCATCGGCGGCCAGGGTGAACACCGTCTGGCCCGCAGCGACCACCTGTCCCACCTCCACCAGGCGCTTGGCCACCACGCCATCCTGGGAGGCACGAAGCACGGCGTAGCTGGTCTGATTGCCGGCGACCGTGAGTTCGGCCTTCATCTGCTTGAGACGGGCGTCACCGGCGCGATAGAGGTTTTCGGCGTTGTCGTATTGGGATTTGCTGACCATCTGCCGCTCCATCAGCGTCTTGTAACGGTCACGCTCGGAGCGGACCATCTGCAGATTGGCTTCGGCAGCGGCAACCTGCGCGCGGCTGGCATCCAGTTGCAGGCGTACATCCTGTGCGTCGAGTTCAGCCAGTGGCTGGTTGGCCTTGACCCGCTCGCCCTCCTCGACCAGGCGCTTGCTGACCTTGCCGCCAATCCGGAACGCCAGTTCAGGCTCGAACCTGGCGCGCACTTCACCGGGATAGCTGTCCATCGATTGGGATGACGGGACCGGTTGCACTACCATGGCCGGACGTACCGTGGCCGGAACTGACACGTCCTGACCACAGCCCGCCAGCAGCGACGCCAGACTGATGGGCACAGCAAGGAACAAGGCATCGCGAAACATGATGTGGGACCTTGGCAAAAGGGAGCTTTGAATAATTGTACTGGCGAGTATATTAAGAATTACCGAACTGAACAGTCCACTAATAAAATACAGATGCCTGAAGACCCAATGAACGACGCCATCACTGCCGGCCCCGGCCGCCCGAAGGATCCGGCCAAGCGCCTGGCTATCCTGGAAGCGGCCAAGAATCTGTTCGTGCGCAACGGCTACGCGAGCACCAGCATGGACGCCGTCGCCGCTGAGGCCGGGGTTTCCAAGCTGACCGTGTACAGCCATTTCAACGACAAGGAGACGCTGTTTTCAGCGGCGGTGCTGGCCCGCTGCGAGGAACAGGTGCCCGAGTTGTTCGTGAATGTCTCGCCTCAGGAACCCGTTGAAAAAGTGTTGCTGGGTATTGCCAGAGGCTTTCAGGTGCTGATCAACAGCCCTGAATCCATCGAACTGCATCGCCTGATGATCGCCCTGGGCACTCAGGATTCGAAGCTGTCTGAGGTGTTTTTCGAGGCCGGACCGCAGCACATCCTTAAGGAAATGGAGCGGTTTCTGACGCGGGTTAACGACACGCAAGGGCTGCACTTCGATTCACCGCTCAGGGCAGCAGGGCATTTTCTGAGCCTGATAAAGGGGGTGTGCAACTTCCGCCTGCTGATCGGCAACGGCACCCCGCCCGATGAACAGGCAGGCGAGCAGCATGTGCAGGAAGTGGTGGGGTTGTTTCTGAAGGCTTACAGGGTTTGATCACCGTTCTGGTCGGCACACCATCTGTGGGAGCCGGCTTGTTGCGGGCGGCGTTCCGACGAAAGCGGGGTTTCAGGCTCCGAATCTTTAGATGATCCACCGCATTCGCCAGCAAGCCGGCTCCCACAACAGGATGTGGTTTACCGGGATTGCGTGGTCGGCCGTCAGGGTTTCAACGCCTTCTTGGGATAGATGTCATATCGGCTGGACTTGCCATCCAGTGCATAACTCGGTTTGGTGCCTTCAATGCACGGTGCCTTGCGCGGGCGTTTGACCACCACGCGGTGGGTCGCCAGTTCCAGCGCGGCCGCGAGCAGCGCCGGGGCATCCAGATCATCGCCGACCAACGGGCGGAACAGGCGCATTTCCTTCTTCACCAATGCGGTTTTTTCGCGGTGGGGAAACATCGGATCGAGGTAGATCACCTGCGGCGGTTCGCCCTGCCAGTTGCGCATCAGCTCGATGGAATTACCGGTCAACAGGCGCATCTGGCCGATGATAGGGCCCACATCCAGATCCTGAGCACCACGGGTCAGGCCATCTTCCAGCAGCGCGGCAATGATCGGCTGACGCTCGCTCAGGCTGATCTCGCACCCCAGGCTCGCCAGTACGAACGCATCCTTGCCAAGCCCCGCAGTGGCATCGTGGACACGGGGGCGAACGCCCGGCTGGATACCCACTGCCTTGGCGATCATCTGCCCGCTGCCGCCGCCGAAGAGACGCCGGTGGGCCGCCTTGCCCTCGACGAAATCGACCCGCACCGGCCCCGGAGCATCGTCGCCCAGTTGCTGCAACTGGAGGCCATCGTCGCTGACTTGCAATGCAAAATCCGCCTCGGCGGCGTCCATCGGCAAGCCCAGGCGCTCGGCCCAGTGCGCGGCTGTCTGTTGCCCGTCGGCGGTCAGGGTTTCGACCCGAATGCGGTTGCCCGCCTGCTGCTCAGTCATTGCGTTAACACACTCAAATTTTCTTAATGATTGGCAACATCTGCCGATAACGAAAGTATCCGGCATTTTGCCAGACCCACGGCATGTACTGAGCGCTTATGTCAGACATTCAGCAAACACCATCGATAGGTTATCTGACGTACGCAGGCGACTACAGCGTACGCAATACCGAAACCCTGAGCGGCGTCACGCAGCTCTGGCAGGATGCGTTTGCCCGTGCAATGGCCCAGCAGGTCGACGACAACGCTGGCAGCGCGCCTGCGTACAGCGCCGTCGCCCCCGCGACGGACAGCGTGACCGGCGAGCCTGTCGCTGGTGCCCGGACCCTGAGCAAGATCGTCGAGCAACGCGAATGCCCGGTGCAGGACACCGAAGTGGCGCCCCCGGAGCCGCTGTTCCTGCCCATCGCGGAATTCGAATGGGACCTGGCCGACAAGCCTGCCGTGCCTTTCAGCGCCGCCGAACTGATCGAGCAGCAGCGCAATCTGGAATTCGACGAAAACTGGGTACGCCCAACCGTCATGAACCCCTACGACGACAGCGTCGATCCGGGCCCCGGCCCTCAGCCGCGCCCATTGTTCCTGCCGATCGCCGAGTTCGAGTGGGACCTGGCCGACAAGCCTGCCACGCCCTACAGCGCTGAAGAGATGACCGAACAACAGCGCAATCTTGAGTTCGACAACGGCTGGGCGCGGCCAATCGTGTTGCAGAATTTGCGGATTGCCGCGTAAACCCCGGCGTCCACCCGGGCTATCGACACACCCGCCAGCGCCCCATGTCCACGTGAAAATGATTACGGTGCGCTGCGTTGTAATCAGGTCCCAATACCGTATTGAACTGCTTGCAGGCATCATCCCGAACTTGCCTGAGAAACCTCCCTTTATCGCCTTCATCGTTCCAGTCCTTGAGCACGGAAATGCGCCTGCCGTCTGCCAGACGAAACCCGGCGATGTCCAGCGCGTTGGCGGTTGCATGCTGGCTAAGGCGCCCTTCGCTGCGGTTGTAGACGTTGCGGCAGGCGAAGCTGCCCAAGTGTTCAACCTGAACCACCCTCTGCCCGAACACCGCCTGCGCCGCCGGTTGCAGCCCGTGGATCTCGAACAGCGCGTAGGCGACCGCCAAGGGGCAGCTGGACACAAAGCTGCTGCTTAATGCCACGTCCCCGCCGGATATCCGCAAGGTGTCGGTCAAGGGGCATCTGGCATCGGCGCGGCTATCAGCCTGATGGGCGTAGCGCAAGGGGGAGCTCTGCAGCGCCTGCTCGCACAGCGCCGGGTTGTCCCGCAGGCGCCAGAGTTTGAAGGGGGTCAGCAGACCGGGCGGCTGGCGCACATCCAGCGGCGCCCAGGGGTTCCAGCGATCCGCTACAGGCAGCCAGCCACGCCAGATGGACACCGCGACACCGGCGCCGATCAACAGGAAGATGAGAAACAGGGTCGAGCCGCGCATGAGCAGGGTTTCCGATAGGCGTGCACCCTATCGACCTCACAGCAGCCCGAGTTGCTCCACTTGTGGCCCACGGTCGAGCACAGGCAATTCGGGCAACCCCGGCAGCAATTTCATCAACTGGCCGTGGAAACGTCGCGCAAGCTCAGGCGCCTGGAGGTTGTCCGGGGTGTGCAGAAACACGTAAGGCGTGCGCCCTTCCTCGATCCAGCCTGCTACCTTCTGCGCCCACTGTTCGACGAAAGGGTCATTGGCGTCCAGCTCGGGGCGGCCGATAAAGCGCACCTGAGGGAATTGCGTCAGCGCCGCTGGCCGCGCCGGGACTTTCGGCTTTTTCGACTGTGCATGCAGCACCGCTGGATCGCGGCTGACGCAGCTGAACAGCGGTCTCGAATCCAGACAGATACGCTCCACGCCGCGATCAAGCAGCAGGCGATTGAGCATGCGTTCTTCCTCGCCCTTGTTGAAAAACGCCATGTGACGCACCTCCACAGCCAACTCACGCCCGGCCAAGGCATCTATGAACGTCGCCAGCTCGCCCAGGCGATTGGGCGTGAAGCTGGCGGGCAGTTGCAGCCACAACGGTCGGACGCGCGCACCCAATGGAGCGAGCAACTTGAGGAAATCCTCGGCCGCCGTCAGGTGCTCGCGCAGATCACCGGCGTGGCTGATGTCGCCGGGGAATTTGGCGGTGAAGCGAAAATGCTCGGGCAGCACCTGCGCCCAGCGCTGAACCGTGCTGTCCTTGGGGCGGGCATAGAACGTGGTGTTGCCCTCGACGGCATTGAAGACCTGGGCATACAACTCCAGGAAATCGGTGCTGCGGGTATCGGGCGGATACAGCGAGTCGCGCCAGGCGTTCTCACTCCAGGACGGACAACCGATGTAATAAGGCGGGTTGGCGAGGTTCAAACGTGAAGGTCGAGTCCCGAGACTTCAAGATCCCAATCCACGAACGTCGAAGTCGTGAGGTAGCTGCTCAGCGCATGAGCCACACGGGTGCTCATGGCACGGGGGAAAATGATGTCTTGCTGGCGAGCAGGCACATTGGCCGTACTGCCGGTTTGACGACGAGGCTGCTGCGCAACGACTTCAGCGTCGTCGATCACTTCTTCCGAGGCGTTGTCGATCACCGCAGAGCCTTTGCGTGGCTTGCGCTTGATCGGGTACGAACGATTTGAAGGACCGGTGATCCGCATCAATGCTTACTCGGCGTATTGATAGTGGCAATTTAATCTCACGAAGCGCCCGAAGCAAACTCGCGAACGATAACTAGACCACAGTTATCGCGAAATGTTTGAAGCCACCGGGCAGAAAATCCGCATTTGTCGCCGAACGGTAGCAAATGCTGTGACTCAAGTCGCAAATCAGGCGTGTATTGCCAACCGTAGCAGCACGGCTTGCCGGCGATGGCGACCTTGAGGGCGCCGACGCCGGCAAGCCGGACTGCTACGGGGATGCGGTGCCTGTTCTGTCGGAGCACGCTTGCGCGCGATAGCGGCCTTGAGATCGCCCCCGCCGGCAAGCCGTGCTGCTACGGGGAGGTGGCGTGCTTTAGATTTTGATCTTCATGCGCGACGGCCCAGACACCGCCGAACGCGACGTAAAGGCGCCAGGCCGAGCGCAGGCGTCGTGGAGGGGGATGAGCGGCAGGAAGCCGCGAAAGCCGTGCGGGCCATGGATGGCCCATCACGGCGTGCCCCCGGAACGGCGCCGGAGGGAGGGAACCGAGACGAAGTCGAGGCCCAGCCAGGAGCAGGGCTTTTTTGGTTA
>Ga0207713_1000341_pt1 | contig 51478 bp, 42 predicted proteins | sample KBSS64metaG_FD_184404 | JGI IMG/M metagenome (GOLD analysis project Ga0207713, IMG submission 184404) | Switchgrass rhizosphere microbial communities from Kellogg Biological Station, Michigan, USA - KBS S6-4 metaG (SPAdes) (version 2) | ecosystem: Host-associated > Plants > Roots > Rhizosphere >...
GCCGTCAAACCTCATGCGTGATTGATTAAAAAGGGTAGCCTCGGCTACCCTTTTTCTTTTTTTGCAAAACACTTCTTTGGTCTGAAGTCTGACCGCCCAGGATTGGTAGCCATTCATGTCTCTCGAAATCGTAATTCTTGCCGCAGGCCAGGGCACCCGAATGCGTTCGGCCCTGCCCAAGGTGCTGCACCCGGTTGCCGGCAATTCCATGCTTGGCCATGTTATCCACAGCGCCCGACAGCTGGATCCGCAGCGCATTCATGTCGTGATCGGCCACGGTGCTGATGTGGTGCGCGAGCGGTTGGCGGCGGATGACCTGAATTTCGTATTGCAGGACAAGCAATTGGGTACCGGCCATGCCACTGCGCAAGCCGTTCCGTTCATCAAGGCCGACACCGTGCTGATCCTCTACGGTGACGTGCCGTTGATCGAAGTGGAAACCTTGCAGCGCCTGCTCAAACACGTCGTGCCAGGCCAGATGGGCCTGCTCACCGTCGAGCTGGACGACCCCACCGGCTACGGCCGCATCGTACGCAACGCTGACGGCAAGGTCGCTGCCATCGTCGAACATAAAGACGCCAGTGAAGCCCAGCGCGCCATCACCGAAGGCAACACCGGCATCCTTGCGGTTCCGGCCGATCGCCTGGCTGACTGGATGAGCCGTCTGTCCAACAACAACGCCCAGGGCGAGTACTACCTGACCGACGTCATCGAGATGGCCGTCAGTGATGGCCTGGTGGTCGCCACCGAACAGCCCCACGACCCAATGGAAGTGCAGGGCGCCAACGACCGCAAGCAACTGGCGGAGCTGGAGCGTCACTATCAACTGCGTGAAGGGCGTCGCCTGATGGCGCTGGGCGTGACGCTGCGTGATCCAGCACGTTTCGATGTGCGGGGTGATGTCACCGTAGGCCGCGACGTGCTGATTGATATCAACGTGATCCTCGAAGGCCGCGTGGTCATTGAAGACGACGTGGTGATCGGCCCGAACTGTGTGATCAAGGACAGCACCCTGCGCAAAGGCGTGGTGATCAAGGCCAACAGTCATATTGATGGTGCGGAGATGGGCGAGGGCAGTGATGCCGGTCCGTTCGCGCGTCTGCGTCCGGGTAGCGTGCTGGGCACTAAAGCTCATGTGGGTAATTTCGTTGAGCTGAAAAACGCACGGCTGGCCGATGAGGCGAAAGTGGGTCACCTGACCTACCTGGGTGACGCTGTGATCGGTGCTCGCACCAACATCGGCGCCGGTACCATCACCTGCAACTACGACGGCGCCAACAAACACCAGACCACCATCGGTGAAGACGTGTTTATCGGCTCCAACAACTCCCTTGTAGCACCTGTGACGATTGACGACGGCGCCACGACTGCCGCCGGCTCGACAATCAATCTGACTGTGGATAAGTTGCAGCTCGGTGTAGCCCGCGCCCGCCAGCGCAACATCGACGGCTGGAAGCGCCCGGTCAAAATCAAGAAGACCTGAGTTATCCACAACCCGGAAACACTGTAGTACTCATGTGGGAGCGGGCTTTCGGTTGCACATGCGCTGACTGACACACCGCTTTCGCGAGCAATCCCTCTCCCACATTTTTGTCTGCGTTTATTCAAAAAACTCAGTCGCATGCTTGACCATTTTGAGTGAATAGGTTTTGATTGCCTTCGTTATCTTTCGAAACGAAACTTATCACTACCATGTCGAAACGAAATACACCCCAACGTCGCCACAACATCCTTGCCATGCTCACCGAGCAAGGCGAAGTCAGCGTGGACGAATTGGCCAAACGTTTCGAAACTTCGGAAGTGACCATCCGCAAGGATCTGGCTGCCCTTGAAAGTAACGGCCTGTTGCTGCGTCGCTACGGCGGCGCCATCACCATGCCCCAGGAACTGGTCGGTGACCCGGCCCAGCCCATCTCGGCCTACAAGCGCGCCATCGCCCGTGCGGCCGTCAGACGCTTGCGGGAACACGCACGCATCATCATCGACAGCGGCAGCACCACCGCCGCCATGATCCCCGAACTGGGCCATCAGCCCGGCCTGGTGGTGATGACCAACTCCCTGCATGTGGCCAGCGCCTTGAGCGAACTGGAACACGAGCCGGTGTTATTGATGACCGGCGGCACCTGGGACCCGCATTCGGACTCGTTCCAGGGCCAGGTCGCCGAACAAGTACTGCGTTCCTACGATTTCGACCAGCTCTTCATTGGTGCCGATGGTATCGACCTGGAGCGCGGTACCACCACCTTCAACGAATTGCTGGGCCTGAGCCGCGTCATGGCCGAGGTCGCCCGCGAAGTGGTGGTGATGGTCGAGTCCGACAAGATCGGCCGCAAAATCCCCAACCTGGAACTGCCCTGGGGCAGCGTCCATACCCTTATTACCGATGATCGCCTGCCGCTTGAGGCCCGCGACCAGATTCAAGCCCGCGGCATCACGCTGATTTGCGCGGCAGTCATCTAGGAGAGAAACCATGTGTGGAATTGTTGGCGCAGTCGCTGAACGAAACGTCACCGCCATTTTGCTCGAAGGCCTCAAACGCCTGGAATACCGTGGCTACGACAGCGCCGGTGTGGCGCTTTTCACCAACGCCGGCAAGCTTGAGCGCATGCGTCGCCCGGGCAAGGTCAGCGAACTGGAACAGGCACTGGCCGGTGAGCCGCTGGTAGGCCGCCTGGGCATCGCCCACACCCGCTGGGCCACCCACGGTGCGCCCTGCGAACGCAACGCTCACCCGCACTTCTCCGGTGACCTGGCGGTTGTGCACAACGGCATTATCGAAAACCACGAAGTGCTGCGTGAGCAGCTGAAAGGCCAGGGTTATGTCTTCACCTCGGACACCGACACCGAGGTCATCGCCCACCTGCTGAACCACAAGCTCAAGGATATCGGCGACCTGACCAACGCCCTCAAGGCCACCGTCAAGGAACTGCACGGCGCCTATGGCCTGGCCGTGATCAGCGCCAGCCAGCCCGACCGCCTGGTCGCCGCCCGCAGTGGCAGCCCGTTGGTGATCGGCCTGGGCCTGGGCGAGAATTTCCTCGCCTCCGACCAACTGGCTCTGCGCCAGGTGACCGACCGCTTCATGTACCTGGAAGAAGGCGACATCGCCGAGATCCGCCGTGAAAGCGTGTCCATCTGGGACGTCAACGGCCAGTCCGTGGAACGTGAAGCCGTGCAGTACCGCGACGGCGCCGAAGCCGCCGACAAGGGCGAGTTCCGCCACTTCATGCTCAAGGAAATCCACGAGCAACCGGCCGTGGTGCAACGCACCCTGGAAGGTCGCCTGAGCCAGAACCAGGTGCTCGTACAAGCCTTCGGCCCGCAAGCCGCCGAGCTGTTCGCCAAAGTGCGCAACGTACAGATCGTCGCTTGTGGCACCAGCTACCACGCCGGCATGGTTGCCCGTTACTGGCTGGAAGAACTGGCCGGCATCCCGTGCCAGGTCGAAGTTGCCAGCGAATTCCGCTACCGCAAGGTGGTGGTGCAGCCCGACACCCTGTTCGTGACCATCTCCCAGTCCGGCGAAACTGCCGACACCCTGGCGGCCCTGCGCAACGCCAAGGAACTGGGTTTCCTTGGCAGCCTGGCGATCTGCAACGTCGGCATCAGCTCCCTGGTGCGCGAATCCGACCTGACCTTGCTGACCCAGGCCGGTCGCGAAATCGGCGTGGCCTCCACCAAAGCGTTTACTACCCAGTTGGTCGGTCTGTTGCTGCTGACCCTGTCCCTGGGCCAGGTTCGCGGCACGCTGGGCGAAGGCGTCGAGGCGCACCTGGTCGAAGAACTGCGCCGCCTGCCGGCCCGCCTGGGCGAAGCACTGGCCATGGACAGCACTGTGGAGAAAGTCGCCGAGCTGTTCGCCGACAAGCACCACACCCTGTTCCTCGGCCGTGGCGCGCAATACCCGGTGGCGATGGAAGGTTCGCTCAAGCTCAAGGAAATCTCCTACATCCACGCCGAAGCCTACCCGGCCGGTGAGCTCAAGCACGGCCCGCTCGCCCTGGTGGATGACGACATGCCAGTGGTAACCGTCGCACCGAACAACGAACTGCTGGAGAAGCTCAAATCCAACCTGCAGGAAGTGCGCGCCCGTGGCGGCCAATTGATCGTGTTCGCCGATGAGAAGGCCGGCATGACCAATGGCGAAGGCACCCACGTCATCAACATGCCGCACATCCACGACACCCTGTCGCCGATCCTCTACACCATCCCGCTGCAGTTGCTGTCGTACTACGTCGCCGTGCTGAAGGGCACTGACGTTGACCAGCCGCGCAACCTGGCGAAGTCGGTGACGGTGGAATAAGCCTCACCCCAACCATGGTTTTTTGAGAATCAAAACCGTCGCAGGTGCCGCTTGATCTCGGGCGGCGCCTCACGTGACACAGCTGGAATCAGAGCTGGCTCGTTCAACGAGTGATCTATGAATCACGCGACGTGAGGCGCGAAGCATGACGTCGAGGCGCTTGCTCGGGGGATTCAGCCTGAGTTACGCGGCCGGCTATCGCTCAAAGCGACGTCTTAAAACTAGACTTTTTTATGTGGTTTATTCGCGTTGATTATTGTTGAGTCGTGCGCAATGGCTTTGCTGGATTACCAAATACTGTTGTGTAAGGTGCCACGCTTTTCGTAACAACGGATCCCATCCCAACAACGGCGCCCTCACCAATGACGATGGGTCTGTCGGGAGAGCCGTGACGAATAATCGCGCCAGTCCCAATGTAGGCATGATCTTCGATTATAACGCGTCCATTGCAATGCACGTTAGGGGCGAACGTCACGAAGTTACCAATCACACAGTCGTGGGCAACATACGAATAAATATTCGCGTGAAAAAAATCACCGATTTTTGCATTCGCAGTGATAGTGGTAAATGGGCAGAGGATCGCGCCTTGACCAATAGTATTGTTGCTTAAATTCAGGGCATTCAGAGCTGAAATAGTGAAGGGAGTTATGCCCGCCGAAATAAGGCGTTCGGAGATTTCCTGCCTCGGTTTACTATCCGCGATAGCGATGTTGAAAAACTTATCCCCCTCCATGCTTAAGAAAGACTCGCTACTCACCACATCATAGCCATTCACGATCTTTTCTTTCGAATTATCGACCACGAAGATAATTTTGAAGTTATCTTGATTTATCACGCTCGGCATTGTGTTGACCAGCGGTGCAACCTCACGCCCAAAACCGCCTGCGCCTACAATTGCGTAAATTTTCATCTCAGCTCCTGAGAGTTCTTATGAATCATTCCTGGTCTGGGCGACTCTACAGCCGAAAGTTGCCAGTGTCTGGAGTGGTCTAGTGCACTGTTCTCGAAATAACTTACTTATAATTTCCGGATTAAAGCGTCTCCAGCACTCGTTGAGTTTTTCTCAACATCCCTTCTCGCTTTGCGCTCCAAACATATTGGGTTGGCTGAGTATTGCGTAACCCCCTGGATGTTGCAATTGCGCTTTCCAGCGCAAGCACGGGACGAAGTTGCCGTCGCGCAGGCACACCGTGATGCCTCGAAATAAGCGCTCCACATCCAGGAACGGGATGCCGGGGGGAATTGAATAGGGAAGCATGGATCCTCTGCCTGCCTGGTTTTCACTGCCGCGTAGCACATACCGTAGCTTGATTGTCGGGCTGGAGAAGCACGTCCAGCCGTGGAATGTTGTCCCGGGGCTCGCCTTCGGCATCCAGCAGCGTAATGCGCGTTGCCGGCGGTCTCGCTGAAGGATGGCGGCAGCTGAATGGATCAACAGTCCCATGTCAAATAATGCAGTTCTGTGTAAGGGCCCATTATCCCGTCAGCGGTAGGGGTAGTTAGAAGTTGGCGCGATTTCTGCTTAAGCCTTCTTTGGATAATACGGGACGACATTTCATTGACGGCAGTGTGTACCATGAAAAACATCATCAAGTTGTTAGTTCCTGAGGTGCCTAAAGTCGAGCAGATCCTCACTTACTGGCAGCAAATCGATGAAAACCAGTGGTACACCAACTTCGGCCCGCTTGTAATCGAGCTCGAACGTCGGCTGTCGCTCTCATTTAGTCGGGAGCCAACGCAGGTACACATCGTATCTATGGCGAATGGTACCTGTGCGCTGCAAATAGCTTTGGAAGCTTTGAAGCTACGCCGCGGGGCGCGCGTACTGGTGCCCGGATTGACATTCGTCGCCACGGCAACAGCGATCATCAGGGCAGGGCTCACTCCCTTGATCAGCGACGTAAACTCCGAAAGCTGGTTGCTGACGCCTGCTATCGCACGCGCAGCACTCGCTGAAATGCCATTCGACGCAGTGATGCCAGTATCCACTTACGGCTGCCCCCAGGATGTCGCAGGCTGGGACCTGTTCAGTGCCGAAACCGGCATCCCTGTGGTTATCGACGCCGCAGGTGCCTGGGGTAACCAGAAGATCGGCCTGACCACCAAAGTCGCCTTCAGCCTGCACGCCACTAAGGCCCTCGGTGGTGGAGAAGGGGGGTTCGTCGCTTCGCGGAACCATGCCTATGCCCAGAGCATGCGTACGTTGAGTAACTTCGGTATCGATGCACACAGCGGCGGGCTGGTGTTCGAGGCGGGTGAGAACGGCAAGATGAGCGAATATCACGCCGCCGTTGCACTGGCTGCCCTGGACAACTGGCCAACCACTGCTGAAGCACGACGCAACCTGCATCAACACTACACCGAGCAGCTTCTGGAAAAAATTCCCGCGCTGAAACTTCAGGTCAAACCCATGGATGGCGTTTACAGCTTGATGCTGGTGCTACTGCCCCCGGGATTCCGGGCTGTTGATATTCAACTGCGGCTGCTGGGCAAAGACATCGAAACCCGTCGCTGGTACTGCCCACCCCTGCAAGACCACCCGGCCTTTCAGGCGTTCGCGAAGGGCCCGCTGCCAATGGTTGACCTCCTGGCTGAACGCTTGTTGGGTTTGCCATTCCATCTTTCATTGACCGATGCAAGCATCCGAAGAGTTATCGATTGCCTGGCTGAGTTGCTTGCTGAAGAGCAGGTGAGTTGATGACCGTTATGCCTTGTGAAAAGCCTCTGGTCGTCATATTCACTGGCGCCAATATGGCAAATCATCAGCTCATGGAATTACTTCGCTCAGGTATACGCCAATGACCCAAGAACAATTACTGGCACCGTGTATTCGATCAGGCCGTACCTGCAACCGCCCAGGCAGTGAAAGCGGCTTAAGCGAGTTCTACCTTCGTCCCTTATGCAAATTGGTATGAGCATGACAAATCCCCTCTTGGCTGAGCGCTTGCCGCTTGTCACCATTGCGATACCGGCTTACAACCCGCGCTTCTTCGAAGCCGCGCTGAACAGTGCGCTCAACCAGTGCTACGCGAATATCGAAATCGTGATCAACGATGACTGTCGCGGCGATGGTATTCGTTTGATCACCGAACGTCTTGCTGCACACACCACGGTGCCGATCCGTTACCTGCGAAACGAACAGCAATTGGGCGGCCTGCTTAACCTCACCCGTGGGCTGGAAGAAGCCAGGGGCGAGTACATCAAGTTTCTCAACGACGATGACGTATTACTGACAGATTGTGTAACGCGCATGGCCGCGGTGCTGGATGCTCGCGCGGACATCTCGCTGGTCACCTCGCGGCGCCGTTTGATCGATGCCCAAGGTGAGACGCTGCCAGACATCCTCGAGACGTCTGAAGTATTTGGCGAAGATGTCTGCCTTCATGGTGCAGACCTTATTTCACTGCTCTGTGACTGGCCCGTTAACTTCATCGGCGAACCCACCACCGTCATGTTTCGACGGGCTCAGTTGGTAGACAAAGTTCCGAATATTTGCGCCCTTGGAGGCGTGCTCGTTGATGCTATCAACGACCTGTCGTTGTATGTGAACTTACTTCAACGCGGCCACTTAGCGTTTCTAAGTGAGCCTCTGTCGCTCTTTCGCCATCACGCCGAACAGCGCCAGAAACAGCCAGACATGCCAGCGTTGTTCGCAGAGGGTCATGCAAGATTTATCAATCAGATACATGCCCTGGGACTGTATAACCCACAGCCGTTAAAGCAAGTGCGCCGTGCGCCGTTGTCAGCCGATCAGGCCTTTCAACTGTTTCGTTTGCGAGAGGCTTACCTGGCACCTGATACCCAGAACCTCTATACCGCCAGCAGCATTACCCCCTTTGCCGAGCAGTGCGAAGTCCTCTTCTCAAGTCAGCCTTCGCTTGAAGACGGCAAGCCGCCAATCGGTGTCGTCATCCATGCGTATTATCCGGGTGTGCTGCAAGAAATTTTGCTCCGGCTGATTAAATTGAATGAGCACCTGCACCTGTACGTAACCTGCGTGGGAGGTGCTGATAAAGAGGTGCGCGACCTGTTGGCAGCGAGCGGGCTGAGCTATTCGTTGTATCGGGTACCCAATCACGGCAGGGATATTTTGCCGTTCCTGCGAGTGTTGCCGTTTTTACGTGCAGACAACATCCACACGCTGATCAAACTCCACACCAAGCGCTCGCTGCACATGGGGGTGGAAGACTCCTGGGCCCAAGACCTGTTCGATGACCTGCTAAACCCGGCGCGCTTCAGCCAATCGGTAGAATACCTGGCTGATCCCATGCACCACCCGCTGATCGGTACTGAGGCGTTCCGGCAGCCTGTAACCCAAAACCTCAATGGACAAAACCGCTCTCACCTACTTTTCCTGGCTAAGCGTGCCGGCATTGATCCACAGCGAATGGACCAGGCCGATTTTTTTGGCGGTACCATGTTCTTTGTGCGTACCGAGGTGCTGGCGCACTTAGAACAGATGGAATTGACCGACAAAGATTTTGAGCCTGAATGCGGCCAGTTGGACGGCACCATGGCCCACGCCGTGGAACGGTTTTTCGGCGTGCTGGCAAATATTGGTAAAGAGCAACGCGATATCAATCTGTATCGTCGCTGGCTGGATACCCGGCAACTGTCTGCCACTGAGTTCGAAGGTTTACCCGCACGGCTTGCGAATTGGCCGCAGCACACAAACATTCTGGTGGTATTGACTGATACCACAGGTGACATTGCGCAGTTACGTTCCAGCTTGGAAAGCATTGATCGCCAGCTTTACGGCGCGGCAGCCATTGCGGTGCTTTCTAACGTCGAGCCTGTAGGGGTAGCAGCTTCCGACAACCTGGTGTGGTTGCCGCTCGCTGAATGCTGGCCAAGTCAGCTGAATGAGCTGCTGCATGAGATCGATGTCGACTGGTGCTATTTGCTTCGGGGAGGAGACCAACTCGACCCCCACGCTCTGCTGCTACTCGCGGAGGGTATAGCCCTGAACCCTGGTATCAGCGTTTGCTACAGCGATGAAGACACGCTTACCGCAAATGGTTGCCAAGACCCGATATTCAAGCCGGACCTGAACCTGGACTTGTTGCGCAGTTATCCGTATGTCGGCCGAGCGTTGGCCTTCAACCGAGCGGCCGCTCTGGGTGCCGATGGCTTCGATCTCGCTTTCGCCGAACTGGCACCCCACGACCTGCTTTATCGGTTGATTGAAGTGAATGGACTGGGCACTGTCGGACACATCAGTGAAGTGCTGGTGCATCATGCAATCAACCTGGGCCAGTGGCTGGTCGAACCCCAGGTCGTTAAGTACTCCGCGGCTATAGTCGAGGCGCACCTGCAGCGCCTGGGTGTCGCTCATGAGTTGCGCCCGGGACCTTTACCGATGGTCAACCGGGTGGTTTACCAGCACACCTCGCAGCCGTTGGTGTCCATAGTGATTCCCACTAAAGACCAACTGCCGATGCTGATGCGTTGCGTCGAAAGTGTGATGGAAAAAACCCTTTACACGAACTTCGAACTCATAATCGTCGACAACAACAGCGAAACGGTTGAAGCAAAAAATTGGTTCGCGGGTATGGAGCGTCTGAACAGCGAAAAGGTGCGCATCTTGCGTTATCCCCACGCGTTCAACTATTCGGCGATCAATAATTTTGCCGTCAGACACGCCCGTGGTGATTACCTTGTGTTGCTCAACAATGACACTGCCGTCATTGATGGGGAGTGGCTGGGTTCGCTGCTCCATCACGCTCAGCGGCCAGAAGTCGGGATAGTCGGCGCCAAATTGCTGTTCCTCGACGGGACTATTCAGCATGGAGGTGTGGTGCTCGGCTTACGTGGCTTGGCAGACCATGCATTCATCGGCGCTCCAATGCAGTCCAATGGCTACCTGCACCGTCTCCAGGTTGACCAGAATTACAGCGCCGTGACGGCTGCCTGTTTGATGATCCGCACCGAGCTGTACCGCCAGGTGGGTGGAATGGACGAGATCAACCTGGGGGTTTCTTATAACGATGTCGATCTGTGCCTGAAAGTCGGCCAGGCCGGGCAACTGATCGTTTGGACGCCTTATGCGGTGCTCATGCACGAAGCTAACGTCAGCCAGAATAAGGTCGACAAGACGAAGTTAAAAGCCAAGCAAGAGCGTTTCAAGCGCGAGCAATCGGTGATGTACAAGAATTGGCTGCCCCGGCTCGCCAGTGACCCTGCCTACAACCCCAACCTGACCTTGGAAGGCGGCGGCTTTGGCTACGAATGCCGTAGCGAGGTCGCCTGGGAACCGCTGGCCGGTCGCTCTTTGCCTTACGCGCTGTGCTGTCCCGCCGACGCTTTCGGCAGCGGAAACTATCGGGTTCGCCAGCCCTTCGCAGCCCTTGAAGCCGCACGCCTGATAGAGGGCACGATAAGCGATGGCCTGCTTCATCCCGTGGAGCTGCAACGCTTGGCGCCAGACACGATCATTTTCCAACGGCAATGTACGACGCCTCAGCTGGAAACCATCCAGAACACCAAGGCATTCTCCAGAGCATTCAAGGTTTACGAGCTGGATGACTATATTCTTAAGATACCCAACAGCAATCCAAGCCGAGAACTGTTTCCCAAGGATATCGCCAAGCGCCTGAAGAAAGCAGTCGGTATGTGCGACCGGCTGGTGGTGTCGACCCAGCCACTGGCCAGTGCGTTGAAGGGTTTTAACGCGGACATTCGTGTCGTAGAGAATCGCCTGCCAAGTCAGTGGTGGAGCGGGCTGATGAGCTACCGCCAACAAGGCCGGAAACCTCGGGTCGGTTGGGCGGGCGGGTCGAGCCACGGCGGTGACTTGCAAGTGATCGCCGATGTCGTTCGTGAACTGGCTGGCGAAGTGGAATGGGTATTTATGGGCATGTGCCCACCTGAGCTTCGTCCGTATGTCCATGAGTTCCATAAGGGCGTCAATATCGAGAAATATCCCGCACGGCTGGCCGACTTGAATCTGGACCTGGCGTTGGCGCCGTTGGAAGACAATTTTTTCAACGCCTGTAAAAGCAACTTACGGTTGTTGGAATATGGCGCCTGCGGCTTCCCCGTAATTTGCTCGGACATCCTTTGTTATCGTGGTGACCTGCCAGTGACTCGGGTCCAGAACACGTCAAAAGAGTGGATTGCCGCTATCCGCGAACATCTTGCTGAACCACGCGCCAGTGCCGTTGCCGGAGATGCTCTGCGCAGCGCTGTAGTCGATAAATGGATGCTCCGGGATGAACACTTGGTTGCCTGGCGAAACGCATGGTTTGGGGATTGACTGATTCGCTTGTTATTTCAACGTCTTATCAATTCTGGAAGTCTTTTTCAGAGCTTCCCTCGTAATCATTGGAAGTAAGCAGAGAAAACCATGATCACTATTCAAGCGCTTAACGAATTTACCAGCGACCCGGAATTGACTGACAACATCACGCAGATCTGGGAGTTTATCGGCCAGCATTTCGAGCAGGCGCAAGACAGCTTGCCGGCTGAGCTCGCAATGGAGCGTCGCGAGTTGTCGTTCCATGATCAAGTACGTCTATTGGGCTACCTTACGTTTCTGATTGCCGAGCTGCCGGGTGATGTGGTGGAAATTGGCGTGTGGAAGGGCAAATCGTTGATGCTGATGAACGAGGTATGCAACCACGAGCGTCGTATCATTGGTATTGACCCGTTCGAATTGCCAAACCAGTTCGAAGAGTTCAGTTACTACAAGGACCTGATGTTGCCTAATGCGCAGGTGATCCGTGGCTTTTCGGAACTGAGTGCTGAACGTTTCTACAACCTCGCGCCCAACGTTGCGCTGTTGCATATCGACGGTGGCCACACCCGTCGCAACGTGGTGCTGGATTTCTTGCTGTATTCGCCAAGCGTCGTCTCGGGCGGCTTCATCGTATTGGACGACTACCGCGACTTTGAGCATTCGCCAGAGGTGGGTCCGACTGTCGACCTGCTGAGAGCAACAGGGTTCTTTCAAGGTTTCAACGTGCTGGGCAGTGTGCATGGCTTCGAGAACAGTTACGTGCTGCAACGAATGTAGGCTTTGATGGGAAGTGAACGGGTCTGACGGTTGCTGCAGGTAGCTCTTAGCGTTTCTGTGGACTAATTCCGAGGTATTCCCCCGCTTTACCCCTAGAATGCGCTGTGGATAACTAGCCAGGGAATGCCGCCCCATGAACATCGAACTGCTGATCGCCGGTATCGTCGTGCTGATTATTGTGGTCGGCCTGGTCGGCTGGCTGGTGGGGGTCTACAACGGCCTGGTGATGCGCCGCAACGATGTGGATAAAGCCTTTGCCAACATCGACGTGTTGCTCAAGCAACGGGCGGACCAGATTCCCGACCTGATGCGCGTGGTGCAAGCCGCCATGAACCATGAGAGCGCGCTGTTCACCCGCCTCAGCGACGCCCGCACCGCGTACCTCAACGCCAGCAGCCTCACCGATAAGGTCGATGCCTCCAACCAGCTCAATACGGCGCTCAAGTCGGTGATTGCGGTGGCCGAGAATTATCCGACGCTGATATCCGGCCCCAACATGGTCGAGTTGCAGCAGGCGATCTCGGCGGTGGAAGAGCGTATCGCCGACCGCCGCGAGTTCTTCAATGAGTCGGTCAACCTCTACAACATCGCCATCGCGATTTTCCCTGATCTGTTCTTCGCAAAAATGCTCGGCTACCAGCGCATCCCGCTGCTGGCCATCAGTGCCGAAGAAACCCGCTACGAAGGCGTGAAGCTTGAGGTGCCGGGAGCATGAAAACCACCCAGGCGGGCGTTGTCGCGAAAAAGCCGGCGTGGAAAACCCTAGTGGCGCTGATCTTTCTCGCCGGCTTCATCGGCCTGATGGTTTACGCCCCGACGATCCTGGTTGCGCTGTTTTTCCCTGTCTGCATTTTGATCGGTTTGCTGGCCAGCTTCGGCCCCAACTTCTATCGCACCGAACAACGCCTGGCCACCAGCCAGATACGCTCCTTGGCCATGGGCCTGGTGGAAGTGAACGGTAAGGTGATCGTCGACACGCCGTTGATCTCACCGGTCAACGGCAAGCCTTGTGCGGGTTATGTGTGGATCATCGAGGAAGGCACCAAAGACAAGGACGGCGACTGGAGCTGGAGCCAGGTCTCAGCCGAGGCTCGCTGCAACGACTTCCGCCTGCAGGACGCCACCGGCGAAGTGACGGTGATTGCCGAAGGCATCGACCTGTTCGGCAAGAAGCGCCCTGACGACCATGAGTGGATCAGCAGCTCCCGCCGCCAGGGCGAACTGCTCCTCACCCAGGATATGCAGGTGATGCTGATTGGCGACGCCTGCGAACGTGAGGGCAAGACGGTGATTGCCCAGGGCCGGCAACGTGATGCGGTGTTCGGCCTGGCCGAGACCAAGGAGGTGGAGAATCGCCGTGTGCTGGCGCCGTTGTGGCGCGCTGGTGGTTTCTACGCGGTGGTGGTGGGCCTGATCGGTGTCGGCATCATGGCCATGACCCCGGAACATTTTGCCCAACTGCACCTGCCGGGCCCTACCACCTACCAGCAAATGGCGGACCTGAACCCGGCCTATCGTTTTCTGGCCTGGTTGTACCGCGACAATGGCTTCGTGATTCCTTTCATGGCCGCATTTGGTTTCTTGCTGGCGATACTTGTGGTGTTGATCGCGCTGCGGCTGTTGCTGCCCAAGGGCATGCGCCTGGCGGTAGGCCGTGTGCTGGGCGCCTGGATGGGCCTGGGCATGGTGATTGGCGGCGTGGTGACGTTGCTGCTGGTGGTGGCTCAGGTGGACACCATGAAGGTGTTCCTGGTGTGGATGATGATTCTGCTGGGCACCCTGGTGTTTTCGATCTTTGAGCAACGCAAGCTAGGGGTGGCGTACAAGCATTTCGCAAAAGATGCCGGCACCGCCGGTTCAGGCGACGAAGATCCCTGATCAGGGCACAAACTCCACCTTCAGTCCCCGGCTGGCGCTGCGGCCCTGATCATCAGTGACCCGCAACCGATAGTCCCCCGACTTACCCGGCCGCCAGTTCAGCGTGGTTTGCGGCGGGCCCTGGCCGATCAGGGTCTGGTCGGCAAACCAATACAGCGTCAGTGCATCACTGGCCGCGTTGGCGTTCAGCGGAATGCTTTCCTGAGGCTGTGACAGGCGCAGGTGATAACTGACCTGAGTCAGCGGCGAGCGAATCTGCGGCGCCTCGCTCTGGTCGCCGATGCGATTGGGTTGGCAACTTTTCTGCACATTGGGCGGCGTGCGCCGGGGCAGCCCGGCGGCGCGGAACAACCGCTGCACATCGCTGGGCCAGAATTCGAAGACTTCTTCACGGGTATATTGCGGGTCGAACGGCGGGCACGCGGCCTTGCCGGTACGGGTGTCGATCAGCACCGGGCGATGCAGGTTGGACACGCGAATCGGTGACACGCCGGGGATGTACCAGGTCTTGCGGGTACGCGGGCACCAGCGGTTGGGCAGCTCGCCGGAGGCCGCGCAGACATCGATGCGGATCAGCCCGGCGGGCGGCTTGTCGGGTTTGATCACCACGTTGGGCAAGGCCAGGGGCAGGGCGTCGGCGATACGGAAGAACAGGGGGGCGGCGGTTTTCGCGCCAATAAACTCTGGATTCGGACGGCCGTCGAAATTGCCGACCCACACCACCAGCACGTAAGGGCCTACGAGGCCGGCGCTCCACGCATCGTGAAAGCCCCATGAGGTGCCGGTCTTCCAGGCCGTGCGCCAATGGCGTCCCGGCAGCCCGTCCGGGCGCGGGTTGCGCCGCAGCATGTCGCGCACCATAAAGGCCGCCTGTGGGGTAAGTAGCTGCGGGCCGGTGGTTTGCGGCTGTTCCTGCAAATAGCGCAGTGGCCGCAAATGCCCGTCTCCGGCCAGCATCACATACAGCCGCGCCAGCTCCTCGGGCGTCATCTCGCCGCCGCCCAGGGCCAGCGCCAAGCCGTAATGGCTTTCGCCTCGCAGGCCCTTGATCCCGGCGCGTTGCAGCAATCCGTAGAGTGACGGCGAGCGGGTTTGGCTGGCCAGCCACACCGCCGGGATATTGCGGCTGCGAATCAGCGCGTCGCGGGCTGTCACCGGACCGACAAAACTGCCGTCGAAATTTTCCGGCTGGAAGTAGCCGAAGTTACTCGGCATGTCCTTGAGGATGCTCATGGGGTGGATCACCCCTTGGTCCAGCGCCAGCCCGTACAGGAATGGCTTGAGCGTAGAGCCGGGCGAGCGCCGCGACAATACGCCGTTGACCTGGCCGTGGATGCTTGTGGATAAGTAGTCCGCCGAGCCCACCAGGGCTTTTACGCTCTGGTCGCGGCTGTCGATCAGGATCGCCGTGGCGTTTTCCACACCGCTGCTGCGGCGCTCGGCGATAAAGCCGGTGATCAGCCGTTCCAGCAATTGTTGCAGTGGCAGGTTGAGGGTGCTGTTCAACTCGTTGCCGGTTTGCGAGGCCAGCAACTGTTCGCTCAAGTGCGGTGCCAGAAACGGGATCTGCTGGCGGTTGCGGGCTTCCAGCGGCAGGTCCAGCAAGCTGTCGTTACGCGGGTCTTGTGGATAAGTTTCCCGCCAGTCCGCCATCAGCCGTTGCCGAGCGGTTTGCAGCGATGGCCCGAAGCGCGCGCGGCGACCGGGTTGCTGGGGGATCACAGCTAGCGCGAGGGCTTCAGACAAGGACAATTGCGCCGCTGACTTGCCGAAATAAATCCGGCTGGCCGCTTCGGCACCTTCGATATTGCCGCCCATGGGGGCCAGGTTGAGGTAGGCCTCGAGAATGTCGTGCTTGCTGTAACGCGCCTCAAGCCACAACGCCAAGGCCATTTGCTGCAGCTTGCCGGGCACCTGGCGGGTATTGAGATCCCACAGGCGCCTGGCCAACTGCATGCTCAAGGTCGAGCCGCCCTGGCGCTGGCCGCCGCTATAGGTGGTCATGGCCGCCCGCAGCAACGCCGGGGGATTGATCCCCGGGTGCCAGTAGAAATTGCGGTCTTCCTTGAGCAGCAACGCCTCCACCAGTGACGGAGAAATCCGTTCCAGGGGTAGCCACAGGCGATATTGCCCGTCAGCCGCCAGGGTCATGCGCAGCAGCGAACCGTCATCGGCCAGCACCACCCGTGAGGAGGTGGCTGCCTGTTCCAGCGGCGCGTGGGGCCACAACCGTAGCCCCGCCAGAATCAACGCCGCTGCCAGCAGCGGCGTCAGGCTTTTAAGGCTTGGTAATTTCAAGCTGGCCTACTTTGCCGCGTCCTTGCAAGGTGGTTTCGTACATGCCCTCGGCGTAGGCCGGTGGCGTATTGAAGGTACCGGCGTTGGTGGCGCGCACGCGGTACACGAAGGTGCCTACATCCCGCAGCGCGGTGCCGTACAACACCACTCGGTCATCACGCACATCGACGTAGTCCGGTTGCCAGTTGCTCAAGTCGGTCTCGCCAATCGGCGCCTGCCAGGCGTCGGCTTCCTCGGTGTCTTCGCTGGTTTCAACGTACTCCGAATCGTCGCCTTCGCTTTCCTCGCTGCTGGCCGCTTCCGGTTCCGGCGGCAAGTTATACACAGGCTCGACGCCGCCTGGCAGCAGGTCGACCACGGCCACTTGTTGCACCTGATCACGGTCGGTGGCCCGCAAGCGCAGGCGCACCAGGAACTCATCACCCACCGCGACCTTGCTGACTGGATTGCCTTTGAGGTCGAGGTATTCGTGAATGATTTCCAGGCCGCTGTTGATCGGCTTGAGGTTGGCGCCCTTGTCATAGCCGGCTTCGCTCAGCATGTAGAACGCCGCCGGGCCGTCGGATTTTTCCATCTGCAGTTTTTGCGTACCGGCAGGCACCGCCGCACGTGGCGGCTGGCCGGCCATCTGCAACAACTGTTGCTGCTTGTCGCTGAGCCATGCGGTGGCCTTGAGGGTCATGTCGCTTTGCGCGCGCTGGCCATAGTTGTCCAGGGCCCGCAGCAACAGTGCCGCCGACAGCGAGTTGTAGCGTTGCTCGTTGAGGCGCTTGCCGAGTTTATCCAGCAGGCTTGCCGGCACATCGTCGAGCATTTCCGGGAAGTGACGGGCGAGCAAATGCAGGTGCTCGGCGTCGTGCACCAGCGGGTCGTAATACAGGCCGTCGCTGTTCCATTTATCCGACAGGGAAAGCCACGGCACCTTGCGGAACAGCGTGTCGGCCTGACGATCCTGCTTGAGCAACTTGTAGCTGGCAGCCAGGTACGCGGCGCCAATGTCGTTCTGCCAGGTGTCCTTGAAGTAGCTCTCGTAGCGTTCGCGGATATCGCTCAAGGCACCACTCACCAGAATCCCCTGACGGCTCAGGAGGTAACTGGCATAGGCGCGGTTGCGCAATTCCGACAGACCTTCGCTCGGGCCGTTGGCCAGGTCGGTGAGGTACGCGTTGGAACGTTGCAACAGGTCTTCCGGTACCGGCAGCCCGCGCTCCCTGGCTTCGATCAGGAAGTCGGTGGCGTACAGGCTGGCGTACGGCGCTACGTCCGGGTTGGCCGCCCACAGGCCGAAACCACCGGCCTGGTTCTGCCGCTGACGCAGCATGCGCACCGCGCCGTTGAAGGCCTGCTCGGCCTCCGGCGCGTTACCACCCCAGATCAACGCCGGCATGGCCTTGGACACCAATTGCTCGGTGCAGGCGTAGCCGTAGTCGTCCAGGTAATGCTTGAGGCCGTTGGCCCAGACCAGCGGCGAAGCGGCGACGCCCAACTGCACATCGCGCAACTGGCCGAACAGGTCGCGGGTCGGTTTCAGTTCTTTGCTGGCGCTGTCGAAACGGCCCAGGCTCAGGGCCACCCGATGTTCGCTCAATGGCCGGATCGATGTGGTTTCCGCCACCTGGATCCGCTTGCCATCCGGCAGCACCGCGACGAAGCGCAAGTCGGCTGAGCCGAGGTTTTCACCCACCTTGATCTTGAACTCGGCGACGCCTTCCTTGCGCGGTTGCAGCGCCAGGGTGCTGCCCTTGTCGCCTTGCACCTGCAGGCCATTGCTGGTCTGCACTTCAAACTTCACGTCCGCCGCGGCGTCGAGGTTGCTGAACACCCCGGCGCTGACGCTGAACACATCCCCCGGCGCGACAAAAGCCGGCACGTTCGGCGTGATCACCAGCGGCCCGCGCACTTCGGTGTTGGCCTCGCTGACGCCCACGCTGTCGCTGTCCACCGCCACCGCAAACAGGTGCAGCTTGCCGTTGAAGCTGTCCGGAACCTGGTAATGCAGCACGGTTTCACCGGCTGGCAAGTCCACCAAGCCCGACCACCAGGCCACTGGCGGCTGATGTTTACGCTTGAACGGGTTGAGGTGGTTGGCCAGGGCGCCTTCGGTATCACCACCCGGCGCTGCCCCACTGAGCAGGCGGCTGAATTCCGGCAGGATCAGGTCAAGAATCTGACTGGTACCGACCTCCAGCGCACGCTTCTGGAAGAAGAAGCCCAGCGGGTCCGGCGTCTGGTAGCGCGCCACTTGCAGGATGCCTTCGTCCACCGCGTAGACCACTGCGCGGCCAGGGCGGTCGGCGTTGACCTTGATATCCAGGGTCTGCCCCGGCTCGATCTTCGCCGGGCCTTCGACTTTCAACGCCATCCGCCGCGCATCCAGGTTGATGCTGAACGGCACCACGCCGTAGGACAGCGGGCTCATGTAGACCTCGGACGAGCCGATGTCCCGCACAAACTGCACGTTGACGTAGGCATTGCCCTCAAGCCCTGCAGGAACGCGGATATGTTGCACGCTGTTGGTGCTGTCGGCCTTGAACCACTGCTGGGTGTAGACCTTGTCCCGCTCGATGGTGATCAACCCGGCCCCGGTGTACGGCGCTCGAATACTGATGGCGATCTCATCACCGGTGGCGTAGCTGCGTTTATCCAGGCGCAGTTGCAGCTCGGCATTGCGTTCCAGGGAGCGTGAGGTATTGCCCCGACCGGCAACGCTGTAGTCGATCTGGTTCAGCAGGTTGCCGTTGGCGTCCTTGAGTTGCAGGGTGAAATCGCCCGGGGTGCCGGTGTTCAGGGTTTGCTTGGCGCCGTCCTTGGTCATCACCAGCGGCGAGGCCGGCTGGCTGATGTTCTTGATGCGCGACTCGTATTTGTAGGTGCCGTTGGATTGCTTCACCAGCACCGAGACGTAGCGGTGTTCGACCACTTCACTGGTCAGGCCGTCCACGGCGACTGGCGTGAGGTCTGGCGCCACGGCCAGCCATTGCACCTGGCGCGGCGCGTCCTTGGCGACGAAGGACAGCGAGTCCTGGCTCTTCACACCCACCAGGTACGGCGCTGCCGACACCAGCAACGCGCTTTGTGCGGCGACGTTGCGACCGCCTTCGGCTTCGTACACCTGAGTCATCACTTGCAGGCGATAGGTGCTGTTGGCGAAGCGTTGCAGGTTGAGATCCAGCAGCGCTTGGCCGTTGTCGTCGACGGTGGTTTCGGCCAGGTCTTCGGAGCTGGCTTCTTCCAGCGAGTCATTCAGGCGGAAGCGGTAATCCGGGTAGCGATCAAACGCCGCGAGCGTTGGGCTCAGGGACATTTTTGCCGTGACGCGACGGCCCGCCGCCGGAGCGCCGAACAAGTGCATCGCGGTGACCTTGGCCACCACCTGGTCTGGCGGGATCCAGCCCAGCACCGGGGTGTCGTGCAGGCTCAGGCTGACTTTCATCCGGTCTGGCTCAAAGTCGCGAACCTTGAAGCTCACGCTGCCCAGGTCGGTACGTCGCTGCTTCTCGCCGATCAGTTGCAGGGTCGCGGTGTAATCGCCGGATGGCGCCACTTCGCTGCTTGGGAAATCGAAGGTTTCAAAACCGCTGGCCGACAGTTTCAATGGCTGGCGAATCACCTCAAGGCCACGTGGGTCGGTGATCTGCAGCTCAACCGGCAGGCCTTGCAGGGCGCCTTTCCAGTCGCCGCTGCGCACGATCATGCCCAGGTGCGCGGTCTCGCCGGGCCGGTACAGGCCGCGGTCGGTAAACAGGTAGGCGCTGAGGCGATTGATCGCACCGTCTTCTTCCAGGCCGCCTACATCAAAGCGTGACAAATCCAGCTGCTGGGACTGACGGGCAATCGGCAGGAACGATTGGTCATTGCCGCGACTGACCACATACATCAATGGCGTTTTCTCACGGCGCAGTTCATCCAGCTTGGCGAAGTGCGCGTGGCCTTCGGCGTCGGTATGGCCGCTGGCCACCGGCAAACCGTTGCGGCCGATGATATCGACCTGGGCGTCGGACACCGGCGAGCCGTTGCCGATGGACTGTACGTACACGTCGTGGCTGCCATCGCTGGAGCGTTTGGCGATGATGCCCAAGTCGGTAACCACGATGAAACGCAGGTCGCTGGTGGTGTTGCGCGAGTAGTCGAAGGTGCGATCAGCCGGGTCGTCCTGTGGGCTGAGCTTGAGCACGAAAATGCCCCGGCGGCCACCGTTGGCTGTCAGGTAGCTGCTCAGGTCGACGTTGTCGTAGACGGTTTTTGACGGGTCGCCAGCCGACAGCGGAATGTCCAGGCTCTGACGCTCCACCATCCGGTCGAAGTAGTCATTGGCAAAATTCGGTCGGGCAAAGCTGCCGCTGCTCTGGTCCACCAGGTGTTGCAACTGGTTGGGCAGCAGGCGGGCGATTTCCACATGGGCGCCGGGAACGCCACGGGCCATGAAGCCCAGGCGTTTTTCGCCAGTGAGGCTGAGCAGGGCGCCGTCTGACAGGAACTGCAGCGTGCGCGGATAAGCCGGCATGCTCACGAGGGAGGCTGTCGGATTTTTCGCCAGGTAGCCGCCGATGGCTTCCAGGTTGGCCGGTACCCGCACATACAGGGCGCGGCCCGGCGGGGCCTTGAATTTGAAGGCGTGCAGCGTATTCAGCGGTTCGACGCTCGGCACGTGGGTCAGCTTGACCTTGGTGCTGCTGGCCAGCAGCTTGTCGTCGATGTCTTGCAGGTTCCAGGGGCGGGTATCGTCCTCGGCTTTTTCCGGCAGCATCCAGGCCTGCACCTTGTTGGCGATGGTCTCGTCGGCCACGGCGCTGGAACTGCTGAACATCAACACCGGCTCGGGCTCGCCGCGCTCGTTGTCGACAAAGCTGACTTCGGCGCCGGTAAAGGTCAGGCGATAGCGGCCGGGCACGGTGACTTCGGCCACCAACGGTGCAGTGCTGGCGTTGCCGCCGTCACGGGCCTTGAGGCCTTCATCGAGCTTGGCGCTGACCGGGGTGCTTTCCAACGGAGTGGCCAGGGCGGCGGAGCGCACAAAAGCGTTGAGCTTGTGCTCGTCGAAGGTCACTTCCGGACGGTTGGGCAGTTGCGCGTCGCGGTAGGCCAGGCCTTTGCCGAGGGTGACCGAGGCACGCTTGCGTACGCTGTCTTCATCTACCGGGTGGGAAAAGTGGAAGGTCGCGACCAGCTGTTTCTGCGTCGGGTTGCTCGGGTCTTGGTACAGCTCGTTTTGCGTCAAGGTGGCGCGGAACGGCTGGGTGGAGAATTGGCTGGTGTATTGGCTGAGCAGTACACCGTCGGCCAGCAGGTTTTTCTTGGCCAGGTCGATGGTGTAGTGGGCGTCGACGGGCCAGTCTTTTTCCGGGGTGAACACCAGGCTGCGGTCGTCCGACCAGCGCCAGGTACCCGCGATGCTCGGCTTGAGCGTGATGCCTTCGGTGACCGGTTTGCCGATTGCCGCCAGCGGAGCCACGGATTCCGCGAAGCGCACCTGCAAGTTATCCACAACCGGCTGCGGCTGGGTGTAATCCGTCAGGTTGGGCTTGTGCAGCGAATAGCCCACGGTGTGGGGCTGCGGCAGGTGGGAATACCAATGCCAGCCATAGATGCCTGCGGCCACCAGCAACGCCAGGGCCAGTACACCGCCAGCGGCCTGGCGCGGATACGCCCGGGCCTTATGGCCGACATTGACCAGGCCGTTGCCGGACGCTTGCATCCAACGCGGCGGTTGCCACTGGCCGAACAGGCTGCGCGCGAGCCATCGCACAGCGCGGAACACAACACTCACCACTGAGATCAAGGCCCCGAAAAAACGGCGGCTGGTCGCTTTTAACGAATCAAACATGGTGAGCATCCCTGGCAATGTGTCGCGTATCTTACACGTCTCTTTAATACAAAAGATGACGGCAAAACACCTCGTTTTGCTCAGGCTTGCTGCACGAAGGTGAGGCGTATCGCAAAACCGATCAAAAGACTGCCAAACAGCCATTGCTGAAGGCGTTGGGCGGACGGGCTGCGTTGCAGCCAGCGGCCGATTCTGGCGCCGGCCAATCCATAGCCACTGTCGAATGCCAGGCCGACGGCCACCAGAATTGCGCCCAACGTTGCGAACTGCGCCGTCACCGAAGCGCCGTGTGGATCAATGAACTGCGGCAGCAATACAGAGCAGAACAGCAACGCCTTGGGGTTGAGCAGATTGGTCAGCAGGCCGCGTTGGAAGGCTTCGCGCCAGGCATGGGCCGGTGCCGGGCCGTTTTGGGTATTCAGGTTGGGCAGCAGGTTGGAGCGCAAGCACTGCACACCGATCCACAGCAGATACGCCGCACCGCCCAGGCGCACCACATCGAAAGTCCAGGGTGCGACCTTGAACAACGTCGCCAGGCCCATCCCCGCCAGCGCCACATGGCAGGCCCGTGCGAGCCCCAAACCGGCTGCGGTTGCCAGCGCCATCGCCTTGCCCTGGCGGGCGCCGGTTTGCAGCAGCAGGATCATGTCCGGGCCGGGCAGCAGGTACACCACCGCCAGCGCGACTAAAAACAACCAGAGTTCTGCCATATGCCTGCCCCTTGCGGTAGGTGATTCGTAGGGCAATTTTAGAGGTGAAGGCCGGGGCAGGTGCTTGCGTAGTCGACCGGAAAAGCGTCTAGTCTTGGCACAATCTGCCACTTTTACCGGGCGAAACACTTCACTTATGCCAAACCTGAAACTGGATGCGTTTGACCGCAAGATTCTTGAGGCCCTGCAACGGGATGGCCGCTTGAGCAACGTGCAACTGGCGGACGAGATTGGTTTGTCGGCCTCGCCTTGCTTGCGCCGGGTGCGGTTGTTGGAGGAGGCGGGGGTGATTCGGGGTTACCAGGCAAGTCTCGATCGGGATGAAGTCGGGTTAGGGCTGACGGTGTTTGTCGGGGTCAAAGTGGAGCGGCATAACGACGAACAGGCCGAGGCGTTTCGGTTAGCGGTGACGGCGTTGCCTCAGGTGATTTCGGCGTTTCTGGTGTCGGGGGAATCCGACTTTCTGTTGCAAGTGGTGGTGCCAGACTTACGGGGGTACGAGCGGTTCCTGACCGGGAGTTTGTTGAAGTTGCCGGGAGTGAGCGATATCCGCAGCAACTTCGCGATTCAGACGGTGAAGACCCCGGGTGCGTTGCCGTTGGGGCATCTTCCCGGCTAGAGCGTTCCCACGCTCCGCGTGGGAATGCCGCCCTGGACGCTCCGCGCCCGCTCTTAAAGTCGTGACGCGGAGCGTCACCGGATGCATTCCCACGCAGAGCGTGGGAACGATCAGAAACTCCCCTCCCTTCGTAGCAGCTGTCGAGCTTTAGCGAGGCTGCGTAGGGCGCGACTCGGTCTGAGGTCGGTGGTGCGGCCGACGCAGCCTCGCTGGAGCTCGACAGCTGCTACGGGGGGGGAAGGTAATTGAGTGAGGTTTCAGGTCCACCAGTAGCGTACGAGATGGAAGAAAATCGGCGCGGCAAAACACACCGAATCCAGCCGGTCCAGCATCCCGCCGTGGCCCTCGATCATGTGCCCCCAATCCTTCACGCCGCGGTCGCGCTTGATCGCCGACATCACGATCCCGCCCGCAAACCCCAGCAGGTTGATCAACAGCGCAATCAGGAACGACTGCCAGGGGTTGAACGGCGTGGTCCACCACAGCGCCGCGCCAATCAGCGACGACAGCAAAATCCCGCCAACAAACCCTTCTACGGTTTTCGACGGCGACAGGTTGGGCGCGATCTTGTGTTTGCCGAACAGCTTGCCGCACACGTACTGCAAGACGTCAGACAGTTGCACCACGATCACCAGGTAGGCGATCAGCAGCAGGTTGCGGCCTTCGTAGCCGACGATATCCAGGGTCAGCAGCGCCGGCACGAAGGACACGCAGAACACCGCGATCATCAGCCCCCATTGCACCTTCGACGCCCGTTCCAGGAAGTGCGTGCTGTCGCCGCCCAGTGACGCGAGGATCGGCAGCAGCAGGAACACGTACACCGGGATAAAGATCGAGAACAGCCCGTACCAGTCGAAGTAGATCAGCAGGTATTGCAGCGGCAGCGCCAGGTAGAAGGCCGCCACCAGCGCCGGGTAATCGCTGCGCCGGGTCGGCGTGAGCGTGAGGAATTCCCGCAGCGCATAGAACGACACGGCGTAGAACAGCAGGATCACCGCGCCGGTGCCGAGCCAGAAGGCCACGCCGATCACCACCACCATCACCCACCACGCATTGATGCGGGCGTTGAGGTTGTCGATCACCGCATTGGGCGTGCCACGGGTACGGAGTTTGAGGATCAGGCCGATCAGCGAGGCGAGCACCAGGATCGCGCCGATCCCGCCGAACAACATCAGGGTTTGGCTATCCATGTCAGGAATGCTCCGGGGCGAGGGCGAGCAAGGCGTCGCGGGTGCGGGCGAGGAACAATGCCTTGTCTTCGCCGTCCTCCAGTTGCAGCGGTGCGCCGAAGCTGGTGGTACACAGCAAGGGCAGCGGCAGCACGCGGCCCTTGGGCATGACCCGGTTGAGGTTGGCGATCCACACCGGGATCAACTCGGCTTGTGGATAACTCTTGGCCAAGTGATACAGCCCGCTTTTGAACGGCAGCAAGCCGTCTTCCAGGTTGCGTGTGCCCTCGGGGAAAATAATCAGCGAGTCGCCGTTCTCCAGGGCTTGGAGCATCGGTTGCAGGGGGTTATCCACAGGGGCCTTGCGCTCGCGGTCGATCAGTACACCGTTGAACACCCGGTTGATGATGTAACGGCGCAGGGCGCTTTGGTTCCAGTAATCGCTGCCGGCCACCGGACGCGTGAATTTACGCAGGTTCTGTGGCAACGAGGCCCACAGCAGCACGAAATCGCCGTGGCTGCTGTGGTTGGCGTAATAGATGCGCTGCACCGGCACGGGCGCGCAGCCAAGCCACAGGCTGCGGGCGCCGGTGACGGTGCGGGCCATGGAGGTAATCAGGGTGGCGACCACGGGTTCGAACATGAGGATTCCTTATCCGGCGAAGGGCAGCCAAGGGCTGGCCAGGATGACGGCCACGGTCAGCAGCACTTGCGCCGCCAGCAGGTAGGCTTGCTTGCGCAACAGTTTCAGGGCGCCGCGACGGCGTTCGTTCCACGGCCGACCCGCGCGTTTGGCGGATTGCAGGCCGAGGGTTTGCATCGCCTGGTCAAAATCGGGCGTGCGCTCGGTATCACGGGCCAGCAGGGCGAACAGGTCAGCGTCGAAGGCCACCCGCAGCGCCCAGTATTTTTGCAGCAGCCCGAGCACAATCATCCACAGGCTGAGGATCAGGCAGATCGGCGTGATGCTGGCCATCAGCAGTTGCGCCAGGCCGAACAGTACGCCGAGCAAGGTCAGGCCTGTGGATAACTGATCCAGGGAACGGCCGCGGCGTAGCAGGCTGGCAACGACCTGTAATTCCATATCAGCAGGCATGGGCTAAACCCTCCAAGGCTTCACGGTGAGCGGGATGCAGGACCACATGCGGGCGTGCTGTACGAATAATAGCCACCGCGTCGTCAACATTGCCTGCGCGCCCGCTGTGTACCAGCCATGCAGCCACAGCCGTGGCACTTCGCGAGTAACCAAGGGCGCAGCACACCAGCAATGGCCCGGCTGAGCGCAGTCGTTCAATGGCTTGGGCGGCCTCCAGGCATTGCGCGGCGGTGGGCGCCGTGAGGTCGAGCACCGGCAGGCTGTAATAGGCGCGGCCCTGTGGATTGATCGGTAACTCGGCGCAGAGATCGACCACCGCCTTGAATGACTCCAGCTCGCCGCCGGTGGGAATTCGCCCGAGCCAAACGTTATCCACAACCTGATCGGGCTGTGGATGTTTACGTGTCCACAGGCGGGAATTGATCCAGGCAGCTACCAGGTATGGCGCCAACAACCAGCGTGCCGCCGGAGTGAGTCGCCCGTCGGCGCGTTTCTGAAAGCCTGAAACGCCCAGCACCAGATAATTCGCCTTCACCAACCCGAGGGAAACTGCCGGCCAAAGTAGCCACAACCAGCCGCCACCGAGGGTAAACGCGAGGATCAAACACACCAAAGCCCCGAAGCCATAGCGCAACCCCAGCCGCCAACGCTGCCGGTCCCGAGTCAGGTGGGCATTCAGCAGCGGGCTCGGATGTTCCAGCGGCCACAGCCACACGCACAGCCAGCCGGCGAGGGCGCCTGTGGGTAAGTCGATAAAGTGATGTTGATAAGTGGTCAGTACCGAAAGGCCGATCAAGGCAAACCAGCCATGCACCACCCAGCGCCAAAGGCCCTGGCTATGCCGCTGGTACATTATCCACAGCACCACCAGCAGGGCGATGTGCAGCGATGGCGCCTGGTTGAACGGCTTGTCGAACCCGGCGAGTACCGCAAACAGCCAGCCGAACACACCATCCAGCTCCGGGCGTTCGAAGGTGAAGCGTAACGGCCAGATCAGGAAGCAGGTGACGGCGATCACTTGCGCCGTCAGCAGGCGCAAGGCGTGTTGCTTCAACTCATGGCGGGTGCTGGGCAGCAGCAGGGAAAAACCGTAGAGCAGGTCGATCGACCAGTAGGGCACGATGGTCCAGGCCCAGAACGGGATATGGGTTTCCCAGCCGAACACCATGGTGCCCACGTCGCTGCGTTGGCTGGTGACCCACGTGGCAAAGCCGTAGGTGCTGAAAAATAGCGGTGCCAACAGCAGCAGCCACAGCACCGCCGGTTTTAACAGGCCCGGTTCACGCATGGGTCAGACTCGCTGTGCCAGGGACACGCTGAAAATCCCCCATTCATCCACACGCTGGGTGATCTTGCGGAAACCGGCGGCTTCCACCAGTTGGTCCATCTCTGCCTGGCTGCGCCGGCGCATTACCCAGGCCTGGCCCTGACGGTGGCTGGTGAGGGCGCGGGCGATCAGTTCCAGTTGCGGGTGCCACGGTTGGCCGGTGTACACCAGATAGCCACCGGGCTCCACGGCTTCGGCCAAACCGGCGAGCGAGCCACCGACCATCGCGTTATCCGCGAACAGTTCATACAGCCCGGACACCACCGCCAGCGTCGGCTTGGGCTCCAGCGCTGCCAGGTCCGCCCGGTCGAACGCATCGCCTTTGACGAACTGTGCGATGTCTCCCAGGCCTTTTTCACGAATCAGCGCGCCACCGTCGCGCACGTTGATGTCGCTGTAGTCCCGCAACAGGATCGATTCCGGCAACGGCGAAACGCCCTGCAAGGCTTCCAGAATGTACCGACCATGCCCGGCGGCGATGTCGACGATGCGCACTTCCCGCTGCTCGTCCCGCAGCTTGGCCATCGCCAGGCGCAGCAGCTCTTCCACGTTCAACTTGCGCTGACGAATACCGCGCCAACCGATGGAGTTCAGGTAGTTGGTGTCGATCATCCGCCCCAGCCCGCCTTTGCCGGTGGGTGTGTTGCGGTACACGTAGTCCAGGGTGCTGCCGGAGTCGAAGCCGGTGTCGAAACCAAGCTTCACCCCATCCGACAGTTTGCTGCCCAGGCCCATGCTGGCGCGGGTCATGCGCCAGTAGAGGTCGCGCAGGGAGTTGCGTGGCAACGGCGCGGCCAGGGATTCGGATTCGGCGCAGGTCAGGCCGATCTTGTCGGCATCCAGCAAGGAGGCGCGGTCCAGTGGGTGTTCGAAGTTCTGCAGGATAAAGCGCCGGGCACTGCTCAAGGCCACGGCGCGGTCACGTTCACCGAGGGTGTCGTGGAAGAAGCCGGGGAGGATGTGCAGTTCTTTTTTCAGGCTGCCCAGGCGGTCGAAAAACTGCTGCTGGGGTTTGCGGTGCACCACAAAGTCCGAGCCGGAGATCAGCAGTTGGGTCGGCACCTGGATTGCCTGGGCATCGGCTACCACCCGGTCGGCGGCTTCGTACAGGCCCAGCAGCACATTTACGGAAATGGCTTTGGTGATCAGCGGATCGCTGTCGTAGGACGCCACGCGCTCCGGGTCATGGCTCAGGAACTTGGCCTTGACGTAACTGTTGACGAAAAAATTGCCGCGAAACTTGCGCATCAGCGCCAGGCCCGGCCGGGCGAAGGGCACGTAGAGCTTGACCTTGAACGCGGGCGAGGCGAGCACCAACGAGCGGATCTTCGGCGCGTAGTCGTGCACCCAGGTCGCTGCGATCACTGCGCCGACACTCTGGGCGATCACCGCGAGGTTTTCTTCCTCAATGCTGTAGGCGCCGCCGATATGATCAACGAAGGTCTGCACGTCCCGCGCACTGGTGGCAAAACTCGGGCTGTCGCCGCGCGCGCCGGGGGATTGACCGTGGCCACGGGCGTCCCAGGCGAAGAAGTCGAACTCCGGCAGGTTCAGCTCGTCCACCAGGTGGGCGATGCGCCCGGAGTGCTCGTGGCCGCGATGGAACAGCAAAATCGCCTTGCGGGGTGCAAAGCCCGCGGGCGCGGTGGCGGGCCAGTGACGGTAGAAAAGCTCCACCCCGTCATGGGTGCTGAAGGTGTGCTCTTGCTGTTCACGCATCGCAAAATCCTTATGCAGAAGGGGAGGTTTGTTGTTCTTTGAGACCTTGGCGCACGCGGTTGACCAAGGTGTAGGCCAACAAGGCCGCGACCAGCCACATCACGGCATCGATCCACCCGGCACCGAGCCAGCCCAGCGCCACGCCGGTGGCCAGCACCCCGAGCACAAATGCCCGATCGCTCTTGCCCATGGGCCCGTCGTAGCGCCGCGAGGCCCCGACCATCGGCCCGAGCACGCCGGCGTATTCGCTGAACACCGCCAGCAGCGTCACCAGCAACACCGGCGCCAGGCTGACCTCGGGGATCAGCGCAAACGGCAGGATCAGCGCGCTGTCGGCGATCACGTCACACAGCTCATTGAGGTAGGCGCCGAGTCGCGACTGCTGGCCGAATTCCCGGGCGAGCATGCCGTCGATGGCGTTGAGGGCCATGCGCAGGATCATCCACAGCGGGATCAACGCAAACAGCCACAGATGCTGGGCGAAGCCGGCAATCAGCAATCCCACCAGCAGGGAAATCACCCCGGCCAGCACGGTGATCTGGTTGGCGGTGGTGCCGTTGTCGTAGAGGCGCTGCACCAGCGGGCGCAGCAGGTTCTGAAAACGCGGTTTAAGCTGATAGATCGAAATCATGGGGAGTGACGCTTCCTTGTCCGTAAGCCCGCGAAAAACTGTGGGGAGTGTGCCGATTTATCACGGCTGAAACCAGTGATGGCTCGTGTTTCTGGGGCTTTCGTCACTATCTGTGTGAAACCAAACAAAAATTTCACGCTTCAGGTTATAGAGTAACTAATTGTTTCTGGGTGGGCGTTTGGGGATGCGAGTGGATCTAGACGCTGTTGACGTGGCCATCGAAGGGCTGCCGCGTTTTCAGCAGGGGTTGTTTCATGCCCGCCGGTTAAGGCAGGCCGGCATTGGCCTGACGGTGCTGGCGGTCGGCGGCTGGATGCTGGCGCTGTTTGTGGCGCTGTTCGCCCCACTGTCGATCTGGCCGGTGGTGCTGATCAACTGCGCCTCGGCGTTGCTGGTGCTGGTGGCCGGTTTGCAATCGGCGTGGTGGGTCGCGGATTGGCGGGCCATGGCGCTGGAGGAGCCGGCTGCGCGGTTGATCGAGCAGCCGCTGTCACAAGAAGAACCTGGCTGGCTTAACCGGCAGTTCGGTCGCGTCGGTAATGGCTTGCGGGTGCAGATTGGCGCGCCGGTGTTCTGGCTGTGTGGCTGGTCGTTGCTGGTGCTGTTCAGCGTCGTGGAATTCTGGAGCCTGACCTTGCCCGCCGCTGCAGTGGGCCAGGCTGCCAGTGTCGGCGCGGCCATTGCCTTGGCACTGGCATTCGGCTTGCTGGTGTTTGAACGGCGCATGGCCCAGGAAAGCACCGCCCAATGGCCGGAAGCCGCGCAACTCGCGCAACTGAGCCGGGTGGCGATTATTTGCCTGGTGGTCAGTGCGATTTGTCTGCTGTTTGCCGGTGAAGAATCCGTGTGGCCGTTGCGCCTGGCCGTGTTGATCGGCTTGTTGCCGATTCTGGTGGCGCTGGAGTTTCTGCTAAGAGGCTTGCTGTCGCTGTTCAGCCCGCGTCAGGAGCGCCTTGAACCGCGCCTGATGGCGCAAAGTTTTATCGCCGGGATGCTGCGCTGGCCGCCGCAACCGTTGCTCGCCTTGCAGCACGAACTGCACAACCGTTTCGGCATCGACCTGCGACAGATCTGGGCCTTTACCTACATGCGCCGGGCATTCCTGCCGGTGCTGGTGGTGGTGCTGGCCGTAGGTTGGTTGCTGACCGGCGTGCATGAAGTCGCCCTGCAAAGCCGTGGGATTTATGAACGCTTTGGCAAGCCGGTGGAGGTCTTCGGGCCTGGCCTGCATGCCGGTTTGCCATGGCCGCTGGGCCGCGTGCTGAACGTGGAGAACGGCGTGGTCCATGAGCTGGCCACCAGCGTTGGCGAAGCGGCAAACACCGACGTCGCTCCGGCCGAGGGCCCAGCGCCGCTGATCGCCAACCGCCTGTGGGATGCGAGCCATGTGAATGACAAATCCCAGGTCATCGCCAGCAGCAGCGGCGACAAACAGAGCTTCCAGATCGTCAATATGGATGTGCGCTTCGTGTACCGCATCGGCCTGACCGACCAGGCCGCACTCGCCGCCACCTATAACAGTGCCGATGTGCCCACGCTGATCCGCAGCACCGCCAGCCGCATCCTGGTGCACGAGTTTGCCTCGCGAACCCTCGATGAATTGCTGGGTGAAGAACGCAACAGCCTCGCTGATGAAATTGGCAAGGCAGTGCAAGCGGACCTGAAGACACTCGACAGCGGCGTGGAAATTCTCGCCACCGTGGTGGAAGCCATTCACCCGCCGTCCGGTGCGGCCAACGCCTATCACGCGGTGCAAGCCGCGCAGATTGGCGCCCAGGCGCTGATTTCCCGTGAGCGCGGCGCTGCCAGCGAGCAGACCAACCAGGCGTTGCTGCAAGCCAGCACCGCCCGCGACCAGGCCCAGGCCACGGCCCATGAAGTCAGTGCTGGCGCCCAGGCGGCGGACCTGCGCTTCAGCGCCGAACAAAAGGCCTATCAGCAAGCGGGCCAGGCCTTCGTGCTGGAACAGTACCTGAGCCAACTGAGCCAGGGCCTGGCCCACGCCAAATTACTCATTCTTGATCATCGCCTGGGCGCCAGTGGCGCACCGACCATCGATCTGCGTTCCTTTACCTTACCGGCTGACCCTGCGGTGCCGCGTAAAGCCGTTCAATAAGGAGTTCATCTGTTGAGCGCTCATTCTCACGATCACGCAGGCCATGGTCACCACCACGGCCATCATCATCACCATCACGGTGATGAACAGGAAGCCGGCCCGTTCCCTTGGCGGCGTATGGGTTGGGCAGTGTTGCTGGTGCTGTTCGCCGTCGCCGCAGCGAGCCTGGTGCAGGTACGTTCCGGTGAAGCCACGGTGATTACCCGCTTCGGCAACCCGTCGCGGGTACTGCTGGAACCGGGCCTGGGCTGGCGCTGGCCGGCGCCGTTCGAAGCGGCGATTCCGGTGGACCTGCGTCTGCGTACCACCTCCAGCGGTTTGCAGGATGTGGGCACCCGCGATGGCCTGCGGATCATCGTGCAGGCCTACGTGGCCTGGCAGGTGCAGGGCGACCCCGACAATGTGCAGCGCTTTATGCGCGCGGTGCAGAACCAGCCGGATGAAGCGGCGCGGCAGATTCGTACCTTCGTCGGCTCGGCGCTGGAAACCACCGCTGCCAGTTTCGACCTGGCTAACCTGGTGAACACCGATGCCAGCCAGGTGCGCATTGCTGATTTTGAAGCGCAGTTGCGCCAGCAGATTGATCAACAATTGCTCACCACCTATGGCGTGCGTGTGGTGCAGGTCGGTGTTGAACGGCTGACCTTGCCGTCGGTGACCCTGGCCGCCACTGTCGACCGCATGCGTGCCGAGCGCGAGACCATCGCCACTGAACGCACCGCCGTGGGCAAGCGTGAGGCGGCGCAGATTCGTTCGGCTGCCGAGCGTGATGCGCGAATCGTCCAGGCCGACGCCACGGTGAAAGCCGCCGATATCGAAGCGCAATCCCGGGTCGAAGCCGCGCAGATTTATGGGCGTGCCTACGCCGGCAATCCGCAGTTGTACAACCTGCTGCGCTCCCTCGACACCCTGGGCACAGTGGTCACACCGGGCACCAAGATCATCCTGCGCACTGACGCCGCGCCTTTCCGCGCGCTGGTGGATGGACCGAAGGATGTCCAGCCATGAGTGAGCGGGAAAGCCTCGACAGCCCGTGGATCCAGGCTGGACGGCTGACGTTCCTGGCGCTGTATGCGGTGACGGTATTGGCCGCGCTGGCGTGGGCATTTTCCAACGTGCGGCAGATCGACCCGCAGAACCGCGCCGTGGTGTTGCACTTCGGCGCGCTGGACCGGATTCAGAATGCCGGGCTGCTGCTGGCCTGGCCGCGTCCGTTCGAGCAAGTGGTGCTGTTGCCCGCAGCGGACCGGGTGATTGAGCGCCGGGTGGAAAACCTGCTGCGTTCCGACGCGGCCACCCAAGCCGACCGCGTGGCCAGTTTTGCCACGCCGCTGAGCGATGCCCTGGCCGGCTCCGGTTACCTGCTGACCGGTGATGCCGGCGTGGTGCAACTGGATGTGCGGGTCTTCTACAAGGTCACTGAGCCCTATGCGTTTGTGTTGCAGGGCGATCACGTGCTGCCGGCCTTGGATCGACTGGTCACCCGCAGCGCCGTAGTGCTGACGGCTGCGCGAGACTTGGACACCATTCTGGTGGCGCGCCCCGAGCTGATCGGCGCCGACAACCAGGCTGCGGAGCGCCGCGAACGGCTGCGTGGTGATCTGGTGCGCGGCATTAATCAACGCCTGGCTGATCTGACGTCTACCGGCCTTGGCCTGGGCATCGAAGTCACCCGTGTCGACGTGCAATCAAGCCTGCCGGGCCCGGCGGTCAACGCTTTCAACGCGGTGCTGACCGCCAGCCAGCAAGCCGACAAGGCCGTGGCCAATGCGCGCACCGACGCCGAAAAACTCACCCAGACCGCCAACCAGGACGCCGACCGCGCCGTGCAGGTTGCCCACGCCCAGGCCAGCGAGCGCCTGGCCAGCGCCCAGGCCCAAACCGCCACCGTCGCCAGCCTGGCCCAGGTCAAAGACCCCGGCCTGCTGCTGCGCCTGTACCGCGAACGCCTGCCGAAGATTCTCGGCCAGGCCGGCTCCGTGACCACGGTTGACCCTAAAGACGATTCCCGCCTGATCATTCAGGGAGCCGAACAATGACCGCCCACGCCGCCCCGATGCTCTCATCGGCCGAACAACGCAGCGCTGCCCGGCAACTGACCCTGGCGATGCTCGCCTTGGGCTTGCTCAGCCTGGGCCTGGTATGGCGCTGGCTGGCGCCGGACCAGACCGGCGTGAGTCAACTGCTGCTGGGCGTCGCCTCGTTGCTGGTGGCCGTGCCCGTGATGCGCTCGGCCTGGTACAGCCTGCGTTACCCGAGCCTGCATGGCATCACCGACCAACTGATCGCACTGGCCATGCTCGGCGCCTGGGCTACCGGTGATCTGCTGACCGCTGCGCTGCTGCCGATCATCATGATCTTCGGCCATGTGCTGGAAGAACGCAGTGTTATCGGTTCCCAGGAAGCGATTCATGCCCTGGGCAAACTGACCCGCAGCCATGCGCGCCTGGTGCAGGCCGACGGGGCCATTCTGGAAGTCGACAACGGCATCCTGAAGACCGGCGATATCGTCGAAGTGCGTGCCGGTGACCGGGTGCCCGCCGATGGTGTGGTGCTGTCGGGCCAGGCCAGCCTGGACACCGCGCCGATCACCGGCGAATCGGTGCCGCTGGAAGCGAGTGTTGGCGTGCAGGTGTTTGGTGGCGCGATCAATCTCGACGGCCTGCTGCGCCTGGAAGTGACCCGCACCGGCAATGAGTCGACCCTGGGCAAAGTCATCGCGTTGATGCAGAGCGCCGAACGTTCCAAGCCGCCGATCACTCGATTGCTGGAGCGCTACGCTGGCAGCTACATGGTGCTGGTGTTGTTGCTGGCGGCGGTCACCTGGTTTGTCACCAATGACGCCCAGGCGATGCTCGCTGTACTGGTGGCGGCGTGCCCGTGTGCATTGGTGTTGTCGGCACCGGCCACGGCGATTGCGGGCATTGCGGTGGCGGCGCGTCACGGCATTCTGATTCGCAGCTCGGCGTTTCTCGAAGAGTTGGCAGACCTTACGTCACTGGTGGTCGACAAGACCGGCACCCTGACGTTTGGCACCCTGCGTTTGCAGTCCATCGACACCCGCGAGCCGGATCGGCAAGTGCTGCTCAACCTGGCGGCCAGCCTCGGCTCGGCCAGCAGCCACCCGGTCAGCCGGGCATTGGCGGGGCTGGCGACTCAGGAACAAATGCTGGTGCTGTCAGATATTCGCGAGCGTCAGGGCCTCGGTGTGGTCGCCCAGACCGGGCAGGGCGAAGCCGCCCTCGGCCGGCCGGAATTGTTTGAACAACTGGGCATCGCGACCACGGTGGTCCCCAATCACGACGGCCCGATTGCCGGGCTCGCGTTGAACGGACAATTCCTTGCCTGGCTGTTGCTGGCGGACAGCGTGAAACCTGAAGCCCGCCAGGCCATGAAGGAGCTGCGTGAACTGGGCCTCGGTCGCCAACTGTTGCTGACGGGCGACCGCCAAAGCGTGGCCGACAGCCTGGCGCTGGAAGTGGGCATCAGCGACGTCGAAGCCCAGGCGTTGCCGGAGGACAAACTCAACCGCGTGCTGGGGGAAATCGGCAGCGGTTTCCGGCCGATGGTGGTGGGCGACGGGATCAACGATTCCCTGGCGCTCAAGGCCGGCGTGGTCGGTGTGGCGATGGGGGCGGGCGGGGCGGATATCGCCCTGGCGTCGGCGGACGTGGTGCTGATCGGCAGCGACCTGCGGCGGCTGGGCACCTGTGTGCGCTTGAGTCGCCAGTGCCGGCACACGTTGCAGGTCAATGTGATCATCGGCCTGGGCTGGACGCTGGCGATCGTGGTGTTCGCCGCATTCGGCTGGTTGGGCGCGGCGGGAGCGATGATTGCGGCGGTGCTGCACAACCTCAGTACGCTGCTGGTGCTGGGCAATGCGGGGCGTCTGTTGCGGTTCCAGGAGCCGCTATTGAAACTCGAGGAATAAATTTTTCAGTCGCGCTGTAACGCCATGGGGGGACCTCACTCTAGTGCTATGTCGAGACTGAACAATCCGTTCAGACCGGCTCCACTACCGATCATGAGGAATACACAATGAACATCAAATCCGCTGCTGCTGGTGCCGCCCTCGCTATCGCCGCTGCTGGCATGTTTGCCGGTGTTGCCACCCAGGTACAGGCAGCAGACGCCCAGGTCCATTGCTATGGCGTCAACGCCTGCAAAGGCCAGAACGACTGCAAAACCAAAGACCACGCCTGCAAAGGCATGGGTTCTTGCAAAGGCCAGGGCTTCTTGTCGATGAGCAAGGCGATGTGCGACCAGAAGGGCGGCAAAGTCGGCGAGTAACCGACAACCGAGTGCAACCGCAGCGGGCCCCCCGCCGCTGCGGACACTTTCCCCAGGAGTGTTTTTATGTCCGCTTCCCTTCCGAGTCTGGGTTACGGCCTGGGTTTACGCAGCGAGTACTACCAGCAGATCCTTGAACAATCGCCGGCCGTGGATTGGTTCGAAGTGATCTCCGAGAATTATCTGGTGCAGGGCGGCAAGGCTTTGTACTACCTGGACGCGATAGCCGAGCGTTATCCCTTGGTGATGCATGGCGTGTCCCTGTCCATCGGCGGGCCCCATGCCCTCGATATCGATTACCTGAAGCAACTCAAGCAGCTCTCCGAGCGCATCCACCCGGCGTGGATTTCCGATCACTTGTGCTGGAGCCGCGGCAACGCGCACCAGTTGCATGACCTGCTGCCGCTGCCTTACACCGAAGAAAGCCTGTACCACGTCGCCGGTCGCGTGCGGCAAGTGCAGGATGTGTTGCAGCGTCCCTTGGTGCTGGAAAACGTCTCCAGCTATGTGCGCTCCAAGGCGAATGAGTTTACCGAGTGGGAATTTCTCAACGCCCTGACCCATCTCACCGGCTGCCAGCTGTTGCTGGACGTGAACAATGTGTACGTCAGCTCGCGCAACCACGGCTTCGATGCCTGGACGTTTATCCACAACCTGCCGCCCGAAAGCATCCGCCAACTGCACTTGGCGGGGCATATGGATTACGGCGACTACGTGATCGACACGCACGACCATCCGGTATGCGATCCGGTGTGGGCGCTGTATCAGCAGACCCTGGAGCATCTTGGGCCGGTCTCGACCTTGCTGGAGCGCGATGACCATTTCCCGCCGTTCCAGGAACTGCTCGACGAGCTGAGCAAGGCCCGCGAACTGGGCGCGAGCGCATTGGACAGGAGAGCGTTATGCGCCTGATCGATTGGCAATTGGCGTTTGAGCAACATTTGCTGGCCGAGATGTCCACTGCCAGCAACAGCTTCAGCGCCACCTTGATTGGCGGTCCGACCCTGGATGTCGAGACGGGCCTGGCGATTTACCACAACGCCTATCACGCCCGGTTGCAGGAAGTGCTGCGCGATGACTTCAGCGCCGTCTGGTATTGGCTGGGGGATGAGGAGTTTGCGCAGCTGGGTTCGGCCTATATCCGGCGTTACCCCTCGGCCCATTACAGCCTGCGCTGGTTTGGCGAGCGGTTCCCCGGATTTATCGTTGAACATTATGCCGAGCAGGGCGCTCCGCTGGCCGAGCTGGCGCGGCTGGAATGGGCCTTCACCCTGGCCTTTGATGCGCCGCAGGGCGAGCCGCTGACCCTGCAGGACATGGCATCGCTGCCGCCCGAAGACTGGCCAGGGCTGCGGGTGCAGCTCGCACCTTCGGTGCAGCAGGTGACGTGTGACTTCAACAGCCTGGGCATCTGGCGCGCCAGCAAGGGTGAGTGGGACTTTCCCGGCAGCGAGGCCCTGCCGTTGGCGCAGGTCTGCCTGGTCTGGCGGCATCAGAATGTTTGCCAGTACCGCAGCCTGGAAGCGGCTGAAGCCAGCGCGCTGACTGGCATGGTCACCCGTGGCTGGAGTTTTTCCGAACTGTGTGCCGAGTTGGCAGTCACTTACCAGGAGGGCGCGCCATTGCAAGCGGTTACCTGGCTGAAACAGTGGGTCCAGGAGGGTTTGCTCCAGCGGCGGGCACCATAGAAAAGGGCTATTGTTTCGATAGCCTGCTAATTTTTCCGTGGATGGTCTACCCTCATTTCAGACGTCTGAAACAAGGGGGGACTACTCATGCTCGCGCAACTTCCACCGGCCTTACAGAATCTTCAGCTACCGCTGCGTCTTCGACTCTGGGACGGCCATGAATTCAACCTGGGCCCGGATCCCAGCGTCACCATTGTGGTCAAGGACCCCATGATGGTTTCAAAGCTTAGCCATCCGACGCTCGATTCACTGGGCGAAGCCTTCGTCGAGGGCAAACTGGAGCTGGAAGGCTCCATTTCCGAAGTGATCAGGGTCGTTGACGAGTTGAGTCATGCCCTGGTGAATGACGACGAGGACACTCGTCCGGTGCGCTCGATCCACGACAAGGCCACCGACGCAGCCGCTATTTCCTACCATTACGACCTGTCCAACGAGTTCTACCAGCTGTGGCTGGACCGCGACATGGCCTATTCCTGCGGGTATTTCGAGACCGGCAGTGAATCCCTCGATCAAGCCCAACAAGACAAATTCCGCCACCTGTGCCGCAAATTGCGGCTGCAGCCGGGGGAGTATCTGCTCGACGTAGGCTGCGGTTGGGGTGGGCTGGCACGCTATGCCGCGCGGGAATTCGGGGTCAAGGTGTTTGGTATCACCCTGAGCAAGGAACAACTGGAGCTGGCCCAGGAACGGGTGAAAGCCGAAGGCCTGGAAGACCAGGTTGAGTTGACGCTGCTCGACTACCGTGACTTGCCCCAGGATGGCCGGTTCGACAAGGTGGTGAGCGTGGGCATGTTTGAACACGTTGGCCACGCCAACCTGGCGGAGTACTGCAAGATTCTTTACGGCGCGGTGCGTGAAGGCGGCCTGGTGATGAACCATGGCATTACCGCCAAGCACACCGATGGCCGGCCTGTGGGCCGTGGCGCCGGGGACTTTATCGAGCGCTATGTGTTTCCCAATGGCGAGCTGCCGCACCTGGCGATGATGACCGCCGAGATCAGCGAAGTCGGGCTGGAAGTGGTCGACGTGGAAAGCCTGCGCCTGCATTACGCGCGCACCCTGGACCACTGGAGCGAGCGCCTGGAAGACAACCTGGAGGCGGCGGGCAGGATGGTGCCGGAGCAGGCCTTGCGCATCTGGCGCCTGTACCTGGCCGGCTGTGCGTATGCGTTTGCCCGTGGCTGGATCAACTTGCACCAGATTCTGGCGGTGAAACCCCATGCCGATGGTAGCCATGAGCTGCCGTGGACGCGGGATGACCTGTACCAGTAAGCAATCGTACCGGTGATCTAAATGTGGGAGCGGGCTTGTGTGGGAGCGGGCTTGCTCGCGAAGGCGTTGTATCAGAAACACATTCAGTGACTGACACTCCGCTTTCGCGAGCAAGCCCGCTCCCACATCTGGTTCGGTGCAAGCCATTACAAAATGGGGGAAATAAGCCGCGCGATTCGCATCCCCAGCTGTTGCAGGCGGTGGGTCTGGCGGCTTTCTTCCTGGCTGATTTCATGGGCCTGGGCGAAGTCATCCAACAGCATGTGCTCTACCTGGCTGGCGAAGGTCTCATCCACGGTCAGCAACATCACTTCGAAATTCAGCCGGAATGAACGGTTATCCAGGTTCGCACTGCCGATGGCGCTGATCTCACTGTCTACCAACACCACCTTCTGATGCAGGAACCCCGGCGTGTAGCGGAAGACCCGCACCCCGGCGCGCACGGCTTCGATCGCGTACAGGCTGGAAGCGGCGTAGACGATGCGGTGGTCCGGCCGTGACGGCAGCAGCAGGCGCACGTCGACGCCGCGCAGTACCGCCAACCTCAATGCCGCAAACACCGCCTCGTCGGGAATGAAATACGGGCTGGTGATCCACACCCGCTCGGTCGCGGCATGAATCGCCTCGACGAAAAACAGCGAGCAGGTTTCGTAGGGATCCGCCGGGCCGCTGGCGAGTAATTGGCAGAGCACGCCGTCGTCCGGGTAGGTATCCGGCAGCAGCAGCGGCGGCAACTCCCGCGCGGCCCAGAACCAGTCCTCGGCAAACGATTCCTGCAGGCACGCCACCACCGGGCCGCTGACTTGCACATGGGTGTCACGCCACGGTGCCAGAGGTGGTTTCTTGCCCAGGTATTCATCGCCGACGTTATGCCCGCCGACAAACCCGGTAATGCCGTCGACCACCACGATCTTGCGATGGTTGCGGAAGTTGACCTGGAAGCGGTTGAGCCAGCCACTGCGGGTGGCGAATGCCTTGACCTGCACTCCGGCGTCCCGCAGTGACTGCACATAACGATGGGGCAGGGCGTGGCTGCCGATACGGTCATACAGGACGAAAATGGAGACGCCTTCGGCGGCCTTTTCCTTGAGCAAGGTGTGCAGTTGGCGGCCGAGCTCGTCGTCATGAATGATGAAGAACTGGAACAGCACGGCGGTTTTTGCCGAGCGGATCGCCTCGAAAATCGCGCTGAAGGTGGCCTCGCCATTGATCAACAAACGCACCTGGTTGTTCGCCAGGCACGGCATGCGCCCCAGCTTGGGCATGGCCCGCAGCGAGGCGTAGGCGTGGGAATTACGCGCGGCCAGTGCCTCTTCGACCCACGGGCGCCAGTTCAGCTCGGTAATCGCCTTGTGCATTTCCTGGTTGGCCTGGCGCCGCGCCTGAATATAGGCGTCGAAGGTGCTGCGGCCAAAGATCAGGTAGGGAATCAGCGTCAGGTAAGGGATGAACATCAGCGACAACGCCCAGGCAATCGAGCCTTGGGCGGTCCTGACGGTCAGCACCGCATGGATGGCAGCGAGGGAGCCCAGAAAATGCAGGGTGGCAATGAAATAGGCGAGCAGGTGCGGGCCAAAGAAATCCATGGACAACGGTACTCCTGACGAACAAGTGCCTAACAGACCATGTTCGGCCACGAATGTCGCTATTTTATTTGCTGTGCAACACTGGCGCTTTTGCGGCGTCTAACGCCGACAATTGCCCAGGAGTTACCCGATGAATGCTCGTCTGCTTGGTTTGGCCATGGTTGTTGGTTTAACGCTGCCCGTGGCGGCGCAAGCGCAGATGTTGGCGCCGGGCTTGTGGGAGTTGACCACCAGCAACATGAAGGTCGATAACCAGGACCTGCCGGACTTGTCGCTGATCCTCGGTCAGCTCAAGCAACAGATGACCCCGGAACAACGCGCCATGCTTGAGAAGCAAGGCATCACCATGGCCGGTAAGGGCGTGCAGGTGTGCCTGACCCCGGCCCAGGTGGCGTCCGATTCCATCCCGTTGACGGACCCGCAATCGGGTTGCAAACAGCAAGTGACGGACAAGACCGGCAACCAGTGGAAGTTCCGCTTCAGCTGCCCGAAAGCCCAGGGCACTGGCGTGGCGACGTTCCAGAGTCAGCAGGAATTCACCACCACGGTGAACGGCACCTTCAACGCTACCGGCATTCAGCAGAAGGGCAGCCTGGACACCCACGCGCAGTGGTTGGGCAACGACTGCGGCACCGTCAAACCGCGCGCTTAACCTAAGATAAACCCCCGATCAAAATGTGGGAGCGGGCTTGCTCGCGAATGCGGTGGATCAGTTAATACATGTGGCGACTGACCTACCGCATTCGCGAGCAAGCCCGCTCCCACATTTGATTGGATTGCCAGTGCCTGATTCTCTTCAGCGCTGGAAGTGCAGCGGCAACCCTTGGCAACTGTCGTGCACGCGCCCGTCGTGCCAGGCCAGGTGACCGGAGACCAGGGTGGTGCTGACGCTGTGCCGGAAGCTGCGCTCGGCGAAGGGCGTCCAGCCGCAACGGGCCATAATCGGCTGGCTGCTGACGGGCTTGCCATGGGGCTCGGGTTTGATCAGCACCAGGTCGGCCCAATAGCCTTCCCGCAGATAGCCACGGTCGGGGATCGCAAACAGGTCCGCGACGCGATGGCTGGTTTTCGCCACCAGAGTAGTCAGCGGCAGCAAGCCGTCGGCTACCAGTTCCAGCAGCGCCGGCAGGGCGTGTTGCACCAACGGCAAGCCTGACGGCGCTTCACGATACGGCAGCTGTTTTTGCGCCCAGGTGTGCGGCGCATGATCACTGCCAATCACATCCAGACGATCACTCAACAATGCCAGGCGCAGGGCGTCGCGGTCGGCGCGTGTCTTGATCGCCGGGTTGCATTTGATCTGGTGGCCGAGGCGCGCGTAGTCGCGGTCATCGAACAAGAGGTGATGCAGGCAGACTTCCGCCGTGATGCGTTTTTCAGCCAGGGGTTTGTCTTCGAACAGCACCAGCTCCCGCGCGCTGGTGATGTGCAACACATGCAGGCGCGTGCCATGCCGCTTGGCCAGTTCCACCGCCAAAGACGACGAGCGATAACAGGCTTCGGCATCGCGAATCAGCGGGTGAGCCACGGCAGGAATGTGCTCGCCGAAACGCTCGCGCATCCGTTGCTCGCTGGCGTGGATGCTGGGCGTGTGCTCGCAGTGGGCCAGGAGAATGGTCGGTACCTCGGCGAACAGGCGCTCGAGAATCTTCGGATCATCCACCAGCATATTGCCGGTGGAGGCGCCCATGAAGACTTTGACGCCAGCCACCTCCCGCGGGTCCAGCGCGGCCACGGTGTCGAGGTTGTCGTTGCTCACCCCGAAATGAAAGCCGTAGTTGGCCACCGAATGCAGCGCCGCACGGCGCTTCTTGTCGGCCAGGGCTTCCAGGTTCAACGTCGCCGGGTTGGTGTTGGGCATGTCCATGAAACTGGTGATGCCACCGGCCACCGCTGCACGGGACTCGCTGTAGAAGCTGCCCTTGTCCGGTGCGCCGGGTTCCCGGAAGTGCACCTGGTCGTCGATCATGCCGGGCAACAGCCACTGGCCTTGGGCGTCGATTTCCAGGGTGGCATTGGCGTTGTCGATGCTGCTGGCGATCTTCTCGATGCGGCCATTGGCGACCAGCAGGTCAGCCTCGAATTCCTGGCCTTCATTCACCAGGCGGGCATTGCGGATCAGCAGGCGGCTCATGGTCAGAGCTCGTTTTGCAGGGCTTTGTAACCCAGTACCAGGTCGACGTTGGTGCGCGCCACGTCTTCGGAAAACTCCGAGGCGCTGACACTCACCGGCGGGAACTGGGACAGGTCGGTATTGGGGCCGATGCGGGTGGTGGAGGGTACGTAGAACGCGGCGGGCAAATCGCGACCGTCGACCACCGAGTTGTGGCGCACCACGCAACCGTCACCCACGATGCAGTTGAACAGCACGCTGTTGAAGCCGATAAACACCCGGTCGCCGACAGTGCACGGGCCATGAACGATGGAGCGGTGGGCGATGGAGGTGAACTCGCCGATGGTCACGGCGGCGCCGGATTTGGAATGGATCACCACGCCGTCCTGGATATTTGAATTGGCGCCGATGGTGATCGGGTCCATGTCGCCGTTGCCGTCGACTTCGTCGGCGCGGATCACCGCGTAAGGGCCGACAAACACGTTTTCGCCGATGATCACCTTGCCGCAGATGATTGCGGTTTTGTCGACGTAGGCCGATTCGGCAATCACGGGCAGATCGCCGGAAGGGTTCTTGCGGATCATGGGGCAGGCTCCTGGAGGGGCGCGGTAAGGATGTGTACGTGGCGGCCGTCGATGGCGTTGTAGAAACAGGTGGGGCGCCCGGTGTGGCAGGCCGGGCCTTGCTGATCGACGATCAGCAACACGGCGTCGCCGTCGCAATCCAGGCGCGCCTCCACCAGCAATTGCCAGTGGCCGGAGGTTTCGCCTTTGCGCCACAACTGCTGGCGCGAGCGGGACCAGTAGCAGACCTGCCCGGTGGCCAGGGTTTCTTCGAGGGCCGGGCGGTTCATCCAGGCCAGCATCAACACCTCGCCGCTGCCGTGTTGCTGGGCGATGGCGGCGATCAGGCCATCGCTGTTCCACGGCAGGGCGTCGAGCACGCGGTCGAGTGGAAAGCGGCTGCCGATGGCAGCCTTTTCCAGGTCGAGCATGCTCAGCTTCATGGCTTGCTCAGGGCCGCGCACAGGGTGTTGAGGTTGTATTCGAACAGGCCGGTAAAGGTGCTGGCCGGGCCTTCTGCAGCCAGGGCGTCGGAGTACAGCGTGCCACCGATTTGCGCGCCACTTTCGTCCGCGATCTGCTTGAGCAGGCGCGAGTCCTTGATGTTTTCCATGAACACGGCCTTGACCTTGTCTTTGCGGATCTGGGTGATCAGCGTGGCGACTTCGGCAGCGGACGGTTCACGTTCGGTGGACAAACCTTGAGGCGACAGGAACTCGATACCGTAGGCCTGGCCCAGGTAGCCGAAGGCATCATGGGAGGTCACGATGCGACGGTTGCCCGGTGGCAGGGCGCCGAACTTGGCTTTGGCTTCAGCCAGCAGGCGGTAGATTTCTTTCAGGTACACCTGGCTGTTGTGCTCGTAGTCCGCCTTGTTGGCCGGGTCGGCAGCGATCAACGCCTTGGTGATGTTGTTCACGTAGATCACGGTGTTGGCCAGGTTGTGCCAGGCGTGTGGGTCGGGAATGGTCTCGCCGTCTTCTTCCATGGTGTGGGACAGCACGCCTTTACTGGCGGTGACCACCGTCGCCTTGGTCTCGGTGCTGGTGACCAGGCGATCCAGCCAAGGCTCGAAGCCCAGGCCGTTCTTGATGATGACCTTGGCCTTGAGCAGGGCCTTGGCATCGTCTGGCGTCGGTTCGTAGGTGTGGGCGTCGGCGTCGGGGCCGACCATGTTGCTGATCTGGATATGATCGCCACCGACCTGGTGGGTCATGTCGTCAAGAATACTGAAGCTGGTAACCACCTGAAGCTTGTCGGCAGCCTGGGCCGTCGCGAACGACAGCGGCAGCAACACACTGAACAGCACGAGTAGAGCGCGCATCGGGAAACACCTCATTGGGATGTAAGCAAAGGCGGGCGGCGCAGCAAGCCGTGCACCGGACCGAAGACCACGGACAGCAGGTACAAGCCGCCAGCCACCAGCACAATCGCCGGGCCGCTGGGCAGCGAGTAGTAGAACGACAGCAACAAGCCAAGCCACACCGACAGGCATCCCAGCACCGCCGATATGGCGATCAACACCGGCAGGCGCCGGCTCCAGAAACGTGAAGCAATCGCCGGCAACATCATCAACCCGACCACCATCAAGGCGCCGATGGCCTGGAAGCCGATCACCAGGTTCAACACCACCAGCGTCAGGAACAGCCCGTGAGCCAACGGGCCGAGGCGGCTGACGGTTTGCAGGAACAGCGGGTCGAGGGTGTCCAGCAGCAGCGGTTTGTAGATCACCACCATGGCGATCAGGCTGAAGCCGGAAACCCAGAGCATGCCGGTGAGGGTCGGGCCGTCGACCGCCAGGGCCGAGCCGAACAGCAGGTGCAGCAGGTCCAGGCGCTTGCCGGCAAGGCCAAGAATCAGCACGCCGCTGGCCAGGGAGATTGGGTAGATAGCGGCGAGGCTCGCGTCTTCCTTCAGCCCGGTGCGACGGGTGATCCACGCGGCGAGGCCGGCCATGCTCAGGCCCGCGCCCAGGCCGCCGATGGTCAGCGCGGGCAAACTCAGGCCGGCGAACCAGAAGCCCAGGGCGGCACCGGGCAGGATGCCGTGGGACACCGCGTCACCAATCAGGCTCATGCGACGCAGGATCAGGAACACCCCCAGCGGTGCCGTGCTGCACGCCAATACCAGCCCGCCGACGAGGGCGCGGCGCATGAATACGAAGTCGAGAAATGGCATCCACAGGTGAGCGGCGAAGTGCATCAGGCCACCTGCATGTGTGGCTGGGGGCGGATCAGTTCTTTGCTTGAGCCGAACACGCAACCGCTGCTTTTGATCTGCACCACTTGCTGGGTGTGTTGGCGGACGGAGCCCAGGTCATGGCACACCACGACCACCGTGCGTCCTTCATCGTGCCAGGCATGGATGTGTTTCCAGCACAGCGCCTGGCCGTCTTCATCGAGGGCGGCGTGGGGTTCGTCCAGCAGCAATATCGGTGACTCGGCCAAACTCATGCGGGCGAGCAGGGCGCGTTGCAGTTCGCCGCCCGACAAGGCCATCAACGGCCGATGCTCCAGGCCACTGAGGCACCAGTCTTCGAGTACGGCGTTCAGGCGTTCGGTGCGTTGTTGCGGGGTTTGCTTGCTGCCCCAGAAGCCCGCGGCCACTAACTCTTGCAGGCTGATGGGGAACTGGCGGTCGAGGTTCTGTTGCTGGGGCAGGAACGACAGGCCACCCCGGCGTGGAACATCAATCGTCACTTTCCCGGCCAAGGGCTTCTGCAAGCCGGCGATGACTTTCAGCAGGCTGCTTTTGCCGGTGCCGTTGGCGCCGATGATGCCTGTGAGGCTGCCTTTTTCCAGGGTGAAGTCGACAGCGGGCGTCAGTGGTTGGCCGGGAGCGCCCCAGCGCAGCGCGGTGCAGGTGATCATTCGGTAGGTCTCGTCCAGCGGCTTTCAGCCACGGCATCGTGCGCGTGCAGGCTTTCGGCGTGGATCACTTTCAAGTGGAAGGCAATGACCGCATCCGAGCGTTTCAAGGCGAGGTTCAGGCGGCGTGCGGCGTCTTCGCAGAACATCAGGTTCTGCCCGTTGGCCAGGGCGAAGGCTTGTTCGTCCGCGCGCTTTACGGCGGTTTGTACGGCGGTGCCAAGGGCTGCTTCGGTTTCGTCGATCAGTTGCGTCAGCGGCAGGGTTGGCTGATCGCCTTGAAGGCGGACCTGCAACAGCGCGCTGCTGCGCTGGCTGTGGGGCGTGGCGACGATGCCGTTTGCGCTGCCCAGCCAGGTCAGCACGTCCTCGTGTTGCAACGGGGTGTTGCCGAAGTCTTCGATAAATTGCTGCTGAATCAATTGCCTGGCGAGGGCAGCCGAGCACGGGCAGGTTGAAGAGTAAGTAACGTCAATTTTTAGTTCCACGTGGAACATCTGGTTTTCCAGACGGGCTTCGATGCTCACCGGGTAGCTTTTCCAGCCAGCCAGCGGGCTGACCAAAGCGGGGCGCTTCAGCAGCAGATCCGCATGAATCCGCAGGTAGGCATTTGTGGATAAACCTTCATGACTGTCGAGAAAACGTTGCAATACACTGCGCAGCAGTGCTGGCGTAAGCGGCTGCTGTTCAAGCATCTCCAGCGCCAGATAAAGCCGAGACATATGAATGCCACGCGCTTCGCCGTCGTCCAGGCTGACGCCTGCATCGGCCTTGGCGCTGAGGCGCTGGCCGTCGATCTGAATGGGCAGGGCAATGCCGCACATGCCCACCCAATCCAGCGGCAAGGCTTGGCGTGAAGCCTGCGCGGCGATATCGGGCAGAGTCAGCGCGTTCATGAGCAGTCCATCGTTGGAAATAAAAAGACATGTTATATTATTACAATTGAATCGACGAAAGTTTTTCTGCTCTGTCTTTTATTCAGTCATGTCGAGTACGGACGCTCCTTTATTTGCGGTGTAAGTCATGCACAGACGTCAACTCCTCAACCTGCTGCTGGCCAGCGCGGTGTTCACCCTGCCCTTTGGTGTATCTGCCGCGCAGATCCGCAATGCACGGCTGTGGCGCTCGGATAACAAGCTGCGGCTGGTGCTGGATCTCAGCGGCCCGGTGCAATACAAGACCTTCACCCTGACCGCGCCGGAGCGGTTGATCATTGATTTGAGCGGCGCGAAGTTGACCGGGGATTTCAGCCAACTGGCCCTGACCAACAGCGGCATTACCTCGATTCGCTCGGGGCACTTTGGCCAGGGTGATACGCGGATCGTGCTGGACTTGAAGGCGCCGATGCAGCTCAACAGCTTCCTGCTGCCGCCCCAGGATGGCCAAGGTCATCGCCTGGTGCTGGACCTGACCAGCGCCACCCGTGTACCTCAGCAAATCGCCGCGGCACCGGCGCCCTTGGCACCGCCGGTGGATAAGGCGCATCCGAAGCGCGACATCATCGTGGTGGTCGACCCCGGCCATGGCGGTAAAGACCCGGGCGCCATCGGCTCGAAGGGCCAGCGCGAAAAAGACGTGGTGCTGTCCATCGCCCAATTGCTGGCCAAGCGCTTGAAGCGTGAGAAGGGTTTCGATGTGAAGTTGGTGCGCAACGACGATTTCTTCGTGCCGCTGCGTAAACGCGTGGACATCGCCCGTCAGCATAAGGCCGACATGTTTATCTCGGTGCACGCCGATGCGGCGCCACGGCTCACGGCGTCAGGCGCTTCTGTCTATGCGTTGTCTGAAGGCGGTGCGACGTCCGCCACCGCGCGGTTCATGGCACAGCGGGAGAACGGCGCCGACCTGCTGGGCGCCACCACCTTGCTCAACCTCAAGGACAAAGACCCGATGCTCGCCGGCGTCATTCTCGACATGTCGATGAACGCCACCATCGCCTCCAGCCTGCAACTGGGCAGTTCGGTGCTGGGCAGCCTGCAAAGCATCACCTCGCTGCATCAAAAACGCGTGGAACAGGCCGGCTTTGCGGTACTCAAGTCGCCCGATGTGCCGTCGATCCTGGTGGAAACCGGGTTTATCTCCAACACCCAGGACGCCCAGCGGCTGGTCACCGCGCGCCATCAACAGGCGGTGGCAGACGGTTTATTTGAAGGGTTGAAAAACTACTTCCAGAAGAACCCGCCAATGAACAGCTACATGGCGTGGGTTCAGGAACAGAAGAATGGCCAGGTCTAACAGCCGGTAATCCGGCTGCAGGTGAATTTGGCGCTGGCACCACCGGAACTGGAAAACCGGTTGATGGTGGTCCAGCCCACTCGCCGTGTGTAGCCCACCCACGCCTCACCATCGGATGCCAACCCGGTAAAGAACGTCAGCTGCCCGTAGCGGCTGTTGGTCTGTGCCCAGTAGCGTTTGCCGATCACCTCGAAACCCCGCAAATACGTGGTGCTGCCCGCCGTCGCGACGCTGTAGGCATTGCCCTGCGCGTCGATGCACGCCAGCAGGTTGGCGCTGCGGGTGCAGTTGGCCAGCAGGCTGGGAACCTGGGCATTGGCCTGACTCGCCACCATCAGCAACACAGCGCACAACAGGTATTTCATAGAGGCTCTCGGGGCGTTATTCGGCTGCCAGCATTGCGCCCTTCGTCGTCACGAGCAAGGGGGATTGGCTTATTTGCATTGTTATACTATAACATTAAAAAACAGCCTGACCCGTGAACCACCTCCAATGACCGAACAAGACCTTCTCGCCCAACCCTCCGCCGACTACATGAATGAAGCTCAGCAAGGTTTCTTCCGCGAGCTGTTGCTGGCCCAGCGCAATGAGCTGCAAGTGCGCATCGACGCTGAATTCATGGTGCTGCGCGAACAGGAACCCAACAGCGATCCCGCCGATGTGGGCAGTGCTGAAGAACAGCGCCAATGGCAACTGCGCCTGCTGGAGCGCGAAAAGAAGCTGTTGGACAAAATCGACGAAGCCTTGGAGCACCTGGCCCGAGGCGAATACGGCTGGTGCCGTGAAACCGGTGAGCCCATCGGCCTCAAGCGCCTGTTGCTGCGCCCCACGGCCACCCTGTGTATCGAAGCCAAAGAACGTGAAGAGCTGCGCGAACGCCATCAACGGGCGATTTGACCGGCCAACCCTGATGAGGAATACCTGATGCCCAATCGTCTCCCCGTTACTGTGCTGTCCGGATTCCTCGGCGCCGGTAAAAGCACGCTGCTCAACTACGTCCTGCGCAACCGCGAAAACCTGCGGGTGGCGGTGATCGTCAACGACATGAGCGAAATCAACATTGATGGCAGTGAGGTCCAGCGCGACGTCACCCTCAATCGCTCCGAAGAAAAACTGGTGGAGATGAGCAACGGCTGCATCTGCTGCACCTTGCGCGAAGACTTGCTGGAGGAAGTCGGAAAGCTCGCCAAGGAAGGTCGGTTCGATTACCTGCTGATTGAATCCACCGGTATCTCCGAGCCGTTGCCGGTGGCGGAAACCTTTACCTTTCGCGATGAAGAAGGCCAGAGCCTGGCGGATATCGCTCGGCTCGACACCATGGTCACCGTGGTCGACGGCATGAACTTCCTGCTCGACTACCAGGCTGCCGAAAGCCTGGCGTCGCGGGGCGAAACCCTGGGTGAAGAAGACGAACGCTCGATCACCGACCTGCTGATCGAGCAGATTGAATTCGCCGACGTGATCCTCATCAGCAAGATCGACCTGATCAGCAGCCGCGAGCGCGAGGAGTTGATGGCGATCCTGGAGCGGCTGAATGCTCAGGCGGAAATCATCCCGATGGTCATGGGCGAAGTGCCGCTGGCGAAGATCCTCAACACCGGTCGTTTCGACTTCGAACGCGCGTCCCAGGCGCCGGGCTGGTTGCAGGAACTGCGTGGCGAGCATGTGCCGGAAACCGAGGAATACGGCATCGCCTCCACCGCGTATCGCGCCCGGCGCCCGTTCCATCCACAGCGCTTTTTCGACTTTATCGACCGGCCTTGGGTGAATGGAAAACTGCTGCGCTCCAAGGGTTTTTTCTGGCTGGCCAGCAAACACCAGGACGCCGGCAGTTGGTCCCAGGCCGGCGGCCTGATGCGCCATGGTTTCGCCGGACGCTGGTGGCGTTTTGTGCCGAAAACCCAGTGGCCGCAGGACGAGGAAGGTGTCGCCGCGATCATGAACAATTGGCAGCCGAGTACCGGCGATTGCCGCCAGGAACTGGTGTTTATCGGCCAGAACATCGACTTCGCGCAGATGACCGCCGAACTGGATGCCTGCCTGCTCACCGATGATGAAATGGCCGCAGGCGTCGAAGGCTGGCGCTTGTTGGCTGATCCCTTTGGCCCTTGGTTCGAAGAGGCTGCCTGATGCTGGCACCGACCCTGAAACTGCGCCCGGTGATTCGCCAGACCCACGGTGAAACCCCGGCCGTGCTCACCGATATCCTTGAAGACGGCGTTAACCTGGCGGTGTGGCAGCGTCAGTTGCCGCTGCACATCGCCGAGTTCGGCGCGTTGCTGGTGGCGCTCAATGAGCCGTTGGCCGAGTCGCTGGTGGTTGAGTTGAACAGCGAAGACGCCGAGCCGAACCTGCAGGACTTCGCGTCAGGTAGCCGCGACCTTGAAGGTTACGAAGGCTTTATCGCCGATGTGTCGTGGCTGGTCAGCGCCTTTGCCTGTTTACTGGGCGCCAAGCGCATTGGCGTGCGCCTGCGGCTGCTGGACAAGGCGATGTGCCCGCGTTTTCACGTGGACCATGTGCCGGTGCGGCTGATCACCACTTACGCCGGCATCGGCAGCCAGTGGTTGCGTGAAGGCGTGATGGAGCGGCGGCACCTGAGCCAGGCGAGCGCGGAGCCGGAAGCGCGCATTGAGCAAATCCACTGCGGTGAAGTGGCGTTGCTCAAGGGCGAAAAATGGCACGGCAACGAAGGCTTTGGCCTGATCCACCGCTCGCCGCAACTGCAAGCGAATGAGCGACGGTTGATCCTGACGCTGGATTGGTTGGCGTAACCGGGTAGGATCAAACCTCTCTACACGGTCTGAATGATGTCCACCATGCTGCAGAACATTCCTACCCACGTGATTGCCGGGCCCTTGGGCGCCGGCAAGACCAGCCTGATCAAGCACCTGTTGGCCCAGCGCCCGGCCAACGAGCGCTGGGCGGTGTTGATCAACGAGTTCGGGCAGATTGGCCTGGATGCTGCGCTGCTGACCCGCGATGACGACGGTATCGCCCTCGGGGAAGTGGCGGGTGGCTGCCTGTGTTGCGTCAACGGTGCGCCGTTCCAGGTAGGACTGGGCCGTTTGTTGCGTAAGGCCAAGCCCGACCGGCTGTTTATAGAGCCGTCCGGGTTGGGGCATCCGGCTCAACTGCTTAAGCAATTGCGGGAAGCGCC
>Ga0207713_1000342_pt1 | contig 51444 bp, 48 predicted proteins | sample KBSS64metaG_FD_184404 | JGI IMG/M metagenome (GOLD analysis project Ga0207713, IMG submission 184404) | Switchgrass rhizosphere microbial communities from Kellogg Biological Station, Michigan, USA - KBS S6-4 metaG (SPAdes) (version 2) | ecosystem: Host-associated > Plants > Roots > Rhizosphere >...
TCGTCCGAAGACGTTAAGAATCCATGTCACTTTGAGTGCCCACACAGATTGTCTGATAAATTGTTAAAGAGCAGTGCAACGCGGCTTTCGCTCACCGTTGCGAGGTGGCGTATATTACGCTTTCCTCTTTCAGAGTCAACCCGTTATTTCAGGATTTTTTCTCTTCAACCGACCGGGTTGTTTGTGAAGTGATTCACATCTGCCGTGTCAGTGGGAGCGCATTATAGGGAGCTCCCGGGATATAGCAACCCTTAAAATACAAAAAACTTATCAAACGCTCATAATTTAAACTTTTCGCACCCCACTCCCGTTACTCAAAATCGAGAAAACCCAGACGCCATGCTGCCTGTAGGGTATTTCAGTCAAAAACGAACTTTTGCGAAAATCAACGATATTCGCCAGTCGATCGCCCCTCTATCGCATGCCGTTACGTCAAATGATGAATTAAGCACCAGCCTTGACCCATGACAAAGCGGCATAAGGGTGCCTATTTCTATAATCAGGCCCGTTTCTTCTTATTGGTATGAACCTATGGCTTATCAACTCAACATTAACTGGCCGGAGTTTTTAGAAAAGTACTGGCAAAAGCAGCCGGTGGTATTAAAGAAGGCTTTCGCGAATTTCGTCGATCCGATTACCCCGGATGAACTGGCCGGGCTGGCCATGGAACCGGAGGTCGATAGTCGACTGGTGAGCCTCAAGAACGGTCAATGGCAGGCCAGCAACGGCCCGTTTGAACATTTTGATGGTCTGGGCGAAACCGGCTGGTCGCTATTGGCTCAGGCGGTAAACCACTGGCATATGCCCGCCGCTGAGCTGGTGCGCCCTTTCCGCGTACTGCCGGACTGGCGTTTAGATGACCTGATGATCTCCTTTTCCGTACCGGGCGGCGGCGTGGGCCCGCACATCGACCAGTATGATGTCTTTATTATTCAGGGCATGGGTAGCCGCCGCTGGCGCGTGGGCGATAAGCTGCCGATGCGTCAGTTCTGCCCGCATCCGGCGCTGCTGCACGTCGACCCGTTCCCGCCGATTATTGATGAGGATCTGGAGCCTGGCGATATTCTGTACATTCCGCCGGGATTCCCGCACGACGGAATCACTCACGAAACGGCGCTGAACTACTCCGTCGGCTTCCGCGGGCCAAACGGCCGCGATTTGATCAGCAGCTTTGCCGATTACGCGCTGGAAAACGATCTCGGCGGCGAGCACTACAGCGATCCAGATTTAACCTGCCGCGAACATCCGGGCCGGGTTGAAGAGTATGAACTGGAACGTCTGCGCGACATGATGATCGAGATGATTAGCCAGCCGGAAGATTTCCGTCAGTGGTTTGGACGATTTGCTACCACGCCGCGCCACGAGCTGGATATTGCGCCAGCTGAACCGCCTTATGCAGAAGAAGAGATTGTCGACGCGCTGGAGGGAGGCGAAATGCTGACTCGCCTGAGCGGCCTGCGGGTACTGCACATCGGCGATGACTTTTTTGTCAATAGTGAACAGTTGGAGCCAACCGAACCTGCGGCTCTGGATGCGCTGTGCCGCTATACCCTGCTGGGTAAGGATGAGCTAGGCGAGCGCGCGCTGCGCAATCCGGCCTTTATCGCCGAGCTGACCCGTTTGATTAACCAGGGCTATTGGTTCTTCGACGAATAGCGCTTCATCATCGGTTCATATAAAGAAGGCGCGAATAGCGCCTTCTTCTTTTATATCACTACGGCATTATTTTCCGAGCAGCGTCTCATACTGCGCCTGGAACTGCGGCGCGTTCCATGAGCCATCAAACAGGGTGTAAGTAATATACCCCTTGTTCAGCCAGCCCGAGTCATTATCCCCTTCCGCCGGTTTTATCGCTTCCGGATTCATCGTCTGTTTTGCGGTGCCGTCCGCCAGCAGTTCATAACCAATCTGTGGCGCGGGGAACTGTTCATTCTCAATATAATGAACGCCCTTAATTTCAGCCGACGGCAGCGGCGGATAGTTGATGCTCAAACCGGACCCTTGCGGCAAAATCGGGCTTCCCGGTTTATGCGCGGCGTTAAGTTTATCGACCAGCGAAACGACGTAATCCACCGAGTCAGGCCAGTACTTATGCGTGCTCGGCCATTTGTTCTTCATCTCTTCTTCCGTGAATCGGTAGCCAATACTGGCGGCAATCGCCGGGAAGCCATAGCGAATGGCGCGAGCCGCGGCGCTCACGGTACCGGAGTTAACCTGCGCCATACCGGTATTGGGACCATCGTTGACGCCCGAAATCACCAGATCCGGCGGCGCGTCTTTCAGGACGCCCCACAGGCCAAAATCCAGCGCATCGGCAGGGGTTCCGGGGAAGCAGTAGCGTTTATCAGCGGCTTTTTTGACATCAAAAACTTTACCCGTCTTAAAGGTAATTGCCGACCCGATCCCGCTCTGATTCGTTGCCGGCGCCACCATCCAGACGTCATATCCTTTGGCCGCCAGTTTTTCCTGCAGCGATGTGGTTCCCACAGACTGGCAGCCATCGTCGTTAACCAGCAGTATTTTCAACGGTTTTTCAGCAGCCTGTACGCCAGCGGCAGATAACGCCAGAATGGCGGCAGTCAGGATTTTCGTTCTCATCATCACTCCTTGTTGGGTAGCAGAGGTATTTCTTCGGCGCAAAAAAAAACCTAAGACTCCTGCCGCACGCCTCATTGGCGGACAGGGGTCTTAGGTTTTGCCTGTGGTCAGTAACAATCCCAGAGTGCAGCGAAAATAACGCCAGTGCGCGGCAGAGTCCAGAGCAGACATCATTATTTTGTGACGGAGATCAATCCTCAATAATTATTTAAGCCAAAAAATACCAATTAATCTGAAAATTAAACTTAAGATACAACTCAATCAGCAAAATTACCTGCATGAAGACGATCACATTTATTGACATTAATAATAAATAGAGGATGTCTTTTTGCATAATTAGTGCTAACGTCGCCCTTGTTGGATTGTTACTGTTTAGAACAGGCGAAACCTACGTCATCGAGTTCGAGCGAACATAACCTTATTTATGCTTCGCGTCGAATATCTGACGTAGGTTTTTTTTTGCTTATAAAAAGACCATTCAGGTGGAGCGTTATATGAAGAAGTGGCTAATAGCATTAATGATGGCGGCAGGCGCGGCAACCTGCTCTGCGGCGGAAGTTAAAAACGATGATGGCGTGAATATCTATTTCGCTCGTCATGGCAAAACGCTGCTGAATACGTTTGACCGCGTGCAGGGTTGGGTGGACTCCCCGCTTACCGAAGACGGCATTCGCGTCGCTCGTTATCTCGGCGAGGGGCTTAAAGGTATTCCGTTTGATAGCTTCTATTCCAGCGATGCCGGACGTCAGCGTGAAACCATGCAGGTGATCCTTAAGCAAGCCGGAGTAAGTGATTACAAACTTACCGAGCTAAGCGGCCTGCGAGAAGCCTTCTTCGGCGGTTTTGAAGGCGGCTATAACAAAGATATGGCCGATGCCGGCGCTAAACAGCTGGGGCTTAAAGATGGCGCAGCGCTGTTCAGCCAGATGAAAGCGGGCACCCTGGCCGTCGATACCAACCAGAATGCGCTGGCAGCAGCCGATCCCAAAGGCATGGCGGAAAACTATCAGCAGATAAAAACCCGTACCCAGGCAGCGCTGCACACTATCGTTGAAAACGCGCAGGCCCGGGGCGATAAAAACGTGCTGGCGATTTCATCCGGTACCGCAATGCAGATCATGATTTCCGATTTAACCGACGATAACGCGAAAAACAAACCGCTTGCCAATGCCGCGGTGGTGAAAATTGTTTATAAAGACGGCAAATATACCGTTCCTGAAATCGGCACTATGAAATATGTCGACGCCGGAAAACAGGCTCTCGATAAAAAATAATACCCACGCTTAATTATTTATTACGGCAGACTTCAGGCGAAAACACCTCGCCTGGATCGCTGCATCCCTACTCTGGGGTTTATTATGAAAATCAATACTACAACAGTCGCCATTATGCTGCTGGCTATTCCCGCCAGCGCCTGGTCAGCTTCGGCCACTAACAGTCTGAAGGAGCGCGATAATATCGATACCGTGCTCGACGATCCGTTATTCAGCCAGTCCCATATGAATTTGTCGTTTAAAAACTACTGGAAATATCTTAAGGAAGAAGAGACCGAGCCAAAGAAAGTCCATAATGCCTGGGGTCAGGGCGTCGCCGTCGATTATCAGTCCGGCTATTTTGCCGATATTATTGGCTTTGATGCCACTTACTACGGCGCGGTAAAGCTCGGCGCCAGCGATTACTTTAACTCCCGCGGCGTGCTGTATAACAACGGCAGCGGGAATAAAAAGAGCAACGCTGAGGGCTTTTCCAAATTCGGTCAACGCAACATCAAGCTGCAGTATCGCCTGGCGGACACTCAACTGAACGCCCGCTGGGGCTGGCAGACGATGAAAAACTTTGGCGTCATCTCCAACTCGACCCGCCTCTCCCCGACCACCTATTTGGGCTGGACTGGCGCGGTGAACTACGGCCCCTTCACGCTGCGCGGCGCGTACATCGAAAGCGCGATGGATCGTAACTCGCCGGATAAGAAACGCTTCCAGACCAACAGCGGGCAGTATATTAACCATATCGCCAGCGGCGATATTCTGTGGCAAAGCGAGCACCTGAACATGCAGTACGGCTATGGTGAAAGCGACAACTATCTGCGCCGCCATATTCTGTTCACCAATATTAAGCCGATAAAAGCGCTGAACATCGGAACTCAGGTCTACGCCACTCACGCGCTGGACGAGTATAAAGCGATGCCGGCGAATAAGCGTGACTTTGACGACGACGCCTGGCACATCGCCATGGATGTGAAGTGGCAGGCGGACAACTGGAGCACCAAGTGGGGTCTGGGCTATACCGACGCGAACAAGGCCAATGAAGTAGGCTTCTACCCGCGCCATATGAGTAAAAACTCGCGCGGAACCTTTATCTCAATGGCCTATGCCGGCAACGACTATATGCGCGACGGTGAACTGGTTCTCTCTAATATGTCGGACTATAACCTGACGCCGGAGCTGGCGATCGGTCTCGCCGGCAACATCGCCCAGTTTAACTACCGCGGCAACCACGTCCGTACCGGGGAAATTAACGCCTTCAGCCGCTGGGTACCGACGCACCCAAGACTGAAAAATCTCACCGTCTGGGCGATGTTCGGACCGGGCTGGTCCTATAAGATGAATGGCAAAACGCCGGTGCTCACCGACGGCCATTACAGCCGGGCCAATTCGCTCTCTTCGGAAGTGATTATCGAATATAAATTTAATCTGTTCTGATACGCCCGCCCCGCCGGTCATGGCGGGGCAACCCTCCCCGGCTACTTCTTCACCTCATTAAGCTCATCGTTATAGCTTTCCCGCGTCACACAGACGCACAGGATGGTAATCAGCGCCATGCAGGCGAGAAACAGCGAGATGGGCCACGATGCGCCGCCGGACCACACCAGCAGCAAGGTACCGATCATCGGCGTTAAGCCGCCGACGATATTCGCCAGCTGGAAGCCGAGCGACACGCCGGTATAGCGCACGCTGGTGTCAAAAAGCTCCGAAAAGAAGGCCGGCTGGACGCTGAACATCATGCCCAGCCCCACGGAATAGCAGAAGGTGGTGGCGAACATAAACATCTTCACCGAGCCGGAGTCGATCATCCAGAACAGCGGGAAGGCAAAGATCAGCGTGATAGCGGCGCCGGCCAGATAGACCGGTCGGCGGCCAATTTTATCGGAAAGCCAGCCGAAGAACGGAAAGGTAAAAATGCCGACAAAACTGGCCAGCAGCAGCCCGTTCAGCGCCGTTTCGCGAGTAAAGTTGAGTTCCCGGGTCACGTAGGACATAAAGAATGCCACCGTCAGCCAGCCCAGAACAATCTCCCCCATGCGCATACCCATCGCCAGGAATACCGCTTTACGGTGATGTTTGAGCACGGTGAGAATAGGAAACTTCTGCTCCGCCGCTTTCGGCGCGTTCTGCTGCTGTTTCTGATTCTCCTGAAACACCGGCGTCTCTTCGATCCTTGAGCGGATAAACATCCCGACGAACAGCAGCGCGATGCTTAACAGGAAAGGCACGCGCCAGCCCCATGACATCAGGTCCTCCTCCGGCAGCATCACCACCAGCGCAAAAACGCCGGTGGCGATAAACAAGCCAAGCACGTTGCCCAACTGAACAAAAGTGCCGAAAAAGCCCCGGCGATGGCGCGGCGCATACTCGGTGATCAGCGTCGTCGCCCCACCCCATTCGCCGCCGATGGCAAAGCCCTGGCAGAGGCGCAAAAAGATAAGTATCAGCGGCGCGGCGTTGCCTATGGTGTTGTAGCTGGGGATTAAGCCTATGAAAAAAGTCGAAATACCCATAATCATCAGCGACAGAACCAGCGATTTTTTGCGGCCGATCTTATCCCCGTAGTGGCCAAATACGATGGCCCCGATGGGCCGGCTGACGAAAGTAATCGACAGCGTCAGGAAAGATACCAGCAGCGCCATCAGCGGCGAGAGGTTAGGAAAAAACAGCGACGGAAACACCAGCGCGGCGGCGGTGCCGTAGATAAAAAAGTCATAGAACTCAATCGTTGTGCCGGAGAGACCGGAGCCCAGCACGGTGAGCAGCTTTCTTCTTTCATGGGTTTGTTGCGATGTTTGTTCATTTTTTGCAGGGGTCATGGCGGGCGAGGTAAGCATAGTCATCATTAAATCCTCTGTCCTGAATCATTATTGTTAAGTCGGGCAGCGCCTGGCTAACACATCGTTGGCGTGGGAAAATCGCCGGCAAGCTAACTCGAATTAGCTAATTATAACAAGAGACAGAGATTCACAACGTAAATGCTAAAAGAGTGTGACCAGGATCGGTTAAATTTTAACACCCGCGCCAGCGCCGCGAGACATATCGCTCAAGAAATAACGAAAATAATTAATTAAATTCAATTAGTTAAATATTAAACGCTGATTTACCATCCCCGCTGTGCTTCCCGCCCGCTTTTCTGCCCGCCTAGATGCCGCCTCAGCAAGCGTTCCCGGTCACCTGACCTCCCGTTTAAAATAAAGAGTTAAATATTAATAAGTTAATAATTTCACATTGATAGCCATCACAAATCCCCGGTAAAGAGTTTGTTCCTGTCTTTTTTTTGACCTAACTTGCTAATTCGAGTTAGCCAAAGAAATTAGCCAGCAATAAAGCGATTGATGCCGCGCTTACCCCGGCGCAGCACGCTCAACGATAACTAAGCGACCTATCCCCTACAGGAGAAATTCACATGCTGAATTTAACGTTACCCGCGGAAGCCGAACTTATTACTCCGCAGCCAGGCGAAGTGTTGATGGTGACCAATGCGGATCTCCGCGAACCGGCTAACGTCACCTGCTGGCCCACGCAGAAGCAGTTTGAACAGCGCCTGGAAACGGCGCTGGAAACATTAGGCTATCGCCTGCGCCGCGCCCATCCGGTCAACGAGCGGCGCGGTCACGGGTTTATCAGCAGCCAGAAAGAGGGCAGCGAACTGTTCGCCGGGATCGATCCGGATGCGCCGATTATTGTCCTGCTTACCGCCTGGCAATACTCCCATCATCTTGCTCCTTCGCTGGTACATCATCGCGGCCCTATTTTGCTGCTCGCCAATTTTGACGGCACCTGGCCGGGCCTCGTCGGCATGCTCTGTATGGCAGGCTGCCTCACCAGCCTGGAGCGCAACTACTCGCGGCTGTGGTCGGAAACCTTCGCCGACGAGGCGTTTATTCGCGGCCTGGACACCTGGCTGCGCGACGGCCATCTCAGCCATAAGCTCGGCTATCTGCATCCGGTCGCGCCCAGCGCGCCGCTGCTGGCCAGCGAAGCCGGACAGATTGGCGTGAAGGTTGGACAGTCGATCCTCAAACGCAAGGCCATTGTCGGGCTGTTCGATACCTTCTGTATGGGGATGATCAACGGCGTGTTCCCGCAAAAAGCGATGATCGACGTAGGGATGCCGGTGGAGTCGCTGTCGCAATCGGCGCTGCTGGTTGAAATGAACAAGGTGCCGACCGACCTGCGCGAAGCCTGTCTCGACTGGTATGAGACCCGCGGCATGCGCTTCCGGTTCGGCGCCGACGGGGCGAAGGATCTGACCCGGGAGCAGGTGCTGGAACAGTGCGCGATGATGATCGCCATGGCGCGCTTCGTGAAACGCTTCGGCCTGACGGCGGTGGGCGTGCAGTATCAGCAGGGGCTCAAAGACAGCTGCGCCGCCTCGGATTTTGCCGAAGGCGCCATCGGCAACGCGGAACGCTTTCCGATCCCGGATGAAAATGGCGAGATCGTCTGTCCGGACGCGCCGATCACCTGCATCAACGAGGTGGATATGGGCAGCGCCATCCCGCAGGTGATGCTGGCGAAGCTGCTCGGCGCGCTGGGCATGGCGAGTGAAACCACCCTTCACGATATCCGCTGGGGTAGCGAATATAACGGCACATTCTACTGGGATCTGGAGATCTCCGGCGCGGTGCCGTTCGCCCATCTGAAAGGCGGGATCGCCGGGGCCACCGGCTATCGCCAGCCGGCGATGTTCTTCCCCTACGGCGGCTCGACCATCGCCGGGCAGGGTAAAGCCGGACGCTTTATCTGGGCGCGCGCGCACTACGAAGGCACTCAGGTGATCCTGCATATCGGCACCGGTACCGCCGTCGAACTGCCGCATGACGAATTCGAACGCCGCCGCCGGGCAACCAACTACGAGTGGCCGTTACTCAACGCCGTTCTCGACGGGGTTTCGCGCGATGATTTAATGGCGGGCCATCAGAGCAACCATCTCAGTCTGGCTTATGTAGAAGAGGAGGTGTTATCCGAAGTGCTGAACGCCTTTATTGCCCAGGCGCTGACGCAAAATATGAAAGTCTTTATCGCAGGCGATGCGCATTTATTAATGAAATAACAACTGATTCGCTTATGTAATTTTTACGTTGTTAGCGATCCTGACAAACATCCGCTGCATTCGTCTCTTTATCGTCCATAAAGAGCGGATCAACGCGCATCTGTCCGGGCGGGCCCTCCGCCTGCTCGGATAAGAGAGGATTATATGTATCAGCAGCAACATATTGAATTTATTATCCAGAAGGCAAAGAAACGGCTCGATCAGCAGGAGGCCCCCGGCTGCACCAAAGCGGGATGGCTAATGATCACCGCATTATTAATTGAGTCATGGGATATTTATTCCATGGCGTTTATTTTATTCGCCCTGAAAGATATTTATGAGCCCAGCAGCTGGCTGCTCGGTTTTACCGCCGCCGGCACCCAGCTTGGCGCGGTGGTCGGCGCGCTGCTCGGCGGCTGGCTGACCGATAAGCTCGGACGGCGTAAAATTTTCCTCTGGTCGATGATCCTGTTCGCGATCTTCGCCGTTCTCCAGGGCCTGGCGCCCAATATGTACTGGCTGGCGATTATTCGCTGCCTCGCCGGGATCCCGGTGGGCGCGGACGTGGCTAACGGCTTTACCTACATTATGGAGGTGATGCCGAAGGGCAAGCGCGAAGTGATGGCCAACCGCTGGCAGTTTATGTTCGCGCTGGGGATTATCGCCGCCATTCTGCTGGTCACCACGCTGGTGGCGCTTGATGTTCACCCGGATATGATCTGGCGCATCGTGCTGTCGGTCCCGGCGATCCCGGCCTGCCTGCTGCTGTTTATGCGTCGGGAGCTGCCGGAGACGCCGGCGTGGTTCGTCGAACGCGGCCGCTTTATCGAAGCGAAAAAAGCCTCCCGTGACTATTACGGCGAACAGGATGGCCGTCTACTGGACGACATTCTGCCCAATGAAAACGTCACCATCGCCGACCCGACGCTCAAAGAGACGCTGCACGATCTGTTCCGCCGTCCCTTTACCCGCCGCACCACCCTGTTCGGCTGGTTCTCCTGCGCCGTGCAGTCGTTTGAAAACTACGCTTTCTCCTTCTTCCTGCCGCTGATCCTCGTCACCATCGGGATTTCCGGGCAGATCCAGAATAACCTCGCCCTGCTGGCGGTGAACTGTATCGCCGCGCTCTCGGCATTTGTCGGCCCGCTGCTGTTGCCGAAGCTCGGGCATAAGGGGCTGAGCAAATACGGCTTCCTGCTGGTCACCATCGGCATCTCAATTTCGGCGTGGGGCGTCTACAGCAGCAGCTTCGCATTTATCATCTTCGGCGCGGCGCTGATGCTGTGGGGCCACTACTGGGATTCCGAAAGCGGCATGACGGTGATCTCGCTGGTGGCAAAACCGCGCTATCGCGGCGTGGCTTCCGGCATCGGCTACACCATCGTCAAGGTCACCGCCTTCGTTACCACCCTGGTCTTCCCGGCCCTGTTTGAAGCGGTCGGCGTACCCGTCGCCTCAATGATTATCGCTATCGCGCCGTTCTGCGCCTTCCTCGCCTCCATTTTCCTGCTACCGGAAGTCTTCGGCCATGCGGTGGGCGACGAAAACGATCGAGAACATGACGCCAGCCCGGCAATCGCCCTGGAGGGGCATGAATCCCCGGCCTCCAAACATTAACCGCCCGGGCCGCAGAGGCGGCCCCCGCTGAACCCATAAAGGAAGGAATCAGATGAACAGCACAAAAATGCCCGTGATTGAAAATATCGAACTGATGACCGCCCGCGTTCCGCTGCCGGAAGGCCCGTGGGGAGATCAAATTCACCACGTCACCGATATCGAAGTGGCGATTGTTGACGTCTACGGTTCTAACGGCCACGTCGGCACCGGCTTTAGCCACACTTCCGGCTGGTGCGGGAAAACCATCTCTGCGCTGATTGCCGAGATTATCCCTGACGTTATTGGCCAGCCGCTCTCCCCGCGCGGCCTGTGGCATCGCTCGTATAAACACGTACACGACGTCGGCGGCGCGGGCGTCACTACCCATGCCCTGGCGGCACTGGATATCGCCTACTGGGATCTGTTAGGCAAAACCCTCAACGCGCCGATCATCGACATTCTTGGCCGCGTACGCGATCGCGTTCCGCTGTACGGCAGCGGCATCAACCTGCATCTGTCCATTGAGGAAGTGATCGACCAGGTCAAGCGCTGGAAAAGCACCGGCTATCTGGCGGCGAAAGTAAAAGTGGGCAAACCGACGCTGGAAGAGGACGTGGAGCGGCTGCGTAAGATTCAGGAAGCAGTGCCGGGCTTCCCGCTGGCGGTGGACGCCAACCAGGGCTGGAACTTCCCGCAGGCGCTGCGCGCGTTCAAGCTGTTCGAACCGCTTAACCTGCTGTGGATTGAGGAGCCACTGCCCTCCGACGATATCGCCGGCCACCTGCGGCTGCGCGAACGCAGCGCCACGCCCATCGCGCTGGGAGAAAACGTCTATAACTTAAATCAGTTTACGCAGTACATCGAGAGCGGCAGCGCGGATTACATCCAGGCAGATCTCGGCCGCGTCGGCGGGATCACCGGCTATCTGGATATCGCCGCCGTCGCCCGCGCGCACAACCTGCCGATGACGCCGCATTTTGTCATGGAACTCAGCGCCAGCCTGCTGGCGACGGTGCCGAATATCTCATACGCCGAGATGACCGACGGCGGGCGCTGGAAAGATCTGCGCATCATCGCCGAAGCGGGCGAAGAGGTGGACGGCTACTACGTGCCGAGCGAACGGCCGGGCCATGGCATTATTCTCGATCGTGATTACCTCGCAACCCACAAAATCTAACCACGCAGTGAGGGGAAAGGACAATGGAAGACACGTTATTCTCGGTTAAAGACAAGGTCATCATCGTGACCGGCGGCCTGGGACAGCTGGGGGCGCAGTACGTGAAGACGTTACACGACCGCGGCGCGAAGGTGGCGGCGCTGGCCACCCGCGTCGATGCCGCGCGCGTCGACCGCGTGCTGGGGGCGATTAAGGACTCCGACCGCCTGCTGTGCGCGGAAGTGAATATTACCGATAAAGCCAGCATTAACCGGGTGCTGGATAGCATTGAAGCGAAGTGGGGCGTGCCGGATGGCCTGGTTAACAACGCGGGCGTCGACACCCAGCCCAGCGCGCCGCCGGAAGTCTCCGGGCCGTTTGAGGAGTTCCCGGAAGAGGTGTTCCGCGAGGTGGTGGAAGTGAACCTGGTCGGCACCTTCCTGATGACCCAGCAGGTCGGCAAGCGCATGAAACAGGCCGGCAAAGGCGGCTCGATCATCAACGTCGGTTCGATCTACGGCGTGGTCTCTCCGGTGCAGGATATCTACAGCTACAAAAAAGAGGACACCGGCATTCCGTTCGTCAAACCGGTGGCCTATTCGGCGGCAAAGTCCGGGCTGTATAACTTTACCCGCTACTGCGCCACCTACTGGGGGCGCGACGGCATTCGCGTCAATACTCTGACCCTCTCCGGCGTCGAGCGCAGCGATCAGGACCCGCGCTTTCAGAAAAACTACACCAGCCGTATCCCCATCGGGCGGATGGCGAAAGCCCACGAGTACAACGGCGCGGTGGTGTTTTTGCTCTCCGACGCCTCGGTCTATATGACCGGTTCCAACGTGGTGGTGGATGGAGGCTGGACCGCATGGTAAGCGATAAATGGCAGGTTTTTCGCGGCATTATCTCCGCCGTGGTGACGCCGATGCACGCCGATGAGTCGGTGAACTACGCGGCGCTGGACGCGCTCGCCCGCGCCCAGCTGGCACGCGGGGTTGAGGGCTTTTACTGCTGCGGCTCCTCCGGGGAGGGGCCGTTGCTGCGTTTCGATGAGCGCCGGCAGGTGCTGGCGACGCTGGTGCAGTCGGCGGGCGGTCGCGTGCCGGTGATCGCCCACGTCGGGACGCCGCGCACCCGGGATGCCGTCGAGCTGGCGAAGCACGCCGAGCAGGACGGCGCCAGCGCGGTGTCGCTGGTGCCGCCCTACTACTACAAATATAGCCGCGAGGAGATTATCGCCTACTACCGTCGGGTGCTGGACGCCATTTCGATTCCGGTGATTTTGTATAATATTCCGCAGTTTACCGGCGTCGAGCTGGATGCCCAGAGCGCCGACGCGCTGCTCGGCGATGAGCAGGTTCTGGGGGTGAAGCATACTTCGCATAACCTCTATTCGCTGGAACGAATGATCGCCCGCTACCCGGAGAAAGTCTTTTTTAACGGTTTCGATGAGATCTTCCTTTCCAGCCTCGCGGCGGGCGCGACGGCCACGGTTGGCACCACGGTTAACCTGCAGCCGGAGCTGTTTCTCGCCCTGCGCAGCGCCTTTCAACAGGGCGACATCGCCCGGGCGCAGCGCCTGCAGCAGCAGATCAACGAGGTGGTGGACCAGCTGGTCGCGCGCGGCGTGTTCCAGTCGGCGAAGTATCTTGCCGCGAAAGAGACCGTCGATACTGGCCCCACCCGCGAGCCGTTTGTGGCGCTGACGGCGGTGCAGAAAGGCGAGCTGGATGACCTCTATCTGCGCTTACGGGGGTATATCGCCGATGCCGGACAATGACGCGCTCTGTCCCCAGGTCCGCCTGAACGATAGCGCCGTGTGCCAGCAGGTCTCGCGGTTTTTACAGGAGACGGAAAGCGATGCGCGAACCCGGGGGCTGGCAGTGGCGGTTGTCGGGACTGAGGGCGAGCTCATCGCCTTTGGCGCGCACGCTTGCTGCCCGCCGCTACCGCGCCAGCTGGCGCAGCGCAAGGCCTGGAGCGCCCTGCGCTTTCGCCGTCCGACGGCAACGCTGGCGCAAGAGGTCAGCTCCGGTACCCTGCAGCTGGCGGTATTTAACGACCCGCAGCTGCTGGCGATGCCGGGCGGCGAGCCGGTGATAGTTGAAGGGCTGGCTATTGGCGGCATCGGGATCAGCGGCCTGCCACCGGAGCTGGACGCCGGGCTGGCGGCGCGGTTTGTTCAGCGATTGACTTGATGAAGGATCGTTAAGGGTTCCCGGATTGCGGCGCCCGCGCCTTATCCGGGCTACCAGCGCGCGCAGGATGCGGTATCTGTAGCCCCGGCCAGCATAGCGCAGCCGGGGATTGACGTGTTCACACAAGCCGTGTCATTTACTGGCTCCGCTGCTTCTCTACCGACAGCGGGCGGTGAATCAGGGTCATCGGCACGGTGATCTTCACATCGGCATTTTCGCCCTGCAGCTTCTGCTGCATCAGATGAAACGCGTGCTGCGCCCAGGCGTCCTCATCCTGGCGCATCGACCACACCGCGTTCGGCAGAAATCCCAGCATCTGATGTTCATCGAAGGTGCCGATGGGAATATCCGACGGAATAAAGCCGTAAGTTTCCCGCAGCGCGCTCAGCGTCCCTTCCAGAATGGGCAGAGAGGAGGCGATAAACGCCTTCGGCGGCTCGCGGTGCTGACGGAGAAAATCGAGCATCAGCTGTTTGCCCTCTTCCTGACGGTTATGGCTGGCGGACAATATCCACTCCTTGCCCGCGGGCAGTTCGCTCAGGTAGCCCTGCAGACGACGCTGGATCGACGGCTGCTGGGTATCCCCGGCGATAAAAAAAATCGGCGAGACGTCCACCGCCTGGGTCATCGCCTGCACCAGCTTTTTGCTGCCGTTGTAGTTATCGCTCACCACCAGCGACACGTCGCTCTCGCCAAAATCGCGGTCGAGCAGCACCAGCGGCCGCTTGCGCGCCACCTTCTGGTGATGCAGCTGCGTTTCCCGGGTAGAGGGCACCACGAAGAGCCCGTCAACGTTGCGCGCCAGCAGTCCTTCAACCAGACTGTTTTCATGCTCGCTGTCGCTGTAGGTGCAGGCAATCATTAGCTGATACCCCGCCTGACGGCAGCAGGCTTCGAGCTTTTCCGCCAGGGTGGAGAAAAACAGGTTGGATAAACGCGGGATCACCAGCCCTAAGGTCTCGGTTTTATTGAGCTTCAGGCTGCGGGCGATATGGTTAACGACCAGCCCGTTCTCGGCGATGTAATCATTAATACGCTGCTGCGTTTTGGCGCTGATGCGATACTGCTCAGCTTTGCCACCCAGCACCAGGCGCACGGTGGTAATCGAGATTTCCAGCGCCCTGGCGACTTGCTCAACGGTTTTGGCCATAAACTCATTTTCCATAACGAACAGAACGGCTTAATCATAAACTAATTCGAGTTAGCAATACATTAGCCGCGCTGTTATTTTGAACAAGGCGTCAGTTTTCTGACGCCACTGGCGCTGTCGATCGCGATCCCGCTACGCGGACGATCGTTAAGATCCTCCCTGTCCTCTCTGTCGGCGTGTGTGCAGGGAGAGATTCTGGCCGCGCTATTTCACTTTGCCGGTTTAACCTCGGTCACCCAGGTGGGGAGATCCCACGTCCCGCCGAGGCGAAGATAGCGGCACATCCCGGTGGTCGCTTCACGGCTTTTGCGGAACGTTGTGCCATCCCAGAGCCAGCTTGCCGTCCCCCAGCAATCGCCGAGCCCTCGCCCTTTCTGGCTCATAAAAATCTCGCCGTCACCATACTCAGAACCGGAAACCGTAATAAGCGTTGGATTACCCTCAAGTTTGCTATCCACAACCCAATAGCCGTATCCCTCGTTATATGCCGCCCGCCAGCACAAGGCCGAAATCAGGGAATGCGCGTTATCCAGCGGCGTCAGGCTGATGGTTTCAGGCTCCTCCCCCTCCTCAGGCTGGAGGCGATCGCACCAATCATCGTTATTTAGCGTGGCCAGAAGCTTCGGCTTGAGCACCGCCAGCTCAGGCGCGGTTAACGCTCTCTCCTGCGCCTTCTCAGGCATGACCCGGTGAATGACCGGGGCAGGAATCGCCGCCCGGACGCTGCTTTCCGGCCTGTCGCCTTTTTTGGTCAACGCGCCCGGCGTGCCGATTCGCCCCTGAACATCGTCCATTTTCAGCAGTACCGCGTAAGCGCCTTCGTCGGAAAGCACAAACGGCGCCTCCGCGCCTGTAAATTCGACCTTCCCGCTGCCTTTGATGGCGTTAACGATCGCCCGGGCCTGTTTCTCCGACAGCGGCCAGCTCTCTTTTGCGGGCTTCACATCGCCTGCCGGCTGGCCATTGATCCACAGCGTCAGTTTGCCCGGCAGAACGTCGCTGTCGGTCACCTCCGCCAGCATCAGCTCTCCCGAGACGGCGGTGCCCGCTCCGGCCTGGCGGGTCAGCAGCACCGAACCTCCGCTTCCTTCTTCAGCGCTGTATCCCGCCGCCCGGCAGGTCAGCGTGTTATCACACACCACTTCCCAGTCTTTGTGGCTGAATGAAACGCCTGCTTTCACCAGCGCGGGGAGACTAAGTACGGCCAGTGCCAGCACGCCTCTCCAGAGTTCCTTTTTCATACCTTCTCTCCTTAATCGGTCATTCGTATAGTCTGAGTAATCCACCTCGCCGAGAGAAGCGTTTTCCCCTGCCGGTACAATTTTTCAGACAACCGCATGAACGCATGACCGCTTGACGCTTTGTTGGGCATTCTCACATCTGTGCAGCGCAAAGAAAATAACGAACAGAGCGTCATGTGCTCTCATTCACTATCATCTCAAACATCAAAAAATATCATCCGGCGTGATGTTAAATCACCTTGTGATATTTCACGCGGCTGCGAACGGCTAACTCATTTTATTCTCTCACTTCATCTGTGCGATTCATATGTGAATAACGCGCCTGTTACTCAGGGCGTTTTTTCTTTTTATGCATCGATTTCATCTTCTCTGTGACGTCATCAACAACATGAAGCTATTCAGAATATTCAGCGTATTGCCGTCGTTATTTTTTGCCGCCGCGTGTGCTGCCGGGTTATCCCACGTAGATAATTGTGAAGTGGGCTGCCCGTCCGGTGGAAGCGACCAGACGCTGGTGCGCGAAGCCTATACGCTCAACAACAACAGCCACCGCAAATTCGCCAATTGGGTGGCGTATAAAATCACCAAAGCCAGCCTGGCCAGCGGGCGTTCGCGCAGCTGGAAGCGCGATCCGGATTTACCCGCTACGGATACCCTTGCCCCCGCGGCATATAAAGGGGCCAGCGCAGCATTGGCGGTCGATCGCGGGCATCAGGCGACGCTCGCCGGGCTGGGCGCCAGCGCAGACTGGCAGGCGTTAAACTATCTTTCCAATATCACCCCGCAGGTCTCCGATCTGAATCAGGGGCGTGGGCGCGGCTGGACGAGATTGAGCGGCGGACTCATCCGGCGCTCTCGTTCTGGTCCGCCCTGCCGGCAGGTATCGCCCACCGCCTGAAGTCCCGAAAGGGTACGCTGGCAAAAGAGATGGGGTGCCCGTAATTGGACATGGCATTCTGTTGCGCGCATTATCTCGCTTTTATTTTTTTGAATCTGCTTTGCGGTTATTTCAGCAATATCAGGAAAGACATTTTCCACAGGCGCGAATTAATAGCACCATGTATTCTGTTAATTCTTAATTTGCGGTTAAAGGCGTTTATTATGTCCGATTAAAGTCTGGACTTTATTTTTATTACTGGTTAGGTTTACAGGTGTTATTTAGCGCGGTGCGAATGTGCGCCAACACACCCGCACCGCTGATCACAATTACTATTTACCAGGAATAGCAACCATGACTAATGCTGATTGTATTGTAGATTCGTTTGATCCAGAAGTGTCGCCGAAAAATAAGCGTCAGTTGACGGTGAGTTATGTGAGACGTTTGCCAGATCGTCGTCTTGTTCCGGCGCTGATCATGAAGGGCGAGTGGCTGGCGGCGGCAGGGTTTTCGACCGGCACCCGGGTGGAGGTGCGGGTGATGGAGGGCTGTATTGTGCTGACGGCGGTTGAGCCGGAACCGGAGCTGGAAGCCGCGATGCGTAGGGTGGAGAAGCTGTCGGCCAGGAAGCAGAAGCAGGTCAGAGAGTTTATCGGGGTGATTGGGGGACGAGGTTGAGGGGTCAGGATTGCGGTGACAGACAGGATTTTAATGCCATGCTCTATATCGCCACTCCGGACCTGTACTCATCCATCAAATCCGTACAACGCTCCTTTTAGATAACGGATAAATACCTGTTAATACGACCGAATAAGGAAACCATCATGGAGACTTACCGATTACATCGCGGCAGGCTTATCGACCATATCCAGCTTGTGGTAAATGATTTCGAGGCCAGCAAAGCGTTTTATACAGCCGTGCTGGCGGTCCTTGAGATCCCTGTCGTGAATACCTACGACGATTATTTTTGGGCTGATGAGCTTGTTGTTTCATCCATTAATAGCCCCGGTTCCGCAGGTAAGCCGACAGGACGGCATCACCTGGCTTTCCAGGCCAGGGATCGTGAGACGGTGAATGCTTTTTACCAGGCAGCGCTGGCACACGGCGGCAGTGATAACGGCGCACCCGGTGAGCGAACTTATCACCCGGGATACTACGCGGCCTTTGTACGCGATCCCGATGGTAACAATATCGAAGCGGTTTACCATGGCGAGGGGGAACGCAGTGCGGCATCAGTGGAGATTGGCTTCAGTCTTTAAGCATAACGGTCTCCGGGCAGGGGCCGTATTGGACGGATGGCATTAAGTCAGACCAGCAGCCAGCCCAGGAATTAGCCATATCGAAGCCCTCATAATAATGAGGGCTACATAAAATAAAGTTAGTGCTGTAAATTCATTACGTATTCATTTTATAGAGGAATAACGATGGGAGTCATTAATGAGATAGATATTGCAAAGCTGGTATTGCTACCCGCGGTTTTATATGTGGCTAAAAAGATCATCGACTGGGCGGGAAAAGTGATGTCCAGCCCGCAAACGAAGCGAAAAATTCGCTTTGAAAAGGTACCTATTGAAACCAAAATAGAGGTGCTGAATAAAATCGCTGAGATAGCGAACGCTGACATACCCGACACCAAACTCTCGAGGACGCATCAGACCGTACAAATAAAGTTTTTGTATGAGCAGATCGGGATTACCCTCCCTGTCTGGCACGCCCATCATCTGATCGCGTTTATCGCTGATAAAAATATCGGCTCATATGATATACGATTAATAAGTTTCCTTAAAAATCCATCCTTTTATCGTTGTGAAGAAAATCATTTTTCTGTAGATGATAAAAAAATTAAAAATTTTCACATCGTTAGCGGGGGTTCTGGGTATTTTCAATACTCATTTTTGCTTACGCCTGGTGGACGACAATACAATCGTTACTGGCCAGCGGGGGCGTAAATTCGGCTATCGCATTTTCACTGTTTTACTTTATTTCCGCTATTGTGGTCACTGGCTATTTCATTAGTCAGGTAGAAGAAACCTGGCAAAGCGCCAGATTCGCCAGGCTGTTTGAAAGGTGGTGTGAGGATGAAGCGGGGGTGGAAAGTGGGGAGCGTGCTGCGTTAACCGCATCGGAGCCAGAAGAACAGAGGCCTCAACAGGAGGTTTTCAAATGATGAATGCAGATACAAAAAAGTATTTTAGTGGACTGATTGGGGGCTTTGGTGCGAAGGCCGGACTCGAATTTCACACCTAATAGACTGATATCAATATTGTTTATAAACAGGAATAAATAGTTATACCCGCCCTTGTACCCACAAGTTAAAATCCGTACAAAAAATAGACATTGCAAGTGGGTATAAAGCCATACCAGTAGAACACCGATATGGCAGTCAAGGCAAGATTCAGGCAGGCAGGAACGTTTTCTTCAGAGGCACCAAAAGTTTAGTCTCGATATCAACTTGTTCGTAGTTCTCAATAAGCGCACGGACGAGATCATCAAGTGTCCAGAGCGTCAGTGGTATTGTCGAACGGTCGGCTTCATATCGAGCATCTTTCGTAAAACCCCCTGTACTGACATAAAGCCCGCGATCGTCTTTATGGCGACCGCCGATAAAGCTGCGTATCTGTTGGCTTCCCATCTGTTCCCTGCGGTGCTTTACTTCAACGATGATACGCGGATTTTCAAAACCGAACCCATCAGGTGAAGCAATGATGTCTTTACCCCGATCGGCTCCCGCAGGTGAGACCTGCGTTTTATAGCCCATACTGCGTAAAACTCCGGCAACAAGATTTTGCATCTCATCCCAGTCAAGAGAGTTGATACGATCTTTGATACCCTCAAACGCCAGCATTTCCATATCGCGGAGCGGATCAGAAACGACCTCATCTTCATCCATCACAACTGGACTCTGAGTAATCACATCTACAGTGGGTTTCTTATCCTGCAAAAGTTCTTCTAGAGCATATTCTGGAAGCTGGAAAACTGTCAGCGTAGACCCCAATGTGTTTTTGGTAGCAACAGACAGTCTATCGCGGTCGATTTCTTGAGTATTCCATTTAACCTGCCGAGCGATACCCATCCCCTCTTCCACCCATTCAGGATGATATTGGAAATCTGAAGTAACTTTGCCTAGCAAATAAGTACGGTTGGCTGGCGAATAGGTAATAACCCAATCACCCTTTTGGATTTCGTTCACAAAACGCCAGACCTGCGATGCACCAGAACGCGCAGTTCCCAGCTTTGTTAATGGATCTGCCTCCTGGTATAAGGCGAGTAACTGAGCTCGGGACAGGCCGGGTTTGACTAATGGAGCCAGCTGAGACCAACCGATGCCTACAATTTGCTTATCGCGAAAATCGTCATAGAGCTTGCCGCCGTCACCACGGATCATCCACATTCTGTTGCCCATAGCCGTCCCTTCATGAGGAAAAGAAATTAAGCTGGATCATAAGCTTGTTCGCCGCATGCGTCAAAACCATCAACAACGACGGCCCAGCATTCCCGGATTGTACTTGTGGTGATGTGCCCAGTTAAAATTACGGCTTCTATTTGCATGATATTTCGTCCATATAAGTAAAAGCACCAACCAGCATCGGCAGGTGCTTTTTGGAATGAGTAAATAGGCAAGCAAAGCTGCAGTGTGAATCAGGAAGGCTATTCCCAATGTTCACTGTGCCGTGCTAATACGATTTCTTTTCAATAAACCAGTTGCCTGCCGCGCCCGAAGAATATCGACTGCCCGCAGATATGGGGACTGTTCTTGCCAGTTGAATCCCCTACGATCAATACGAACTAATTCGTACTTTTCCACCAGAAAATTAACGGCATCGGCCAAAGATATACCGGCATCGATATGTTCCTGAATTACCGTTTCATCACTGAATGGTGTGTCGTTGAGTGTCAGGCCATAATGTTGTTCCAGCAGGCGTGCAAGCAGCATTTGCCAGACTGCCACGGGCGACAGACATAGCGTCGCCGCCTGCGGATTTGTTGCAGGTAGAGTTTTCATATTTGCTCTTGTGAAAGTAGTTAACGATGAGTGGGGTAAACGGCGATGTATACGTAGCCGCAACTGCCAAGGGTATCGGCTTCGCAGGTGAAACCATTGTGGTACAGGGTGACACAGTGGGCATGGCGAGTATTTATTTCACCAGTAGTCAGCATCGATTCCATCTGGCTGATAAAATGCGGGAATGCCACATCCAGCTTAAGACATTCTGCTTCGCTGAACTTACCGGTGATACTGGCCCGGTCAGCCAGATAGTGCAGTCGGTTTCCCTCCTGTACCAGACGAGCGCCAAAGCAAGGTGTCACATAACGATTCAGTCCCCATTTTAGAAATGAATCGTTCTCTGAGTCAGTAGATTTCATTGAAGTGCCCTTATATCCAGCCTCGCTCAGCAAACGACACAATGCCATCTGATCCGATAACCAGATGATCAAACGTGTTCACATCAACCAGTGCCAGCGCTTCTTTAAGCCTGCTCGTAATGTTGCGATCGCATTGGCTGGGCTCCGGATCACCGGATGGATGGTTATGCACCAGCACGACAGCTGCAGCATTAAAGCGAAGCGCTGACTTCACCACTTCACGGGGATGGACCTGGACATGGTTAACCGAACCGGCAAATAGTGTTTCGCTCTCCAGTAAACGGTGCTGGTTATCGAGATAAAGCACCATAAACACTTCCCGTTCTTGTCCTGCCAGCTGTAACCGAAGCCAGTCACGGGCAGCCGTGCTTGAGGTAAAGGACATGCCGGGCTGGCGCAGATATTTATCCAGCAGGTTGATAGCGCGGCGAATGGTCCGTTGGGCATAAGGTGTCAATCCGGAGGTCGCGGGGAGCAGGCAACCATGCTGGGCCATAACCGCCAGCGGAAAGAGTTCAGGCTGAGATGACTGCGGGTATAATGCGGTATTCATGTTCGGTATCCCTCAGTCGATGAGATGCATAATGGCACTGCATTCCGGATGGTTTAGCGCGTAGTCACGTAAGCGATAATAGTGCTCAGTCATCGCGTCACACTCGGTGCGACAGGCGTGGTGGCTGTATGCCATCAGGCAGACTGCTATACCGGCGGCCTCTCCGCTCATCTCCGCATCGTTGCCATTCATAGGGTTGAAAAACGTCCATTTCTCACCGTCGGGCTCCGGAACCATAAATACGCCGCCGTTGCTGAGTGTATAAAAACTCCAGACGCCGCCGCTGTAATCAGCACACAGCCGATCCATCCAGGCGAAAATGCTGGGTTCAAGGGTTATCCATTGTGGGATGGAGCCAAAGTGCTGCGGCCAGAAGCCGATGCGTAACTCGTCAGGGACCACCATGGCAGTAATTGCTGCCTGCTCAGCGAACTCAAAATTTTGTGTATTCATTAAACTATCTCCTTATGCCGGAGCGGTTGTTTAACGCCCGAAAAAATCGAGCATGTTTTCTGCCATTACCCACAGGGCGCGATTGAGCTTCACATCGCCATCAATACCGGTAACAGCACGAGTGCGGCTGCTTTTCCCCTGAGCGGTTCGCCCTGACAGACCACCTTTCATCAGGTTCTCCTGCACGCGCTGGTAAACGGTCCACAGGTCATCACTGTAGTCCTCCCGGCGACGTGGGGTCAGCAACTGCGGTACCGTGACCGGCTGGTGGTCCTCACCAAAGCGATACTTCAGGGCGGCATTCGCCAGCGCGTGACGTGCCGGGGCTGGCAGCGCCAGCGACTGCATCGCATCGCGCCTCTCTTCCACGCGGTCAAAGACGCCGAGCACTTCGTAAGCCCCCTCAATCACCTTCTCGACGACATTACCTTTATGCGGTACCCGCACTTCTCCGAATGACTGACCGCAGACCAGGCCGTTGGTACAGACGCCACGAAACAGGCCCGGCAGCATCTGGTAGCTTGAGGAGCCGTCATGGCTGTTAAGCAGAATGATTTCCGGTACCTGATGGCCGGTCAGTTGCCCGGCACGACGCAGGCGAAGCATGTGTTTGGTGTGCTCCCGCTTGCTCAGGTCACGAACTTTTGTCTGGCAGGCAAAGAACGGCTCAAAGCCTTCACGCTGCAGGCTTTCGAGGATGGTGATGGTCGGGATGTAGGTGTACCTGTCTGAACGAGATTCATGCTTGTCACTCCCGAACACGCTGGGCACATGACTCATCAGCTCTTCGTGGGTCAGAGGCCGGTCACGGCGTATCTGGTTTATACGGCCAAAGCGGCTGGCTAATCGCATGGCTAACTCCTTATCTGATAATGAAATAAAAACAAAAAAGACCATGTTCCCGAAGGAGCATGGCCTGTTGCTATCTGGTGTTGGTACGTAGCGGGCTGGAGAGGTCTAAAATGTGAAGGATTAATCGCTGTAATGGGTGGTTCTGCAGCCGCTGAGGTCAGACAATTCTTTCTGCGTATTCTTCAGCCCCGGACTGAAGGTGCCAACTTTGTTATTGTTGACGTAAACATCGAAATTAGACGACTGACCCAGCGCGTCAATAAATGACACCCAGGCATTGTCACCGTTTCGCCAGCCGAGGAATGACGGTAACGGATACTGACTGTTATCCATGACGACCGTTATTTCTGTCCCGTCGTCGTGAGAACTTACTGATGTTCCATCAGGCAGGGTGAGATCAACACCGTGTTGCAGAATATTCTGCGCATCCGGATTGCCAGTACAGTTCAGATTAAACACCACCTTCTCCGGGCTGGTAATGATATATTCGGTCACGCCCATCCCAAAACCACTCGCCCACATATTGGGAATAGCCTGTGCTGTTGATACAGAAGCCAGTATAGCTGCTGTAAATATTACGTAAGGCAATCGCATAATGTTGTCCTCAAATCATGTAATAAAGCTTTTGTTGTTCAAAACAATAAAGTAATGAATAAACAGCTGGGTTATTTTATTTGTTTGTAGCGAAACGCTTCTTTCCCGGCATAAATCCCGACGAGATCGTCATAACGAGGGTCCTTTTTATTCGTGCGGAACGTTACTTTCATATCCGGACTGCACATATCCTTCATGGTGAGATTGAATTCTTTACCTGGCGTAATCGTATAGCCTGTTGCTACACCGTCTTTACTGGGAGTGATCCACCCCCATATGCCACCCGGACAATCTCTGGAAGGTTTCGAGCGAACAACAATAAACCATCCCATTGAATCCACTTCCGTCGCTGTACACAGTTTTCTGACCTGTCGGTGGGCATCACACCAGAATATATTCCCACTCTTATTATTCACTGCCGCAGGCAGGAACCCGCTATAAGGACGTGCCGCGTGAGCATTACCTGCGATAAGTAAGGGGAACAACATGACTGGCAGTAAAGACAATAAGTTCAATTTTTTCATTGCATTAGCCTTACATTTAATTATGGAGACCATCTCTAATCAGTTTGTCCGGATTGCCCCCGACTTTCTGAAGGAGAAAATGAATTCAGCGACTGCTGAATAAAACGGAAATGAGGTAAGGCTGAGATAAAATGTTTGTCCTCCGACAGCTGATGGAGAAGCTCACTGCGAATAAATGTTTCCCGGGATGGCCTTACCAGATGAATCTCATCCAGCCGGAAGACACGTAATTGCCTGTTATGTTCAGCGACCAGATACCAGTAACCATCCAGAGCGATTAGCCGGTAAGGTGCGATGGCCTCATGACGTTCCCCTTCAGTCAGAACGGTGATGCGCTGACATCCCGAAATAGCTCTGACCAGCCTGTAGAAGGAGAGCTTTCCGGCCGGGGGATGAGGTCTGTCCTGATGCCATACCAGACAGGGTCGATCATCACAGTCCAGCAGGCTGCTGATCAGTCGCCGGTCAAAGCCCGGGAAAACTCCGGCCAACCCCGTGCGGTGAGCAAAGGTCAGAATATCTATTTCCTGCCGAGTACTGTGAATATCCGAGCGCAGACTGCACTGCCCCTGGTAGTAATCCAGGTCGAGATACATCAGACGTTCCCGAAAGTCACGACGCAGCGTGCGCTCTGACACCCCGAATTCAGTTGCCAGTTTGCGAATAAACAGAGTTTCACCGGACACCAGGCGGCTAATAATCAACGACAACCTGACAGCAAGCCGGTCATGTCGCCGCTCCTGAAGCGTCATGAAAGATTTCTCCTGAGAAGTTAACTCTCTGAATTAATACTGATTACTTTAAAGGAAGGAGTGGACAGGGTATGGACAACATCGGAACTATTTTTTATGAGCAGTCCAGCCTTGTGGGCGCTCGTCTGACAGACAATGATGCTTCGCCTGATTTAATTGATGATAAAACGCAGTGGAAAGGACGTGTCCACAATCAACAAATCATTAACAACCAGTTCATCATTCGCAGAGAAAATTGCGATATCAGAAGAATATCCAGTCCCAGACGGCCCGTGCGACCGACACCACCGCATCACGCACGGTACGAATCACCGTTTTCAGTGGCGCAGGCAGGAATGACGATGACTCAACCGTATCAAAAACCCGGCCCACTGCGTCACCGAAACTGTCACGGGCCTGCGACTTTACCGGCTCTGTGCAGAGTCTCCCTTGCAGTTGTGTCACCACCGGGCTGGTGGCGCGGTCAGGCAGACAGCGCATCATGGCTGCCACCATCTCCTCAATGCCCCATCCAGTGCGGGCGGACACCACACAGACCGGATGATGCAGTTTAAACATCGCCATAATCGCTGCCTGTTTCGCTTTAAGATTTTCCAGTTGGTGCGGTGAAGGCTTGCTGGTGAGGGTATCCCATTCATGACAGGGTTCGATTTTGTCGGCCTGGTTAATCACAAACAGTACCTTTTGCCTGTAAGGTTGCATCACACCGTGCCAGAACTGCTCGTCCACGGTTAGTGCCCGATCATCGGCCTTAATGACCCACAGCACCAGGTCCAACTCGGGCAGCATACGACGGTACAGGGCACGGTATTCGTGATCCCGCCACCCGTTTTCACCTACCCCCGGTAAATCGACAATCACCAGACTGTGACGACCGCTGCGCAACCGGAAGCGCAGTACATCGCGAGTACAAGCGTTCACGTCACTCACCGGGGACACCTCGCCCCGGAAAAGTTCGTTGCAGAGAGAGGATTTACCAGCACCACTTTTGCCCATGATGCCAATCACCGGCTCGTAGTGAGTCAGGTTCTGGATACGTTCAAGAATAAGCTGGCGAAGCGTGCGCGGAAGCGACGCGAGCGGTTGTTCAAAGGCCTGAAGGCCGTCAGGTTTATTCATACAGTAGTCTCAGCGTGAAAAATTAAAAACCCCGCGATCCAGTCAGGAAAGCGGGGGATTCACAGAGATGATATCTATATGAAATTATTTGGAATTTTAGATTAACACGTAAACGGACTTCTGCAGCGCAGAACTAAAAGATGTCCGCTTAGTGCCAAGAGCGGACGTTTGTAAGTCCACACTGTATCGACGTTAAGGGAGCAGTTCAGCACATTATCCTTGGCATAGTCCGGTACTGACTTGAAGGGGCTGTTTGGTTGAATTAAAAATACGAACTAAAACCAACAAGAGTCGGAAAAAACTTCAAAATGCTGCTTATGGATAATAGTCATCTTAAAAATGTACGGAAAAAGAGACTAAAATCAGAAAAACATCTGTTATACATTGACTTAAAGTCATCATCTCCGCTATGAGTCCTCAATCCAAGTTGACAAATGTTTAGCCAGGAGTTCCCGTGAACGAGCATCTCTCTCATATGGATGTACATACCTTGTTTGAAGAAATGGACGAGCAGGCTGATGGAATAACGCTTAAATACTCATTTGATGACATAGCAAAGAGCAACGCATTGGTTGTCACTGAGTTTGTCAATTTTGAGCGTGACAGCACGGTAGCTTTACTCGCCAGCCTTCTTACTCTCCCGGCACACCAATCTCAGTGTTTGCGCTTTGAGCTTCTGACGAGCCTTGCACTAATTCACTGCAAAGGTCAGCAGATAGCAAATATCGATGACGTGAAACGCTGGTATGTCACTATTGGGGAGTCGAGTAGTATCGTTGGAGAAGATCCTGCTGAGGACGTCTTCGTCGCCCTTGTTGATAATAAAAAAGGTGATTACCGTGTGCTAGAGGGGGTTTGGGAGGCGGCAGGTTTTTATACACAATTAATGGTCGAAATTGTATCCGACATGCCGGATACGCACCGCTATCGCTCGCTGAAACTTGCTATACAGGCAATTCTCCGTCTCTCAGATGTCATTTGTGCTCGCTCTGGCCTTTATCGTTTTCAGGAAGGCGCAGACGAATTCCCTGACTCTCTTGACACCGCTGGTCTTGATGAGAAAACGCTCTGTTCAAGGGTAACGTTGTCCGAGCGTTCTCTTCGAGCTGAGGGGATCAAACTTGCTGACTTAGCACCTTTCATTCTTGAACCTTCTCATATAAGTATGCTTGGAAATCAGGTCCCTGGGGAGGGAATGCTTGAACAACGGCCATTGCTCCGCACACGCGATGGTATTGTGGTTGTAATTCCTACTGCCATGACCATTGCACTTCGCCAGGCAGTGATAACATTTGCAAAGCGCACAGAAGAATTGAGCGAGCTAGACAAAGCGTTAGCTAACGTCTACAGCCTTACTTTCTCCGAGATGCCGGTCTTCGGTAATGGCGGAAGGTTAAGAAGACTGACATGGGAGAAGTACAAAATGAGCCGAACAACGATGGTAACCTCCATCGTGGATACTGGTCATTTGATGGTACTTCAGTTCGTTTTGCCTTCCATACAGCAATATGCCGATACCGGTTTCAACAACTTGCTACAGCTAGATGAAGAGACCACGCAATTTCTAGATAACTCTGTTGAACAAATTACAGTTGACCTCGCCAAACAACCCGGCTTTCAGCGTGGCATCGTCGTGCGCATTGCATGTGGGTGGGGGGCGGGTTTTATGGGGGTCCCTCCCCAACTGCCAGATGGTTGGGGATTTGAATGGATGTCTGGTGCGGACTTTGTCCGGTTCGGGGCATTACCCGATATGTCACCAATTGCCTTCTGGCGTGTGCAAGACGCAGTCGAAACGATCAGGCAAGCTGGTGTTCGCTTAATCAATATGAGCGGAACTCTCAATCTTCTTGGGTGGATACGTGCCAATGATGGCCATATGGTTCCTCATGACCAGTTACCAGATGACCGTATCACACCGGAACACCCGCTAATGTTAATGATTCCCACGAATTTACTCCGTGGTATACGAATAGCGGCAGACACAGGATATGACCGGCATCGCATTAGTGACAACAATGGTAAATGGCATCGAGTGATGAGGCCTTCGGCAGAAGATTTCTTTCCCACCGAGCGTCAGAGCAAGTGCTACGCATCAATTGATGATCTTGAAGCGCAACGGCTGACCTGTGTATATGAGGGGCAGGGTAATCTTTGGGTAACGCTCGAAGCTCCAGAAATGGAAGATTGGATGCTCCTCGTTGAGCTTGCCAAAATGGTTCGAACATGGATTGGGCGGATTGGCGAGGCACTGGAGGTCTTGAGTGAGCAACCAATAAAAAAATCATTAAAGGTGTATCTGCATTTTGATGGTAACGACAATATCGGCAGATTTGATGGTGAGAAATTTTCTGATGATATGAATACATTTTGGCGACTTGAACGAATCCATGAGCATGGGGCGATTCGTGTGGTTCTTCAAGATGGGTATCTTGCAGGTTTTCGTCTACCGGATAACCGTGCAGAACGAGCTCTGGTGCGCGCACTCGGTACGGCGTTTGCCACACTTCTTCGGATGAAAGAGCCAGTAGACAAAGGGGTCACTGTTGAGCAGATAGCGGTGCCCAATGACAGAGCGCGCAGCTTCCACATAATGCAGGCTTATGACTTCAACCAATATTTAGGCCGTTCACTAACTAAACGTCTTTTAGCTATTGAAGATATCGACTCAGCCGCAGCCCGAATTGAGCTAGCATGGCGTGCTGTTTCGACAGATGCACCATCACGATATCAGGGTAAAAAGGAAGTTGGAAAGCTCCTTAATGATGTGGTTGATGTGCTGATCCAAGACTTACTAAGCGAACTTTCAAGATTTGACCGTAAACAGACAGTAATGCGATTACTTGAAAACGTTGTAAAGGCACGTTGTGAAGAGGCGCACTGGCGTAGTACTGCAGCAGCGGTCCTTGGCTTGCATGCAGGAGAAGAGGGTGTCGAAGAGACGATAGCTCAAGAAATGAGCCGTTATGCGGGCGCAGCGTTAACTTCCCGGCTAATCATTGAACTTGCCATCTGTGTGTGCCCGACAAGCGGTGGAATTGAACCTTCTGATATGGCACTCAGTAAACTTCTTGCACGGGCATCACTGCTTTTTCGCATAGGTGGTATGTCAGATGCCGTACGTTTCGGTGCTTTGCCTGCTGATATTCGCATCTCCCCCTTAGGTGATCTCCTCTTTCGCGATGAACTCGGCAAAATGGTGCTTGAACCAATGCTTTCAAAAGTTACTAACGAACGGTTTGAGGAACAAGCGGCACAATTCGAGCAACACTATGTGAAAACTGCCGGAGGGGATGATGAGAATAGCAAACAAGATAGTGTTGCGGCTGAAACCACCGAGGACCAAACCGATATTTTCCTTGCATTCTGGAAAGCAGAAATGGGCTTCACTCTCGAGGATGGAATGCGATTTATCCAGTTCCTTGAGTCCATCGGAATAGAGCAAGAATCAGCAATCTTCGAGATGCGAAGAAGCCAATTAGCGGATGCTGCTAAATCGGCTGGGCTCGCAGATGAAACTATTGATGCGTTCCTCAACCAGTTTATCCTTAGCGCGCGTCCGAAATGGGATGTAGTGCCCGATGGATTTGACCTTTCTGATATATATCCCTGGAGGTTTGGCCGACGCCTTTCAGTTGCTGTACGTCCCTTGTTACAGATTGAAGAGAGTCACGATCCACTAATTGTTATCGCACCAGGACTCTTGAATCTGTCCCTTAAATACGTTTTCGATGGCGCATACACTGGGCAATTTAAGCGTGACTTCTTTCGCACAGAGGGTATGAGAGACACTTGGTTAGGTGGAGCGCGGGAAGGACACACATTCGAAAAAACTTTGGAGAGAGAACTTCGTGAAATAGGCTGGACAGTTCGACGTGGCATAGGCTTTCCTGAAATTCTTCGCAGGAATCTACCAGGTGATCCGGGGGATATTGATCTTCTTGCCTGGCGCTCAGACCGCAATCAAGTTCTCGTTATCGAATGTAAGGACCTCTCACTTGCTCGTAATTACTCAGAAGTTGCCTCGCAACTATCTGAATATCAAGGTGATGACATAAAGGGCAAACCAGATAAACTCAAGAAACACCTTAAACGCGTATTACTAGCCAAAGAAAACATCGATAATTTTGCCAAGTTCACTTCGATAGCGAATCCCGAGATTGTATCGTGGCTCGTTTTCAGTGGAGCATCTCCCATTGCCTATGCTCAATCCAAGATTGAGGCTTTGGCAGGAACTAATGTTGGCCGCCCAAGTGATCTTCTGAACTTTTGATAGATATGCTGTGCGATAAGACGCCCTGGCAACTAAGTTAATCGTTCCTACTACTGATAGTTTTAAATCAAGGATGATCTTACATGCTCAAAATGATTTTTTTTTGCACCGAGAGGAAAACAGACAAAATTGCTGACATCACGGCGGTCAGCGCGTTCAAAAACATATATCACGTTTTAGATTTCAAGGGGTATAAAAATCATGGCACAAATTACTCATTACGGAGGGAAAACCCCGGGAGGTATAAACACTTTCCGAGGCACAGTGTGCCCTCACCTTAGACGGTTGCCAGCGGATGTTGAGCTGTACGCGTAGCCAGAAGTGATGAATTGCCAGCGCTGGAGAGAATAATCTGAACGTCCAGACGAGCGATTGCATTGACACTGGCATGGCGTCAATGAAGGTTCGCTCTGTGCCAGAAGCGGAAGTTCGAGTACTAAAATAGATGGTTCGTTTGCAGGAAAGCATACGGTGTGGCTGGCGAATGATTATGAGTTGCTTATTATCGAGCTCTGTGACCGCTTGAGCGGTCACGTCAGATAAAGGCATTTTCACCGAATTATGTACGGACTCTATACCTGTGCTGCCAAGCGGTATGCAGCAGTCAAACTTAGTTGGAATGCTTCATAACTCGGCATCTGTGCAGCAAGTCTTGCCGTATCAATGCCACTTTGCTCGAGGTGATGAATCTGTTCAGATGTCGAAGCATTACTTCCTAAAGCCTCTTCCAGCTGCCTTTTGGCTGAGTCGGGGACATTATCATTCCCGGATAAATCTTCTAGCCTTGCACAGTGTTCATAACCATCTCTTAGCACACATAGCATCCAACTCTCGGACTTAGGCTTAGGAACCATGGCAACACCGCGTTCGCCTATAGCTGAAATATCAAATCCATGACGTATCGAGTTTACTTTATCTTGCCATAGTGATAAGTCCGCAGAACGTGTGCCATCAGAGTCCCTAAAAAGTACTGCGATCACTGCGGGATCTTCATGCTCAATTGCAAGCTCAGCAGCTCTATTCCCCAGTATTAAAGCATTGAGATAAAAGTAACCTGTCTCTATTTCAGGCCGTTTCTTCCCTAACAGACTCATACTAGCTCGGTTTTGTCGCTTCGCTGATGTCAGTCTGATCAGCTCAGATTTTGAGACAAAAATGTAACGATCTGGCGTTATTTCAAGAAGAGAGAACCCAAGCAATGTTTCCAGCTCTTTATCTATAAAATATGTCATCGGTCCATGGTTGAAATCATTTATCAGACATTCTCCCTGCCCGTTTACACAACTGCCGAGATCAGACGGCCCCTCTCCACTCAATACAACAATCATCATCAATCCTTAATAAGGTCTTGTTGCATCTCATCAAGCTCTATATTTTCACGCGCCAGTCGTTGAAGGTCGGTATCAATGAATGCTTCACCAGGCCCCATGACCTGAAGTTTTTCATTTATACGCTGTATTTCAAAGAAAGGTCGAACACGCGTTTGCCCTTGTGGCGATTTATAAACAAACTGGATGCCCTTACGCGCAACATCATCTTCAAGATAATTGAGGATCATTGGGCTATGCGTCGTCACAATGACTTGCGTTTTTGCATTAACCAAAGCATCTACCAACAGCTCAATAACTTGCGGATTAATCCCGTTTTCGATCTCATCTAGGAGAAGCAATGACCCCTCTTTGGAATCTAGCTGAGCAATTACGGCCAAAATACGCAACAACCCGTCATTGAGTTGTCCGGCTTCGGTCTCGCAAATAGCCTCATCACCGTTTGCATCGACAAAGCGCTCCTGAATAATCAGTCGTTTCCAACCACCTTTCAACGTCGACGTTCTCAGACCAACTATCTGTGGGTAGAATTTGATGAGTATCTGTTGAAGTATTTTTTTATCATCGTGAGTTAACGTATCAATGTATCCCGAAAGTTTTTCTCCACCAATGCCGACTCCGGAGGGTTTAATTTCCGAACGAGAACGCTTTCGCAATAAATGAGGAGACAGTAACTCGAGAGAGCGGATATTTTTCAGCGCATCACGAAAATGAATAACATCAGAAGAAATGACGTTATCTTTTAATGTTCCCAAAATTGAACCACTATACTCAAAAGGTATTGAGTCATAGCTTCTTCCATGGGTCCTGTACTTCCCATCAATAACCTCAAGGTACATTTCTCCGTCTATATGGATACTTTCTCGGGTCATTCGCATAAGGCTACGATTGAAATGACCTTGCCAGACGAGGCATTTTCCGTCCAGATCATAAATAACTTCTATGAACAGTGGTTGAGAAAACGCTTTAGTATTGCTCGTTCTGGAGTACAGATCCTTCGACTCCCAGCCACGATCTTCCAACCAAAGGTAGAGGTATCCATGCATTTGCTGCGATATGAAGTCGATAGCCTGCAATATAGTACTTTTACCCGCACTGTTCATGCCTACAAAACAATTAAATTTTTGCAGGTCGATCGAGACATCAACCAACGATTTGAAATTACGTATTGCTATTGTTCTGATCATTAAAGTACTCTCATTTTCTTTTGGAACAATGCGTTAAATCGAACAGTATTAGATAATAATCTTTAAAATGAAAGGCATCAACATATGGTGCCTTTCATGAGGGATAACCGGAGCACAGTCGGCCCATAATGACCCACACGGCACATCGCGACGAGTCAATGCCACAGCCCTTTCATGTAACCACTAGCACCATTCTTGCCCCACTAGCTATTGCGCTAACGCCGCTATGAGGCAGACGAATGCTATGAGGTATTTGTTATCGAGCTCAGTGACCGCCCACGCAATCACGGAGTTCGATAATGGCATTTAAACAGTTACAAGTTCGACGCAGGTGCTTTCTTAACGTCAGTTGCTCGCTCACAGCGGACCTTCAGCTCAGTTAGCTTGTAAGGTTCGAGCCAAAAACATACATTCTAGTAAACAGGCAACCGCTCCATCATCCATACCCCGCCATATTAATCTTTAACAAGTATGTGCTCTCTACGTAACGGGACAAGAGAGAGATAGCTATAGACCTTGGTCGATTCAGATTAATAACAGCACTGAGAAATCAGACGAAGAAACCACTGAGATCACAACGCTAATTAGCAGATCGCCGATAAGATTTCGCCGCTTGCCAAGCATGTTTCATCTTCTCAATAAACTCCAGCTTCTCTTCAGGCTGGACGTTCCACACATCTATAGCCGCAATAATCATGTCATAACGCATAGACGTATTATAAGGGCGAAGATAGCCCGCTATTCGTCCTTTTCCTTTCAGATAGTCCCAGAGATATACTAACTGAGTTTCATCATCACGCGACATCCAATCAAAATCTGTCAGAAAAAAATTGTATTGCTCAAGCCAGCGCTCATGCAGTTTTTTGAAATAAGAGATCTTATCTCCAAGTGAGCATGGAGCTTCATCAATGTACCTCATTATACCGTTGATCAGTTCACGCTCAGTTACCGGAGTGGGGTTGTACAGATAGGTACTTGCTCCCGCGTTCAGATAAAATCGGGAGAAAACACGTTTCGATTTTTTCGAAGCAGTAGCCTGTGGATTAGTTATCAGATCCCAATCAATATCGTCCAAATCAATATTCAAATTAGAGAAATCAAGATTTGTGAAGATATTATCGTCCATTAAAAGAGAATTAAAACCAGCTGAACAATCGAAGCCATTCCCCAACCCACCAAGTGTCAACCCTACAGGTAATACTGGATATTCAAAAATATAATGGTGAGCAAACCACGATGCTCTTGGTGTACCTTTGAAACAATCAAAATAATCTTTATCAATTAGTAGCAGCTCAGCCCATTCTTTAAGCGTTTTCCGGCCAACTTTGATCCTGTCCTGATCGCCCAGGAAATGTCGTTCAAGGATCTGAGAGATCAAATGTCGAAACTGATCCGGCGTATCATAAGTACTGCACAGTAACGAGTGATCTGTATTGAAAAAGCTATCCAACATTTTTAGGTACATTATCTCGCAGCGGATCATATCGTAATGCAACATCGCCTTTCCCTCTGTTTCTGACTCCCAAAAACAGATTAGCATGAGTACCTTTTTGGTTGGTGGAGTCGGGTCACAGACCTGAAGGATGACTGATTTTTAACTGATATATTACTGATTTTATTGTGATAATACTCTGACGTTTTACTGCGTTATTCCTGTGATTTTTACTCTAGGATCCTCCTCTGTTCACCTCATTAGAATCGTTCACCAGCAGATATGAACATTTGGGTTTTTAGTATAATTAAGGGGGAATCCCTGTTTCTATCCCCTCCTGTTCATAGCCCCTTCCCCCAACAAGCAACCCTGCCTGTATTCCCCTGGATACGCAGTTCCCTGTATCTGCCGTATCCCTGCTTCTCTTAAAAATTACATCTCATCCCAATCCTTTGTACTCCACCTGACAAAGGATAAATCAATGCACACACCTTACCCTTTTAATTCCAGATATACGATGAACTGGTTTCTACTGTCTCTACTCAATGACCACCTGAATCAGCTACTGAACCGATACTCCCGAATACAGGCACTCAGACTCGACCTGTTCTATCAGAAAGGTACAGAGCGCTATAAACGTCATTCATGGAACGAAACCGAGCGAGAGGTACGCATGCTGGTTGAACGCACCCTGCAGCACACAAATCTGGCAGGACATTTCTGGGTACTTGAGAACTCTGTAGACCACGGCTGCCATGCTCATATCGTGTTCTATCTCGACAGGCACCTTAACCAGGCTACCTACCCAATAGCTGAGAGAGTTGGAACAATATGGCGGGAAATAACGCAACGAGAAGGCTATTACAACCGCTGCGAGTACAAACCCACTTATGAAGTCAGTATTGATAGGCCGGTGAACTACGGTGATACCGAAGCCATCGATAACCTGCGCTACATCATCAGCTACCTCGCCAAAGAAGAGCAAAAAAACGGTCACTATCACTACGGAGCCAGTGAGGTACCGTCGCCCAGCGGACTGGGGCGTCCTCGCGCGGTGTAACTCACGTTCTGCACTTTTTTACGTATCAATCCATTGATGTGGAAGAGCTGGTGGTAACGAGTAATAACCCACCAGCTCAGGATAATCCCACACTGGAAGACAGCATCATGACAGAACAAATTTCTTTGCTCGATGATCAACTGGTGGATATGCGGTTCATCACGAAGCTAACGGGGCTGACAGATAAGTGGTTCTACAAGCTGATTAAAGATGGCCTATTCCCGAAGCCAATTAAGCTGGGTCGCAGCTCCCGCTGGCGACAGAGTGAAGTCGAAGACTGGCTATTAGAACGCATCCGTTGTTCGCGCGAGTAGCAAGAGCACGCTATCGGTCTGGACATCAACAGGGGAATAACCGAAATATGTCAGTAGCCGCAATAAGTCTTTTTTAGAAATACAAACCGAAGCGGTGTTGATCAGAGGATGAAAGCCCAGTGAACGACTCGCTGATACAGAAGAATCGATAACAATTCGGATATCCCTCTCCTTATTATGTGCAATAGCGAAAGGCGTAACCCCGCCAGGTTCCACACCGAGTATTTCTATTAACTCGTATGGTTTAGCGAAAGACAGACGCGATTCATTAAGCTGGAGCGCTAACTCGCGAAGATCTGCCTTTTTATTGCCATCCAGAATATACAGATAGAAATGCTTACCAGAACTATTTTTCAGCAACAGGTTCTTCAGCAACTTTGCCGGAAAATCCGCAGCAAAACTCACATGGTCAGCGACCGTCTTCACTTCCGGATGTGATATGTACTGAAAAGATATATCCAGCTCATTAAGCAATTTCAGAACCGCATGCTCATTCATATTTCCCCCTAAGTTTCATCACTGCATTTCGCTTATGTCACAGGCAATGTAATTCACCTGAAGCTCATTTTGAATCTGTCCTTCTGCTAAGCCATTACCCTACAGGCACAACCGACCTCAAGATGAGCTTCTTACTTTTAACGATGTGTCAGAACTATTTTGCGCCGGGCGAACAGCGTTTCCGCAGATAGCTGAAAGTGATATTCCGCTGCCTTCAGCTTTCTCGATTTAAGCAACTTCAGCGTAACGCCACTTATATGCCCTGCTGCAACCCTTCTCTGAATTTCACCAGCTCTCAGCATGAGCTGCTGCTTCAAAAGCGACAACAAGCTGACCTGAAATGAACGGAAAATCCTGACACTAACGCGGACCCGCTGGTGGGCAGTGATGCTTACCGGCCAGCGCTCCTGAACGGTAAAATTAGGCCGACCCGATAGCTCTACGTTGTTCCGCTTCAGCATCGCGATATCACTTGCAAAGTGCTGTACCGTAGCCGCACCGTTTATCATTAGCCGATGATAAAGCTGGTGGTCAATTTTGCTGACGTGTAGGCGCGAAAACAGAGAGATACAGTAAGACTATCAAAGCGGCATTCATTGGACATATGAGTTGAGTCAATATTCATAATGTTATCAGCAGCATCTCTTGATCTGACTCGCTAAACGCCGCGCAGCAATTCTGTATATTTAGTAGACAATTAAACGACAGAAGGTGCGTGTTATGACATAGCACGAACAGTTTTGTCAGGCCTATGAGATGCCGATATCCACCTGTATTCTTGCTTAGAGCGCATTTACTCTTTCCGGTGATGCAACTCGATGGATTTACTTTCTGCTGGCGGCAGGATGACCTTCCACTACGCGGCACTGCTAGCCGGTATAGCCGTCATCTATTGGTTTCCGGTCTGCTTAAACTGCGCAAGCAGCACCAGGGGCAGTCAGTATCACCGGTAGGCTGTCAGGAGCAATAATGCAAAAGAGATTAAGGAGGGTTTATGTTTTCTTACATGATGCTGGGTACTAACGATCTACAGCGCGCCATAAGGTTCTACGATCCACTGATGGAATTGCTTGGACATCCAAAGGCAGGCCGTAATGAAGAAGGCGCATCCTGGGGGACGTTCAGCAATAACCATACCATCGGATTGTGCGTCGGCAGGCCCTTTAACCAGCAACCAGCGAGCGTTGGTAATGGCACGATGGTCGCACTGAATACCCACTCGTTTGAACACATCCAGCAGTTGTACGAACTTGCTATCAGTCTGGGCGCCAGGGATGAAGGTACACCGGGGCACAGGCCACAATACGGACAGGGATTCCATAGTGCCTATGTACGCGATCCGGACGGGAATAAGCTGGCGTTTGTGTTCTATGCCGATGAGGGTTGAACATCAAACTGACACTTTTCGTGTTGTGTATGTAAGCGGCGACGCACCGGACATAGTCAGAGAGTAGCCGTCGGGCGTAGCTTCAGGCGGTAACTCTTGTAGTCGCAGAGACTGGGGCAGGAGAATCTTTAAACAGGAAGTCTTATGCAAATAATATCGTCAAGATGCATCATTCGACCATTTCAGTCACACGAAATTGATAGTTTTATGGTGTATCGCAATGATGCTGAGTGGATGAAATATCAGGGATTTAAGGGGCTAACAAAAGAGGACGATGAAGCAGAGTTGCTGGGAGTTCTTACACTTGCTCACGGTATTCAATTGGCCATTGTCAACAAGATGACGCAGGTTTTGATTGGTGATATCTATTTACGTCAGCAATGCGATGTGTTTTGGCTCGGCTATACCATCAGTCCCGCTTATGCTCGCCAAGGATATGCAATTGAAGCAATTACCGCCACGATTGACTGGATAAAAGAGAACGGTTTTTCACTCATCAAAGCCGGTATGAATCCGGAAAATACCCTTTCAAAAAAATTACTTATCAGGATTGGCTTCAATTTTTCAAGCATCGAAGAGGGTGAGCATATTTATGTTCTGGATTTAACAAAAGGAGAATAATCTCCCAAAGGGAAAAGCCGATGAGGCCATTTCTGGCGCACTTCAACATGCATTCGTCAGTGTCATCTGCCTTTTCCAGTAAATGGGTTGGCATTCAATTTCCAAAGTACATCACACTTTTTCTACTGAAACATATCCCTCCTATAACTACGTGTTAATATTCGTTCCGTAAATACCTTTCAACTCAACCCGAGGCTTTGATGCTGGAGAATGTAATCATCCGATAATCAGTTCCCCGACCTTTTCAGGCCGGACTGATTATCAATGCGCCGAAATCGAATGCGGACACCGCGGTGTGTTTGCACGTTTTGCACATGATGATTAAACAGGTTCTTCAGTATGAATTTATCCCGTCAGGAACAACATACCTTACACGTTCTCGCTAAAGGTGGACGTATTGCGCACGTCCGCGATTCTTCAGGCCACGTCACTTCCGTTGAATGCTACAGCCGCGAAGGGCTGTTGCTGACCGACTACACGCTCGCCGTCTTCAAAAAACTCAAAACCAAAAAACTTATCAAGTCCGTCAATGGCCAGCCCTATCGAATCAACACCACCGAGCTGAATAACGTTCGCGCTCAGCTCGATAATCGCTAAGGAGAGTTTCTATGACAGCACACCACTTCACTTTTCATATCACAGATGAAAGTGATGCCAGTGATATCCGGGAAGTCGAAACCCGCGCATTTGGCTTCAGCAAAGAAGCCGATTTAGTGGCCTCTTTACTTGAGGATGAAAGCGCGCGCCCCGCGTTATCGCTGCTGGCCCGGCATGAAGGCAAAGCCGTCGGGCATATTTTATTTACCCGGGCGACCTTCAAAGGAGAAATGGATTCACCGCTGATGCACATCCTCGCTCCCCTGGCGGTCATACCGGAATACCAGGGGATGGGCGTGGGAGGACGGTTGATACGCACTGGCATCGAGCACCTGAGGTTGATGGGCTGCCAGACGGTTTTTGTTCTCGGCCACGCCACCTATTACCCCCGACATGGGTTCGAACCCTGTGCCGGAGACAAAGGCTATCCGGCACCTTATCCCATCTCGGAGGAGCACAAAGCCTGCTGGATGATGCAATCACTCACCGCTCAGCCCATGAACCTGACCGGCCACATCCGGTGCGCGCAGGCCCTGATGAAACCGGAGCACTGGCGTGAATAACAATCTTGTTGTGTCCTTTTTAATGCTTAACCCAATAACAGGAATTAAATAATGGATATCCCACGTATTTTTACCATCAGCGAAAGTGAACACCGCATCCATAACCAGTTCACCGAAGAGAAGTACGCCACGCTGGGTCGCGTGCTGCGCATGAAGCCGGGCACCCGCATTCTTGACCTCGGCAGCGGCTCGGGCGAGATGCTCTGTACCTGGGCCCGGGATCACGCCATTACCGGTGTCGGTATCGATATGAGTCAGTTGTTCAGTGAGCAGGCCAGACGGCGCGCGGAAGAACTCAGCGTGAGCAGCCGGGTTCATTTCATTCATAACGACGCCGCCGGGTATGTGGCAGAAGAAAAATGCGATGTGGCTGCCTGCGTCGGCGCGACATAGATTGCTGGTGGCTTTGCCGGGACGGTTGAACTGCTGGCGCAGAGCCTTAAACTAGGTGGGATCATGCTCATCGGTGAACCCTACTGGCGTCAGCTCCCCGCAACGGACGAGATAGCCAAGGCCTGTGGCGTCAGCTCGACGACCGATTTTCTGACGCTACCAGGGCTTGTGAGTGCTTTCGATGAACTCGGCTACGACGTGGTGGAAATGGTACTGGCAGACCAGGAAGGCTGGGACCGGTATGAAGCCGCGAAATGGCTGACCATGCGCCGCTGGCTGGAAGCGAATCCTGACGACGACTTCGCCGCCGAAGTCAGGGCCGAGCTAAACATCTCGCCGAAACGCCACGTAACGTACGCGCGGGAATACTTTGGCTGGGGCGTGTTCGCGCTCATCGCCAGGTAATAACAGGTTCCCGGTATTTCTGACGGGAGATACCGGGAACTTCGCCTTTGCTTTGATCTGATGCATCACCTGCACAATATATATTCAGTATGTTTATTAATCAGGATGTCATCATAAGGAGCATCATATGTCACAACATGAACAGTTCTGTCAGGCTTGCGGAATGCCGATGTCGGCACCCGATGCACACAGTGCCAGTGATAAATATTGCGCGTACTGCAGCGACAGCAACGGCAATCTTAAACCCTGGGAAGAAGCGGTATCAGGCTTAGCCAGCTTCCTTGATTCCTGGCAAAAAGTCGGCCGGGAAGAAGCACAGAAGCGGGCAAAACGTTACCTGACGGCAATGCCCGCCTGGGCTCATAAAGCAGATGAATGAAAAACAAAGCCTGAGTGATTTAGGCGGGCTATCTTCACTCCCCTAATACCATAAAGGAGAGCAGATGTTTCCTTACGTTATGCCTGGGACGAGAGAGCACCAGGCCTGCATCCACATTTCGGCGAAGCTTTCAACTGCGCTTACGTCAGAGACTTCGATGGCAACAAGCTGGCATTCGTGAATTACACCGCACAATTCTGAGAACGTTAAACCGGGGGGCCGCCTTAGCGCCCCACTTACCGCTCGTAAAAATGGATATTTAGGCTGCGCCGTTAAGTTGAACAAAACATTCGAGCTCATATTCAGGATACTGGATGATTTGGTTCGCGCTCTTGTGGCAAACTACAAGCAGGATGATGTTGAGACTTAGTTTTTGGTTCCACTAAAAGAACCTATTTATCAGCTTAATGTGATAAGAACGTACTTATCGGGGTTTTATATGTTCCATGATTTTGATTTTTCATTATTAAACAGTAAATTGGTTAAAGAGGATACAGTAAGGGAAGAGTTGATTTCTCCGCTATTAAAAGCCTTGGGTTATTCTATTTCTGGGAATCATCGTATCATCAGAAGTTTTGCGCTACCTCATCCATATGTTTATATTGGAACAAAAAAGAACAATATTAAAATCATCCCTGACTACTTACTGATAATAGACGATAAGTATAAATGGGTCTTAGATGCTAAAGGACCCTTTGAAAATATTTTATCAGGTAAGAATGTTGAACAAGCTTATAGCTATGCTATTCATCCGGAGATTAGAGCATCTGTTTATGCTTTATGCAATGGTCATCAGTTGGCTATTTTTAATATAAACAAGACTGAACCTGTTTTTATCGGGAAGCTTAAGGATTTGAGCTGCGACCTCAATGAATTAAAAAAAATACTATCGCCGCTGGCATTTTCTAACCCACGTTTACTCAACTTCAAACCTGACTTCGGATTGGCTTTACATAAGCTTGGATATCCGCTGGGAGATATTATTTCTTTCAAATCCTTGGGGTTACCATTTATTGCCAGGGTCAATGACCATTTATACTCTGCTGTAGTGGAGGTTGGCCCAATTAGCGAAGGATTCGATGGTGGAGTATTCTGTCTTTCATTGGATTTCAGTAAAAATATGCTGGATAAAATCCTGGGGAAAATAGATAAAAAAATAGCATTTAAGATTAAAGAATCTTTGTCACGGCAGCCATACTCTATTGAAATACTGGAGGGCACTCCAGTGTTAAAAATCAATGCAAAAATAATGGGGGAAATATATGAGAACAAAGATGAACAATATAGCCCTTTAAGAATAATAGATATTGATTATGTTAGTTCTGTTGACGGGTAGATATTCACCAACCATGTGATGCATTACAGTTGCATTTCAGGATGTTCAACTTGAGCATGGAGCTCTTTCCATTCTGGGCAATATTTCTTTATGAGTAACCAGAATGGTTTGTCATGGTTTTTCTCAACGGTATGACACAGCTCATGGATAATGATGTAATCCATTACGCGATTTGAAAACTCCATACAACGGGGATGGAATTCAAGTACGTTGTTTTCCGTGCAGTTTGCCCATCGCGCATCGAAGTGCTTAATTCTCCACGTCGTTGCGGTTAGACCTGTTTCTCGTTGCCAGTGAAGGATCCTCGCATGCAGCTTCTCTTTTGCTTTCTGCCTGTAAAAACCATCCAGTGCAGGTTTAAAAAGACGACGGCTTACAAAATGGCCCTCGGGTGAAAACACCTTGAATCGACTTTGGTTGAACGTAATATTGGGTACAGTGAGCTCAGGCGAAGGAATGACTTCACAATAGAACGTTTTACCACGATAAGGTAAGCGACTACCCGTCACGATCTCATCTTTCAATGGCCGGTTGACTTCAGCCAGACGTTGCTTGATCCATCGGGCGCGATAGCTTATCAACTCTTGCTGTTCCTGCAACGACACATCCGGTCCTCGAAGGAGTACCTTATGGCCACGTTCCACGGTTACGTAGTGATGAGCGAGCCTTGAGTCGACCCTGAACTCCCACTCGATAGCCGTGGTGCCGTATTGAAAAATGGGCATTGTTAATGACTCGACTGTCAGTTGTTCAGCATTATCTGGAATATCTCATTGGTGTGCTGACGTGCAACGGTCATGTCCCACCCCCCCAGACCGCGTAAAATTGTACGTATCGTTTTCTTGATCTCATTGTGGATGTCACTTTGTTTCTTCCAGATAGGAGAGCGCATGACAGCTGCAATATCTGGATGATTGAATAATCCTTTCGTCCACGCCAGGGCTTCTGCTTCAGCAACCTGTTTTATCAGGTAATTGAACGTTGCCCGCTCAGTTGCGGTACTCAGCCCCATTTCGCTGGGCTTCGCATCTTTGTCTCTGACACGCTGTGCGAACAATTCCAACTGTTCCAGAAACAAAGCCTGTTCGATCCGACCTTCCCGCTCTTCTTGTATCAGTCTTGCGAGTTCTTCTTCAAGATCGCCGAAGAACGCCGGATCTTTGCCTTTACCGGTTCTGATCGTGTGTTTAAGTTTATTCTTCATCACCAGCGCTGCACTACCTTTGCTTTTTTGCTTACGCAGAAGATCCATATCGGCAGCATCAAGGATAGAAACTTCGCGTCCCAGCAGGCTTTTGACTTCACTTGATTCAATATGTTCGTCCAGCATTCCCTTGAGCAGCTCTGATTCTGAAGCGGTGATGCGTACCTTATCCACACTTTCCGGCATTTTATTCAGCAACTGCAGTTTAATTTCATTGAATACCTTAAAATAAGGTTTAAACGGGGCCGCACGCTCATCGGGTAATACAATATCTAAACGACCATTAAACTCCGCAAGAGCAACGAGGAAGTCTTCCACGATATCAAGCCGTACGTCCGGATCTAAAAACAGGTCGGCATCTTCTTTAAAGGGCTCCGGGTGCTTAAGCAGATTGTGTTTTTTCGGCAGAATATCTTCTACTTTGCTCAGCGCGGCTTTAAGCTTTGGCAGCTCAGATTCTACATCTGTCCAGACTTGTTCAGGTAGAACATCGCCACCATAAATTTTGAGCGCTTCATCCAGATTTTCAACAACACCGTAGTAATCGACGATATAACCCGCCTTTTTCCCCTTGCGGGTACGGTTCACTCGGGCAATAGCCTGAAGTAAGGTATGTTCTTTCAGCGGCTTATCAAGATAGAGGGTACTGACAATCGGCGCATCCCATCCAGTGAGCAGCATATCGGAAACGATGATCAAACCAATGTTATTGATCCTGGCTTGTCCATCAGGTTTGTTCTCTGCTTCGTGACCATAAGGCAGTTTGAATTCGGTATTGACCAAAGTGGGAATATCATCGCTCAGAACGGCAACCGGAGTCTTCCCTTCTTTAGACTCACGTTTTACTCGCTCTTCTATCGTCTCCAGAACCCCTTGTGAACCAGTGGCTGTGTGGGCTTGCTGCTCGCTTGCTCCAGTACGGTTATCCGTCATGCTTCCCAGAGAAATAACGACCTTACTATCGAATGTGGGTAAATTTTGTGCCTGCCGTTCTGCCATCAGACCATCGATAACATCTTTGTAGCGAACCGCCATATCCCGGCCATCACAGACAAGTATCGCCTTAAATTTTCGGGGTTTTACGCTGGTAAGAAAGTGCTCAATCAAATGCTTCGCGTTCTGTTCAATGCGACTGATGGCCCCCCGGCGCTTTTTCAGCAGCTGTTGCTTCAGTTTTTTCTTGCGTGCCAGAGGTTCCTGACCAAACTCAGTTTCAAACGCTTCTTTCAGATTGCCATCACTGGCCCATTCGGCCATACCTTCCTGGTATTTGATGGGTAACGTTGCTCCATCTGCCACCGCCTCATCAAGGCGATAAATATCGATGTATTCTTTGCCGCCAAATTCACCAAGGGTGTTTTTGTCTTCTTTAAACAGAGGCGTACCTGTAAAGGCGATGAACTTCGCATTGGGGAGTGATGCGCGCATAAAGGCCGCGAGAAAACCATATTGGCTACGATGTGCTTCATCAACCATAACAAAGAAGTTTGCTTTAGTACTGAGAACCCGAAAATCCACTTTTTCTTCACTAACTTTTTGCCATTTTGCTTTCAGGGGCTCGCCACTGGCATTATTCAGACCGAAGTTTAGATTATTTTCTTTGACTATCCAGCATTCATCTTTGCCGTTTTCCAAACGTTTTAAAACACGTCTGACCCGGCTCTTTGAGGACTGCTCCTCATCCGTATCATCACTATTTTCAGAGTCTTTTGCTGCCTGGATCTGCTTACCATCGCTTTCTTGAAACTTCTGAACCGTAGAGGTGAAGATCGCGCCGTAATCATTGCTTAACATCGCCTCAAGGCCAGCGACTGAATCAGCTTTTGACGCCCTGAGCCCCACATTGATAAAGGTGTTGTGAATCTGACGGTCCAGATCGGTGCGATCCGTTAATACCAGAATACTGGGATTTTCAAAATTCGATATTTCTGCGCGCATCAAACGCGCCAGAAGTGCCATAGTCAGCGATTTCCCGCTTCCTTGGGTATGCCAGATAACGCCTCCCTGTGATTTACCCGGCAAGGTTGGATCATTCCCCTGTAGACGGAGCAAAGACTTCTCAACGGCCCGCCACTGCTGATAGCGAGGCAGTTTTTTGATCATTTGACCATTTTCGACTTCAAACAGCGGATAGAAGCACACAAAACGAACAAAGCGAGAAGGTTCGAATAATGCCCACAGCAAAGTGTCCTGGGCCGTGGGCTCTTTACCTAGTAAGTCTTTAATTTCAGTGAGAATGGTGTGTTCATCAGGCCTTTTGGGATCAAATTTCCACTTGAGGTAAAACTGCTCTGGAGCATAAAGCGCGCCGTATTTTGCCTGGCTGCGATTGATTGCTCCACACACCATGTTAAATGCGAAATGATGCGGGAATGAATTCTGGTAACCGTCAATCTGTGCGATGCCCTTGCTCAGTTTGACGTTGCTGGCTTTACATTCGATCAGTGCAAGTGGTAGCCCGTTAATGAACAGCAAAAGGTCTGGTTTAAAAGGTGCAGTATTATTATTTTTACCAACATACTGATCGACGACGTGGAAACGGTTATGGGCTGCACCGGACTGGTCAATAAATCGGACGCTACGCTTGCGCCCTTCTTTATCTTTTTCTTGCAGGTTGGACTGAAACAGCACGTTTTCCCAGAAAGCATGGTTTGCCAGCATCAGATCGCTGTTATTTTCAAACCAGATATCACGCAGTTGTTTCATTGCTCGGGAAGCCGCGCCGGAGACTTCTGCCAGCCAGGGATTTAGTGCATGCAATCTTTCGAGGAGGACTTCTTCCAGAATCAGGGGCTCGGTCCGCACCGTTTGTTCAACCTGACATCCCTTGATATGGGTATAGCCGAGCTTCTTTAGCCACTTAATCGCTGGACGCTCAACGCCATCCAATTCCGGGAAAGATGTTGCAGTCTTACCTGACATAGCCATTTCCTTCATTCATGTTGTGTAAAAAATGCCCGGAAAAGGGCATTTTCTCATTACGCAGCTTCTTCTTCGTTGCAATCCAACGGTACCCGCCATTCTCCTGTGAGCAACTTTTGCATCAGGCCTTTTTTCAGGAGCTGGGTTTCGGATTTTTGTTGTTCAAGTAAACGAATTTTACTATCGATTGTGTTGCAAATTTCCACAATTTCTTTTTGTTCATTTATAGGTGGAAGCGGAATGTCAAAGCTACGAATCTGCTGGAAATTTAATCCCTCGCGGTTGCCGCCAGCTTGTAAGTTCCATATTTGTTTTTGACCAAAGTGTGAGTTCAAAAATATTCCACCAAACTCGGGTAATAAAGAAGACGTCGTGCGAATTATGCAGACATGCTGGTTAACATTTCCTTCTAAAAAATCATCAGGCAAAACGGCACATCGACCAATGGAAGCACCAGTAATATTTAGCAATATATCTCTGGGCTGTAATTGAGAACCTTTCATCTTCTCATGCTGAGTTTCTGTAATGAAAGCAACATCATCTAATTTCAATTTTCCAAATAATATATTTTGACTTCTCAATAGAGGTATGCCGTGGTTAACATATGCTTTACTTCCACCCTTAGGGGTTACACCACTACCAACTTTAATTGAATGATCACCAAGTTTGGCAATATTCCAGGAGCTTGGTATTTTCCCAAATACAGAGCTTTTAAATTCTGTGTGAGCCTGCCAGTTTCTATTTGAGTCTAGAATTCCAAAGCCTTCGGAAAATAATTTTTGTATTAATCCTACTTTAAAATTTTCACTTTCGATAATTTTTTGAGTAAGCAAATCTATTCTTGTGTTAACTGTAGATATGACATCAGCTATTTTGTTTCTCTCATGTTCAGAACAGGGAAAAGGGAAGGTAAAACCATTCAGGTTTTTGTTTGTTATTTGATTAATTGTAGCCCCAAGATTATTTTTTATTTGATCGTAATACATTTCACTATCAAAAAGATGCCTAATATAGTCAAAGTAAGGCGTTCTATATACGGACATAAAAGCACCAAAGGTTAATTTGGCTTTCAAATGGTGTGGTTCAATGACTGCTGATTTTCCGATAAGTGATCGACTTCCATTCCTGACGCAAACTAAAATATCTCCGATCCGAGCCTGAAGTCTATCCGGAATGTTGTTATTCACAAAAACATTATCGTGAAATGACAGGCGACCATCTTGAACATTAGATGAGCGTAACACCAGCGTACCATTATCTGTGACGACATTTTCAGGACGATAAGTTAATCCTATAATGCACTCACCCAATTCACCTAAAGACTTCAGTGCCCAGCCTTGTGGCAATTGCATTACTGTACCTCCAAGCCGATTGATTTCAGAAGTGACCGTAATTTTTCATTGTTCTTATTCAGGGCCTCGTCTATTTCAGCTATGCTTTTTAAGCACTTTGTTATATTTATTTCTTTTCTTTCTTTCGAAGAATTGATATATCTACTAATATTTAGATTGTAATCATTTTTGTCGATCTCTGTAATTTCGACGATGCGTAAATATTTTTCAATTTCAACAGATTTAAGAATTTTTACCAGAGATTTTTCCGTTTGCTCTCCGGCATTAATCATTGTCTGTTTGGCTTTATTTAACTCGGTAACAATGCGCTTAATGTCTTTTTCACGAAGATGGTTCATATTTTTACCATCTTCATAGTCAGATGAAGCGTCAATAAAGATCACTTTATCTTTAAGTGCTGCAGGTTTTGCTTTGTTAATCAGAATAATCGCTGCCGAGATCCCGGTGTTAAAGAAGAGCGACGGAGGCAGGCCAATAACGGCTTCAATTAAATCACCTTTGAAGTCATCTTTACCCACCAGGAGGCCCTTACGGATTTTACCTTCTTCCCCTTCACGGAAAAGTACGCCATGCGGGACGACCACGCCAATACGACCATCTTCACGAGTGGATGTGATCATATGTTGCACAAAGGCAAGGTCAGCCTTCGTCCGGGGCGCGACACCTAACCCGAAGCGACCAAAAGGATCCTTCAGTTCGGTTGCGTATTTGGGGGCAATTTCGGTTTCTTTGCCGTTTTTATCGACTTTAGTTTCTTTGTTAAGCTCCAGCGGTTCCCACCACTCTTTGCTGGAAAATGGCGGATTAGCAATGACGCGATCAAATGACATTACACCATTGTTGCTGTCAAGATGCTGTGGATTGACCAGCGTATCTCCACGCCTGATATCACCATCCAGGTTGTGCAGGAACATATTCAATTTGGCGATCGCCCAAGTGCCAAGATTTTTTTCCTGACCGTAAAGCTTACAGTTGGGTTTGCCCATTACGACACCATTATCAGGATAGGTATCCCGAATGTAGTTTGCGGCTTCGACCAGCATGCCGCCACAGCCACAGGTTGGATCGTAGATCTCGTGACCAGGTTTAGGGTCAATCAGTTTTACAATCAGCTCTACCACACCATGCGGAGTGTAGAACTCTCCGCCTTTCTTACCCGCATCGTCAGCAAACATACCGATCAGGTATTCATAGGCATCGCCCAGCAAATCGGCTTTATAAAGGTTTTTATTGCCCAGTTTATGACGGTTAAAGTGGCGTAATAAACGCATCAACAGTTCGTTGCTGAGTTTGTCTTTGTCACCAAACTGAATGGCAGTCAGTACCTTCTCGAGTGACGGATTCTGACGTTCTATTTCTGCAAAGGCTTCGTCGATGCTTTCGCCTACGTTTTCAGTTTTCTTAACAAGATTCGACCAACGTGCTTGTTCGGGAACAAACTGCTCAGGGTTATCTTCTTTGATAAGTGCCATCGCTAACGTTTCTGAACATTTTTCGTCTTTCATGATGGCAGCAATACGCTCATCAAAGACATCAGAGAGGCGCTTGAGGAAGATCAGGCCAAAAATGTAGTTTTTGAAGTCACTGCTGTCGACGGTACCCCGCATGATATTGGCACTGCCCCAGAGCCAGCTTTTCAGTTCGTCGAGAGAAATTTTTTCAGGTGCGGTTTCGGTTGTCATAAGGTTCTCTTAGCTGTCCACTTCTCGCCAGGTCACTGACATATGACGAAGAGCAAAAATTTGCCGAGGATTATAACGCAACTGAACGTTAAAGGTGGCTATCGTTGTCGTTGATTGTGTCTGCTCTGTCACTTCACAATCATTTTACCTGCAAACCCTCTGCCTTGTTGCAAATCACTAACTCCTGAAGATATAGCCCTATTCACTCTCCCACTAAACCCGCTCCAGCTCACCTTTATGCCTTTGGACAAAACGTTGGTAACGCCAAAAGACATCGACCCCATCATCAGATTAATATTCACGCCATCCTGAGTATTCTTGAGCCCAGCCAGACTCCAGGAACTGTGGGTATCGCTGCTTCCAGCTATCGACCTATTCTCTCCAAAAAGCTAGCAAGAAATCATATATGAGTAGATAGAGACGGCGTCATTTTGCAATCCCTTGCATCAACGACTGCATCTTAACTAGCATAAGAAAGATTATGGTGACTAGCACATCGCTTGAGCATTCAGTCGAGATTGACGGGCTGGACATGTCCCATTCTGTTAGATTGTATATTGCGTGAATGACACAAAACTACAATCTAACCTACTAATTATCATCAGATATATGAGCTATTGAATAAAAAGTCTAGTCTACTATGTCCTTTCTAATATATTCTCATTGCCCCCCATTATCCGTTTCCCAAAATCAAACGGACTAACCCCCTTCACCCGATTCTCCTCTAGGTAATCCGCCCACCACTGCAGCATTAGCCTACGTTCTCCCAGATGTTCCGCCTTATGGATGTAAGCTGCCCGCACAGAGCTACGCTCCTGATGGCTCATCTGCCGCTCAACCGCATCTCTCGACCACAATCCGGACTCAATCAGCGAACTACACGCCATAGTCCTGAATCCATGCCCACAAACTTCCGTTTTCGTGTCGTAGCCCATCACTCGCAAAGCCTTGTTAACCGTATTCTCACTCATCGGCTTACGCGAATCATGATCGCCCACAAAAATCAGCTCTCGATTTCCGCTCATGCTTTTGATCTTTTCCAGAATAGTCAGCGCTTGGCGAGACAAAGGCACAAGATGAGGAGTTCGCATCTTCGAACCACGATGAGAATGCTTAACACCTTCTAGCGGTTCACGCTCTCCTGGAATCGTCCACATGGCCGTTTCAAAATCCACTTCTGACCAACGGGCAAAGCGCAGTTCGCTTGAACGGATGAAAACCAACAAAGTGAGTTCGACAGCCAGTCGAGTTAACGGCCTGCCAGAATAGTGATCAATGCGATGAAGTAATTCAGGTATGCGGTTAAGCTCCAAAGCCGCACGATGCTGTCTTTTCGCCGTAGCAACCGCACCGGCAATCTCTTGCGCGGGGTTGTAATCGATTAAGCCACTCTGCACGGCAAAGCGCATAATCGCGGTAGTGCGCTGCTGTAAACGGGCGGCGACTTCGAGTCGTCCGGATGACTCGACTGCTTTGATGGGTACAAGCAGATCCCGTGTCTTCAATTCAGCAATGTTCCGTTTACCGATGACAGCAAAGAGATTATCTTCGAGGCTTTGCAATACACGAGCACTATGCGATGCAGACCACTTCTGATTGCTGGCGTGCCAGTCTCTGGCTACCACTTCAAACGTTATCGTCTCTTGCTCCTGCTCTACCTTAACGACTTTCTTGTTCTCACTGGGATCGACGCCATTAGCTAATAGTTTACGGGCCTCATCCCTGCGTGCCCTGGCATCCGCCAGCGAGACTTCGGGATATTTCCCCAGCGCCAACATCTTTTCCTTACCGCCAAAGCGATAACGAAGCCGCCAGTATTTGGAACCGTTAGGGTGAACCAGCAAAACCATGCCTTCACCATCGGTCAGCTTATAGGCTTTTGCTTCAGGCTTAGCCGAACGAACCTTCACATCACTCAGAGCCATGATGAGTATCCTTTCAAGGGTCCTGTGTGGGTACAAACATTATCGAACCGGGATATACCCGCAGTTGTACCCGCATCAGTAAGTTGATGTAGATTGAATCAGGTTGACTTAGGTTGAGTGAAAAAGCGAGTAAAGCCTTGCGGATACTGGATTTCAGGCACAAAAAAAGACGTCCGTTGACGTCTATTGATGTTCCGATGGTGCCGAAGGCCGGACTCGAACCGGCACGTATTTCTACGGTTGATTTTGAATCAACTG
>Ga0207713_1000343_pt1 | contig 51067 bp, 49 predicted proteins | sample KBSS64metaG_FD_184404 | JGI IMG/M metagenome (GOLD analysis project Ga0207713, IMG submission 184404) | Switchgrass rhizosphere microbial communities from Kellogg Biological Station, Michigan, USA - KBS S6-4 metaG (SPAdes) (version 2) | ecosystem: Host-associated > Plants > Roots > Rhizosphere >...
CGCCGAACGAACTGCGCGCGCCTTTCGGATCGGTGTAGCCGACGATCACGAATTCCTGGCGATGCTTGCACTTGAGCTTGATCCAGTCGCTGCTGCGGCGCGACACGTAAGGCGAGCCGAGGCGTTTGCCGATCAGGCCTTCCATGCGCATCTGACAGGCGCTGTTGAGCAACGCCTGCGGGGTTTCGTCGAACGCTTCGGAGAAACGCAGCAGCGGGTCTTGATGGGTTTTCAGCACCGTGGCCAGCGCAGCACGCCGTTCCTCTACGGGCACCTCGCGCAGGTCGACGCCGTTCAGATACGGCAGATCGAACAGGTAATAGACGATGTTTTCGCTGCGTCCCGAATCGAACGCGTTTTGCAGGGCCTGAAAATCAGGCACGCCGTCCGCGTCGGCGACCACCATCTCACCATCCAGCCACGCCGACTCCAGGCCCAGCGCCGCCAGGGCTTGCGCCTGCTTTGGCAACTTGTGCGTCCAGTCATGGCCATTGCGGGTGAACAACTGCACCTCGTCCTGATCAATGCGCGCCATGATCCGATAGCCGTCGAACTTGATTTCGTATTGCCAATCGCCTTCCGGCGCGCTCTCCACCAAGGTGGCGAGTTGAGGTTTGAGCTGCGCGGGAATTTTGGCCTTGTGCGCCCCGGTGAGCTTGCCCGAGGCCGACTTGCGCGGTGCTTTCGCCGGGCCTTGAAGGGGTTTGACCTGCTTGGCACTGAGCCGGGGTTTGTCGACGATCGTGCGCTCGCTGAGCACACTGTCGGGCTCGGCGACCAGCACGTCGTAATCGCTTTGCGGGCGTGCGGCGCCGTCCTGATGCTTGATCAGAAACCACTGCTCTTTCTTGCCCGGCATGTGGGTGCGCACCAGGTTCCACACCCCGGCGAGCTTCTCGCCTTGCAGTTCGAATTTGAGCTTGCCCTTGGCGTAGGCTTTCTCCGGGTCTTCCAACGGAATCCACACGCCACGATCCCAGACGATCACATCGCCGGCGCCGTAATGCCCCTCGGGAATGCTGCCCTCGAACGTCGCGTAGTCCAGCGGATGATCCTCAACGTGCACCGCCAGCCGCTTGACCTTGGGATCCAGCGACGGCCCCTTGGGCACCGCCCAGCTCTTGAGCGCGCCGTCGAGCTCGAGGCGAAAGTCGTAATGCAGATGCGAGGCATCGTGCTTTTGTATGCAGAACTGCAGGGCGTGGTCGCCGGCGGGTTTCTTGCCCCGGCGGTGGCCAGCCGCCGGTTCAGAGGTCGCTGAAAAGTCGCGCATCCGGTTGTAGTCGTCGAGATTCCTGCTCATCCTGCACCTGCCTTGTTTCAGCCTGTTCGAGTCACCGTCAGTGCGACCACGGCAATCCGGTCGACGCGCTGATAGCCTGGATTCAGCAACTCTTCACCAAACACATCGGGATCGAGTTCGCGGTAGGTCCAGCCGAAGCGTTTTTCATCCAGCCGTGGCACTACGGTATCGAGGAAGGGATCGCGGCCATCGACCATCGCCACACCGGTATAAAGCACCAGCGAGCCGCCGAGGGTCAGGCGATTGAGCGCCTGTTCGACGATACGCAGCGACAGGCCCGCCCCCAGCGTCCCGCCACCGTGGCGGTAAGCTCGCCCGGCCGGATCGGCCATGTAGGGCGGGTTGGCGACGATCAGGTCGAATTCGCCGTCGACGCCCTGCAACACATCACTGGCGCGCACTTCGACGTTGGCCACTTCGGCCAGCGCCGCGTTGATCGTGGTCAGGCGCAGCGCAGCGGGGTTGATATCCACCGCCAGCACTTGCGCCTCGCGCCGGGCACGGCCGATCAGGATCGCGCCCACTCCGGCGCCACAACCGATGTCCACCGCCCGATGGATGGGCGCAAAGTTCTGCTGCAAATGGCTGTGGATCAGTTGAGCAAAGCGATAGGTGTCCGGGCCGAAGAATACTGAGTCGGCGGCTTCGGTGGGGAATCCGGAATGCACGAAAAGCAAGTCATCCAGGGTCGACCAGCGCACCCGGCTCTTCAAGCGCCCGTCGAACTCATCGATCACCTGGGCTTCCTGCAATTGCCGCTGTTCATCGGCAGACAGAAGGCCCGGTTCGAACGGACGCGACCATCCGAACACATCCCGCAGGCCATCGGCGGCCTGCCCTTCGTCACGCTGGTTGACCCGTTGATGGGTCAGCGGCGTCGGGGTGATGAAACGATAGCCGTCGGCCTGCAGGCGCCGCCCCAGTTGCAGCAGCACCAGATCGTTGGCGGACAGTTGTTCTTCCTGATTCATTGATGACTTCCTTAACGCAGGCCGGATTTGAGTTGGATGAATCGGCGAGTGGCGAGCAGCCCGGCCGGATGCGCGTGCCGGGCCGGCGCGAGCCAGGGGATCAACGTTGCGAACCTGGTGTGTGCGTCCTGCCCTTGCAGTGCCGCATTCAGGCGTTGCACATCGGGGTCCTGCTCGGGCACCTCAATCGGCGCGGGGACTGAGGGGCGGCGGCGGAACGCGACGGGTTTGTCCGCAGAAATCCAGTCACCGGCAATCCAGTCGTGCACCAGTTGTTTTTCATAGGCGCTGAACACGCCGAACATCGCCGCACCATCGCCATCGATCAATTGCCAGAAGCGGCTGCCCTGTGGATCTTCGTGGCGCTTGATCCAGCCCTTGTCCTGCATGGCCTGCAGGAACCCGGACAGCTGCTGCGGATCGGCCAGCCATTGATTGACGGTCTTGCCTTCGAAGCGGCAATAGTCGGAGTGCATGTGTTGAGCGAACGGACACTTGCGTTCAAGCATCGCCAACAATTCGCGCTCCAGATCGAACCCCTCGATGATTGCGCGGCTGCCCTGCCCCAGATCATTGAGCCGATAACCCAGCGAGACCCGGCGCAGGAAATCGCTGCGATTGGCTTCCAGAGGCAGCAGATCGAGAACGGCCTGAACGGCTTTTTGCGCATGGCCGGTGCTGGCGTTGTCGATGGTCACGTGCAGAGTGAAGTAGTAAGGATCGATCCCCAACTCACTGAGCTCGTAACTGCTGATCAACAGGTGCAGGGGCAGCTGTTCGTAACCAAGGTTGTAACCGATCACCTCCGGGAGAAAATCCATGCCGCCGGCACCCAGGGCCAATTGCAGCGCGCCTTGCAGATAGCGTTCGTCGGGCAGCGGGCTGCTGGGCTCGAGGCCCTGTTCGGCTAGCAGCTGGCGGTAGATCACGACGTGGTTCTGCGCCGGATTGCCCTCGCCCAGTTCTTCCAGATAAGTGCTGATCAGGCTACTGAAGCGCGGATCGCGCCACTGTCCGAGCAAGCCGTAGAGCCAGGCGCCATCAACCAGCTTGGTCGGCGCCACCGCTTGCAGGAAATACAGCGCATGAGCCTTGCAACTGAAGAACTGCCGTGCGCCTCCAGCCTTGCGTTGTTGCAGGTAGTCGGCGTATTGCCGGGCGACATCGGCACAGTGCTCAGCCACCCAGGCATGCCACTGCGCGGGGTCCGATGGCAGCTCATCCTTCAACTGCGCGGCTTGCAGCAGTTGATCTTCCAGAAAGGCGCGCGCCAGCGGCTGAGGATGTTCGTCGGCTAAAAGTGCTTCATGGATACGCCGCAACCCATCCAGAGAATCGAGCGGACGCGATGGGGCGGGGGCAGCTTGCAGGTGAGTCAGGACAGTCATGGCAATATTCTCGATCGATTGGCAGGACGCTCAGTCACTCGCCTCTAATGAAGCAGAGAGGCTTGGCGCGTCAAAAATTCAATCGGCTTGAAAATTGCCCTGACGGACGGAGCCTTCGGCTCGCTCCTTGCTTGAACAGAGCGGTCCAAGGCTGTGGGATGAGAGGGTCAGGCCGTGCCTTTGGCTTGCTGTTCGAGGTGAATCTGCAACTCCGGGTCAATCTGCAACGCCGCTGCCAGTTCATCCAGATAATTGCGCTCGGCGTCCTGCTGATCGTCCACCAGCATCACGCTGGCCAGGTACATCTCGGCGGCCATGGCTGGATCGTTCTGCGCCGCCTGCGCCACTTCGGTGGGATCCAGTGGTTTGGCGACCTCGTCGTCGAGCCATTGCTGCAGGTTCGGGTCATCGGTGTGCTTGCCGATTTCACTGCTGATGAGGTGTTTTTCCGACTCGTCGATCCGCCCGTCAGCCTTGGCCGCCGCGATCAACGCACGCAGGACGGCGTGGCTGTGTTCTTCGACTTGCGGGCCCGACAGCAGATCCGCGGTTTGCGGGGTTTGCTGCGGCGCAGCAGAAGCCTGGCTGCGTTGCCAGGCCTGATACGCCTGGAAGGCCATCATGCCCAGCGAGGCCAGTGCTGCGTAATTGGTGCCGCCGGAACGACGCTGCGTCCCGCCACCCAGCGCCCCGCCACCGCCGAGCAATCCGCCAAGCAACCCGCCCAGGCCACCCAGCCCTCCGGCAGCAGAACCGCCGCCACTGCCGCCGCCCAGCAGACCGCCGAGCAACCCGCCAAGCCCACCCGCTCCCCCGCCGGCCGACGCGCCACCTTGTTGTCCCGCCGAGGCCTGGCCTCGCAGCAGTTGTTCGAGCAGATCGCTGGTGTTCATGACGTCGTCCTCAGGCAAAGGGGTATGACTGCGTCAGGCAACGATAGCCCTCCTGATGCGTTGCGCCAGCACCGTTGGGCTGACGTGGCCCTGGGCGAGCGATTCTCCAGAGAAATTTTTCCCCGGCCAGCTAATCTTCACGAATGGGTGAACCTTGACCCGGCCCGACCGGTCGATAGCTGCAACCCCGACCCGGTTGGTCGCCGCCCTTGCTGCCCAAGGGTTTACGCGGCTTGCTGCATTTTCTGGAGAACGCCTTCGTGATATCGACCGTCCACATCGCCAGGCTCAAGGCCTGGGGCGCCCATGGTTTCACCGCGACCGGCGTGGTCACCGCTTTTCTGGCCACCCTTGCCCTGCTGGAAAACCAGCCAATCCACTGCCTGATGTGGCTCGGCGTGGCGCTGATCGTCGACGGCCTCGACGGGGCGCTGGCACGCAAGGTCAACGTGCAGTCGGTGCTGCCGAGTTTCGACGGATCGATCCTCGATCTGGTGATCGATTACCTGACCTATGTGTTCATTCCGGCGCTGTTCATCTATCGCTACATTCCCCTGCCCGACTACACCCTGCTGCTGACCGTATCGCTGATTCTGGTGTCGTCACTGTTCTGCTTCTGCAACGTCAACATGAAGAGCAAGGACAACTATTTCGTCGGCTTCCCCGCCGCTTGGAACGTGGTTGCGTTGTGTCTGTACATCATCGATCCGGGGCCGTGGCTCACCTTCCTGACGGTGATCGGCCTGGCGCTGCTGACCGTGACCCGCATGAAATTCCTGCATCCTTTCCGGGTACGCCGGTTCATGCCGATCAACATTGCGGTGACGGCGATCTGGCTGCTGTGCAGTCTGTCGCTGGTGCTGAACCACCCGGTGATCAACCCGCTGGTGATGGGCCTGTGGCTGCTGGCGTCGGCGTACTTTCTCGGCATCTGCATCTGGCGCACGGCGCTGGAGTGGTTTGACGGTGCGCATCTGAAATAGAAGCCCTGTCGGGATCCCTGTGGGAGCGAGCCTGCTCGCTCCCACAGTTGTTTTGCATGACGCTCAGCGTTTGGTTATCACAACCTCCAGATACTCGCTCGGCACCACCATTGATTCCGCTCCCGCCCGGTTCAACCCGTCGATCAGTAGCGTCAGATCCGTCTCCAGCGCCTGCCCGCTCTCCGGCGGCAACGCCGCGAACGCCTTGTGTACCGGGCCGTACCAGTGGCGAAACACATCAATGAAATGCGCCGCCGAGCGGTAGCGAAAGTTGAAGTGGCGGCGAGTCACCTGCACCTGAAACTGGCGATCGTCGAACTGCGAATGCAGCCAGGCTTCCGCGCCCCAGTTCGAGGGCGGTTGCGCACCGGGTGGCGGTGGCAGATAGCGCCCGAGGGTCTTGAACATCTGGCCGACGAAACCTTCCGGTGTCCAATTGGCCAGGCCGATCCGGCCACCACGGCGGCAGACCCGCGCCAGCTCCTTGGCCGCCTTCGCCTGATCCGGGGCGAACATCACGCCGAAGGTCGACAGCACCGCGTCGAAACTGGAGTCGGCAAACGGCAGCGCTTCGGCATCGGCGACCTGAAAGGTCACGTCCAGATGCTCGGCGCGCGCCCGGTCCTGGCCGCGTTCCAGCAATGCCGCGACATAGTCGGTGGACGTCACCAGGCAACCACGGCGTGCCGCCGCCAGCGTGGCGTTGCCGTTACCGGCGGCGACATCCAGCACTTCTTCATCGCAGCGCAGGTCACAGGCTTCGGCGAGGGTTTCGCCGACGATCTGCAAGGTGGTGCCGATCACGGCGTAGTCGCCACTGGCCCAGGCGACTTTCTGGCGTTCCTTCAGGGCAGTGAGATCAATGGGGGTACTCATGAATGGGTGCTCCGCGGCAGAGGGGTCAATCGGCGGTGGTCGGGTCGATGATGCTCGTCACCCGGGACACGCTGTTGGCCGGAAATCCCCCACGCTTGGCGTGTTCGCGCACCAGTTCCTCGTTGGGTGCGATGTACACGCAATAGATCTTGTCGGCCGTCACATAACTCTGCAGCCACTGCACCTCTGGCCCGAGTTCACGCAGCACGTTGCAGGACGTTTGCGACACGGCCTTGAGTTCTTGCTCCGATAGCTTTCCGGCTCCTGGAATCTCGCGTTCAATCACGAACTTCGGCATGGCAACCTCGCATTCTTTTTATGGATGTCAGAGCCGTTGGCGGCCCTGCTCGCCCACTATCGCGCGGGCGCCGTGCGGCGTCCCTGCCAATCGTCCGGAGAGCCCGTAAAACCGGGCGCTGGCCGATGAATGGCGAGATTTTGTAAAGGCCCCGAAACACTGTCGGGGGGTTGCCAACGCGCCGGCTGATCGGCTCTCATGCAGACCCTCCCCCGAAACGGAATTCGATCATGTCCTTGCGCTTCGAATGGCTCACCGATCACATGCAGCACAGCGACACCTACGCGGCATGGATCCACCGCCAGTTTCACTACGAATATGCCGAGCAGCCCCTGGCCGAATGGCAGCGCGAATTTGCCGAGGGCCAGACCAATGGTGACTGGCGTTGCCTGATTGCGCTGGACGGGGATCGACTGCTGGGCGGTGCGGCACTGGCCCGGGCGGACCTTGCCCTTCGACCGGATCTGGAGCCGTGGCTGGCCTGTGTGCTGGTGAGCCCCGAATCACGCGGCCAGGGCCTGGCAGAGAGGTTGATCGAGGGAATCGCTGAAGAAGCGAAACACCGGGGCCTGCCGCGTTTCTACCTGCACACCCAGAACAAACGGGACTATTACGCCAAACGCGGCTGGACGGTGCTGGAGCGTTTTCACGCCTGGGGCAACGAACAATGGCTCATGGTGCGCGACCTGTGAGCCATTGAGTTTTGCGGTTTACGCAGCCGGCGCCTTGGCCTCCTTGAGCAGTTGCTGAATCATCTGCTCCTGCGCCTGGTAACTGCCTTCGCCAAAGTGGGTGTAACGCACCTGGCCCTTGGCGTCGACCAGGTAATGCGCCGGCCAGTACTGGTTATCGAAGTTGCGCCAGATCGCGTAGTTGTTGTCGATGGCCACCGGGTAGGTGATGCCGAGCTTGTGCACTTGATCCTTGACGTTGTCGATGATCCGCTCGTAACCGTATTCCGGGGTGTGCACGCCGATCACCACCAGACCGTCCTTGCCGTACTTCTTCTCCCACTCCTTCACGTACGGCAGGGTGTGCTGGCAGTTGATGCAGTCGTAGGTCCAGAAGTCCACCAGCACCACTTTGCCGCGCAGGGACTCAGCGCTCAGTTCCGGAGAGTTCAGCCACTGCACCGCGCCGGACAGCGATGGCATCGCGCCTTTGCTCGCCTCGTCTTCAGTCGAGTCTGCACGGACTTTGCTGACAAAGTAGTCCACCACCTTCGGCACGTTTTCCAGCACGCTTTTCTCTACCGATGCCACGCCTTGGGACGAGGTGTTGGCCAGCAGCAGGTTGTCGGCACCGGTGGCGATCACCGCCGCCGTCGCCAGCACCGCAACACCCGCGCCGCGGCGGAACCAGCCGGTGAACGGAATCGACGGTTTCAGCCGATTGACCAGACCGCGACCGGCGAAAATCAGCGTCCCCAGCGACAGCGCACTGCCCGCACCGTAGGCCAGCAGCAACAGGCTGGTCTGAGCGCTAGCACCTTGCAGCATGGCACCGGTGAGGATCACGCCGAGGATCGGGCCGGCGCACGGCGCCCACAGCAGACCGGTGGCGACACCGATCATGATCGACGCCATGGGTCCGGTCTTTTTCCGGGCGTCGGGGTCGAGGCGATTGCCCAGCAGCACGAAGGGCCGCGCCAGCCAGTCACCGATGCGCGCGGAAATCAGCGACAGCGCAAACAGCACCATCACCGCCAGCGCAATGTGGCGACCGGTGTTGCTGGCCTCAATCACCCACTCGCTGCTGACCACCGCCAGGCTGGAGATCAGGGCAAAGGTCAGGGCCATGCCGCCGAGGGTCAGCAGGATCGAAGAACGGGTGCGGTCGGCACCGGCGAACAGAAACGGCACCACCGGCAGGATGCACGGACTGAGGACAGTCAACAGACCGCCCAGGAAAGCGATGAGAAACATGAGGTTCACCTTTTGAATGAGGGGTGGTCTGTTGAGTGGTTCGGGGGGCGCCCGTTACGGGCAGCCCCCTTCAATCCTCAAGCCGTCTGGCTGTCCAGCCATTGGCTTTGTGGCGTACGGCTGGCACCGTTTTCAGCCACCATCTGGCCTTGCGGCGTATGGCTGGAACCGTCGGCGGCCAGTGTCTGCCCCTGTGGCGTGCGGCTGGCGCCATCGGCGGCGATCAGGCCGTCGCTGACCGGCTTGGCCACCGGAGCCAGTTGGAAGCAGGTGCTGCTGCCACAGCTGTTCTGTTCGACGGCAGCGTTGGCGTGGGCTGCGACGCCGGCGAGGGAGAAGGCAACAGCGGTCAGATAGCGCGATACGTTGTTCATGGCGATGTTCCTTTTATAGAGGTGGGTAATCAGTTGTCTTCGTTGCAGCCGTCGGCGAATTTGCGGTAGTCGAGCACCTGGGTCTTGCCGGCCGAGTCGAGGTAGGTCAGGCGGGCGTCGACGATGCCGCAGGTCATCGAGTTGTCCTGTTTCAGCGACACCACTTTCTGGATGTCCAGGTGGCTGCCGTAGGAGTAGGTTTGCGGGGTGACATCGGCTTCGGCGCGGGCCGACAGGGTGCAGATGTTCAAAGCGGCAAACAGGCAAGCGGCAGCGATCGATTTGGTCTTGGTGTTCATGGCGTTTTCCTCGGGGCTTCAATGGTTGAATCGTTGATTGGGCCGAGGCGTTCTGGGTGTGCCTCGATGGAGCTCATTTAAAGCTCGCGAGGTATCGCGCATGTGTCGGCAAATGCCGTGTATAAATCGCTACGTATCCGCACGCGCCCGGGATACACAGCGATACAAAACCCTGTAAAAATCCGCTTTTTGCGTCGGCGTGTATCCGTCACAGCGCTGGATACACTGCAATACAAAGGCAGGCAGGCGGCCTCGCGCAGGCTCGATAGACTGCCCGGCAATCCCCTTTGATCGAGGTTTGGCCCCATGGAACATGTCGATCACATCCTGATCGTCGACGACGACCGCGAGATTCGCGAACTGGTCGGCAATTACCTGAAGAAGAACGGCCTTCGCACCACGGTGGTTGCCGATGGCCGGCAGATGCGCAGCTTTCTGGAAGCCAACACCGTCGACCTGATCGTGCTCGACATCATGATGCCCGGCGACGACGGCCTGCTGCTGTGCCGCGAACTGCGCTCGGGCAAACACAGGGCCACGCCGATCCTGATGCTCACCGCACGCAATGATGAAACCGACCGCATCCTCGGCCTGGAAATGGGCGCCGACGACTACCTGACCAAACCGTTCGCCGCCCGCGAACTGCTGGCGCGGATCAATGCCGTGCTGCGCCGCACCCGGATGCTGCCGCCGAACCTGGTGGTCACCGAAAGCGGTCGGCTGCTGGCGTTCGGTCGCTGGCAGCTCGACACATCGGCTCGGCATCTGCTGGACAAGGACGGCACCATGGTCGCGCTCAGTGGCGCGGAATACCGTCTGTTGCGCGTGTTCCTCGACCATCCGCAACGGGTGCTGAGCCGCGATCAATTGCTGAATCTGACCCAGGGCCGTGACGCCGATCTGTTCGACCGCTCCATCGATCTGCTGGTCAGCCGTCTGCGCCAGCGCCTGCTGGATGACGCCCGTGAACCGGCCTACATCAAGACCGTGCGCAGCGAAGGCTATGTGTTCTCGCTGCCGGTCGAAGTCCTCGGAGCCCCCGCATGAATGTCGCCCTGCGCTGGCCGCGCACCCTCGCCTCCCGCTTGTCGCTGATTTTCCTGATCGGGCTGATCCTCGCTCAGGCGCTGTCGTTCGGCGCGCAATATTACGAGCGCTACGAAAGCGCGAAAAACACCATGCTCGGCAACCTCGAAACCGACGTCTCGACCTCGATTGCCATTCTTGATCGTCTGCCCGCCGAAGAACGCCCGATGTGGCTCAAACGTCTGGCGCGCAAGAACTACGGTTATCTGCTGAGCGAAGGCGAACCGGGCACGCCGCTGGACCCGCAGGACGTACCGATTGCCGTCACCTCGATTACCGACGCAATTGGCGAGGCCTATCCGCTGACGTTCACCGATATTCCCGGCCCGATAAAACACTTTCAAGGCCACCTGCGCCTGAGCGACGGCAGCCCGGTGACCATCGATGTGCGTCCATCGATGGTGCCGCTGTCGCCGTGGCTGCCGGTGGTGTTACTCGGGCAACTGGCGCTGATGCTCGCCTGCACCTGGCTGGCAGTGCGTATCGCCATCCGCCCCCTCACCCGTCTCGCCAACGCGGTGGAAACCCTCGACCCCAACGCGCACCCGATCAACCTCGACGAAAAAGGCCCGAACGAAGTGGCTTACGCCGCCCGCGCTTTCAACTCGATGCAGGCGCGCATCGCCGCGTACCTGAAGGAGCGCATGCAACTGCTGGCGGCGATTTCCCACGACCTGCAAACCCCGATCACCCGCATGAAACTGCGGGCGGAGTTCATGGACGATTCCGCCGAGAAAGACAAACTGTGGAGCGACCTCGGTGAGATGGAGCATCTGGTGCGCGAAGGTGTGGCCTACGCCCGCAGCATCCACGGCTCGACTGAAGAAAGCCGACGCACCAATCTGGACTCGTTCCTCGACAGCCTGGTGTTCGACTATCAGGACATGGGCAAGGAAGTGCAGTTGAGCGGCAAGAGTGACGCGGTCATCGACACCCGCCCCCACGCGTTGCGCCGGGTGCTGGTCAACCTGACCGACAACGCGCTGAAGTTCGCCGGGGCTGCCGAGCTGCTGATTCAACGCGACAAGAGCGGCCTGTCGATCAAGGTCATGGATCGCGGCCCGGGCATCGCCGAAGAAGAGCTGGCCCAGGTGATGGAGCCTTTCTACCGCGTGGAAAACTCGCGCAACCGCAGCACCGGCGGCACCGGGCTGGGGCTGGCGATCGCCCAGCAACTGGCGCTGGCGCTGGGCGGTTCGCTGACGCTGAGCAATCGCGAAGGTGGCGGGTTGTGTGCGGAGCTGAAACTGCCATTGAGCTGAGCACCAGCGGTCGCTACTGTCAGATCTGACAGTAGCCGGCCAGGCAGAATTATTGTGGGATGACACCTCGCTCAGCCGTCGCGTGGTGAACCATGTCTCTGCTCGATTCTGTCACTCAAGCCTGTCGGCGGCTCGCGCCGGGCGGCTGGCACTCGCTGATGCTGGCTCAAGGTCTGGATATTCTCGCCGTACCGCTCAAGGACGAACTGCTCAAACCATTGCGTATCGACCGGTCGCGTCCCGGTTTTGAAGACTTTTGCCCGGCCGGCAATCGGGCGATCGAACCTGCCCGGCCTGCTCAAAGCCTGCTCTTCCATGCGCTGGCGTCGCCGAGGGTCACGCGCGATGCAAGTGGTCAGCCCCTGCAAACCTATCCAACCCCTGTCGAGATCCGGGCTGTTCTGAACTACGTCTTCGGCGTCCGTCCAGCCTCGCTCAAGGATTTGCAGCGAAAGGCCCAGGGCGAACCGCTGGCCGTGGCAGTGTTTGCCAGCGAGTACCGTTGCGCCGCCGATACGGTGCATGGTGAGCACGCCGATCTGTGTTACTCGCGCAGCGGTATTGCGCGTGTGGGCAATACCAGCGCCCTGTACGCCCCCGAGCTGCGCTGCTTCTTGCCGTTCGTTCAGGACGACCCCTACGGCATTCGCATAATGCCGGTGCATTACAGCGCCTATATCGCCGTGCAACGCCAAGGAAATCACGAACAGTTCGGCCCGATGGATGCTCAGCCGGACGTCGATCCCGCACTGAAATTCTGGGTGCCGATGCACAAGCTGTTCGATGGCAAGGAATGCCTTGCGGGACTTGATCTGGAGGTGAAATTCAAAGCTTTTCATATCAATGAAAAGATTCGCCACATCCATCTGCGTCACAGTGACACCGGCTGGCAAGAACCGGATATTTCCCAATACCCCTTTGTCATCACCGATGGTCTGGCAACGCTGGAGGTGGAGCGCGGATCGGGGTCGAGTCTACTGCTGCCCCGGCCCAGACCCCGGCTCGCCGAGCAGGCCTGGTACCGGGGCCAGTTGTTGTCATTCACGATGCCCAGGGACTCGGGAGGCATGATCCACGGTCGGTCAATGCTCCACGACAATGGCACCATCGAAGATCTGAACCACCGCGAGGGTGTCGCCGAGCTGGTGAAGCAAGGCGGCTATCGCGCCCTGCACCATCGGGACGGCACGGCCGACGGTTACATCCGCGCGCACTGCACGTCGCTGGGGCATCTGCAGTCGATTCCTGCCTATTCGATCATTGCCACCCCGGATTTCTTTCCGTTTTGCCACCCACGGCGCCTGATGCACTGGGCCGGCCAGGTGCCAGCCTTCACCGGCTCGAGCATCTGGCATGCCCGACTGCAGGCGTTATCGAATGTGCGTTATTGCGCCAACCTGACACTTGCGGGTCAGCCGTTCTCCCCGGAGGATCGGGGAGTCACCGCGATTGTCGGTTTGCCGCGCAAGTCGGTCTCATGGCCGCTGACCGGCACACGCCCTGTAGGCATCGACCGTCCTTCCACATTGCCGGACGGCGAAGCCGGACTTTTCGCCCCGGGTTGGGGGGTAGGCCGGGTGCGTGAGCAAAGCCCGGACGGTAGCTGGATCGACCATCTCGCCGGTTACCAGATGGCCAGTCCTTTTCCCGAGGACGCCAGAATCTGCGCAGCACTGGGCTCTTTCTGGCCAGGCCTGGCACCCGACTCCGCGAGCACTTTCGAGCCCCGCTCCAGCCTGCACACCATTATCCCGTTGACCGATGCGGAAACCGGAAGAAGCGCCGTCGCCTGGGACAACCAACCACCCGCGCAGCTGATCCAGCATCAGGGTCGGACGTTCGTCCGCTATCGCGCCTACGAATACAGCGATTACACACAAGTCGCCCTTGAAAACAGATTCTCCCTGCAGCAGACCGGCGCAATCACCCAGCAGGAATATCAAGACCGGGTGCTCTCGATGTACCGCGTGTACAACGTACTCGGTACGGGAACCGACAAGGCCTTGCGTAATACGTGGCCGTTGCTGTCCTTCATCCAGGTGCAGCGACCCGATCCGGAATTGGAATCGGCGCAACAGCAGGTCGGCATCGTGTTGCGCGGTTGGGTCTTTCGCTTCCTGATGTACGAACGCGGCGTCATGAGCATCCCTGCTGAAGACTTCAAATGGAGGGATGTGCAAGTCAAACAACAAGTGCGACTGTTCGTCAGCGCCGAAACGATACTGGTCAAATACGAAAATGCTGCGTGGCAACTCGCCCTTGAAGCCCTTTGATGTCGTGGTGATTGGTGGCGGTCCGGCGGGATCGGCGGCAGCGATCGGTTGCGCACAACGCGGTCTGCACGTGGCATTGATCGAGCGTCAGGAATTCCCGCGATTTCGCCCCGGTGAGAGCCTGCATCCAGGCATCGAACCCGTGTTGGCGCAACTGGGCGTCGCCGGGCAACTATGTGTGCAGGATGCGCTGCGTTTCAACGGGCACTGGGTGCAATGGAACGGGCCGCTGCGTTTCAATGGCTTCGGCAGTGACGACAAGGGTTCATGGCGAGGCTTTCAGATTCCCCGGGCAACGCTGGACACAGCGTTATTGCAGCACGCCGCAGCGTTGGGGGTGATGGTGCACCAGCCGTGTCGCGCTCTCGCCATCCTTGGCGAGAAGAGTCGCTTGCGCGGTGTCATAACCGATTCAGGCCCGTTGCACGCCGACTATGTGATCGATGCCAGCGGCGCGTCAGCCTGGCTGCATCGACAGCTGGGATTGACCATCCGCCGCTGTTCGCCACGCCTGATTGCCCGCTACGGTTACGTCCGGGGTTGTCCACTCGCTTATCGGCACGCACCGCACTTGTCAGCAGTTCCCGGTGGATGGACGTGGATCGCAAACGTGCAGGCGCAATTGACGCACTGGACGCATCTGGCCTTCGACGCGCCGAACCTGCGCCGCCCGGCGATTCCAGAGCAGCTGCAACACTTGCCCACGCAAGGCGCCATCCACGGCGCCGATGTAACGTGGCGGATCAGCACGGCAGTCGCCGGTAACGGCTACTTCATGGTCGGTGACGCGGCCAGTCAGCTTGACCCGGCGTCTTCCCATGGCGTGCTCAAGGCCTTGATGACCGGCATGCAGGCCGCGCAGGTGGTGTCCGACTGCATAGGGCAACCCTCTGTGCAATCGTCGGCTCAGAGGCAATACAGCCAATGGCTGGGCGACTGGTTCGAGAAAGACATGGAACAACTAAGTCGCTTCTATCGCCTTCATCCTGATCCGCCACGCTGGCTGCAACCTCATGTCTGACTCAGACAACGCCGATCACCCCGTCCTCATGCAGTTGCCGTAACAACGCCAGTCCGCTTTCCATGAACGACGCAGTTCCGGGCAACCCCGCCTCCAACGCCAATCCTTGCAGTTGCTCATTACCGCTCAGCAACGGGAACGCCTCGATCCGCTGCAACAACCGCCAGGCCAATGGGCTCAGCTCGGAAAACTTCACGCTCCAGTCCGCCGTTCGCCGCACCAGCAAAAGCGTCGGCTGGACAGGTGGTGTGGCCGGTTGATGATCCGGCCCGAGCATCTGCACCGGCCAGGTGTACGCCAACGGCCAGGCCAGTGCCGAAACCTGCAACGGCCGCTCCTGCAAGTGCGCCGGATCACTCGCGAGCAAAGTTTCGGCGTCGGACTGCTGCAACACCATTTCCACCCATTCGTAATGCGCCAGCTCCACCAGAAACGCCGGCCAGTCGCCCTTATTCAACACGGCCGGCTCCGAGGCGAGGTAACCGACAAACTCCTCGGCGATCTCGCCGAATTTCGGCGTCTGCGCGCGGTAATCCCGCAGGAAGCCGCGGATCAATGTGCGCCAGCGCTGATGGCCGATGATCCGGATCAGCACCGGAAACGTACCGCCCAGCAGTTGCGAGACGTTGTTGAACACCAGATCGCGATAGACATTGACCCGCGCCGCGTTCATGCCGGACGGCAGCGCTTCATGTTCTGGATCGCGCAAATAGCGGGTCAGGGCCTGTTGTTGCCGCAGAAGATTATCCACGCGGGCCTCCTTCGGATTGCAGGCGGCGAATGGTTTGCAACTCGGCCACCAGTTCAGAAAACGCCGGGAAATTGAAATCCCGCTCCAGCAACGTCGGCTGCGCACCGAATCGGGCATAGGCGTCGGCCAGCAACGACCAGACCACCGGTTTGACCGAGGCGCCGTGGGTATCGATCTTCAGCGTGTCGGACTCGTCGAAGTGCCCGGCCACGTGCATGCCGACCACCCGGCCCGGCTCAATCGCAGCCAGGAACGTCTGCGGATCGAAACCGTGGTTGATCGAGTTGACGTAGACGTTGTTCACGTCCAGCAGCAGGTCGCAATCGGCCTCGCGCAGCACGGCATTGGTGAAGGTCACTTCGTCCATGTCCTGCCGAGGCGCGGCGTAGTAGGAAACGTTTTCCACCGCCAGTCGCCGGCCGAGAACGTCCTGGGCCTGGCGGATCCGTGCGGCGACGTGGCGCACCGCCTCTTCGGTGAACGGCAACGGCAGCAGGTCATAGAGGTGACCGTCGTCGCTGCAATAGCTCAGGTGTTCGCTGTACAACGGCACCTTGTGATGATCGAGAAAGGTCCGCACTTCCCGGAGGAAACCAACGTCCAGCGGCGCCGAGCCGCCGAGCGACAACGACAACCCGTGACAGGACAACGGATATCGCTCGGCCAGTTCGCGCAACGCGGCGCCATGGGCACCGCCGACGCCGATCCAGTTTTCCGGGGCGACTTCCAGAAAATCGAAATCGCCGGTGCGGGCGGCCTGCAGGTCTTTCATCAAGCCGCGACGCAGGCCGAGCCCGACGCTGGCCTGCAAGGAGGGGTGGGGAATCTGCATGGGCAAGATCTCTGCTGAGGAGCCGCCGGGCGTGGCGACTGACAGGTTCAGTAAAACCGGCGGGTGTATCGCGGCTGTGTGGGCAATGCGCGGGAAGTGGCGGGTTTTGTATCGGCGGCGGGTCTGTACACAGTGGGATACAGACCCGCTGCCGTCTTGGTGAGCGGCGAGTTACGCGAGGTCGTACTTCTCGCGGACCAGGTCGCCAATGCCGAGGCGATCGAGCACGTCCATCGGGCACAGGAACGTTACCCGCACCGTGCCAGGCAAACGGCTGATGTCGATCGAACCGTTGATGGTCGCGCGGTTGAGCACTTCATCGTATGGCAGGCCGGTGACGGCGGCGGCCCGATGCAGGCCGTTTTCCACCGCAACGTTGAGGTTTTCACCGCTGCCGATGAAGGTGATCGGCCCGGTGGCCTGAATGTCGTGCTGACCCCAACGGGCGCCGAGCTCGCGGACATGGCGCAACTGCTCGGCGTTCATCGGCCGGGCCATCGGTGGCAGATCATCGAGGTTCTGCAGCAGAATCGGCCCTTCCAGAGTCAGGCCCTTGATCACATGCACCTGTACCTCGGTTTCCCCCGAGCAATCGGTGGCGTGGCCGGCGATTTCGCCGTTGCCCTGCTGCGCGTGCATGTCGCCCATGTACACCCCGGCGCCCGGCACCTTGACCGGACAGATCAGCACGCAACCCTCGCGGATCGAGTTGGTGTCCATGTGGCCGTCGGTCTTGGCCGCGTGCAGTTCTTCGCGGGTCATGCCGAAGCGGTGCGGGGCGCCGATCAGGTACTGGCCGAAATCGGCGCAGTTATGCGAGTCCGGCAGATCCCGCGACGGCGTGGTGCCGATGTTGCCGAGAAACGGCCGCATGTGCGCCGCCACGCCGGGCATGTCGGCCCGGGCCAGGGACAGAATCGAGTGCTGCGCCGCCATTTCCGGCAATGCGGACATTTGCGACGCCTTGCCGGCCAGACGATCCGCCACCTCTTGATTGACCGTCAGGCTGACCTGGTGCTCGGCGTCGAATACGATCACGTAACCGTGGCTGAAGCGAAACGCACTGACTTCGGCGCCGCAATGGTTGCAGCGAATCGCCTCCTCGCCGATCCCCTCCACATGGCTCGCCGGGTGTTCGGTGCCGCACTGGCTGCAGTATTTGGCGACGAACGGATCGCCGTGATATCGCCCTTCAACAAAACTCATCACTCCTGACGACGTGGCGTGGGACGTGACCTGCATGCGTTTGATCTTGATCGCTACCGCATCGCCGACCTCGGCGCCTTCGATGTACACCGGTTGCGTCACTTCATGGCCGCCCTCGAATGACGGCGTGATCATCGGCCCCCAGCACCCCGGCGGCGTCCCCGTGACCAGCGTGCCGCCGTCGGCCAGCGGGCCGCGCATCTTCTGGCCTGGGCCGATCAGGCCGTTGGTGTACTGGTTGACGTGCAGCCGTTCGACGGACAGCTGAATGGGAGCGCTCATGGAAATCACCTCGTTGGCAGGCTGGGCGGCTCAGTTCAACGCAGGTTTGTATCGGCGCTGTGTCCGGCCAACGCTACAATGGTCAGTCTGTGTATCCACGCACCGTCGCGATACACAACGATACAAGCCTCGAAATCCACGCAGCCCGCTCCCACCGGCGCCAACAGCGGCTAGACTCAATCAGTACCCAGTCGAGGGGGACGCAGGACAGCAGTGTCGCCCTGCCCGTTTCCACGACCACCGCCCGGTGGTGAATGCCTCGACCCACAACGCCACCGGACTGTGATCCTGTCAAAGGAGCACATGAAATGGACGAGGCCAGATTCAACGAATTCATGGGCAAACTGGTCAATGACATGGGCGGCGCGGCGATGCTGGCCAATGTCATTGTCGGCGAAGAACTCGGCCTTTACCGGGCGATGGCCGACAGTCAGCCGATCAGCCCCGAAACCCTTGCCGAAAAAACTACCTGCAACCCGCGACTGGTGCGCGAATGGCTGAGCGCCCACGCGGCGTCCGGCTACATGGAACACCACGACGGCAAGTTTCGTTTGCCGGAAGAACAGGCGCTGGCCCTGGCCAAGGAAGATTCACCGGTGTACGTGGCCGGCGGCCTCGGCGTGGTGGCATCGTTTTTCCATGACAAGGACAAACTGGTCAAAGCCATGCGCGGCAACGGCGCCCTGCCGTGGGGTGATCACCATCCGTGCATGTTCACCGGCACCGAGCGCTTTTTCCGCCCCGGCTACAAGGGGCATTTGATCGCCGAATGGCTGCCGGCGCTGGACGGTGTGGTGGCCAAACTCGAAGCAGGCGCCAAGGTCGCCGATATCGGCTGCGGTCATGGTGCGTCCACGGTGATCATGGCCCAGGCCTATCCCAACTCGCGGTTCGTCGGCTTCGACTATCACGCGCCTTCGATCACCGTCGCCACCCAACGGGCCGAAGAAGGCGGCGTAAGCAGTCGCGCGCGGTTCTTCCAGGGCACGGCGAAAAGCTATCCCGGCGATGACTATGACCTGATCTGCTATTTCGACTGCCTGCACGACATGGGCGATCCGGTCGGTGCGGCGAAGCATGCGTTTGAATCGTTGAAGGACGACGGCACAGTGCTGCTGGTCGAGCCGTTCGCCAACGACACCCTGGACGAAAACATCACGCCGGTCGGGCGCTTGTTCTATGCGGCGTCAACGTTCATCTGCACGCCAAATTCACTGTCCCAGGAGGTGGGCCTCGGCCTTGGTGCGCAGGCGGGCGAGTCGCGCTTGCGCAAGGTGTTTACCGAAGCCGGCTTCAAACACTTCCGGCGGGCGACGCAGACGCCGTTCAACCTGATTCTGGAGGCGCGCAAGTAAAAACCGGGCACAGGACGCGCCTGCCGGGGAGCGTCCGTCGGTGCTAACCTGCAAGGCACTTACAGCCTGCGGAGCGCTGATCATGCTCGACCGTCCCCTTCCCGACCCGCTCGACTACCTGCAACAGGTCATGGCCGACGGCGACTTCATTGTGCTGACCGGCGCCGGGATCAGCACGCCGTCAGGCATCCCGGACTACCGCGACACCGACGGCGTACGCCGTGGCCGGCAGCCGATGATGTACCAGGAATTCCTCGCCGCCCCGGAATCGCGCCGCCGCTATTGGGCCCGGGCCATGCTCGGCTGGCCGCGCGTGCGCCAGGCGCGGCCGAACGTTGCCCATGAGGCGTTGGCCAGCCTCCAAAACCAAGGCCGGATCGGCGGTTTGATTACTCAGAATGTCGATACCTTGCACGATCAGGCCGGCAGTCACGACGTCATCGAACTGCACGGCAGCCTGCACCGGGTGCTGTGTCTGGATTGCGGCCAGCGCAGCGAGCGGGACTCGATTCAGCAATTGATGGAAACGCAGAACCCGTATCTGGCCGGCGTCGATGCCATGCAGGCGCCGGACGGCGACACTCTGCTCGACCCGGCCTTCGAAGCACGATTTCAGGTGCCGCACTGCCCGCATTGCGCAGGCGAACGGATGAAGCCGGACGTGGTGTTTTTCGGTGAGAACGTGGCGCAGCCAACGGCGGCGCGGGCCATGGCGCTGGCGGAAAATGCCGCCGGGATGCTGGTGGTGGGTTCGTCGCTGATGGCGTATTCGGCGTTTCGCCTGTGCCGGGTGATTGCGGACCGGGGCAAGCCGCTGATCGCGATCAATCTGGGGAAAACGCGGGCGGATGAGTTGCTGGATTTGAAGATTGAAGCGTCCTGCGAACAGCTATTACCGTTGCTGACACAACGCCTGATTTCATGACCTGCCCAGGTCAGTGTTCAGCCTTGAGAATGTCAAAAAGCGCCTGGGCTGCCGCCGACAGTTCATTCCCCGGATCCGTCAGCACGCCAATCGCCCGCTCCACCACCGGCTCGTGCAAGGTCAGGCAATGCGCGCCCAACTCGCGCATCTGCCCGGCACACAAGGCCGGCACCGCACTCACGCCCAGCCCGCTCGCCACCATCCGCCCGACCGTCGCCAGTTGATGGCTTTCAAACTCCACCGGCAGTTTCATCCCTCGGGCCTGCAGGTGTTCTTCCAGCATCACCCGCACCGTGGACGGTCGTTGCAGGGTGATGAACGGTTCCTGCAGCAAGGTCTGCCAATCAATGTCGCTACGGTCGGCCAGCAGCGAATCCTGCGGCACGACGGCGACAAAGCGATCGCGGTAAAGCGGCGTGAACGTCAGCGAAGTGCTCTGCATCGGCTCGAAGGCCACGCCGAGTTCGACCTGACGATCGCGAACCATTTCCAGCACTTGCTCGTTGATCACGTCGTTGACCGTGACATTGACGTTCGGATAACGCGCGCGGAAGGTCTTGAGGATCGGCGGCAGCAGATTGCCGGCAAACGACGGCATCGCCGCCAGCGTCACCCGCCCGCGTTGCAGGCTGAAGCGCTGGCGCATTTCGTCTTCGGCATTGTCCCAGTCGGCGATCAGGCGCCGGGCCAGCGGCAGCAGCGATTCGCCCTCCGGGGTCAGCGCCACGTTGCGCGTGTTGCGGCTGAACAGACGCCCGCCCAAACCTTCTTCCAGCGCCTTGATGGTCAGGCTCAGCGCCGATTGCGACAAGTGCAGGCGCTCGCAGGCCACGGCAAAGCTCAGGCTTTGGGCCACGGCGAGAAAAGCGCGTATCTGTTTGATGGTCATGGTTGTGTTACTCGACGGACTAAGCTGAACATCCGTCCGCCGACCACGGCGGACATTTAATGAGCTTTATCAATCAATCAACCTTAAAAATCAACTTAACAAATATATCCTTCAGCGCGACACTCCAGTCATTCGGCTAGCCAGCCGCCCGACAAACAATAAAAGAGGTGCATATGGCAGGTTTCGACAAGCGCGTGTATTCCTACGAGGAAGCCATGGCAGGTCTTGAAGACGGCATGACCGTAATCGCCGGCGGCTTCGGCCTGTGCGGCATCCCGGAAAACCTGATCGCCGAGATCAAGCGCAAGGGCACCCGCGACCTCACCGTCGTCTCCAACAACTGCGGCGTTGATGGCTTCGGCCTCGGCGTGCTGCTGACCGACCGCCAGATCAGCAAGGTGGTCGCCTCCTACGTCGGCGAAAACAAACTGTTCGAAGAGCAACTGCTCAAAGGCGACATCGAAGTCGTACTGACCCCGCAAGGCACCCTCGCCGAGAAAATGCGCGCAGGCGGCGCCGGCATCCCGGCGTTCTTCACGGCTACTGGCGTCGGCACCCCGGTCGCCGAAGGCAAGGAAGTACGTGAATTCCACGGTCGCAAGTACCTGATGGAAGAGTCCATCACCGGCGACTTCGCCATCGTCAAAGGCTGGAAAGCCGACCATTTCGGCAACGTCATCTACCGCCACACCGCGCAGAACTTCAACCCGCTGGCCGCCACTGCCGGCAAGATCACCGTGGTCGAAGTCGAAGAAATCGTCGAACCCGGCGAGCTGGATCCGGCACACATCCACACGCCCGGCATCTACGTCGACCGGGTCATTTGCGGCACGTTCGAAAAACGCATCGAACAACGCACCATCCGCAAATAATCCAGGCTGACGGAGAACAAGAACATGGCACTTACCCGCGAACAAATGGCTCAACGCGTCGCCCGCGAAATGCAGGACGGCTACTACGTTAACCTCGGCATCGGCATTCCGACCCTGGTCGCCAACTACATCCCCGAAGGCATGGAAGTCATGCTGCAATCGGAAAACGGCCTGCTCGGCATGGGCCCTTTCCCGACTGAAGACACCATCGACGCCGACATGATCAACGCCGGCAAGCAAACCGTAACTGCGCGCATCGGCGCATCGATTTTCAACTCCGCCGAGTCCTTCGCCATGATCCGCGGCGGCCACGTCGACCTGACCGTGCTCGGCGCCTTCGAAGTGGACGTGCAAGGCAACATCGCCTCGTGGATGATCCCGGGCAAACTGGTCAAGGGCATGGGCGGCGCGATGGACCTGGTGGCCGGCGCCGACAACATCATCGTGATCATGACCCACGCGTCCAAGGACGGTGAGTCCAAGTTGCTGAGCCAGTGCAGCCTGCCGCTGACCGGCGCCGGTTGCATCAAGCGCGTGCTGACTGACCTTGCGTACCTGGAAATCGAAAATGGCGCTTTTGTCCTCAAGGAACGCGCACCTGGCGTCAGCGTCGAGGAAATCGTCGCCAAAACCGCTGGTAAACTGATCGTCCCGGATCACGTACCGGAAATGCAGTTCGCTGCCGAGTGAGGAATTCGAATATGCAAGACGTCGTCATTGTTGCCGCCACGCGTACCGCGATCGGCAGTTTCCAGGGATCGCTGGCCAGCGTCTCCGCCGTGGATCTGGGCGCAGCGGTCATCCGCCAGTTGCTTGAGCAGACCGGTCTGGACGGTGCTCAGGTCGATGAAGTGATCATTGGCCAGGTGCTGACCGCCGGCGCCGGCCAGAACCCGGCGCGCCAATCGGCGATCAAGGCCGGCCTGCCCCACGCCGTGCCGGCCATGACCCTGAACAAGGTCTGCGGCTCGGGCCTCAAGGCCCTGCACCTCGGTGCACAGGCGATCCGTTGCGGCGACGCGGACGTGATCATCGCCGGTGGCCAGGAAAACATGAGCCTGGCCAACTACGTCATGCCGGGCGCACGCACCGGTCTGCGTATGGGGCACGCGCAAATCGTCGACACCATGATCAGCGATGGCCTGTGGGATGCGTTCAACGATTACCACATGGGCATCACCGCCGAGAACCTGGTCGAGAAGTACGAGATCAGCCGCGAGCAGCAGGACGCCTTCGCTGCCGCGTCGCAACAGAAAGCCGCTGCGGCCATCGAGGCCGGTCGCTTTGTCGATGAAATCACCCCGATCCTGATCCCGCAGCGCAAAGGCGATCCGGTGGCGTTCAAGGTCGACGAGCAGCCTCGCGGCGACACCACCGCCGAATCCCTGGCCAAACTGCGTCCGGCCTTCAAGAAGGACGGCAGCGTCACTGCCGGCAACGCTTCGTCACTGAACGACGGCGCGGCTGCGGTCATTCTGATGAGCGCCGAAAAAGCCAAGGCCCTGGGCCTGCCGGTGCTGGCGAAGATCGCCGCTTATGCCAACGCCGGCGTCGACCCGGCGATCATGGGCATCGGCCCGGTGTCCGCCACTCGCCGCTGCCTGGACAAGGCTGGCTGGAACATCGGCCAGCTGGATCTGATCGAAGCCAACGAAGCCTTCGCCGCGCAATCGCTGGCGGTGGCCAAGGATCTGCAATGGGATCTGGACAAGGTCAACGTCAACGGCGGCGCCATCGCCCTCGGTCACCCGATCGGTGCATCGGGCTGCCGTGTGCTGGTGACCCTGCTGCACGAAATGATCAAGCGTGATGCGAAAAAGGGTCTGGCGACCCTTTGCATCGGCGGCGGTCAGGGCGTGGCCCTGGCGCTGGAACGCGCGTAAGGCCGCAGAGTTACAAAAGCGAGTTCACAGCGGGCGGCGGATCCACGACATCCACTGCCCGTTGGCAACAAAACCCGGTACGACTCACGTCGCACCGGGTATTTTTTTGCCCGGCCGTCAGGCGAACTTCACCAGATTCAGCACCGGCAATGGTCCGCCGGGGAACTGCACCAGTCGCGCACCCACGCTCAACTCGCCCAGATCGATACCGAAGAAACCGAGCTGATCAATCAGCGCGCCCACTTCAGCCTTGGCCTGAGCGTCATCTCCGGACAGGAAAAGCACGCGCTTGCCGCCCTCCGACGCCGGATCCGCTTCCAGCAAACGCGCCAGCAAGTGGTTGAACGCCTTGACCACCCGCGCGCCGGGCACCCATTCGGCGAACACTTCGCTGGACGGCCGCCCCTGCAAATCCACCGGTTTGAAGGACGGAGCTTCAATCGAGTTGTTGGCGTCGATGACGATCCGCCCGCCGAAGTCCGGCAGACCGGCCAGTGCGGTTGGCAGTTTCGACCAGTTCACCGCGACCAGCACGATGTCCCGGGCGGCGGCTTCTTCACGGCTAACAGCACGAGCGGTCGGGCCGAGTTCTGCGACCAGTTCAGCCAGGGTCTCCGGCCCGCGACTGTTGGCTATGACCAACGGGATACCCTGACGCGACAAGGCTTTGGCAAACGCTGAACCGATGGCGCCAGCGCCGATGATTCCGATAGTGCTCATGGTGTTCTCCTGAAAGTGAGGTAAGACTCGAAGCGAATCTTGCGCTTGCCATTCCCACTTGATTAGCCGGTAATGCCTTGAATGATCTTCAAGCATCGCTATCAGGTCGAACCTATGGAAACCCTTGCCAATCTGGAATCTTTCGTCCGCAGCGCCGAGACCGGCAGCTTCTCCGCCGCCGCACGGTTGCTGGCGCTGACCCCGGCGGCGGTCAGTCGCAACGTGGCGATTCTTGAGCGTAATCTGGGCGTGCGGCTGTTCCAGCGCTCGACCCGCAAGCTGTCGCTGACCGAGGCTGGTGAAAGTTTTCTGGCGAGTATCGGCGGCAACCTCGATGCCTTGCAGGCCGCGATTGCTGCGGTGGCGACCGAGCGCGGAGAGCCGGCGGGCGTGCTCAAGATCAGCCTGCCGCCGACGTTCGGCATCGATCACATGCTGCCGCTATTGCCGGAGTTTCTGGCGCGCTATCCGTTGATTCGCCCGGAATGGCACTTCGAAAATCGTCAGGTGGACTTGATCGCCGAGGGTTACGACGTAGCGATTGGCGGCGGATTCGAGCTGACACCCGGCGTAGTCGCCCGGCCATTGTCGTCCGCCGAAGTGCTGGCGGTGGCGTCGCCGGCGTATCTGGCGGGCCGTACCCTGCCGCGACATCCGGCTGATCTCGCCGATCACCAGGGCATCGTCATGCGCGGCCTGCGCACCGGGCGCCTGCGCCAATGGCAGATGCACAACGAAACCGGCGAACAGGCCAGCGCCCTGCTCAACCCGAGCATCGTGCTGAATGACCCGATGGCCATGCGCAAGGCCGCGCTGCTGGGCTTGGGCGTGACGATGCTGGTGCTGCCGGATGTCAGCGCGCAGATCGAACGCGGTGAACTGGTGCAGCTGTTGCCCGACTGGCAATGCGATGCCGGCGCAATATCGTTGTACTACCCGAGCCGAACCTTGCTGCCGGCCAAGACCCGAGTGTTCATTGATTTTGTGGTCGAAGCGTTTGGCCGCTAGGCCGCCAGCTGCAGAATCAACCAGGCATTCGCCCCGCTGATCAGCACAAACAATCCCCACGCCAGCACCTGCGTCGGTAACCGATTCACAAACGGCCCCATCAGTTGTTTGTCGTTGGTCATGCGAATCAGCGGATACAGCGCAAACGGCAATTGCAGGCTCAACACCACCTGGCTCAGCACCAGCAACTTGCCCACCGCGCCGTCGCCCATCAGCCACACGCCGATGAATGCCGGGATCAGCGCCAGCCCACGGGTGATCAGGCGTCGTTGCCAGCAGGGAATCCGCAGATTCAGATAGCCTTCCATGATCACTTGCCCGGCGATGGTGCCGGTGAAGGTTGAGCTCTGCCCCGACGCCAGCAGCGCCACGCCGAACAGCACACTGGCCAGCGCGCCGCCCACCAGTGGATCGAGCAAGTGATAGGCGTCCTGGATGTCGACCACGTCGGTGTGCCCGGACTGATGAAAAGCGGCCGCCGCGAGTATCAGGATCGCCGCGTTGACCAGCAACGCCAGCGCCAGCGAACCGATGGTGTCGATGCGCGCCAGTTTCACCGCATCCTGCTTGCTGGCCAGATCCTTGCCGATCAGCCGCGTCTGCACGATCGAGGTGTGCAGGTACAGGTTGTGTGGCATCACCGTGGCACCGAGGATGCCGATAGCCAGGTACAACGGCGCAGCATCGCTGATCGCCGACAGCGACGGTGTGAAGCCTTGAGCGACATCCGGCCAGTACGGTTTGATCAGCAGCAACTCGACAAAGAAGCACGCGCCGATGGTGCCCACCAGCACCAGCATGATCGCCTCCAGCCGGCGGAAACCGCGGTTTTGCAGGGCCAGCACCAGCAACGTATCGAATGCGGTCAGGGCGATGCCGAACGTCAGCGAACAACCCAGTAACAGGTGAAACGCCAGCGCGCAGCCGAGCACTTCCGCAAGGTCGGTGGCGATGATCGAGATTTCCGCCAGCACCCATTGCAGCCGCGCCGTCGGGGTGCTGTAGCGTTCGCGGGACAGCTGCGCCAGATCGCGCCCGGTGGCGATGCCCAGCCGCGAGCACAGGCATTGCACAACCATGCCCGCCAGGCTGGCCAGCAATACCACGAACAACAGGCTGTAACCGAAGCGCGAACCGGCCTCGATGGCAGTGGCCCAGTTGCCCGGATCCATGTAGCCGATCGACACCAGCAAACCGGGGCCGGCAAAGCGCAGCACGCGTTTGAAGAACGAGGCGTTGGGATCGACCGGGACACTGCCGGCCACTTCCGGCGGGCAGAACGGCGCAGTGGCGATTTTGGGCAAACTGAATTTCACGAACACATCCAGAAACAAGTCGAAAGGCGCAGCTTAGACGTTTCAGTCGGCGTGCCCAAGCGCCGATGTGATGGACTCAAGGTTTGGCGTCGCCCAGCAATTGCTGGCGCAGCTCGGGACTGCGCGTGCGCGGGTCAAGCCAGATGTCAAAAAATGCCCGGGCAAACTGCGGATCATTAATTTCATGCTGCAACTGCTGCCCGACAAAGAACCGCGCGCCTTGGCCCGGCAAATACACTCCGGTGATCCGCGTACCGGCCTGCACGTCGACAAATGATTGCTGCATCTGGGTTTGCCACACGGCCAATTTCACCGGGCTGAGGGAGGAACCGGCCAGACGCTTGATCTCGTCGACGCTGGCCTTTACCAGATCGTCGCGGGAAATGGAGCGTCGGTAGATCAGCTCAAGGGCAAAGGGTTGGCCGTCGGCTAGCGGTCGCGCCGCGCTCCACAACCGGGCGTTGTAGACGTCGAAGCCGAACACACTGAAATCGCCGGTGCCGATGATCTGTGCGCCGGGGACTGCGTCCTGCCAGCTGGCCCAGGTAGGTGTCAGCAGCAAGGCCCACAAGCCGATCCCGCAGCATCCACGCAACCACTTCGGTGTATCGCTCATCGCGGTATCGACTCCGGTAAACCCTGACACTCACAGCATAGTCCGCTATCACGCCCGTTATTTTGTATACATGTTTTGCATACATATGCAGCAATCCGCCAATGACAATGCTAACGTGGCCCACTGCCCCCGACGGAGACACCTGCGTGCTGATCCTTAAACTGCTGCTGATTCCCGGTTTCCTGCTGCTGATTTCCCTCGCGGGCAAGCGTTGGGGCCCGAGTGTCGCCGGATGGCTGTCGGGGTTGCCGGTGGTGGTCGGGCCGATTCTGTTTTTCCTCGCCATTGAGCAGGGCCCGGCGTTTGCCGCGCAATCGGCGGTGGCGGCGTTGTCGGCCATGTTTGCGATGATCGCGTTTTGCATCACTTATGCGCAGGTGGCGCAGCGGGCGAACTGGCCGTTGGCGTTGCTGGTTTCCTTATCAGTCTGGGGCGTGCTGGCGCTGATTCTGTCGGTGATACCGGCCTCTCTGCCCTTCTCGATTGCCGCCGCTGCAACTGCCCTTCTTACCGCACCGTACCTGTTTCCCAAAGTGCAACCGCTGGTCAGCGGCCCGGGGCCAAAGTCAGACAAACTGGTCTGGCGGATGATCGCCGGGGCCGCGTTGACGCTGGTGGTGACGATGCTGGCCAGCACGGTGGGCGAGCGCTGGAGCGGATTGCTCGCGGTATTCCCGGTGCTCGGCAGCGTGATGGCGGTGTTTTCCCAACAGACCCGTGGCCCGGCGTTTACCGCCGCGTTGTTGCGGGCGACGGCGACGGGGATGTATTCGTTTTCGGCGTTTTGTCTGGTGCTGGCGATTGCGCTGCCGGGATTTGGGTGGTGGGGGTTTGCGATGGCTGTAGGGGTTTCGATGGGGATGCTGATTTTTACAAAACGACTGGTGATGAGTTCGACGAAGAATGCGCAGCGCACGGCAGCGACTTCACGCTGATTTACCTGAACGGCACCTTAAGTAATTTCAGGGTCGCGACATTCGGATAGAAGCTCTATTTCCGCTTTCCAAAATCGGTGAATTCAAAAAGGTAATAATCAGAACTCGATGGGTTGGGTGGAAGCCCATCGCTTTCCTGGCAAACGACCACCGGGAACGTTCCACCACCTGAAGGGGTATTGGTGGCCTGCATATTGAAATTCTGAGTTTCGTAGTTCAAATAGCTCCCCAGCGATTCCCATGTGCCGGATCCGCTGAGGTAGTACGCCTCTATTTGTGTAGGTTCAGAGGTGGGCGCAATCCCGTGGATAAAGGTGTGATAACCCACTTCTTCAATTTTGTTGATGACGAATTTTGAACCTGACATGGCAATTCCCCCCCGTACCTACCGCCAACCGATAAGCATCGATTCATTGTTCAAAATCGAGGGAAGCGTTGGCACCTGACAGAAATGACAGTTCCGACGAGCGGTTCCTGCCCGGCCTGACATTCCGCACTGGAGTCCACCAACGCCACCATGGGATGATCGCCGCCCAAGCGCGACCATCCCTCGGAGATTCGAATGTCATTGCTTAGCAAGAAAGCCGTCGTCCTCTTGTTGGCGGCGGTGGCCGGTTTCGGCGCCATCAATGCTCAGGCAGCCAAGGCCAAAGAGAAGGCTGTCACCGAGAAAGTCTCGATGCTCGATGGCAAATTCAGTTTCGTCCTGCCCAAGGGCTTTGTCGGCGACCCGCTGCCGGCCGGTCCGACTGGCGCCAAGGGCATGATGTACAGCAACGATGCCACCAAGACGGTCGTCATCACCGCCGAAAATCAGATTCCCGAAGGCAACAACGTCAAGGACAACGACAGTGCGTTTCTCGACGGCACCGTCTCCGATTTCATCGACGCCCAACGCAAGGCCCTGCCGGACTTCAACAAGCTCAGTGAAAAGAGCCTGACCCAGAAAGGCAATGGCCTGGGCCTGCGCCAGGTCGACAGCACCGCCACCCAGGGCGGCGGTCAGACTCTCAATACCACGTTGCTGGCCGGATCCGGCACGCGCATGGCGCTGGTCCAGGTGATTTCCCGGGCCAGCGACAAGAGCGGTCACGAAGCGCTGGTGAAAACCATCCTCAAGGAAAAATGATCTTTACGGGTTGAGTTGCTGCAACCAGTCGTTCAAATCCCGAAGCTCGGCCGTGCTGATGCTGTGGCCGACGCCGGGATAGGCATGAAATTGCGGTTTGTACGACAGCTTCTGCAACAACGCATCGGCTTCGGTGCCACCGCTGTAAGGCACCCGGTCATCCGCCGTGCCGTGGCCGATGAAGATGTCCAGCGGCGGATGCTGTTGCTCTGACTTCAGCTCGCTCTTGAGCACCGGCAATACCCGCCCGCTCAACGCCGCAATGCCCCCCACCGCCGCAGGCTGCCGCAACCCGACCTCGTAAGTCATCATCGCGCCCTGACTGAAACCGATCAGGTACACCTTCTCCGGTTGCGCGTGATATTTCTGCGCCGCTGCGGCGATAAAGGCCCGCAGTTTCTGGCTGCTGGCCTTCAGATCATCAGTCTCGCCGTTGTAGGCACCTTCACCTTTCTTGCGAAACCACTGATAACGTCCTTCGCCCAATGCCATCGGTGCCTGCACCGACAGGTAGTTGTACTGCTTGGGCAGCTGAAATTTCATACCGATCAAGTCTGCTTCGTTGCTGCCATAGCCATGCAGGAAAATCACCAGCGGACGCTGTTCGGCGTCCGGGTGCACCTGAGCCAGGTAGTTGAGTGGCAGATCGTTTTGCAGCGAGGTCTGAGCCTGAACGGCAGTGGACGCCAGCAGCGTCAACAGCGCAAACACCTTCAACATAAGCCTTCCTTCACACAGTGCAGGGTTCGGGGGAGAGCCTAACACTGTGATCCGGAGGATAGGGTGTCAGTCGTTGATCAGTTTCCCTACTCGAATCGGCTCACGCCCCGCCACCTTCGCCTGCCAGATGCCCGGCTGGGTGTAGCGTCCGCGATCGATGGCGAACAACACGCCGCTGGTGCCCGCGCGCACGGTGGTCACGCGGTCGTTCAGCGGATCGACCACTTCGAACAGCGCTTCACCGCGCTCGACCCACTCACCGGCATCACGCAGGAAACTCACCACGCCATGATGCGGGGCGAACAGGTATTCGGTGCCTTCGAACGGCATGCCTTCGCAGCATTCTTCCGGCGCTGTTGGCCATTCACCGCTGATGAAGCCCTGTTCGGCGAGAAAGCCCAGGATCGCCTCGCAGTTGGCCTGAGCCTGATCGACGCGGGTGTCGCCCATGCTGCCCAGCTCCAGGGTGGTGGCGAGGTTGGCCGGTGGAATCGCCGCGTTCGGGAAGGCCCGGGCCAGGCGCAACCACGGCGAGGAGCAGGATTCATCGAACGAACTGCCGCCGGAGTCTTCACACAACAGCGCCACGCCAGCCTTCAGGCGTGCAGCGAGGGATTGCCACTGTGGCCAGTGCTGCGGCAGTGCGTAAATATGAATTGCGGCGTCGAAGTCGCAATGCAGATCGAGGGTGATGTCGGCCTCACAGGCGTGGCGCAGCAACAGACGGTGCAGTGCTTCCAGTTGCGAGGCCGGGGCTGGCAGTTCATCGAGTACCTGGCCCATGGCCTGGCGGATCAGCGCGATGTTGGCTTGGGCATCACCGCCCAACTGACTCCCGATGCGCTCGGCCACCGGCGCACTGAGTTCGACGAAGGAGCGGTTGAAGTTCTTGCCGCTGCCCAGTTCGAAACGGCCCATGTGACTGCCTTGCAGATGCTGATCGAGGCCGATCGGGTTGGCCACCGGCACCAGTTCGATCACGCCTTGCAACTGACCGTTGCTTTCCAGCCCAGCCAGGCGTTTTTTCAGTTCCCACGCGGTGCGCATGCCCGGCAGTTCATCGGCGTGCAGGCTGGCCTGGATGTAGACCTTGCGCGGGCCGGCGCCGTAACGGAACACGCTCAGAGAACGTTCGCTGCCCAGGTGGCTCCAGGGCAGAAGATGGTCGATGCGTTGCATGGGGAACTCCGGAAATTCTGTGGTCGCTGCTACCCAGTGACCGCATTGAAAATGTGCTGACAGGATAAATCACGGGCGAAAAAAAAGTGGCCACCGCATCAACGGGGCCACTTTTTTCTACGGCGTATTAATGGCCGTATACGTCAAAGTCGAAGTACTTGTCCTGCACTTGCTTGTACTTGCCGTTGGCGCGGATTTCGTTGATGGCGGTATTGAATTTTTCCGCCAGCTCGGTATCGCCTTTACGCACGGCGATACCGGCGCCACCGCCGAAGTACTTGGCGTCTTCGTAGGTCGGGCCGACGAATTCGAAGCCTTTGCCGGCGTCGGTTTTCAGGAAGCCGTCGCTCAGGTTGACCGAGTCGGCCAGCATCGCGTCGATACGACCGGAGACCATGTCCAGGTTGGCCTCCTGCTGCGAGCCGTAACGCACCAGCTCGATGCCGGCCGGCACCAGTACTTCGGTGGCGTAGCGGTCGTGGGTACTGGCGCGCAGCACGCCGACTTTCTTGCCTTTGAGCTCGGTCAGCGGGTCTTTCACGCCGGAGCCTGCCTTCATCACGAAGCGCGCCGGGGTGTGGTAGTACTTGATGGTGAAATCGACGTTTTTCTTGCGGTCGTCAGTGATGGTCATCGAGGACAGGATCGCGTCGATCTTCTTCACTTTCAGCGCCGGGATCAGGCCGTCGAATTCCTGCTCGACCCAGGTGCATTTGACTTTCATCTGCTCACACAGCGCATCGCCGATGTCCACGTCGAAACCGGCCAGTTTGCCGTCAGGGGTTTTCATCGAGAATGGCGGGTAACCGGCTTCGATACCGATACGGATCGGCTTGGCGTCTTCGGCCACGGCGGTCAGGGACAACATCGACAGTGCCAGGGCACCGAACATAACCAGCTTTTTCATTTATTACTCCCGTGTGCGGAGGCTTTTATTGGCAGCTTTCGATTGTCAGGTTCGGCCTTGGGCTGTACAGCGCAAAAAAACCGAAGTGGCCGGCAGTCTATGGCGGCGCGCACGGGGCAAATTGTTTTTAAGCGACAAATACTTACAGAAAATCGGCGAGTGCCATCACCTGGGAAAAGTGTGCGTCAGAGCGGTGCGCGGGTTGTAGGAAAAAGCCGACAAAAGTGCCGCCGAAGCGGCAACTCTCTGGCTATCAACAATCGCAAGCGATCGGGGCAGTGGCGACTCGCGGTGCCGTAACGCTCAACTGAAAGCCTTCATCCAGCCAACCGGTCACCCCGCCGATCATCTCTTTGACCGGATAACCCAACGCCGCCAGCTTCACCGCGGCCTTGTTGGCGCCATTGCAGTGGGGACCGGCGCAATAAACCACGAACAGTGTGTTTTTCGGGTAGTTCGCCAGCCCTTCTGCCGTCAACAGACGCCCCGGAATATTGATCGCTCCCGGCACATGACCACGCTCGAAGGCCAGCGGCCCGCGCACATCGACCAGCACAAAATCGATCTCACCAGCCTGCTGGCTGCTGAAGACGTCGGAACAATCGGTTTCAAAGGTCAGACGGTTGCTGAAATGCATCAGGGCAATGGCCGAAGGCGCTGCAGGAATTTCGCGAACCAGGCTGGGCATGTTGAATCACTCCTTTGTCGGTGGGGATGAACAGACTTTATCGGGCCGTCGCTTGCCGCTACAGTGGCGCACAAGACACTCACCGGGAATTTTCCGCCAAATGCCTGATTCACCTGGATTGGTCGCGATTCTGGCCTACGATGGCCTCTGCACCTTCGAGTTCGGCATCGCCGTGGAGATCTTCGGCCTGGCCCGGCCGGAGTTCGATTTCCCGTGGTACGAGCACTGCATCGCCGCCGTCGATCAAGGCCCGATGCGCGCCATGGGCGGGATTCAGGTGCTCGCCGACGGTGGGCTGGAGTTGTTGGCGCAGGCGCGCACCATCATTATTCCCGGCTGGCGCGACCGAAATGCGCCGGTGCCGGACACCTTGCTTGAAGCATTGCGTGATGCCCATTCACGCGGCGCCCGTTTGCTGTCGATCTGCTCGGGCGTGTTTGTGCTGGCCGCCAGCGGCCTGCTCGACGGGCACGGCGCCACCACCCACTGGCGCTACACCACAGAACTGGCCGAGCGCTTCCCGGCCATTGATGTCGATCCGGATGTGCTTTACGTCGATTCCGGCCAGTTGATTACCTCGGCGGGCAGTGCGGCCGGGCTCGACGCCTGCCTGCACCTGGTAGCGCGGGACTTCGGCACCCAGATCGCCAACTCGGTGGCGCGGCGACTGGTGATGTCGCCGCAGCGTACCGGCGGTCAGGCGCAATTCATTCCGACGCCGGTCAGCCCGACGCCACGCAGCGATCTGTCGCGTGTGATGCAGTGGGCCCGCGAGCGCCTGCACGAACCGCTGGAAGTGCGCGATCTGGCCAGCGAAGCGGCGATGAGCGAACGCACCTTCCTGCGCAAATTCAGCGAGGCCAGCGGCCAGTCACCCAAGGCCTGGTTGCAACACGAGCGTCTGGCCCGAGCCCGGGAATTGCTGGAAAGCACGCCGCAGAACACCGAGCAGATCGCCCTGCGCTGTGGCTATCGCTCGGTGGAAAGCTTTCGTGTGGCGTTTCGCAGCGTGGTCGGGGTGCCGCCGTCGGTATATCGCGAGCGCTTTGGTCGTGAGGTCAAGGCTTGCGCAACAGATAAGTGTCCATGATCCAGCCATGTTCGACCCGCGCTGCCTTGCGCACCCGCTCGATCTCATCGGCAACGTCGCCGAGCTTGCCATGGATGAGGATTTCGTCCGGCGTGCCGAGGTAGGCGCCCCAGTAAATCTCGGTCTCCTGATCTGCCACTTGGTGGTAGGAATCTTCCGCGTCGAGCATCACCACCAGGCTGTCCGTGTCACTTACCTGCCCCGCCGCCAGGCGTCGGCCGGTGGTGATTTCAATCGAACGGCCGATGGTGTTCAAAGGCACCTTGTGCTGTGCCGCCAAGGCCTGAACGCTGGTGATGCCCGGAATGACTTCGAATTCAAACGCACATCGCCCCGAGGCCAGAATCGCCTGCAGGATGCGAATGGTGCTGTCGTACAACGCCGGATCGCCCCACACCAGAAAACCGCCGCACTGCCCGTCAGACAATTCGTCATTGATCAGGCGTTCGAAAGTTTGCTGCTTGGCGCGGTTCAGTTCATCGACGCTGGCGCTGTAGTCCACATCGCCGCGCTCGCGCTCCGGGCTGTGAGCTTCGGCGAAACGGTAGGTACGATCAGTAATGTAGCGTTCGCAGATTTCGCGACGCAGGTCGATCAACTTGTCCTTGCTCTGGCCCTTGTCCATCAGGAAAAACACGTCTACCTGGTTCAGCGCCTTCACCGCCTGCATCGTGATGTAGTCCGGGTTGCCGGCACCGATGCCGATCACCAGCAATCGCTTCATTGCTCTGCTCCTTCCACGCTCATGCCGGACAAGCGTAGCCGCCAGCGCCCGGCAAACCGCAGATCGACCGCCGCCAGCGGCTCGACATCAAGGCTGTGAAACGCCTCGCCCTGCACAACCTGCATCAATGCAGCGCGAATCACGAACGGATGGGTGACTGCCACCACGTGCCCCGGCGTGGCTTGCAGCGAAACCAGCCACGCCGCCACCCGCTCACGCAGCTGCGCCACCGACTCGCCTCCATGGGGTGCGGCGTGCGGATCTTCGAGCCAGGCTTGCAATGCCTCGGGTTCGTTCCGCTGCAAGTCCTTGATCGACTGACCTTGCCAGCGTCCCCAGTCGCAATCACGCAGGGCATGATCAATGTGTATTTCATGGCCAAACCACGCCGCCGTCTGGCGAGTGCGCAGTTCCGGGCCGCAAGTCAGACGGAATGTCTTGTCGAAACACGAAGCCAGCGAGCCGGACGCCAGCGCCGTCTCTTCAACAGGTTCGTTCGTAGGAAAACACGCCAATTTTTGTGCGACTGTTCTGGCATGGCAGATCAATGTCAAACGGATGGTCTGCACGGGAAGTCACTCGGCTGGAAGACAGGACGGTCATCGGCGTAATCGCTGGTTAAGCGGCAATTGTGCCGTAAATCGGGAGCCTTCTGGCAAGTTGATTGGATGATCTGAGGGTGTGAAAGCGGCAATATCTGACATCGCTATGGGCAATGGACTACAAGACTGATCGACATCCGTGTAACCCTTACGTTACGGGCATCCCGCCCCATTTTGGGGCTTGGTTTAAACGCCGAAAAATTCGCTAGACATGTAGCGTCAGTTACATAAATACTGTTTTAACGGATTGTGAAGCGAATTCAACACCCCATCCAGCAGGAGCCCGGATGCCCCCTTTAAGAGACCTGATCACCGACCCCGGCCTTGACCTGACGCCGTCGGAGCGCAAAGTCGTTCGCGCCTTGCTCGATCAGTATCCACGCAACGGGCTTGGCCCGATGGCGCGCCTGGCCGAACATGCCGGCGTCAGCGATCCGACCATCGTGCGGCTGGTGAAAAAACTCGGCTTCGGTGGTTACGCCGAATTCCAGGACGCCCTGCTCAGCGACATGGACCATCGCCTGCGCTCGCCGCGCACTCTGTTGCAACCGCGCTCGCATCAGAACAAGGACGATGCCTGGAGCCATTATCTGGCTCATAGCCATAACCTGCTGGCCGAAACCCAGGCCCTGACCCAACCGGAAGATGTACGAATTCTGGCCGACTGGCTGCTCGACACCCGGCATCAGGTCTACTGCTTCGGCGGGCGCTTCAGCAGCCTGATGGCGACTTACCTGCTCAACCACTTGCGCCTGCTGCGCCCCGGCTGCTTTGCGCTGGAAGACAACGCGCAACTGCCCGATCGCCTGTTCGACCTGCAACGCCAGGACGTGGTGCTGGTGTTCGACTATCGCCGCTACCAGACCCAGGCCCTGCGCGTGGCGAGCGCGGCGAAGAACAGCAATGCTCGCGTCGTGCTGTTCACCGACATCTACGCCTCGCCGCTGCGCGAACTGGCCGACATGATCATCAGCGCACCGGTGGAGTCGGCTTCGCCGTTCGACACCATGGTCCCGGCGCTGGCTCAGGTTGAAGCGCTGATTGCCTGCCTGACCCTGCGCAGCCCGGACCTGGCCGATCGCCTGGAAGGCATCGATGCCCTGCGCAACGACTTCGACACCCATTTGCTGGAGGATAAATAAGGATGTTCAGCCTTCCCCATCGTTCGCCACGGGACCTGCCGTTTGCCACCGACCACACCGCCCTGTTGCTGGTGGACATGCAGCGCGCCTGGCTCGAGCCACAGTTCGACCCGCACCTCGAAGGCCCGGACGCCGCGTACTTCCTCAACCGCACGCGCTCGCAAGTGGTGCCCAATCAGGTTCGCCTGCTCAATGCCTTCCGCGACGCACGGCAGAACGTGCTGCACACCCTGATCGAAAGCCTGACCGCCGACGGCCGCGATCGCTCGCTGGATCACAAACTGTCGGACATGCACCTGCCCAAGGGCAGCCCGCAGGCACAGGTCATTGCCGAGCTGACGCCGGCGGAAAACGAAATCGTGCTGCCCAAGACCTCGTCCGGGGTCTTCAACTCGACCAACATCGACTACGTGCTGCGCAATCTGCAAACCCGCCACCTGATCATCGCCGGAATCGTCACCGACCAGTGCGTGGACATGGCCGTGCGTGACGCCGCCGACCGTGGCTACCTCGTCACCCTGGTGGCGGACGCCTGCGCGACGTACACCGAAGCACGCCACGACGCCTGTCTGAATGCGATCAAGGGCTACTGCTGGATCACTGACACCGACACCGTGCTCGGCCGGTTGCAGGAGATGCAGCCATGAGCGAACGCCTGTCACCGTTGCCGATGACCACCATCGTCACCACCGACCTGATCGGCGTTACCCGTGGCCGTTCGTTTCCCACCGATGAGCTGGAACACTATCAAGCCGCCGGTTGCGGCTGGGTGCCCGCCAACAGCGCGCTGACGCCGCAGGACATTATCGCTTCGACCAGTCCGTGGGGCGCTTATGGCGATCTGCGCCTGATTCCCGATCTGACCAGCCGCGTCACCGTCGGCAACGGCCCGGACGCCGCAGCTCCGGCGCTGGATTTCATCCACGGCGACATCCGCGAGACCGATGGCCGACCATGGGCGGCCTGCCCGCGCACCCTGCTGCGCAATGAGGTCGAGCGCTATCGCGATGAGCTTGGCCTGCAGATCAACGCCGCGTTCGAACACGAATTCAACCTGCACGCCGGGTTTGCCGAACATCTGGCCTTCTCGCTCGAAGCCCAGCGCCAAGGTGCGGAATTCGGTGGCTGGTTGCTCAGTGCGCTGCGCGCCGGTGGGGTCGAGCCGGAAATGTTCCTGCCCGAATACGGCAAGCATCAATACGAAATCACCTGCCGTCCGGCCCTTGGCGTGGCGGCGGCGGATCGCGCGGTCAACGTGCGCGAGATTACCCGCGAGATCGCCCGGCAGATGGGCCTGGACTTGAGCTTCGCACCGAAGACCGCCGCCGACGCGGTGTGCAACGGCGTGCACTTGCACGTCAGCCTGCTGGACCTGGCCGGTCAGCCGATGCTTTACGACGCCGGCACCAGCAATGGTCTGTCGACCCTGGGTCAGCACTGGGCGGCGGGCGTGCTGCATTACTTGCCGGCGCTGTGCGCGTTCACTGCACCGACGCCGGTGTCGTATGAACGCTTGCAACCGCACCACTGGAGCGCGTCCTACGCGTGCCTCGGACAACAGAATCGCGAAGCCGCGCTGCGTATCTGCCCGACCGTGAGCCTGGGCAACAAACCCGTGGCGAAGCAATACAACCTGGAATTCCGCGCCATGGACGCCACTGCCTCGCCGCATCTGGCAATGGCCGCGCTGCTGATCGCCGGACGCCTGGGCATCGAGCAACGTCTGGCGCTGAACGCGATCACCGATGAAATCCCCGATTCACTCAACGACGAACAACGCAAGGCTCGGGGCATCGTTGCCCTGCCCGCCTCTCTGGACCAGGCACTGGATTGCCTGCGTCGCAGTGAAGCGCTGGTCGAAGCGCTGCCAAGCGCGTTGCTCGAGACTTTTTTCGCCCTTAAAACCGAGGAACTGGCGCTGACGGAACAGCTCTCGCCCGCTGACCTTTGTGAGCACTATGCACGCCTGTACTGAATCCGTTGAGCTTGGGTTGTACACCCGACCGGTCTACAACCTGAGCCGTGAAGATTCGACGCACCCGCTGATTCTGGTGTGCGAACACGCCAGCCGCTACATCCCCGAGGCCCTGAACAATCTGGGCCTGGATGACACGGCGGCGCGCGAACACATAGCCTGGGACATCGGCGCCCTGGCGCTGGCCGAGCAACTGTCGGAGCAACTGGGCGCCACGCTGTTGAGCGCCAACTATTCCCGCCTGCTGATCGACCTCAACCGCCCTAGACATGCGCTCGACAGCATTCCGGCGCAGAGCGAGATCTATCAGGTGCCGGGCAACCGTGAGCTTGACGAGGCCACCCGCGAATACCGGCGCCAGAGCCTGTTCAAGCCGTTTCATACGCGGCTGCAGCAATTGATCGATGCACGTCTGGCCGAAGGTCGGCCGGTGCGGGTGGTAGGAATTCACAGTTTCACCCCGGTGTACTACGGCCAGCCGCGCGAACTGGAAGTGGGCGTGCTGTTCGGTCAGGCCAGGGCCTATGCCCAGCGGATGCTTGAAGGGCTGGAACGACATCCGCTGAAAGTCGCCGGCAACCAACCGTACAAGATAGACCCGCTGGGCGACATGACCGTGCCGGTTCACGGCGATGCCCGGGGCCTGGAGTCGGTGCTGATCGAAGTGCGCAACGACCTGCTGCGCAGCCCGGAAGCGGTGACTCGCTGGGCGGATTATCTGGCTCCATTGCTGTAAGGATTGTTGTAACCACTGCTGACGCTGTAAACGACGGACCGATATAACAACTAAAACGACCGATTGGCTGACAAGGAGTTGCGCTTCATGGAAATAGAAGAGTTCGGCTACAAACAGGAGTTGAAACGTAGCCTGACACTGACCGATCTGGTGGTGTACGGGATGATCTTCATGATCCCCATCGCCCCGTTCGGCGTGTATGGCTACGTCAACGCCGAGGCACCGGGGATGGTGCCTCTGGCGTACATCATCGGCATGGTGGCGATGGTTTTCACCGCGCTGAGTTACGGCAGCATGGCCCGGGCCTTTCCGATTGCCGGATCGGTGTATTCCTACGCGCAACGGGGCTTGAATCAACATGTCGGTTTCATCGCCGGCTGGCTGATGCTGCTCGACTATCTGCTGATTCCGCCGCTGCTTTACGTCTACGCGGCGATGGCGCTCAACCACTTGTACCCGGACATCCCGAAGGTCGGGTTCATTCTGGCGTTTCTGGTCAGCGCGACCTTCGTCAACCTGCGCGGCATCACCTTTACCGCTCGCATGAACATTGTGTTCCTGCTGGCGCAACTCGTGGTGCTGGGGATTTTCCTGTTCTACGCCTGGAACGCGCTGCACAACGGTGGCGGTAACGGCCAGTTGACCCTCGCGCCGCTGTATCACCCGGAAACCTTCAACTTCGCCCTGCTGATGCAAGCGGTGTCGATTGCGGTGCTGTCGTTCCTCGGCTTCGATGCGATCTCGACCCTCGCCGAAGAGATCAAGGGCGACCCGGGCCGCAGCGTCGGCAAAGCGGCGCTGATCACCCTGGTGGTGATGGGGGTGATTTTCGTCGCGCAAACCTGGATCGCTACCGATCTGGCAGCCGGCATGGGCTTCAAGTCCGCCGATACCGCATTCTATGAAATCGCCGAAATCGCTGCCGGCAGCTGGCTGGCGACCCTGACCGGTGTCGCTACCGCTTTGGCCTGGGGCGTGGCGGTAGCGATCACCTCGCAAGCGGCGGTCTCGCGCCTGCTGTTCGGCATGGCCCGCGACGGCAAGCTGCCGAAAGTGCTGGCCAAGGTGCACCCGAAACACAACACGCCGTACCTGAGCATTTATCTGGTGGCCGTGCTGTCGCTGGTGATCTGCTACCTGTTCATCAATTCGGTGGACACCCTGACTTCGCTGGTCAACTTCGGCGCCCTGAGCGGCTTCATGCTGCTGCACCTGACCGTGATCAATTACTACTGGCGCCGGCAGAAATCCGGCCAGGTGATCCGTCACCTGATCTGCCCGGTGATCGGCTTCATCATCGTCGCGGCCATCATGTACAACATGGGCGTCGATGCACAGAAACTCGGCCTGATCTGGATCGCACTGGGTCTGGTGTACCTGTTCTTCCTGAACAAGCTCGGCGCCAGTACCGCGCTGCCTGACCCGAGCAACGGCTGACAAGAAAAAGAGCGGCGTCTGACAACAAATCAGGCGACCGCCGCTTTAACGCGTGGAAACCGACAGTGATAGTCAGGTTCGGCGAATGGGCCGAACCTTTTGATACAGGAGTGCATCCATGCTGGTCTTACGTCCAGTCGAGCCAAACGACCTGCCTCAATTGCAACAATTGGCGCGCGACAGCCTGGTGGGCGTCACGTCCCTGCCGGACGACAGCGAACGCCTGAGCGAAAAAATCGCCGCGTCCTGTGCTTCGTTCGACAGTGATGTCGCGGCTCAGGGCCCGGAGAATTACTTCTTCGTGCTCGAAGACCTGGACACCCGCCGACTGGTCGGCTGCTCGGAGATCCTCGCCACCGCAGGTTTCAACGAGCCGTTCTACAGCCTGCGCAACCGCCACTTCACCAGTGCCTCGCGGGAGCTGAACATCGAGCACGGCGTGCCGGCGCTGTCGCTGTGTCACGACCTGAGCGGGCACACACTGCTGCGCGGTTTCCACATCGACGCGGCACTGGTGCGCACGCCGTTTTCCGAATTGCTGTCGCGGGCACGGCTGCTCTTCATCGCCGCCCACGCGCCGCGATTTGCCGAAGCGGTGATCACCGAAATCGTCGGCTACAGCGACGAGCAAGGCCATTCACCGTTCTGGGATGCGCTGGGCAAACATTTCTTCGACCTGCCCTACGTCGAAGCCGAGCGCCTGTGCGGCTTGCAGAGTCGTACGTTTCTCGCCGAACTGATGCCGCAATACCCGATCTACGTGCCGATGCTGCCGCAAGCCGCGCAGGACTGCATCGGCCGCATCCACCCGGACGGCCAGGAAGCTTTCGACATCCTCGAGCGCGAGGGTTTTGAAACCAACAGCTACATCGATCTGTTCGATGCCGGCCCGACCTTGTATGCACGCACCGCCAACATCCGTTCCATCGCCCTTAGCCAGACAGCCAAGGTTCAGGAGGAACCCCTGATCGACGCTCGCGGTCGCTATCTGGTGAGCAACGATGCTCTGCATGGTTTTCGGGCGGTGGTCGCCGAGCTGGATTTCCAGCCCGGTCAGCCCCTGGCGCTCGATCCGGCCCTGTGCGCGGCGCTCAACGTCCGCGCTGGCGGCACGATCCGGGTAATCGCCCTGTGAACCGCGCCCCTACCCAACGACAGTGCCCGAACTGGCGCGCAAAAGGAGTTGCAGCATGATTGTCCGTCCGGTCCAAGTCAGCGACCTGCCAGCGTTGATGACGCTGGTGCAACAGGCCGGGCCGGGGTTCACCACCCTGCCCGCCAATGAAGATCGCCTGGCCCACCGGGTACGCTGGGCGCAACGGGCGTTCGCCGAACAGGTCGAACGGGCCGATGCCGATTACCTGTTTGTGCTTGAGGACGACGAGCAGCGCGTGATCGGGGTCAGCGCCCTGGCCGGGGCCGTCGGCCTGCGTGAGCCCTGGTACAACTACCGGGTCGGGCTGACCGTCAGCTCGGCGCCGGACCTGGGTATTCAGCGGCAGATCCCGACCCTGTTCCTCAACAACGAACTGACCGGACAATCGGAACTGTGCTCGCTGTTCCTGCGCCACGATCAGCGCCACGGCAGCAATGGGCGTCTGCTGTCGCTGGGACGTTTGCTGTTTGTCGCCGAATTTCCGCACCTGTTCGGCGAGAAAATGATCGCCGAACTGCGCGGCAGTGCCGACGAACAAGGCTGTTCGCCGTTCTGGGACAGTCTCGGCCGGCACTTCTTCCAGATGGACTTCAGCCACGCCGACCACCTGTCCGGGCTGGGCAACAAGGCCTTCATTGCCGAACTGATGCCGCGCCAGCCGCTGTACACCTGCCTGCTCACCGAACAGGCCCAGGCCGTGATCGGTCAGGCCCACCCGAACACCGAGCCGGCACTGAAAATCCTCCAGTCCGAGGGTTTCGCTCACAAGGGCTATATCGACATCTTCGACGGCGGCCCGGTGATCGAGGCGCCGATTCGCAGCATCCGCACGGTGCGCGACAGCCTGGAGCTGACCCTGAGTATCGGCACGCCGGACGATCAGGCGCCGCTCTGGCTGATCCACAACCGCCGCCTGGAAAACTGCCGCATCACTGTCGCGCCGGGCCGCCGGGTCGGCAGCAGTCTGGTGATCGACCGCCTCACCGCCAAACGTCTGCAATTGCAGCCGGGCAACTCGGTGCGGGCGGTGCCGCTGCCCAATCAACAGCAGCAGGCAGTGGCGGCCTGAGCGCCTCTGCCTGCTGCAAGAAAGTCTGAACAGGATTTTCGGGTTAACTTCCTCGTTAATTCGTCATGATCCTTGACCCATTGGCGTGATAGCCTTTTCACCTTCGGCGTTGACACCTTTGCTCAAGCCTTTCCATTCCTTTGTATTGGTGGAACTCGTATGACCAGGCTTTCTCATCAAGATTTGCGCCGTAACTTCCGTCAGCTGCTGGCTTCCGACACCTGCTATCACACCGCCTCGGTGTTCGATCCGATGTCCGCCCGCATCGCCGCTGACCTGGGTTTTGAAGTAGGGATTCTCGGCGGCTCGGTCGCCTCATTGCAGGTGCTGGGCGCTCCGGACTTTGCCCTGATCACCCTCAGCGAATTCGCTGAACAGGCCACCCGCATCGGCCGCGTCGCCCAATTGCCGGTGATCGCCGACGCCGACCACGGCTACGGCAACGCGCTCAACGTAATGCGCACCATCGTCGAGCTGGAACGCGCCGGCGTCGCCGCGCTGACCATCGAAGACACCCTGCTGCCCGCCCAGTTCGGCCGCAAATCCACCGACCTGATCACCGTCGCCGAAGGCGTCGGCAAGATCCGCGCGGCACTGGAAGCCCGGGTCGATTCGGAAATGGCGATCATCGCCCGGACCAACGCCGGTATCCTGCCGAACCAGGAAATCATCAGCCGCACCAAGCAATACCAGGCCGCAGGCGCCGACGGTATCTGCATGGTCGGTATTCAGGACTTCGACCAGCTCGAACAGATCGCCGAGCACCTGACCGTCCCGCTGATGCTGGTGACCTACGGCAACCCGGCGCTGCGCGACGACAAACGCCTGGCCGAACTGGGTGTGCGCGTGACCATCGACGGCCACGGTGCTTACTTCGCGGCGATCAAGGCGACCTACGACAGCCTGCGCGAACAACGCCAGATCTTCACCCAGGCCTCGGATCTGAGCGCCACCGAACTGACCCACACCTACACCCAGCCTGAGGAATACATCCTCTGGGCCAAGGAATACATGAGCGTCAAAGAGTAACCTCGCACCACGCTACAAAGAGGCAGAGCGGCCCGACGCCATTACGAGTCCACTCGCATGGCGCCCGCCGCGAAACCGCTGCCTGCCGTTACCGTTTCGCCAACTCCATGATCATCCGCGACAACAGATAAATCCGCGGCGCCACGCTCTCCACCTCCGCGTATTCCTCCGGCGTATGAATGTTGCCGCCGACAATCCCGAACCCGTCCAGCGTCGGCGTCCCAACCCCGGCCGACAAACTGGCGTCCGCTGCCCCGCCGCTACCTTCTTCGGTCAACTTGCGGCCAATCTCACCGTAGATCCCTTGGGCCATCGCCATCAAGCGATCCGACTCAGCCGTCTGCGGCATCGGCGGCAAACCGCGTTGCAATGAAGTCTTCACCTCCGTGTCAGGAATCAACTTGTCCTGCGACACCCGCGCCAGATCCTTCTCGATCCGGTCGAACTCTTCCGGCACCGCCGCCCGCACGTCAGCCTTGGCCGTGGCCTGATCCGGGATCACGTTGGTGCGGTCGCCAGCCTTGAGCACGGTGAAGTTGATGGTGGTTTTCTTGGCTTCGTCGCCAAGCTTGCCCAGTTGCAGGATCTGATGCGCCGCTTCCATCGCCGCGTTGCGCCCCAGTTCCGGTGCGACGCCGGCGTGAGCAGCTTTGCCCTTGACCTCCACCAGCGCAGTGGCGCTGCCCTTGCGCCACACCACCAGACCATCGGCCGGACGACCCGGTTCGAGGTTCAGGGTGACGTCGTGGAGTTTGGCGGTTTTCTTGATCAGATCGGTGGCGACGTCCGAGCCGGTTTCTTCGCTGGCATCGAGCAGGAAAGTGATTTGCGCGAAGTCCTTGAAGTCGAGGTTCTTCAGGATTTTCAGCGCATAGATGCCGGCGACGATCCCGCCCTTGTCGTCCATCACGCCCGGCCCGTAGGCGCGACCGTCCTTGATGTGGAACGGTCGCTCGGCGGCTGAGCCTTCCTTGAACACCGTGTCCATGTGCGCCATCAGCAGGATTTTCGCCTTGCCGGTGCCTTTGAGCGTGGCGAGTACATGGTTGGTTTTTTCCGGGGTGTTGGGCACCAGTTCGATGGTGGCGCCGAGCTTTTTCAGCTCATCGATGGCGATGTCGCTGACTTGCTTGAGCCCCGGTTCATAGCCGGAACCGGAGTCGATATTGACCAGGCGCTCGAGCAGTTTCAGGGCTTCGGGTTGGTATTGCTCGGCGTCGGCCAGCACCTGTTTGTGCGGTTCGGCAAAGACACCGGAGGCTGCAAAAGTGAGGGACAGGCCGGCCAGCAGAGAACCACGGAATTTGAATGTCATGAATCAATCCTTGTTTCGTGTCGGGTACTGAACCGTACCTGACATCCGCCCAAGGCTCTATCCCCGATGCGACACCCGATCTGTTCAAACCGAATCGAATACCTCGCGGCGCGGGTTGTTATCGCTGCAGCAAATCACCCGGTTACGTCCGCCGGCCTTGGCTTCATACAGTGCCTGATCGGCGTCATCGAGCCAGCGCGTCGCGTCGCCGTGTGCCGGATCGAGCGCCGCCAGACCGATGCTCAGGCTGACTTTCAGCGCCGGGTTCTGTTCGTACACCAGAAAGGAAAAACGCTCACGCAACGCTTCCATCGCCTGCGCCGCATTGAACAGCGGCAAGTCCGGCAGGATCACGCAGAACTCGTCACCGCCGTAGCGCCCCGCCACATCGGCCATGCGCAGGTTCTGCTTGAGCATCTTGCTCAGTTGACGCAGAACGATATCGCCGGCCACGTGGCCGTAGGTGTCGTTGATCGCCTTGAAGTGGTCGATGTCGATCAGCGCAATCGCGGCACCGGTCTGCTGACGTTTGCAGCGTTCGAATTCGATTTCCAGTTGATCCTTCCAGGCGCCGTGATTGAGCAGACCGGTGAGGCTGTCGGTGCGGCTCAGGGCCAGAAGTTCACGTTTATGCAAGCCGAGGGTATAGGCCTGGCGAAAGCAGATCCAGCCCAGCGCCAGCGGATACAGCGTCAACAACGGCAGACAGGCATAAAGCTGTGCCGGTGTGGTCATCGGGACGAACGCCGGGGCAAATACCACCAGCCCGACACCGACACCAAGCAACTGCGCCGCCGTCCCGGCCAGCAGAAAACGCAAGCCGCCGATGGCAACGTTGTTCATCGCCATCATCGAAATGGTCGTGGCACTGGGCAAGGGATTGAAGTGCATGGCCGCCACCCAGAAGCCACCGAGAAAAGCATCGATCAACAGATTGCGGTGTTCGGCGTGGTAAGGAACCTTCGCCCGGCGGGCCCATTGATAAGCAAGGTGTGGCCAGACCAGGCCGTTGAACAGCATCAGCGCCCAGACCCAGGCGGGGGGATCGAGCGGGTACATCGCGACGCTCACGCACAAAAGCCCCAGGACCAGCCCGAGGATTCGCGATGCATAGAGCCTCCTGGCCAGTGAAAGTCCCTTTCCTCCCGTTCTTCCCATAAGGGCCTCGACCACTCGACGGTACTGCGCAGACCGCAGACCGGATGTGCTGGGAGTCTATCAGGGCAACGTTAAATAGCCATCACCGGCCAGCGGGCCGAATACCCCGTCATCAGCACCACACGGCAGGCAAATGATTGGCTATACATGAAAGGATGAAAATGGAAAAAAGACTCTAAGAAGGAGGCCCATGCAGACCTACCAAGTGTTGATCATCGGCAGCGGTTTTGGCGGCCAATGTGCGGCGGTCAATCTGCTCAAGGCCGGTATCGACGACTTTCGCTTACTGGAACGCCGGGACTTTTTCGGCGGCACCTGGTGCCAGAACACCTACCCCGGCGCAGCGGTGGATGTGCCGTCGCCGCTGTATTCCTTGTCATTTGCGCCTTATCGCTGGACGCAGATGTTCGCCGAACAGGCCGAACTGCACCGCTACACCGACCATGTAATCGAACGCTTCGGCCTGCGCGATCGGGTGGAACTGGAGGCCAACGTCGAACGCGTCGAATGGGACGACACCGAAAAACGCTGGGCCGTACACACTGGCACCAAAGGCATTTTTTATGCGCAGTTCCTGATCAATGCCACCGGGCCGTTGAGCCAACCGGTTATCCCACACTTCCCCGGTCAGGATCGCTTTCAGGGCAAGACCTTTCATACAAACAATTGGGATCACAGCTACGACTATCACGGTAAACGGGTAGCGATTGTCGGCAGCGGTGCCAGTGCGGCTCAGGTGATTCCGGCGATTGCACCGAAGGTCGCCCATTTGCATGTGTTTCAGCGCACCGCGCATTGGGTGCTGCCCCGGGCCGACCGTACATTCGGGCGGTTCCAGCGCTGGTTGCTGGGTCTGAAACCGGCCTACAAACTGCTGCGCTGGATGATCTACTGGCAATTCGAAACCCGGGTCATCGCCTTCAAATACTCGAAACCGGCGATTCACATGGTGCAGCGACACGCCCTGAAGTTTCTCAAGCGCCAGGTAACTGACCCCGAACTGCGGAAAAAACTCACACCGGACTTCACCATCGGCTGCAAACGGGTATTGGTCTCCAGTACCTACTATCCGGCGCTGACCCGGCCCAACGTCACGCTGCACAGCCGCGAACAGGGCATCGCCAGCCTCGACGAAACCGGCATCATCACCACGGACGGCCAGCACATCGACGTCGATCTGATCGTCTGGTCGACCGGTTACGACGCCACCGACGGCGTGATTTCCTACCCGGTCAGCGGAAAAAACGCCGTGCAACTGCGCGACGTGTGGGCGCAATACCCGCGCGCCTACCTCGGCACCAGCCTGCCGGACTTTCCCAACCTGTTTATCGTCACCGGGCCGAACACCGGCATCGGGCATACGTCGGCGCTGTTCATCATCGAATCGCAGATGAACTACATCCTCGACTGCATCCGCACCGTGCAGGCCAAAGGTCTGCGCAGCATCGAAGTTCGCCCCGAAGCAGAACGTACCTACACTCAGATGATTCACCGGGAAATGGAACGCACGGTCTGGAAAACCGGCGGCTGCCACAGTTGGTATCAAAGCAGGAGCGGTCATGTGATCGCGATGTTTCCCGGCTTCAGTTTCAGCTATCACCGGTTGACCCGGGCGCTGAAACCGGCCGACCACATTCTGTCTTGAACAAGGAAGACCCACGATGCTTTTGTTGTTTGTCGCCCTCGCGGTTTTCGTGGCCTGGAGCTGGTTGAGTTACCCGGCGGTCGGCCACTGGCTCTACGATCTGAGCGCGGCCCTGGAGGCCAGGCTGTACCGGTTACACAAGATCGAAGTGCCGATTGCCGAAATGACCGTGTCGACCTGGCAAGGCGGGCCTTATGAAGCGTCGAGCAGCATCTTGATGCTGCACGGCTACAGCGCCGAAAAGAACCTGTGGCTACGCTTTGCCCGGCATTTTGTCGGGCAGTATCGGGTGATCATCCCGGACCTGGCCGGCCACGGTGAAACCGGCTTCAAGGCCGGCGGTGGCTACGATATTCCGGTGCAGGCCAAGCGCATGATCCAGTTGCTCGACGTCTGCGGCGTCGAGAAAGTCCACGTGATCGGCAATTCCATGGGCGGCTACATCGCCGCGTGGCTGGCGGCGACCTACCCGGATCGCATCGCTTCGGTAGCGCTGATCGACCCGGCGGGCGTCACTGCGCCCGAGCCCAGCGACATGGAGCGCCACCTGGCCCGTGGGCACAATCCGTTTCTGATCAATTCCCGGGAAGAATTCCGACGCTTTTATGCCATGACCATGGCCTCGCCACCGTGGGTGCCCGGCCTGGTGCTCGACGCGATCGCCCAGCGCTACGAACAATGCCGCGACGAACTGGAAGAGATCTTCCGCGATTTTCGCGCCAGCCCGCCGATGGAGCCGAAACTGCCGGACATCAAATGCCCGGCGCTGTTGCTCTGGGGCCGCAAGGACCGGTTGATCGACGTCAGCAGCGTGCCGGTGTGGAGCAAAGGCATCAGCAATTTGCGGGTCGATGTCTGGGATGGCGTCGGCCATATGCCGATGGTCGAGCAACCGTCGAACACGGCACGTCTGTATCGGGAGTTTCTGGGGGAGCATTCGCGTCAGGACAGGTAAACGGTCAGTCGTTGGCAGAATGAAGTCCGTAGGATTCTTCGTTTGCCCGCGTCGGCGAAGGCTGCGATCTTTTCCAACACCTTTTACGTGACCGTGCCAGGAATTTTTTTCATGACCGTGCAGCCTTTCGTCAGCCCCGACCTGATCCGCCAACGCTTCTCCAAAGCGATGTCCGACATGTACCGCGAAGAAGTGCCGCTGTACGGCGCGTTGATGGAATTGGTGGAACAGACCAACCGCGACGTGCTGGCACGCGAACCGCAGATCGCCAGCCAACTGCACAGCACTGGCGAAATCGAACGGCTGGACATGGAGCGCCACGGTGCCATCCGCGTCGGCACCGCCGCCGAGCTCGCCACCCTCGCCCGCCTGTTTGCGGTGATGGGCATGCAACCGGTGGGCTATTACGACCTGACCCCTGCCGGGGTGCCGGTGCACTCCACGGCGTTCCGGGCGGTGCATGAAGATGCGCTGCAGGTCAGTCCGTTCCGGGTGTTCACTTCGTTGCTGCGACTGGAATTGATTGAAGACCCCGAGCTGCGGGCCTTTGCTGAATCGGTGCTGGATAAGCGTTCGATCTTTACGCCATCGGCGCTAAGGTTGATCGAACAGGCCGAATCGGCTGGCGGTCTGAATGAATCCGAGGCCGGGGAATTTGTCCTGCAAGCGCTGGAGACTTTTCGCTGGCACCACAGCGCCACCGTCACTGCCGCGCAATACCAGACGCTCAGCGCCCAGCATCGCTTGATCGCCGATGTCGTGGCCTTCAAGGGCCCGCACATCAACCACCTGACCCCGCGCACGCTGGACATCGACATCGTCCAGGCACAGATGCCGCTGCACGGCATCACGCCCAAAGCGGTGATCGAAGGCCCGCCGCGCCGGCAGCATCCGATCCTGTTGCGTCAGACCAGTTTCAAGGCGCTGGACGAGCCGATCGCCTTCACCGACCAGACACAAACCCGCGGCAGCCACAGCGCCCGCTTCGGCGAAATCGAACAACGTGGCGCAGCGCTGACCCCCAAGGGCCGTGCGTTGTACGACCGCCTGCTGAACGCGGCGCGCGATGAACTGGGCGATTTCCCCAACGAAGCCAACGCCTCACGTTACAACGCGCTGATGACCCAGCATTTCAGCGAATTCCCTGACAGCCTCGAGGGCATGCGCGAGCAGGAACTGGCGTACTTCCGTTATTTCCTGACAGGCAAAGTAGGTCGTCCCGCAGATGTAACGCTGCAAGGATTATTACGCGACGGCTATGTGAAAGCCGAACCGCTGGTGTACGAAGATTTCCTGCCAGTCAGTGCGGCAGGGATTTTTCAGTCGAACCTGGGGGACGCGGCGCAGGCGCACTATGGCGAACATTCCAATCGACAGGCGTTCGAGTTGGCCTTGGGGCGTTCGACCATTGATGAGTTGGGCCTGTATGCCGAAACCCAGCAACGTTCGATTGAGGAATGCCTCACTGCAATTGCCCACTCCGCGTGAACAGCGGCGATTGGCCATACTGCGCAAGAAGTTGCGCACTTGTTTCGTAAAAATGCTCACCAATTCCGCTGGAGGCCATGTGTTTGAAGGCCTCCAGCCAAGTGCGCAAGAAGTTGCGCAGTACTGCGCAACTTCTTGCGCACTTCGAGCTACCTGGCTGATCAAAAAACGCTCAAAGCCTCGATCCAGAGCGGTGGAGTCCCCGGCTCCCGGGGACGTGGCAAAAGCTGGCACGCTCCTTGATAACAGTCAGGCACCCACCGGGCGATTTCGCCTCCCGGGCACCCTAACTTTATCCGCAAGGAGCACCTCCCATGGCAACACCAGCGTACATGTCGGTTACCGGCGAAAAACAAGGCCTGATCACTGCCGGCGCTTTCA
>Ga0207713_1000344_pt1 | contig 50995 bp, 39 predicted proteins | sample KBSS64metaG_FD_184404 | JGI IMG/M metagenome (GOLD analysis project Ga0207713, IMG submission 184404) | Switchgrass rhizosphere microbial communities from Kellogg Biological Station, Michigan, USA - KBS S6-4 metaG (SPAdes) (version 2) | ecosystem: Host-associated > Plants > Roots > Rhizosphere >...
TGCCCACGGTATCGCCGTTGGTGTCGGAGCCGTAGACGCTGTAGGTCAACGCCCCCACCCCGCCACTGACGGAACCGGCCACGGTGCCGCTGGCGGTTTCCGACGTCCAGTCCGGGTGGCTGCCGGTAGTGTTACCAGGCGCCAGGTCCTTGCCGTCCTGGTTCTTGTCCAACGCCGCTTCGAATACGGTGACGCCATCGACGTTGGTGGCCTTCAGGCCCGCCCCGTCGATGGTGACGGTGACCGTGGTGGTGCTGATGTCTCCGTCCTTGTCGGCCACCGAGTAAGTGAACGTATCGGTCACGGTGCCATCGTTGGCCACGTTGGGCTTGGCGTAGTAGACGCTGGTGCCATCGGGCTTGATGAGCAGGCTGCCGTAGGTGCCTTCGATCACGGTACCCACGCCACCGCTCACCGGCGCGGAGGTGTCGCTGCCGGCCTTGACCCCGACCACTGCGGCAAAGCCGTCCGCGCCGGAAACATCGTTGGCCAGGACATTGCCCGTGGCGTATTGGCCTTCCACGATTGTGACCGCGTCAGGCACCGCGGTGGGCACATCGTCGACGATCTTGATGGTGACCTGGCTTTCCACCTGGTTGCCGACGCTGTCGGTGGTCACCAGGGTGAAGGTGTCCAGGGTTCCCAGCCCGGGCACTTGCGGGGCGCTGGTGAGGGTGTAGGTATAGGTGCCGTCGGCGTTGAGGTGCAAGGTGCCGTACTGGCTGCTGACGTTGCCGTTGGTGTCGGCGCCCGCCAGGCTGTAGGTCAGCGCGCCTACCCCTCCGGTGACATAGCCCACCACGGTGCCGCTGCCGGCCTCCAGGGGCGAGTCGGGATGGCTACCGCTGGGCAGCGCCGCTTCGAACACGGTGACGTCATTGACGTTGGTGGCCTTGAGGCCCGCGTCGGTAATGGTAATGGTCAGCGTGGTGGTGCTGATGTCACCGTCCTTGTCCGCCACCGAGTAGGTGAAGGTATCGGTGACATTGCCGTTGTTGGCGACGTTGGGGTTGGCATGGTAGGTGGTGCTGCCATCGGCGGCGATGGTGAGCACGCCATAGGTACCGGCGATAGCCACACCAACGCCGGTGCTGACAGGGGTAGAGATTTCGCTACCGGCCTTGACGCCAACCACACCTCCGAAGCCATCGGCACCCGAGGCGTCATTGGTCAGCACGTTACCGGTGAGCAGCGTCTGACCTTCGGTGAGCGAGGCAGTATCGGCGACCGCCTTGGGCACATCGTCGACGATGGTTGCAGTGAGCTGGCTGCTGGCGGTGCTGCCATCGGTGTCCGTGGCCACTACCGCGAACGTCTCGCTGAGGGTATTGGGGCCCTGCACGTCGGGATGGGTGTCAGCGTGGGTCAAGGTATAGCTGTAGCTGACGACGCCCGTGGCGGGGTTGTAGCTGTTGATGGTCAGGGTGCCCAACTGGGTGACGACGCTGACCGGTGAGCTGATGCCCACGCCATTGGTGACCACGGCAATGCCGCCCACGGTCAGGGTCTGCAGGCCGTCGGGGGCGCTGACGGTGAACTGCCCGGTCTGCACCAGCGCGGCCGCGTTGGGGCTGCTGCCATCGGCCAGGTTGGCTTCATTGACGGTCGTCGACAACCCGCCTGCTTCAGGTGCGGTGATGGTGACCTGGTCATTGATGTTGGCGATGTTGAGCGTCAGCACCGCGGTGCTGGTGTCACCGTCGGCATCGTTGAGGGTGTAGGTGAACGTCTCGATGCCGCTGCCGCCACCGTGCAGGTCATGGAAGGCCTGGCCGGCGGCGTTGAGGGTGTAGGTGTAAGTACCGTCGGCCGCCAGCACCAGGGTGCCGTAGGTGCCGGTGTAGGTGCCGGCCGTGATCGGGCCGCTGGTGGCGGTGACAGGGATGCGGTCGGCACCCTGGATATCATTCGTCAGGACGTTGCCGGTCAGCACCAGGTTCTGCTCGTTGGCCGGTGTTGTGGGGCTGTCGTTGATGGCCTGGGGCACGTCGTCGACGATGGTCGCGGTGAGCTGGGTACTGGCGGTACTGCCGTCGGTGTCGGTGGCCACCACCGCGAACGTCTCGCTGAGGGTATTGGGGCCCTGCACGTCGGGATGGGTGTCGGTGTGGGTCAAGGTATAGCTGTAGCTGACGACGCCCGTGGTGGGGTTGTAGCTGTTGATGGTCAGGGTGCCCAATTGGGTAACGACGCTTACCGGCGAGCTGATGCCCACGCCATTGGTGACCACGGCGACGCCGCCCACGGTCAGGGTCTGCAGGCCGTCGGGGGCGCCGACAGTGAACTGCCCGGTCTGCACCAGCGCGGCCGCGTTGGGGCTGGTGCCATCGGCCAGATTGGCTTCATTGACGCTGGTCGACAGCCCGCCCGCTTCAGGCGCGGTGATGGTGACCTGGTCGTTGATGTTGGCGATGTTGAGGGTCAGCACCGCAGTGCTGGTGTCGCCGTCGGCATCACTGAGGGTATAGGTGAAACTGTCGGTGCCGGTACCGCCACCGTGCAGATCATGGAACGCCTGGCCGGCCGCGTTGAGGGTGTAGGTATAACTGCCGTCAGGCGCCAGCACCAGGGTGCCATAGGTACCGGTGTAGGTACCGGCAGTGATCGGGCCGCTGGTGGCGGTGATCGGGATGCGGTCGGCGCCCTGGATGTCATTGGTCAAGACGTTGCCGGTCAGCACAAGGTTCTGCTCGGTGGCAGGCGTGGTGGGGTTGTCATTGATGGCCTGGGGCACATCGTCGACCACGCTGACCACTACCGAGCCGCTGCTGCTGGAGCCATTGCTGTCCGTGGCGGTAACCGGCAGGTTTTCGGTGATGGTGTTGGCGCCACCGCCGCTGGGCTGGGTATCCGGGCCGGTGAGGGTGTAGCTGTAGCTGACCTGGCCGGTGGCAGGGTTGTAGCCGGTGATGGTCAGCGTATTGCCCAGGCCGGTGGTGACGGACTGGCCCACACCCACTACCACGCCGTTGTTGACCACGGTGATGCCGCCCACGCTCAGGCTGGTGAGGCCGTCAGGCGCCGACACCGTGAAGCTGTTGGCCTGGGTCAGGGCACCCGGCTGCGGGTTGGAGCCATCGGCCAGGTTGGCCTCGTTGACGCTCACCCCCGCGCCGTCACCGGTCAGGCCGGAGAGGGTCACCGGGTTGTCGACCAGTACCGCGGCGGCGTTGGTGTTGGTCAGTGCCGCCACCTCAGGCACGGTGAACTCGGGCACACCGTTGAACCCGGCGGTGGGGAAGCCCACCACAGGGTCGACTGCACCACCGGTTTCGGTCAGCAGCACGAAGCTGTGGCTACCGCCCGCCTCGCCACCCTGGGCAGGGGTGCCTGCGGCGGCAGGGCCTGCCGCGGTCGCTTCGGCGGCCTGGGTAGGGTCGGCGCCGGCGGCGATGGCTTGCTGGATTTTCTGCACGTCGGTGAGCTCGGCCTGGCTGGGCGCCGCCACTTCCTGGGTTGCCACATGGGGCGCCATGTCACCGAGCATGTTCTGGTTGAGGGTGACTTCACTGCCGCGCCCCAGGGTCAGTTCCTTGCCGTTCTGCAAATGCACCGCTACTGCGCCATCGGCACCGGTGTCCAGTTGTTCACCGGCGAACAACCGGTCCCCCTGGTGCACCTGGCGGCGGCTGCCGTCGGTGCCAATCGCGAAAACCTGTCCGATTACCTGGCTGACTACACCAATCAACGTTGCCATGTGCACTCCTCATCTGCCGCTAGGGCATGGGGTTTTGCAGGAAAGTGCGGTCGGCTTCGCTTAGCGGCGGGGCGGTTGGCGCTGCGGACATTGGATCGACGCAAGCGTTCTCGCCCTGCCTACCCCTGGAACAGCGCCAACCCACCCACCAAAACCTGAAGAAAATCAGGAACATCCGGAATGACGACGTACCAGTGAGGCAACAGGAGGGGTTCAGGCACTGCAAGTGACATTTTTTTGTCGCCAAACTCCCTCTGTTTTCCTCCCTTCGCTACTTCCTTGCCCTATGCTGCAAAAGTTTGTTGAACTTTTCTTTGACGCCCGAAAAACGTTGGTTTATCTGGCTTGTACGAGCTGCCTGGGGTGAACAATGTCTCGATTTCGACACGCTGCATAAGTTTTTATTGGAATAGAAGTTATGCAAAAAAGTTCTTAGATTTTGCTAAGGATGTTCTTAGCTCTCATGTTACAAGCCTGAAACGGTTTAAGTTCTTTTTTCGCCATTTTTTTGGCGATTACTGCGGCACTTAGAGACTCCAGGGAGAACCACAATGCGCACTCGCACCCCCATTTGCAGCGCTGTCCTGATGGCATTGGCCTGCGCCCAGGCCCACTGCATGACGCTGACAGATGCGATTCAGAGCACCATCAACTACCACCCCGAGGTGCAGTCGAATCTGAACAATCGCCTGTCGGCAGATGAGGATGAGAAAGTCGCGCGCGGTGGGTACTACCCCACTGTCGACCTGGTAGCCGCCTACGGCCGCGCCCGCACGGACAACCCCACCACACGGGCCATCGAAGGCAACAACGCCGAGACCCTGAACTACACCCAGTCGGAGTTGCGCCTGCGGCAAATGCTGTTCGATGGGTTCAACACCCCCAACGAGGTGGCGCGTACCCAGCAAGTGGTCAACTCGCGGGCGTACTACCTGCGCGGCACGGCTGAGACGCAGGCGTTGCGGGCCATCGAGGTGTACCTGAACGTACTCAAGGCCCGCGAGTTGGTGGACCTTGCCAAGAACAACCTGCAGGCTCACCTGCGCGTCAACGATCAGATCGGCCTGCGCAGCGAACGCGGGGTGGGCAGCACCGCGGACGTCGACCAGTCCCGCGCCCGTCGCGCGCTGGCAGAAAACAACCTGAACACTGCCCAGGTCAACCTCTCCGATGCCGAGGCGAACTTCTTCAGCACCGTGGGGCGCATGCCCGACGAACTGGAAGCACCGCCCAGCATCCGCGGCGAGGTACCCACCGACCTGATCGCCGCGCGCCAGGCGATGCTCACCAACAACCCTTACCTCAAGTCGGCCCAGGCCGACGTGCAGGCCGCCGAAAGCCAATACGAAGTGGCCAAGTCGCCCTTCTACCCGCGCTTCGACGCCGAGTTGGCGGTGGACGCCAACAACAACATTTCCGGCGAACAGGGCCGCGACAACGAATGGCGCGCCGGCGTGGTGATGAATTACAACCTGTTCAAGGGCGGCAGCGACAAGGCTCGCCTGCAGTCCGACGCGCACAAGATCAACCAGGCCATGGACATTCGCAACAACGCCCTGCGCATGCTCAACGAGAACCTGTCACTGGCGTGGAACGCCATGAACAACGCCCACACCCAGACCCCGTACGCCCGCGAATACGCCGAGACCACCACCAAGGTGCGCGCGGCCTACCAGGACCAGTTCGGCCTGGGCCAGCGTACCCTCCTCGACCTGCTGGACAGCGAAAACGAGCTGTACACCGCCAACAGCCGCTACACCGAAGTGCGCTACACAGAAGAGTTCTCCATGTACCGCGTGCTCGCCAACATGGGCGTGCTGCTGGAGAAGGAACGCGTGGTACTGCCCAACGAGGCCATCGCCCAGTCGGAAGTGAAGAACGAAGCCCGCCTTCCGGAAATGAAGTGATCGCCTCTTGGCGTCTGGAGTACCGCACGTGACCAGCATGCAACCTGCGGGGCCGGCAACGGACCCGCGCCTGAGTTTCGATGACCCGCTGTTGGATGGCTTGCTGATCCTCTGCAAGCTACACGGCTGTACCGTCAGCCGCGCCAGCCTCAGCGCCGGGCTGCCGCTGGCCCAACAGCGCATGAGCCTGGAACTGCTGCCGCGCGCGGCCGCCCGCGCCAGCCTGTCGGCGCGCCTGTTGCGCCGCGAGCTGGGCGCGATATCCGGCCTGAACCTGCCAGTATTGCTGCTGCTTCGCGACGGCCGCTGCGCCGTGCTGCGACGCTGGGGCGAGGACGACCGCGCGTTGATCCTGCCCAGCGAGGCCGACGGTGGCGAACAGTGGGTAACCCGCGAGGAACTGGCCGCCGAATACAGTGGCCAGGCGTTGTTCGCCCGCCCCCGCCATGAGCTCGAAGACCTGCGCCAGCCGTTGATGCCACGGGTGCATGCCTGGTTTCGCGACACCCTGAAACTGTCGCGCTGGCTGTACAGCGACGCCATCCTGGCCAGCCTGATGATCAACCTGTTGGGCCTGATGGTGCCCCTGTTCGTGATGCAGACCTACGACCGCGTGGTGCCCAACCAGGCCACTTCGACCTTGTGGGTGCTGGCCATCGGCTTGCTGGTGGGCACCCTGTTCGAGCTGGTGCTGCGGGTACTGCGCGCGCACCTGCTGGACACCGCAGGCAAGAAGACTGACCTGATTCTTTCCGCCACCCTGTTCGAACGCATCACCGGCATGGCCATGAAGGCCAAGCCGGCGACCATCGGCGGTTTCGCCCAGAGCATCCATGACTTCCAGGGCCTGCGCGAGTTTCTCACCGCCGTGACCCTGACCAGTATCATCGACTTGCCGTTCGCCGTGCTGATGCTGGCCGTGATCGGCCTGCTGGGCGGCTGGCTGGTGCTGGTGCCCATTGTCGCCTTTCCCCTGACCATTGGTTTCGCCCTGCTGATCCAGGTGCGCCTGCGCGATACCGTGCAAAAAAGCCTGGCCCTGGGCGCCGAGCGCCAGGCCTTGCTGATCGAGACCCTCAGCGGCCTGGAAAGCATCAAGGCGTGCAGCGCTGAAAGCGAACGCCAGTACATGTGGGAGTCAACCCATGGCGCGCTGACCCGCCTGGACAGCCATGCCCGCAACCTGTCGGCGCTGGCCACCAACGGTACGCTGTTCATCCAGCAATTCGCCGGCATGGCGGTGATCGTCGCCGGGGTCTACACCATTATCGCCGGCAACCTCAGCGTCGGTGCCCTGGTGGCCAGCTACATGCTCAGCAGCCGTGTACTGGCGCCCCTGGGGCAGATCGCCGGGCTGATCACGCGCTACCAACAGGCCCAATTGACCATGATCAGCACCGACGCCCTGATGGCACTACCCCAGGAACGTGACCCACGCCAACGGCCGCTGGAACGCACGCAACTGCAGGGCGCCCTGGCCGTGAGCCAGGTGACCTTTCGCTACACCGGGCAGAATGCCCCGGCGCTGGGCAACATCAGCTTCAGCATGCAGGCCGGCGAACGTATCGGCATCATCGGGCGCAGCGGTTCAGGCAAAAGCACCCTGGCGCGCCTGGTGATGGGTTTCTATGAGCCCGAGGAAGGCCAGGTATTGCTGGACAACCTGGACTTGCGGCAACTGGATGTGGCCGACCTGCGCCAGCAGATCGGCTACGTGGCCCATGACCTGCCACTGCTGGCCGGTAGCCTGCGCGATAACCTGACCATGGGCGCCCGCTACGTGAGCGACGCGCGCATGCTTGAAGTGGCGGAAATGACCGGCGTCACCGAACTGGCCCGCCAGCACCCGCAAGGGTTCGACCGCCCGGTGGGCGAGCGTGGTCAACTGCTCAGCGGTGGCCAGCGCCAGGCCGTGCTGCTGGCCCGCTCGCTGCTGCTCGACCCACCGATCATGGTGCTGGACGAACCTACCAGCCACATGGACAACGCCAGCGAGGACGCCCTGCGCCTGCGCCTGCACGACTGGGTGGTGGGCAAGACCGTGCTGCTGGTCACGCACCGCACCTCCATGCTCAGCCTGGTCGACCGCCTGCTGGTGCTGGACAACGGCCGTATCGTTGCCGACGGTCCCAAGGAAGCGGTGATTGAAGCCCTGCGAAAAGGCCGCGTCGGCCAGACGCCTGTTTAGGAGTGGTATCGATGTCAGCTTCCCAAGGCCTGCGCGGTTATTTCAGCAGCTTCGGCAAGACCGGCGAAAGCGAGTTCATGCCTGAACTGGCCAGCGCCGCGCTTCAGGATTCACCGCGCCTGACGCGCATCACCGTGTGGCTGTGCGCCGGCCTGATCGTGGCGGCGCTGGTCTGGGCCAGGTTCGCAGTGCTGCAGGAAGTCACCATGGGCGAAGGCAAGGCCATTCCCTCCAGCAAGGTTCAGGTCATTCAGAACCTGGAGGGCGGTATCGTCACCGAGATCTACGTGCGTGAAGGCCAAGTGGTGAACAAGGGCGACACCCTGCTGCGCCTGGATGACACGCGCTTTCTGTCCAACAAGGGCGAAAGCGAGGCTGACCGCTATGCGTTGATGGCCCAGGTGGAACGCCTGCAGGCTGAAACCGACGGCAAGCCGTTCACGGTATCGGACGCCGTGCGCAGCAAGGCGCCGCAAGTGGCCGAGGACGAGATGTCGCTGTACACATCGCGTCAGCGGCGCCTGGCCAGCGAACAGCAGACCCTCAACGAACAACTGCGGCAGAAAACCCAGGAACTGGCCGAGTTTCGCTCCAAACAGGACCAGTACCGGTCCAGCCTGGCGCTGTTGCAGCAAGAACTGAACATGTCCACGCCCCTGGTGGGCACCGGGGCGATCTCGCCAGTGGAAATTCTGCGCCTCAAGCGCAGTGCCGTGGAGGCCCGCGGGCAGATGGACGCCACGACGCTGGCGATCCCGCGGGCGGAAGCGGCAATCAACGAGATCAAGAGCAAGATGAATGAGTCGAACCAGCAGTTCCGCTCTGACGCCGCCAAAGACCTCAACGCCAAGCGTACCGACCTGTCGAAGATCACCGCCACCAGCATCGCCATCGATGACAGGGTCAGCCGCACCACTGTGGTGTCACCGGTGCACGGCATCATCAAGACCCTGAAAGTGAACACCATTGGCGGCGTGGTGCAGCCGGGCAGCGACATGGTGGAGGTGGTGCCGCTGGAGGACAACCTGCTGATCGAAGCCAAGGTCCGCCCCCAGGACGTGGCCTTCCTGCACCCCGGCCAGCCGGCCATGGTCAAGTTCAGTGCCTATGACTACACCATCTACGGTGGCTTGAAGGCCAAGCTGGAGCTGATCAGCGCCGACACCATCACCGACGACAAGGGCAACAGCTTCTACCTGATCCAGGTACGCACCGACAAGAACCACCTGGGTGGCGATGCCAAGCCGCTGGTGATCATCCCGGGGATGACCGCCACGGTGGACATCATCACGGGTGAGAAAAGCGTGCTGGACTACCTGCTCAAGCCGGTGCTCAAGGCACGCACCGAGGCCATGCGCGAACGCTGACCGCGCCGCGCCGTTCCCAAGCTTCACCCGTGTGGGACCGGGCGAAGCTCGGGAATCAGGCGCCGCCGATCGTCACTTCAGACCAGGGTCGGATCAATCACCAGCACGACCTTGCCCGACACCTGGTTGGTGGCCAGCTCGGCGAACGCCGCTTCGGCATCCTGCACCGGAAACGTGCGGGCCACTTGCGGCTTCAACCGGCCTTCCTCGAACAACGGCCATACGTGCTGGCCGAGGTCGCTGAGCAGGTCGGCCTTGAACTGGTCGCTGCGGCTGCGCAGGGTCGAGCCCAGCAAATGCACGCGCTTGCCCAGCACCTTGGCCAGGTCGATATCGGTCTTGGTACCGCCCATCAGGCCGATCAGCACCCAACGCGCATCCACCGCTGCCACCTTCAGGTTGACGTCCACGTAGTTGGCGCCAACCGGGTCGAGGATCACGTCGAACGGGCCGAAATCGCTCAAGGCCTCCAGGCCATCACCGCGCACCACCCCGCCCTGGGCACCCAGGCTTTCGCAGTAGGCCAGGCGTTCGGCCGAACCGACGCTGACCCACGCAGGGTTGCCGAATGCCTTGCACAACTGCAGAGCCGCCGAGCCGATGCCACTGGCGCCGGCATGCAGCAGCACTTTCTCACCCGGCTTGAGGGCCGCCAACTGGAACAGGTTCAACCACACCGTGGCATACACCTCGGGGATGGCCGCGGCTTCCACCAGCGACAGCCCGGCGGGCACCGGCAGCACGTGGCGGCCATCGACCACCACTTCCTCGGCCATGCCGCCGCCTGCCAGCAGGGTGCACACCCGGTCACCTACCTGCCACGCCGAACCTGGCCCGACTTCACTGATGACGCCGGAGCATTCCAGGCCCAGCACCGAACTGGCGCCTGGCGGCGGCGGGTACAACCCGGCGCGCTGCAACAGGTCGGCTCGATTGAGCCCCGCGGCAGCTGTCCGAATTTTCACTTGACCCACGTCACAAACCACGCTCGGATGGTCTACCCACTCCACATGTCCTTCAACGCCTTGCAATGCCTTCACAGTGCCTCCATAGTTGACTCAAGACTGAGCCCGATGCTTTAGGCAACGGGCTTTTTGCATTATGCGTCCGGTTCCCATGGAACCGGCGACTTCAAAGACGGCCTAATATGCGTGATCAATTGTCCCCTCGTCGAATCAGCATGAAGCATCTACTCCCAAGCTCCGCCCTTGCACTGTGCATCGGCCTCGGCGCGCTGTCGATGTCCGCCACTACATTCGCAGCCAACAGCTGGGATAAACTTCAGCCTGACCGTGACGAGGTGATCGCCAGCCTCAACATCGTCGAGCTGCTCAAGCGCCATCACTACAGCAAGCCGCCGCTGGATGACAAACGCTCGGTCATTATCTACGACAGCTACCTGAAGCTGCTGGATCCGTCGCGCAGTTACTTCCTGGCCAGTGACATCACCGAATTCGACAAGTGGAAGACGCAGTTCGACGACTTCCTCAAGAGCGGTGACCTGGACCCCGGCTTCACCATCTACAAACGCTACCTGGACCGCGTGAAGGCGCGCCTTGATTTCGCCCTGGCCGAACTGGCCAAAGGTGTCGACAAGATGGACTTCACTGGCCACGAGACCCTGCTGGTCGACCGCAAGGACGCCCCGTGGATCACCACCGAAGCCGACCTGGACAACCTGTGGCGCAAGCGCGTGATGGACGAAGTCCTGCGCATGAAAATCGCCGGCAAGGACAACAAGCAGATCCAGGACACCCTGACCAAGCGCTACAAGAACCAGCTGGCGCGCCTGGACCAGACCCGCAGCGAAGACATCTTCCAGGCGTACATCAACACCTTCGCGCAGTCGTATGACCCGCACACCAACTACCTGTCGCCCGACAGCGCGGAAAACTTCGATATCAACATGAGCCTGTCGCTCGAAGGTATCGGCGCCGTGCTGCAAAGCGACAATGACCAGGTCAAGGTGGTACGCCTGGTACCGGCCGGCCCTGCCGACAAGACCAAGCAGATCGCCCCGTCCGACAAGATCATCGGTGTCGCCCAGGGCGACAAGGAAATGGTCGACGTGGTGGGCTGGCGCCTTGACGAAGTGGTCAAGCTGATCCGCGGCGCCAAAGGCTCCGTGGTGCGCCTGGAAGTGATCCCGCACACCAATGCGCCGAACGACCAGACCAGCAAGATCGTCTCCATCACCCGTGAAGCGGTGAAACTGGAAGAGCAGGCGGCGAAGAAATCCATCCTGCACCTGACCGAGAATGGCAAGGACTACAAGCTGGGCGTCATCGATATCCCGGCCTTCTACCTGGACTTCAAGGCCTTCCGTGCCGGTGACCCGGACTACAAGTCCACCACCCGTGACGTGAAGAAACTGCTGACTGAACTGCAAGCCGAGAAAGTCGACGGCGTGGTCATCGACCTGCGCAACAACGGCGGCGGTTCCCTGCAGGAGGCCACCGAGCTGACCAGCCTGTTCATCGAAAAAGGCCCCACCGTGCTGGTGCGCAATGCCGATGGCCGCGTGGACGTGCTGGAAGATGAAAACCCTGGCGCGTTCTACAAGGGCCCGATGGCCCTGCTGGTGAACCGCCTGTCGGCCTCGGCCTCGGAGATTTTCGCCGGCGCCATGCAGGACTACCACCGTGCGCTGATCATCGGCGGCCAGACCTTCGGCAAAGGCACCGTGCAGACCATCCAGCCGCTGAACCATGGCGAACTGAAGCTGACACTGGCCAAGTTCTACCGCGTTTCCGGCCAGAGCACGCAGCACCAGGGCGTGTTGCCTGACGTGGCCTTCCCATCGATCATCGACACCAAGGAAATCGGCGAGAGCGCGCTGCCCGAAGCAATGCCGTGGGACACCATCAAGCCGTCGATCAAGCCGACCACCGACCCGTTCAAGCCGTTCATCGCCCAGCTCAAGGCTGACCATGACGCGCGCACCGACAAGGATGCCGAGTTCATCTACATCCGTGACCGCCTGGCCCTGGCCGAGAAGCTGATGAACGAGAAGACCGTCAGCCTCAACGAAGCCGAGCGCCGTGCTCAGCACGCCGATATCGAAGCCAAGCAACTGGCGCTGGAAAACGCCCGCCGCAAGGCCAAGGGTGAAGCACCGCTCAAGGAAATGAAAAAGGAAGACGAGGACGCCCTGGCGGCCGAGCCGGACAAGACCAAACCGGAAGACGACGCCTACCTGGCCGAAACAGGCCGCATCCTGCTGGACTACCTGAAGCTGAACTCGACCGTCGCCAAGCATTGATAAAATGATGGCCATTTGTCATCAAATGGTCATGCAACTGTCGTGAAATACAAGGCCGGGCACTGGTATAAGTGCCCGGCCTTTTTTATGACTTTGTTCCATCGCCCTCCGCCGTTCCCAGGGTCGGCCCGAGTCCACCTGAGGTTGCGATCTCCATGACCATCACCGAACAGTTGGGCGCTTTGGCCAGCATTCTGGCCCAGGGCAGCCTGCATACCCTGTTCCAGCCCATCGTCTCGCTGTCGGAGCGGCGCATACTGGGGTACGAGGCCTTGAGCCGCGGGCCATCCAATAGTGCGCTGCATTCGCCCATCAACCTGTTCACCGTGGCACGCCAGGCCGGGCGCCTGAGTGAACTGGAAATCGCCTGCCGCGACACCGCGTGCCGACGCTTCAGCGAGCAGAAGCTGCCGGGCAAGATTTTCCTCAACGTATCCCCCGAGTCCCTGCTGGAGGCCAACCATCCGCCAGGCATGACGCTCAAGGTGCTCAAGGCCCATGGCATTGCCCCCAGTGACGTGGTCATCGAACTCACCGAGCAAACCCCCACCGACGACTTCCAACTGCTGTACAACGCCTTGCACCACTACCGCGCCATGGGCTTTTCGATTGCCCTGGACGACCTGGGTGCGGGCTATTCCAGCTTGCGCCTGTGGTCGGAACTGCGCCCGGACTACGTGAAAATCGACCGGCACTTCATCGACGGTATCCACCAGGACGCCCTCAAGCGCGAGTTCGTCGGGTCTATTCTGCAGATCGCCAAGGCCTCCCGCGCCCAGGTGATCGCCGAAGGCATCGAGTTGCAGGAAGAGCTGGTGGTGCTGGCGGAAATGGGCGTGGACCTGGTCCAGGGCTACTTATTGTGCCGCCCCCAGGAACAGCCACCCCATGATGCCCGCAACCTGCTGCCCAAGCTGGACCCCGGCAGCCTTGCGCTGGGTGAAGACGGCAGCGACCTCAGCGCCCTACTGATCGAACAGGTGGCCGTGCGCCATGACCTGGCGACCGCCGCCGTGCTGGAGGCGTTCCGCAGCCAGGCCAACCTCAACTCCCTGGCTGTGCTGGATGAACAGCAGCAACCGTGCGGCATCGTCCATCGCCATTCCCTGTCCGAGGCACTGCTCAAACCCTTCGCAACGGACCTGTTTGCCCGCAAGCCCATCAGCCGCCTGATGAGCGACGATTTTCTGGCCGTGGAAATGAGCCAGTCACTGCAACAGGTCAGCCGCCTGCTGACCAGCCGCGCGCGCCAGCGCATGGAAGAAGACTTCATCATCACCCTTGAAGGCCGCTACCTGGGCCTGGGCCGGGTGATCGACGTGCTCAAGCTGATTACCGAAATGAAGATCCAGCAAGCACGTTATGCCAACCCGCTGACCCTGCTGCCCGGCAACGTACCCATCCAGCAATGCCTGACCCGGGTGCTGCAACAGGGACGCGAGGCGGCGATCTGCTACGTGGATGTGGACAGTTTCAAACCGTTCAACGATATCTACGGCTACGGCCGTGGCGATGAAGTGCTGCTGTGCCTGGCGCAATGCCTCAATGAGCGGGTGGACCCGACGCGCGACTTCGTCGGTCATATTGGCGGTGATGATTTCATGCTGGTGCTGGGTTCAGCCGACTGGCGCAAGCGCTTGACCGACCTGCTGGAGGATTTCCAGTCGCAATGCCGACGCTTCTACCGCCCCGAGCACCTGGAAGAGGGTTGTTTCGTGGCCCATAACCGCCAGGGGCAGCGGCAAGCGTTCGCCCTGCTGTCGCTATCGATCGGGGTGGTGCACCTGCCGGCCCAGGACTGCGGAGCCCTGGATGCCAGCCTGCTGGCCGAGTTGGCCTCCCAGGCCAAGCATCAAGCCAAGATCGTGCCCGGCTACAGCATCCATGTGCTCGACCCGCTTACCCTTGAACAGCTGCGTAATGCGCCGCCTTCGCCAGGTCCGGGGCAAGGCCCGGGCCACCTTGGCGGTACAGTTGCGCCAGCTTGAATGCCGCAACCGGGTGGCCAGCGGCCAGGGCGGCCTCCCACCAGTGCAGCGCCGCGACGGCGTCGGGAGCACTGCGCAAGCTACCCGCCAGGCTGATGGCGCCCATCTGATAAGCCGCCTTGGCGTTACCGCGCTCGGCGGCCAGGCGCAGCAGGCGCAACCCTTCATCACGAGCGGCAAGGCCGGTGCCGCGCAGCAACAGAATATGGCCATAGAAGCCCATGGCATCGACGTTGCCCAGCGTGGCCATGCGCGAAAATTGGCGTTCCAGCCAACGCCAGCCCCAGGGCTGACGCACCAGCCAGGGCCGGTGGAATAAGCGACGCGCCAGCCAATAGCTGATCCTGACACGGAACAGCCACAGCCCCGGTCTCACGATATGCATTCTTCCGGGTAGCTGAACTCGAACACCCGCACCACTTCCGAAGCATGCCACGACGCGGCAGCGACACCATCGGACGGCCCCGAAAAGCGCCCCAGGCGTTCCACGCATTCGAAAAAGCCAGTGCGCGGCAGGCGGCTGGCGCCTTGGCTGATCACCAGCGAGCTGCGCAGGGGCTGCTCGGCCCGAGCATCGATGACGGCGAGGTATTCGAGGGCCGCGGTGAGCGTCTGCATGGCCGGGGTGGGCAATTGCAGGCGTTCGAGCAGGGCGCGGTAAGTCAGCAAATGGCGTTGGCGGCGGGCAATGTCCAGCTCACTCAGCAGGCCATCCCACTGCTGACGGCTGATGCGCACGCTCACGACACCTCTCCCCAGCCGGGAACCCCCAGCTCCCATGCCAGGCTTCGTCGGATGGCCGCGTCAGGCACACGCTCACCGGACTCGATCATGGCCAGGTACGAGGGGCTGATGCCCACGGTTCGCGCCAGCTGGTCCCGTGCCAGGCCCTTGGCCTCGCGCAATTGGGCCAGGCGCGACAAGGCCGGCAACGCCTCGTTGGCGGGCGGCGCCTGTACCGCGGCGGCTGTCGGCTGGGCGACCGGCTGCCCGGCGGCAGCCAGCAACGCCTGGTATTGCTCCCACGGCAGCACGGCATATTCCGGCTTGCCATCGCGACTGATGACCTGAACACCCATTACAACCCCCTGTAGGATCACCATATGTAATCTGTAGGCATAATCCTTATGCCGAATATAGTAACAGTAGGCGGCCCGGAACGGGATTTCCTATTTCAACTTGCTTACAAACCGCGCTTTTCGCCGCTGTTGTGTTCAAGTTGCAGGGCTTGGGGGCTGGCCGGCAGGCGTTCGACTCTGCGCAGGTTCTCCGGGCGCAGGCTCTCGCGCCAGGCTTTGAAGGCATTGAGTTCGTTTTCCAGGCTGCGCACTACCCAGGCCAGCACCGCAATGTCATCCAGGAAGCCGATGCCCGGAATCCAGTCGGGAATGGCATCGATGGGGCTGACGAAGTACATCAGCCCCGCGACGATGATCACCAGCGCGCGCGGGTTGACCTGCCGGTATTCGCCGCGCCAGTAAGCGACGCACAAGTCCTGCAGCAGCTTGGCGTTGGTTTTCAACTGGCTGAAACGGCTGGCTTGGCCCTTGCTCTTGCGCACCACGGCGAAGATCAGGGCCGGCAGCCGGCCGCGGCTGAGCAACCGTTCGGCCAATGGGACGAAACGGGCGAAATTCCAGGGTGCTTTCATTAGCCCTCCGCAGGGAAACTGGCTGGCCAGGTTATCCACAGTTTTTGTGGATAACCTTGTGAACAGCGGTCGTTTTAATGGCTGAAAGCCACGCTATGCAAGGGCCCGGGTTGGATCGGGCGTTTTTTACACACTTCGACATCGCCCAGGCCAGTGCGGCGTGAACGTTTGCGGGCCCCTTTACCGGGGTGATATTGAGACCCGCTTGCACCCTGACAGTTTCACGCCCGGTCGCAAGACCCGCCCGCGCGGAAAAAAAACGCCCCGCTAGGCGGGGCGTTTTTTGCACAAGGCGACGAATTACTTCGAAGCAGCCTTGTCAGCCTTGTCGGCAGCTTCAGCCTTGTCGGCGTCAGCCGCGGCAGGCTCCTGGTCGGCCTTGGCCGGGTCCTTGATAGCCAGCAGTTCCAGGTCGAACACCAGCACCGAATTGGCCGGGATTTTCGGGCTTGGGCTTTGCGCGCCATAGGCCAGGTCAGCCGGGATGAACAGCTTGACCTTCTCGCCAACGTGCATCAGTTGCAGGCCTTCGACCCAACCTGGAATCACGCCGCTGACCGGCAGGTCGATCGGGCTGCCACGTTCGATGGAGCTGTCGAAGACGGTGCCATCGGTCAGCTTGCCTTCGTAGTGAACAGTCACGACATCAGTCGGCTTCGGCTGTGGGCCGTCGGCTTTCTTGATGACCTGGTACTGCAGGCCGGAGGCGGTGGTGACCACGCCTTCCTTCTTGCCGTTCTCTTCCAGGAATTTCTTGCCCGAAGCCTCGGCTTCGGCGTTCATCTTGGTCATGCGCTCTTCGGCACGCTTCTGCAGCGCGGCAAAGGCTTCGACCAGTTCATCGTCCTTGAGCTTCTGAGGTTTCTTGCCGACAGCATCTTCGATGCCTTGGGCGACGGCCTTGGAGTCCAGATCATCCATGCCTTCCTGGGCCAGGCTCTTGCCCATGTTCAGGCCGATACCGTAGGAAGCCTTCTGCGCCGGGGTTTTCAGTTCCACGCTGGAATGATTGTCGCAACCTGCGAGTACCAGAGTGACCAAGGCAACCGCCGCCGCCAACCGATGCTGTTTCATGCTATTTCCTTGTTCATGCGCCAAATGGGCAATCGAGTAAAGCCGCGAGCTTATCAGGCGGCCACGACCAATGGCTACCGGCATGAGAGCCAGGAAATGACGATAAGTTCAGGGGTTTAAAGGGTTTCATCGAAATGAGGGCGAACCTTACCGAAACCTTACAGTTGAACAGGCAACACCGGGTTCAGCCTTCACGGTAACTGGCCGCCACCTCCCGCACCACATCGCACAACCATTGCGCTGGCAACGGCAGCGCCAGTGACGCATTGCTGCAGATACCCACCGACCCGCCCGGTTCGCGTACCCCCAAGTCCAGTTCGAACAGCTCCTGCTGGCGGATGTCCAGCAATACAGCGTCACGGGGCGCCACCCAGATAGCGTCGCTGCTGAGCACGTAGCGGCGGCTCAGCGTCGGTGACAGGGTTTCCAGGCGCTGGGCGGCGGGCTCGATGGCGCACTGCACGAACAGGCTGTCGGCATGCTTGCGGATGGTAGTGCCGGCCAGTGGCAGCACCAGCGGATACCGGTTGACGCTGGCGCGGTCAATGGGCGCCTGGCCCAGCAGCGGGTGGCCGGGGCGCACCACCAGGGTCATGGCTTCGCTGTACAGGTGTTCGAACATCAGGCCCTGGATCTGCGGGCTGTCGGTCATGCGCCCGATCACCAGGTCCAGCTCGCCGACGTGCAATTGCGCCAGCAAGTGTGCGCCAGGGCCGGTGGCCACGCTGACCACCAGGGCCGCGTGGCGTTCGTTGAGGCGGCACAGCACCTCGGGCATCAGCAGGCTTTCAACGGTGGACAGTACGCCGACCCGAACCTGGGGCGGCTCATGTTCCTCGCTGCGCAGGGTGCTGACACCATCGCGCAGGGCCTGCACGCAGGGCGCGGCATAGCGCATGAAGCGCACGCCGGCGGGGGTCAGTTCCACGCCGCTCTTGTCGCGGTCGAAGAGGCGGGTCTGCAACAAATCCTCAAGTTCCTTGAGGGTCTTGGAGATGGCGGGCTGGCTGATGGCAACCGCGTCGGCGGCCTTGGCGAAACTGCCTTGGCGGGCAATTTCGAGAAAGCACAGCAGGTGGCGAAATTTTATACGGGTGTCGAGATTCATGTCCTGATGTTACGTAGGTGAGCGCCGGCTTGCCAGCGAGCCGTGCAGGCGGTTCGGCTGAGTAGGAATGTTCTTTCAACGTTTGTCGAAAAAACTACAAAAAGTAGGGAAATAGCCACTTGCCACTGTATATATAATCAGGCATAACAGGCGATCTTTTCCCTACATGGATGTTTACCGTGCGCCTGATCCGTCGCAGCCTGCTGGTGCTGCTCGCTCTCGCCATCATCGCCCTGGCGGTGGTGCTCTACTACACCGCCCGGCCCAACCTGCCGCGCTACGAGCCCGTGCAGAACCTGCGCTACCTCGACCAATGGAGCGCCGCCGACCGCGAGCTCTACTACTTCACGCCCCAGGGTACCCAGGTCAAGGGCCTGCATTACGACTGGTTCACCCAGCTGGAACTGCCCTTCTCCGAAGACCGTTTCGCCGCGCCGCAGTACATGGCCCGCTTCGGCTTCCTGACCGAGCCCAACCAGCAGGCCAGCGCCGCCAACCCTGGCAACCTGCCGGTAGGCTTCGCGCGCCACCGCAACGACGGCGACCCCGCCGAGTACCTGGACATCACCTGCGCCGCCTGCCACACCGGCGAGTTGCGCTTCAATGGCCAGGCTGTGCGCATTGACGGCGGCACGGCCCAGCACGTGCTGCCCTCCAGCGTGCCCACGCTGCGCGGTGGCAGCTTCGGCCAGGCGCTGGTGTCGAGCCTGGCGGCCACCTATTACCTGCCCTGGAAGTGGAGCCGCTTTGCTCACCGGGTACTGGGCGACCACTACGACCGTGACAAGGACACCCTGCGCAAGCAATTCAAGGCTTCGCTGGACACCTTCGCCCACACGGCCTGGAATGACTGGCATCGCGGCCTGTACCCGACCCAGGAAGGCCCGGGCCGTACCGACGCATTCGGGCGCATCGCCAACGCCACGTTCGGTGACGCCATCTCGCCAGCCAACTACCGGGTGGCCAACGCCCCGGTGGACTACCCGCAGTTGTGGGACATCTGGACGTTCGACTGGGTGCAATGGACCGGTTCGGCCCAGCAGCCCATGGCCCGCAACGTGGGCGAGTCGCTGGGAGTGGGCACCACGCTGCAGTTCTTCGACGACCATGGCCAGCCGCTGACCGGTGACGCTCGCTACCCCTCCAGCGTGCGGATACATGACCTGTACCGCATCGAGGAAACCCTGCAGCACCTCAAGCCCCCTGCCTGGCCGGAAGACATTCTGGGCAAGGTCGACCTGGCCAAGGCGGCCACTGGCCGAGCGCTGTTCGATGCCAACTGCGCCATGTGCCACGTGCCCCCGGTAAAACAGGAAGGAGGCCGGCCGGTGCGCACCATGGTGCTCAAGCCGGTCGACGAAATCGGCACCGACCCTGCCGTGGCCGAGAATATCGCCACCTACCGCTATGACGTCAGCAGCCTGAAGTGGAACCCCGACGAATTGGGCAAGCTGGGCGTGACCGTGCATCCCGACCCGGGCACGCTGGACCTCACCCAGGTATCCGTGGCCCAGGGCCTGGCCTATGTCACCGCGTTCGTCGAAGACCACGCCTACCGCGCGGCCGGTATCGAGGGCGCGGAGCGGGCGCGCTACGACGGCTTCGGCCTGGGCATCGGCGTGCTGGAAGTGAAAGCCTACAAGGCGCGGCCACTGGATGGCGTATGGGCCACCCCGCCGTTCCTGCACAACGGTTCGGTACCCAGCGTCTACCTGCTGCTCTCGCCCCAGGACGAACGCCCCCGCACATTCTACCGGGGCAGCCTGGAGTACGACCCGCGGAACCTGGGTTACCGCACCGAACGCTTCGACGGCGCGTTCCTGTACGACACCGCCATCACCGGCAACCACAACAGTGGCCATGAATTCCGCGACGGCCCCCGTGGCCGCGGCGTGATCGGCCGCTACCTGGCGCCCGAAGAGCGCCGCGCCCTGATCGAATACCTGAAAGTGCTGGGCGGCCCGCTCGAGGAGAAATTGCCATGATGTTCAGTGACACAACCCGCCGTCCGGGATTCTTTTGCCGCCTTGGCCGCGCCTTGCTCAAGCTGGCCCTATGGCTGCTGGCCATCGCCGCGCTGGCTTTCGCCGCTGGCTATGGCTACTACGCCTGGAAATTTTCCGGGCCGGTGGCCGCTGAAGAACAGGTTCCACCCGGGGAAGCGGCCATGACCCAGGACATCATCCAGACCGCCATCCGCATCGTCGATCAACACCGTGAACCCACCCGTTACCTGCGCGATGCCCACGCCAAGGCTCACGGCTGCGTCACGGCCCAGGTCAGCGTGCCGCAGAACCTGGCACCCGACCTGCGTCAGGGCGTGTTCGCCGAACCGGGCAAGACGTGGCAGGCCTGGATCCGTCTGTCCAACGGCAACGCCTACCCCCAGTTCGACCAGTTGCAGGACGCACGCGGCATGGCGATCAAGTTGCTGGATGTGCCGGGCAAGCAGTTGATGGCTGACCAGGCCGAGCGTCACGAGCAGGATTTCGTGATGTTCAACCACCCGAACTTCTTTGTCAGCGACGTGGCTGAATACCGGCAGAACATCGGCGCCCAGGCGGATGGCAAGCAAGCGCTGGCCTTCTTCCCCAGCCTGGACCCACGCAGCTGGCAATTGCGCCACCTGCTGATCGCCAAGGCCACCTTGGCCAACGCCCCGCTGAGCCCGACACTGGCCACCTATTACTCGGTGTCGCCGTACAAGTTCGGCAGCGCCAACGCCAAGTTCCGCGTGGTGCCCGACCCGGCCAGTTGCCCGCCGTACACAGTGGCCAAGCAGAACGAGGACCTGCCCAACTTCCTGCGTACCGCCCTGCACCAGCAATTGACCACCGACCAGCAACCGGCGTGCTTCATGCTGCAGGTGCAGCGCCAGGACCCGAGCAAATACATGCCCATCGAGGATACCAGCGTGCAGTGGAAGGAAAGCGACGCGCCCTTCCAGACAGTCGCCGCCATTCGCGTTGCGCCGCAGGACTTCGACACACCGACGCAGAACCTGATGTGCGACAACCTGTCGTTCAACCCCTGGCACGGTATCGAAGCCCACCGGCCGATTGGCGGTATCAACCGGTTGCGCAAAGCGGTGTACGAGGCGGTGAGCGAATACCGGCATGCGCGCAATGCAGGGTTTGGAACCGCACCTTAGCCATCTGTCTTCACGCCCGGTCCCACAAGGGGAGCGGTGACCACCAGGGCGCGTCAGGCCAAGGCGGCGCGCCCTTGTGGGACCGGGCGCACCTCCGGCCTCCTGGTCGTGCGCGGCGCCCCGTTCCGGTTCCACAGGGGGGATGCAGGTCATCAGGGGCGCTGTGACATCCGGTAATAACCCTCTTTTGCATTCCCCCCCAAAAAGCGCCAACCTCCCCGCCGCTGATCGGCAGCCTGCGTTCTGGCGGAACCAGCCCTGCCGCGCACCTATCCTTATTCAACCACCTTTCGTTCAAGGCCAATCGTCATGATCACCCGCCGCGACCACCGCATCGACTTCTATCGAGGCTTGGCGTTGATCTTCATTTTCTGGGATCACATACCGCAAAATCCCCTCGCCAACTTCACCCTGCGCAATTTCGGCTTCAGCGACGCGGCGGAGATCTTCGTGTTCCTGGCGGGCTACGCAGCCGTGCTGGCGTATGGCCGGATTGCCGAGCGCAGCGGCTACCTGATCGCCGGGGTGCGGATTCTGCGCCGAGCGTGGGTGCTGTACGTGGTGCATATTTTCCTGCTGGTGCTGCTGATGGGCATCATCTTCGTTGCCAACAGCCATGTCGAAACCCGCGACATGATCCAGGAAATGAACCTCAACTATTTCCTCCTCGACCCGCAACAGGCCCTGGTGGATGAACTGCTGCTGCGCTTCAAGCCCAACCTCATGGACCCCTTGCCGCTGTACATCGTGCTGCTGGCAGGCCTGCCGCTGGTACTGCCACTGCTGGTCAAGCACACCGGCCATGCCGTGGGTCTGTCGCTGGCGGTCTACGGCCTGACCCAGTGGTTTGGCTGGAACATTCCCGCCCATGGCAATGGCCTGTGGTACTTCAACCCTTATGCGTGGCAAGCCCTGTTCGTGCTCGGAGGCGCGGCGGCCCTGCACAGCCAGCAGCCCCACGCCGCGGACCCGCGCCCGCTGCATCGCCAGCCACTGTTCATGGCCTGCGCCGGCATCGCAGCGCTCAGCGTGCCCATTGCCCTGAGCTGGAAGTGGCCGGCGCTGCATGACGCCGTCATGCCCCAGTGGGTCAGCGAACACCTGTACCCCATCAGCAAGACCAACCTGGCGCCGGTGCGCCTGGTGCACTTCCTGGCATTGGCGTATTGCGTGGCCAAGCTGATCCCCACCGGGGCGTGGGTGCAGCACTGGCTGGTGCAGAAAGTGGCGATGATGGGCCGTTATTCGCTGGAAATTTTCTGTTTGAGCGTGGTGTTGGCGCCCTTGGCCGACATGGCCAACGCCCTGGGCGATGACCGCCTGCCCATGCAGGTCGCCACAGCCTTGGCCGGCCTGGGCCTGATGCTTGGCCTGGCGCAGTGGCTGGAGTGGAACAAGCGCCTGACCAGCCCATCGCCAACGGCAACGGGTGTGGTCAGCAGCGCTTAGGCCTCAGGCGTTGCCTGCCGCCTTCATGCGCGCGGCCTGGGTGAAGTCAAGCATGCGCTTGAGGGGGCGCACGGCATTGGGGATCAGCGCCGGGTCGACGAAGATCTCGTTGCGGCCTTCGCGCAAGGCCGTGAGGGTGCGCTCCAGGGTATTCATCGCCATCCACGGGCAATGCGCGCAACTGCGGCATGCCGCGCCGTTGCCGGCGGTGGGGGCCTCGACGAAGATCTTGTCCGGGCACAACTGCTGCATCTTGTAAAAGATGCCGCGGTCGGTGGCCACGATGAAGGTCTTGTTCGGCAGGCGCTGAGCGGCGGCGATCAACTGGCTGGTGGAACCCACGGCATCAGCCAATTCGATGACCGACTCCGGCGACTCCGGGTGCACCAGAATCGCAGCGTCCGGGTATAACGCCTTCATGTCTTCCAACTGGCGCCACTTGAACTCTTCGTGAACGATGCAGGCACCGTCCCACAGCAGCATGTCGGCGCCGGTCTGCTTCTGAATATAGCGGCCCAGGTGCTTGTCCGGCCCCCAGATGATGGTCTCGCCGTTGTCCATCAGGCTTTCGACGATTTCCAGCGCACAGCTGGACGTCACCACCCAGTCGGCCCGCGCCTTCACCGCCGCCGAGGTGTTGGCATAAACCACCACCGTGCGTTCGGGGTGCTGGTCGCAGAACGCCGAGAACTCTTCCACCGGGCAGCCCAGGTCCAGCGAGCAGGTGGCCTCCAGGGTCGGCATCAGAATGCGCTTTTCGGGGGTGAGGATCTTGGCCGTCTCGCCCATGAACCGCACACCGGCCACCACCACGGTCCTGGCCGGGTGGTTCTTGCCGAAGCGGGCCATTTCCAGGGAGTCGGACACGCAGCCACCGGTTTCCTCGGCCAGGGCCTGGATCACCGGGTCGCAATAGAAATGCGCCACCAGCACGGCATCCTGAGCCTTGAGCTCGGCGGCAATGGCAGCGCGGTAGTCGGCTTCCTGCTCGACGGTCAGCGGTTTGGGCTGCTTGGCGTCGAGGTGGGCCTGGACCAGAAGGCGTTCGGAAATCTGCGTCATGTTGGCAAGACCTGCAGGCGCTTGTGCGCGAAAGTCGAGTATACCACCCGGCTTACGCGAGCCTGGGTGTTGTTTCCCTGGTGGTACAGACCGCCAGGCCGAGGAAGGCTACAGCCATCGGAATGATTTCCAAAGATTTTTTTGTGGAAGCCTGCAATGGAGCGCTCTAAGCCCGAGAGGCGCCAACCCCCGACCCGCAACGGGTACCCGATGTATCCGGCCGTAGTGCCGCCAACCATTGGCTGACAGAACATTCCGTCTCCAGCCCGATAGCCGTTGGCCATTCGGCGCTTTTAATTATCCAGCGGTAGCCAAGATCATGGCGCTGCGCTAGCCTCAGTTGTAACAGGACGTTTAAAGTCAGGATACATATATGGAAAACCTGACGCCCAGCCTCAGACAGGCCCGCGGCAACTTTTACGTTGCCTGGCGGTAGCCTACCCGCTATTCCGTTTCCCCCTTCGCACTGCCCACCCTCAACGTGATTGCCAATGCCGTCTGGCCAGCTTGCGCCTGCCCGGCACCTCGCCCCCGTCGAATAGAGAACCGCCCCCATGGCCCACGTCCCGAGTTTCCTGTCGGTGGTGTTTGTCGTTCGCAACCATGCCGACTTTCTTGAAGCCCTGCTGCTGGACGCCACCGAGGTGGTCAGTGCCATGGTGCGCGACTACGAACTGATCGTGGTCGACAACGCCTCCATGGACAACAGCATCGCCGTGCTCAAGCACCTGAGCAGCGAGACAGGCATTGCCAACTTGCAGGTCTACGCCTTGACCAAGGAAGTGGACATCGACACCGCATCGTGGGTTGGGCTTGAAAACGCCCTGGGTGACCATGTGGCAGTGATCGACCCCATGACCGATGACATTCGCTACCTGCCCAACCTGCTGGAGCAAGCGCGCCAAGGGGCAGACGTGGTGTTCGTGTGCAACGAACAACGGCCGCGCCAGGGGCCGCTCTACCGCCTGGCGTTCCGGGTGTTCCACTGGTGTTATCACCGTTTCAACGGCATCAACCTGGCGAAGGAAGCACCGCCTTACCGGCTGATGTCGCGGGAGGTGATCACCTTCATCCTGCAGCACCCCAAGCCCGTGATCGGCTACCGCCACTTGCCGGCGACCGGCGGCTTCGCGCGCGCCAACTTGCGCTACAGCGAGCCACCTCGGCCCCAGCCACGCAAGCGTCTGCGCGACAACATCGACCGCGGGGTCGGCCTGCTGCTGTCCACCACTCGCGGGCCCATGCGCCTGGTCACGGCCCTGTCGCTGTTCGGTGCGGTCATGAACCTGGTGTACTGCGTCTACGTGGTGGCCATCGGCTTCTTCAAGGCTGATGTGGCACCCGGCTGGATCAGCCTGTCGCTGCAACAATCGGGGATGTTTTTCCTGATCTCGCTAGTACTGATGGTGCTGGGCGAATACCTCATGAACATGGCCAGCGCCACCCAGCAAGGCCCTGGTTATCACGTGGCTCAGGAGTTCACCAGCGCGCGCATGACCCGGCGCGAGCGGCTGAATATCGAAGAAGCAGCGGCGCCCGCCATCGACTCGGCGGTCGTCGTCACTGGACGGTTCTCCTGATGGCCGCCCACCCGCCACGCCATGACGCGGTGATCATCGGCGGCGGTTTCTACGGCGCGGCCATTGCCGTCTACCTGGCCGCCCAGCGTGGGTTCAGGCACATGCTGCTGGTGGAGCGCGAACCGGCGCTGATGCTGCGCGCCTCCTACAACAACCAGGCCCGCGTGCACAATGGCTACCACTACCCCCGCAGCTACACCACGGCCTATCGCAGCCGGGTGAACCTGCCGCGGTTCGTGCGCGACTGGCCCCAGGCAGTGCGGCAAGACTTCACCAAGCTCTACGCCATCGCGCGGCACAACTCCAAGTTGACCGCCCGCCAATTCGAGCGTTTCTGCCGCGACATCGGCGCGCCGGTGCAGCAGGCACCAGCGAATTTGCGCGAGCTGTTTCAGACCCGGCTGATCGAAGACGTGTTCGCCGTGCAGGAATACGCCTTCGACAGTACCCGCCTGGCCGAGTGGGCGCTGCGCGAACTTGACCGTTTCGCGGTCCAGGTGCACTACCGAACCTGTGCCCTGGCGATCGACAAGGTACCGGAAGGGCTACGGGTGCACCTGGAAAACGAGCGTGGCGAGAAGACCCACGTCGAGAGCCGCTACGTGTTCAATTGCAGCTACAGCGGCACCAACCAGCTGGGCGGTGACTTTCCGGGCGTCGCCAGCCCCCTCAAGCAGGAAATCACCGAAATGGCACTGATGGCCATGCCGCCCGCCTTGGCAGGCCTGGGCATCACGGTGATGGACGGGCCGTTCTTTTCCCTGATGCCATTCCCCGCCCGGGGCCTGCATACCTTGTCCCATGTGCGCTTCACCCCCCACTTGAACTGGCAGGACAGGCCCGGCCTGGACCCCTATCGCAAATTGCGCGACTACGAGCGGGTCAGCCGGGTCGAGCGGATGGTGCGCGACGTGGCCCGCTACATTCCCGCGGTAGCCGATGCCCAGCATGTGGACTCGCTGTACGAAGTGAAAACCGTGCTGCAGCGCAACGAAGACGACGACGGCCGGCCGATTCTCTTCGAACGCCATGCCACGCTACCCGGTTGCTTTTCGGTACTGGGCGGCAAAATCGACAACCTCTACGACGTGCTGGAGAAACTCGATGATGAAGCACTTTGAACTGTCGAAACTCTGCACCCTGGTAGCCCTGCTGATACTGGCCAGTATCTTCGTCACACTGTCGGCGCGCTCGGTGTGGATGGACGAGGCGATGCTGCTCAAGAACATCATCGCCATCAGCAACCCCGCCGACTTCGCAGCTCCCCTGCCCTACTACGACCAGGCCGAGCCGGTACTGGCATCGGTATTCTTCAAGCTCGTGATGGCCGTGTTTCACTACGACATTCGGCCATTGCGCCTGTCGGTACTGGCGGTGTCGCTGCTGTTGGCCATACCGGTTGCCTTGCTGTTCCGCCCCTATCGCTGGGGCGTGTTCGTGTTCCTGGTGGCGGTGATTGGCAACTCGTTTTCGACCGGTTTCCACTTCACCGAACTCAAGTTCTACTTCCTGGAAATGAGCGGCAGCTTCATGGCCGTTCTGGCCATCCGCGAAGCCGAAGACCACGACGATATCTACTGGACCCTGCTGGTGGCGGCGCTGATCAGCCTGCTGGGGTTTTCCACCCTGATCATCGCTGGCGGCCTGCTGGCGTACGCGTGCTGGTGGTTCGTGAGCCGCGATGACGGCAGCCAACGGCTGTACAAAATCGGCGGCTTCGTTGTCTCCGCCGCTTGCGTGGCGCTCTCGTATCTGTGCATGAAATACCTGACCACCTACCAGATCAGCAACTACAACACCTACGCCAGCTCTGGCCCGCTGGACGCGCTGGAAAGCGTATTGCACGCGCTGCTGGGCGCTTATGGCAAGGTGCTGATGGCGGTTTCGGTAGTGTCGAGCCTGATGCTGCTGGTGTACCCACCGCGTACCTTCATTCACCGGGTCAACCAGTTCTTCTGCGTGTTGGTGCTGCTGGTGCTGGCAGGCAAGGTCGCAGGCGTGTACCCCGCCACCTACCCCCGCCACGTGATCTGGATGGTGCCCCTGAGCCTGGTCATCGACACCTTCGCCATTCTCACGTTTACCCAGGGCATGAGCAAAAGCCTCAAGGTGCTGGGCTGGGCGCTGTTGGCGCTGTTGGCGCTGCAAGCCGGCAAGGCCGTGCACAACAACCTGGACGGCGACAACTTCCAGTACACCGATAATAACGCCCTGTACCAGTACCTCTCAGCCATGCCCCCCAGCGAGATACTGGTGCACCCCAATGCCCAGCCGTCGCTGGAGTATTACCAGTTGCTGGACCCCGGACTGGCCCGTCAGCGTTTTTTCACCCGGCTGGACGACACCACCCGGCGCCGCGACCCGAATCAGGAAATGGCCACCATGGCCAACGACATCGACCAACTGCTCGCGCAGCGGCCCAGTGATTCGGTGTACTTCCTGACGTCACACCTGGACCTGCAACCGGGAGAAACCGGCGTGGGCAACCTGATGCAAGCCGCCCTGGACAAGTACCGCTGCGCCTACACCTCAGAACTGAGCGTGACGGACGCCGAATTGTTGCACCTCAACTGCCGAGGCCCCCTATGACCACGACCCGCGATGCACTGATCGGCTACACCGGTTTCGTTGGCTCGACCCTGTTGCGCCAGACCACCTTTGCCGCCCACTACCGGTCCACCACCATTGGCGAGATCGATCACCTGCCGTTCGACACATTGGTATGCGCCGGCGCGCCGGCCCAGAAGTGGCTCGCCAACCGCGAGCCGGAAGCCGACCTGCATGCCATCGATTCGCTGATCGAACACCTGCGCACCGTGCGCTGCAAGGTATTCGTGCTGATCAGTACGGTGGACGTGTTTGCCCACCCCGTGGGGGTAGACGAATACAGCACCGTGGATGAAACCGGGCTGCAGCCCTATGGCCTGCACCGCAGGCGCCTGGAAAAGTTCGTCGCCGAACATTTCCCGTGCCACTTGATCGTGCGCCTGCCTGGCCTGGTAGGCCCGGGGCTACGCAAAAACGTGGTGTTCGACCTGCTGCACAACAACAACCTGGCCGCTGTCGACAGCCGTGGCGTGTTTCAGTTCTACCCCATGGTCAACCTCTGGTATGACATCCAGATCGCGCTGCAGGCCGGCCTCTCGCTGGTTCACCTGTGTGCTGAACCCATCAGCGTCGCACGCCTGGCCCGCGAGGGTTTCGGCCGGGTACTGGAGCAGCATCTGAGCGCCAGCCCCTCCCGCTACGACCTGCACAGCCGCTTCGCCAACCTGTATGGCGCGCCCGGCCGCTACCCCTACAGCGCGCGCGATACCCTGCTGGCGGTACGCGCCTATGCCCAGTCTGAACCGCGGGGCATTGCCCTGCCCCTGGAGGCACACGCATGAGGCTGGCCATTTCCAATATTGCCTGGGACCGCGCCGAGGACACGGCCGTGAGCAGGCTGCTGCAACAACTGCAGATCGATGCGATCGACGTGGCCCCCGGCAAATACTTTCCCAACCCGGCCAAGGCCACCGAGGCGCAGATAAGCCAGGTACGTCGGTGGTGGCGCTCGCGGGGCATCGAGATCTACGGCATGCAGGCGCTGCTGTTTGGCACCCGTGGTCTGAACCTGTTTGCCGGTGCCGACAGCCAGGCGAGCATGCTCGACCACCTGGCTGCCGTGTGCCGCATTGCTGCTGGGCTGGGGGCCCGGCGCCTGGTGTTCGGCTCGCCGAAAAACCGTGACCGGGCCGGCCTGGATGACCAGCACAGCCTGGAGATCGCCCTGAACTTTTTCCGCCGCCTGGGCGACATCGCCCACGACCACGGGGTAGTGATTTGCCTGGAGCCGAACCCGGCCTGCTACGGCGCCAATTTCATGCTCGATAGCGATGAAACCGCGCAAGTGGTACGCCAGGTGGCCCATGGCGCGATCCGCATGCAATTGGACACCGGCGCCCTGACCCTCAACGGCGAAGACCCGGCCCGGGTGCTGCATGAGCACGCCGACCTGATCGGCCATGTACACGCCAGCGAGCCGCACCTTGTGCCCCTGGGCGAGGGGTGCACCGACCATGACCGCATGCTGACTGCCTTGCGTGGCTACCTGCCCGAACAGGTGGTGACCATCGAAATGCTCACGCCACCCGACCAGCCCACACTCCCGGCGATCGAACGTGCCCTGCACGCCGCGACCCGCCATTACCGACACCATGAAAGCGGAGTACGTGCATGAAATGGGCGATCCTGATCCTGGGCATTCTGTCCAACGCCTCGGCCAGCGTGCTGGTGAAAATGGCGATGATGCCTCCCCGGCGCTTCCCCTCCCTGGCCGAGCCCCTGGCGGCCCTGGCGAACTGGCCTTTCTGGCTCGGCCTGGCCTTGTACGGCGCCGCCTTCCTGCTGTACGCCGCGGCGTTGGCACGTTTACCCCTCAATGTCGCCCACCCGGTGCTGACCGCCGGCGCGGTGGCCACGGTGGCGCTGTCATCAGTGCTCTTGCTGCGTGAACCCTTCCACTGGACCACCGGCGCCGGGGTCTTTCTGGTTATTGCCGGGGTGGCGTTGATCACCGCCCGGGTTGCCTGAGGTATTGCCCATGACATCCGCCCAATTTCTACCCGGCCAACTGGCCGCACGCCAGGTTCCCACCTACGACCTGCCCCTGTGGCTGGGGCGCCAGCGCAACTGGTGCGTGGTCATCCCCGTCATCAACGAAGGCGAGCGCATCCGCCATCTGCTTGAGCGCATGGCGATCATGGCCCTGGACCACCTGGCCGATATCATCATCGTCGACGGCGGCAGCCAGGATGACTCCCTCAATAGCGCACTGCTGAGCAAGACCCGGGTACGGGCCCTGCTGGTCAAGACCGGGCCGGGCAAGCTCAGTGCCCAATTGCGCTGCGCCTACGCCTTCGCCCTGGACCAGGGCTACGAAGGCGTGGTGACTATCGACGGCAACGACAAGGACGACCCGCGGGCCATTCCCGATTTCATCCAGGCCCTGCGCCGCGGCGTGGATTTCGTGCAGGCGTCGCGGTTCATCGAGGGCGGTGTGGCGGAAAACACACCGCCCTCGCGCGACTTCGCCATCCGCTACATCCACGCCCCGCTGCTCAGCTGGGCCTCGGGGTATCGCTGGAGTGACACCACCCAGGGCTACCGCGCCTACAGTCGCCGGCTACTGCTGGACCCTCAGGTGGCGATCTTTCGCGATGTGTTCATGACCTATGAACTGCTGGCGTACCTGTCATACCGTGCACCTCGCCTGGGTTACCACTGTGTCGAACTGCCTACCGTGCGGCGTTATCCCAAGGGCGAGGTGCCGACCAAGATCAGTAGCGTGCGCGGTAACCTGGCGGTGCTGGCAGTGCTGGCGCGCGCCTGCCTTGGGCGCTATGACCCGCCCGCCACTTGAGCGTCATCCGGACGCTCTATCTTTCGCGTAGACTTTGAAACTGTCATGACGAAAACCAAACAACTTCGTACGCAAAAAATACTCAACTTTACCTACCCTGACATTACCACTGACACCGACTCTTCAAGTTACTAATACATACATAAAAAACGTGCATTGAATGCCTGGGCATGGCAGGCTTCCAGTCCCTGTTTCTCCAGCTTTGAATGGCTAAGCGCCCCGCCGGCCCTGATTCCACACCGCCTGATATTCATCGCGCCGCCCTGTATTGGTATTTCGAAGGTAGTGCCATGTTTGATGTTGTTCCCGACGTACCGCTGGTCACGGTCATCATTGCGTCTTATAACCATGCGCCTTACATCGAGGCCAGTATCAACAGTGTGCTTCGCCAGACTTACCCGCATATTGAACTGCTGGTCATCGATGATGGTTCGTCCGACAATAGCGTGGCCCTGCTCAAGCAGCTTCAGGCCGCGCATGGTTTCGACTTGCGGGTTCAGGCCAACCAGGGCCTGTCCGCGACCCTCAATGCTGCCATTGCACGTGCCCGGGGCACGCTGATCGTTCCGTTTGGCTCCGACGACATCATGCTGCCCCATCGCATCGCCACCCAGGTCCAGTACCTCGAGGGCAAGCCTGAAGTGGGCGTGTGCTCGGCCAACATCGAGACGATTGACCAGCAGGGCAATGTCATGGGCGCCCGGGAGCAGCGCAACCGGGACCTGCCGTTTCGACGCCTGGACTTCGACGACCTCTTCCTGGGTCGCAAGCCGGGCCCCGCCGCGGCCACCCTGATGTTCCGCCGCGAGGCGCTGGACAAGGTGGGCGGCTTCGACCCCGACATCCGCCTGGAGGACATCTACATCACCCTGTCGATCCTGCGGGTCGGCTATTGCATCGACGTATTGGGCGAGGTGCTGGCCCAATACCGGGACCACCCTACCAACACCTTCAAGAATGGCCGTTTCATGGTGGAGAACGTACTCAAGACCTACGCCCTGTTCCGCGAGCATCCCCAGTACGAACAGGTGTGCATGCGCTTTCGCAACTCGATGTTCCTCAAGTATGCCAGCCGCGACAAGCCCCTGGCACGCAGCACCTTGCGCGATATCCCCCTGCGCCACTGGAACAGGAAGACCGTGCGCGGTTTGTGGCGCCTGCTGGCATCGCGGCCCTAGCCAGGCCCCATTCAGCGGACCTGGCCTGATGCCGGGTATGTCATACGCCGGCCACGGGCCGTTTACCAGTCGTATGTCAGCGTGGCGATCACATTGCGACGCGGGCCGAAGTAGCAGGCACTGGCGTTGGTGCAGGCTGTCACGTAGTCCTTGTCGAACAGGTTGCTGGCGTTGACGGCCACGCGGGTACCGCGCAGGCCTTGGCTCAGTTTGCCAAGGTCGTAGTGCACGGCGCCATCGAACACCGTGATGTTACCGGTCTTGATGCGGTTGACAGTGGCGCTGGTCGAACTGACGCTGCTGCCCCACAAGGTGCCGGTGTAACGCGCGCCCAACCCCAGGCCAAAGCCATCCAATACACCGTCATGCACGGTGTAGTCGAACCAGGTCGACGCTTGATGGCGCGGCGTGAACGGCAATTCGTTGCCCTTGTCGCGATACAGCGAGGTCAGGTAGCCCGACTTGGTCACTTCACTATCGGTGTACGTGTAGGACGCAAGCCAGCTGAGGTTGTCATTGAGCACCGCCTTGCCTTCAAGCTCCAGCCCACGGCTGCGGGCTTCGCCGATCTGCACGGTGTTGTTGATGTTGAGGGGGTCGGGAGTGGTCAGGTTCTTCTGTTTCAGGTCATAAACCGACGCGGTGATAAAGCTATCCTGGCCAGGTGGCTGATACTTGATCCCCGCCTCGTACTGCTCGCCCTCGGTCGGCTTGAAGATCGGCGTAGTGGCGCTGACGCTGGTGTTGAGCATCGGGTCGAAGGACTGCGAGTAGCTGAAGTATGGCATCAGACCGTTATCGAACAGGTACCCCAGCCCACCGCGCCAGGTGCCTTTGTCATCATCCTGGGGAATGTAGCGGTCGGTGGGGTTGCTGCCGTCAGGGCGGAAATGGCTATCGGCATCGGCGCGGTCGTAGCGCCCGCCCAAGGTGACGATCCAGTGGTCCAGTTTGATCTGGTCCTGAAAATAGATGCCGGTCTGTTTGAGCGTCTGATAAAGGTCACGGCCCACGCGAGTAGTACCCTGGGTACCATCGGTACCTGCACCCGTGTAAGGGTTCATGGAAGTGAACGTGCCGTTCACTGCCGTATTCAGCAAGCCGGTCCGGCGATAATCGATACCCATCAACAAGGTGTGCTCAAGGGCGCCGGTGTTGAAGTTGGCCTGGGCCTGGTTGTCGACGTTGAAAATTTGCAGGTTACGTTTGATGTCCGAGGTGGCGCGAGCCAGCAACGGGCTGGTAGCGCTGACGTAACCATTGCCATAGGCCGAGCGGTTCTCGACGTTGACTTTGCTCCAGCGCAGGTTCTGGCGCAGCGTCCAGGTGTCGTTGAGGCGATGCTCGAACAGATAGCCGAGCTGGAAGGTCTCACGCCGCAATTTGTCGAAATCCGGGTCGCCCAGTAGCGTGTGGCTGCTGATATGCCCCCAGGGCGAGGCATGAAGCGTGCTGCTGGCCGGGTAATATTGTTCGGTGGTGCCGCCCCAGTCGCGCTGGTACTGGGCCAGCACCGTCAGCGTGGTGTCGTCGTCAGGGCGCCAGGTCAGGGCCGGGGCAATGAACTGCCGGTTGTTGTCGACGTGGTCGACCTGGGTACCACTGTCCTTGACCAGGCCAGTCAGGCGGTAGCTGAGGGTGTTCTGCGCATCCAGCGGGCCGCCGAAATCGAAGCCCAGTTGCTTGAGGTCATGGCTGCCACCCTGGACTTGTACCTGATGCAGCGGCGTCTCGGTGGGCATCTTGCTGGTCAGGTTGATGAGGCCGCCGGGACGGCTCTGGCCGTACAGCATGGAACTGGGGCCACGCACTACCTCGATGCTTTGCAGCCCATAAGGCTCGGCTACGCTGCCCTGGCCACTCTCGCCGTAAGGTAGCATCAGGCCGTCCTGAAACACGTACGGCGAGAAGCCGCGGATACGAAACTGTTCGCGCGTATTGTTGGCGCCGGTGAATTCACCGTACACACCCGGGGTGTAGCGGATCGCTTCACTGACGCCCTGCACCGCCTGGTCGTCCATCTGCTTGCGGGTCACCACCGAGATCGACTGCGGCACCTCCACCAGCGGGGTATCTGTCTTAGTGGCACCGCGGCTGCGCTTGGCCACGTAGGTCTGGTTGCTGTCACCGGCATCGGTCTGGGAACGGCCGTTGATGTTCACATCGCCCAGGTTCAGCGCCCCAACCGGCAATGGCTTGAGGGTCAACACGCCGCCATCGGTGCTCTGCAATGCCAGCCCGGAGCCTTCCAGTGCCCGCGCCAGCGCCACCTCGGTGCTCAACTCACCTTGAACCGCCGGAGCCTGCCGGCCGCTGACCAGGTCGGGCGCGTAGACGATCTCGCGGCCGCTCAACTGGGCGATGCGCCCCAGGGTCGTGGCCAAGGGGGCCGCTGGCAGGTTGAAGCTATAGGTGGCCTGTGTTTCGGCGGCAACGCTGACGGAACTGGTGAACAGCGGCGCGCCGGCCAGCAGCAGGGCAAGACACAAAGGCGAAACGGCGAAGCGAGGACTACGGCGGGACATGAAAGGGCTCCAGGTGTGTCCGCATATCAGTGCGGTTCTTGAGCTATGTCCCGCGAGATCGAAAAAGCGATATAGGCACTCGAAAAAAAATTCACACGGTGTCGACGCTGACCCACCAATCGAAATAGCGCCGCACGCGCACCGGCATGGTCTGTTCCAGCGAGGCCAGTGCCCGGTCGCTGTTATCCAGGGAAAACAGCCCGGAAACCCGCAAGGCCGACGCCTTGGGGCTGATGCGCAATACACCATGGCGGTAGGGTTGAAGGGCCGCAATCACATCCCCCAGCGGCCAGTCGACAACATTGAGAAAGCCATCGCCCCAGGTGCTTTCACCGTTGCGCTCGGCCGTGAGTGGCTGCAGGGTGCGGCCCAGGCTCACACCGTGATCGGCACGTACCAGCTGCGTCTGCCCGCCCCGGCCCAGTTCAACGGTGACACTGGAGCGCATCACCCAGACATGGGCGCGGTCTTCGTAGGTGGCGACCATGCAGCGTCCATCGAACGTCTGCACACAGCCAAAAGCAGTCACCACCCGCAGGGGGCGAGGGTCGGCATGGGCGTCGATGATCAACTTGCCCGTGCGCAGTACCACGCGCCGCTCATGGGCGTCGAACGCCAGGTCCACCGCACTGCGGGCATCCAGTTGCAGGTGGCTGCCATCGGCCAGGTCACGGGATAACCGTTCGCCGGTACCGGTGCGCAGGTCGGCAGCAACATCTGCCAGCGGCATGCCCTGACGTGTCAGGGTAATGCCGGTAATGCCGACGCCGGCCAACACCAATGCGCCGCGCAACAGATGACGACGGCTGGGCCGCGGTGCCTGCAACGCTTGGCGCACCGGTGCGTCACGGGCCGACAGCGGCCCCAGCGAGCGATGCAGATGCTGCTGCACCCGCGCCCAGGCTTCCGAGTGGGCCGGATCGGCACCGAGCCAGCGTTCAAAGGCGCGGCGCTCGCTGGCGGGCAACGGTTCATCGCGAAGCACCGCGGTCCATTCGATGGCCTGTTCCAGGGCCGCACGGGGCAGGTTCATGACTCCAGCAACTCCCGGCAGCACAGCTTCAGGCCCTTGGCCACGTACTGGCGCACGCGAATGGTCGATACACCGAGCATGGCGGCGATATCGGCGTACTTCATGCCATCCAGTTGGCTGCACAGGAATGCCGTGCGCGCACGGGGTGACAAACCATCGAGCAAGGCGTCGATGGCCAGCAAGGTTTCCATGGTCAGGGCACGCTCTTCGGCCGAGGGTTCCACCGCCTCGGGCTGCAACGCCAAGGCCTGCAGGTAAGCCCGTTCCAGATCGCGGCGCCGCCAGGTGTCGTACATCAGGCGCTTGGCTATCGTGGTCAACAAGGCACGCGGTTCCCGAATGCCTTCGGGGGCCGGCAAGGCCACCACCTGCATGAACGTCTCGGCCGCCATGTCGGCGGCGTCATGCTGGCAACCCAGGCGAGCGCGCAGGCGTTGCAACAACCAGCCATGGTGGTCACCGAACAGGCAGTGCAGCACATGGCGGCGTAATGCAGGGCCGTGGAGGGCGGGTGTCGAAGACATGGTTCAGAACCGTGGCGGGTTAATGCAAACCATTATCAATTGTTAATGAAAAGGTTACAACTGCAATGGATTCTCAGTGGCGGGATTTTCCAGAGCTGTCCTGCGCCGCACCGTTCAACCGTCGCCAGTCCCGCGTTCACTCATCGTCTGCGGTCGAGCCAGGTAGTGCTGGCGCGTCAGGTGGCGCACCAACACCCTGCCCTCGGGCGCCAGCGTGGTACCAAATGCGACCTTGGCGCCGCACTTGAGTTGAATGTCCAAGCCATACTCCAGGTGCCCGGGTTGTCGTTGTGGTAGCAGTTCAATATGCAGACTCGCCAGGCGCGGCTCGTACCTGAGCAAGGTATCGGCCATGGTCCCCAACAAGCCATGGGCGGAAGCCGGCAAGCCCTGCAGTATCAGGCCCATGTCTGGCAACCCATAGCCTGGCAGGTGGGCGAGCGCGCCGGCGCGGCTATTGAGAATACGCTGCAGGTTGTCGAGTACCGACAGGGTAGCCTGGTCCTCCTCGCTGACGGCATGCACCGCCAGTTCGCCGGTGAAATTAAGCAAGAGGCGCTCATACAGTGATGGGCCTGACTCGTCCATGCGTCACTCCTTGGCCAATGGTTGTAACGTCAGGCGGTTGCCACCCAGCTCGAGCCGGCGTGCGTGGTCCGGGTCCAACTGGTCGCGGCGCAAGGTCAGGCGCCATGTGTTCAACTGCGTGTCGGGCTGGCGAAACAGCGCCACCAGCATGACAAACTTCGCCTCCTTGGCCAGTGGCACATTCAACACCGCGCCCTGGGCGGGCTTCACCACCACGGCATGTTCGTTCAACAGGTCCGGCCCCAGCAGTGATTCGCTATTGGCGACGATGCGGTCGTAACTGGCTTTCTCGAACGCCTTGGCATCACGCAACTGGTACACCCGCACCAGGGTCGTGACCGACAGCGCACTCATGTCCGGCCCAACCGTGTTCAACGCCTCCCGGCCGCTGAAGTCCAGGTGCAGGGTGTCCACCTGCTTGTGGAATATCGCCCGGGCCGTGGACGCAGTGCCGTCACTCACGGCCTGGGTCACGCCACAGCCGCTGAGCATGATGCTGAGAGCGGCGGTCATCATTGCCTTGAAAACGGTACGCGACATGTTCAGTTTTCCTCAGTTGCGGGTTTTCCTGCAGGCCTTGATAGCGGCCCAGATTGATCGTGATAGCGGCGTCGCCGGCGCTGCCCAGTACGCCGGTCATGCCCAGCAAGACCCCGGCCCGCCCCAGCAACGGCGTCGGCAGCAAGTGAGGCGCCAATGACAACCGCAGCCTGGCCGTGCAGCGCCAGCCCAGGTAGACACGCAACAGCACCAGAAGGTCGCAGTGCAACGGCCCACCCGGCAGCCACCCCACCGCTTCATCCGGGTGCTCGGTGAGCAGCGTCATCTGCAACTGGCTGTTGGCGTCCTGGCCGGTGCTCCCCAAAGGCGTACCCTGGGACAGGCTCACCGGATGTCGCTGGCACAGCCCGGCAGGCCGTGCCAGCGGAATGCGCAACGGCCAGTGAGGCGTCACTTGTACACGGGTACCCGGTGCAAGCAGCTTGACCAGCGCGGTGATGCCCTCGGCGTTGCGCGTGGGCAAGCGCATCACGCCCAGCAACGCCAGGAAGCGCGACAGCGGAGTGGCGATATGCCTGGCGGTGCCCGGAATCCCCAGGCCTACCAGGCCCAGCAGGCACTGCGAGGTGGCGTCGGTACCACCGGCGGCGAACGTGGCGGGGTAGCAATACTTGCGCCAGATACGGTAGAACTGGGTGAAAATGCGATGGTTGAAAATGTCCAGGAAGGCTTCCAGCGCTTCATGCCCTTCCCGGCACTGGGCGATGTCATCGAGGTAGGCAGTGGGCAACGGCGAGTCGACGCCGTAGAGGCCCAGCAGGCGCGTACGCACGGTGGTGGGCCGGTGGGGCTGTTCGACGCAGGTTTCGATGGCCTTGAGCTCGCTGGCGGGAAAGCCCATGCCGGGATCCGGGCGAAAGCGTACCGGATCGTCACCGGGATGCGAGGTGCTGCCCAATGGCGGGCGGTCAGGCGAGGCTTGCTCCAGCAATTGGCAAAAGCGCCACACAGAACTGTGTGATACCCGCGGCTGCAGCACCGCCAGCAGGCGTTGCACCTTCATCCTGGAATCCTCTGGCTGTGATTTTCGCTCCAGCGCAAGCACTTGCCGGTGGGTTGCAGGATGAGCGTGAGCTGGTTGAACAGGTGAATGTCGGCGTACAGGTTAAAGAAACGGTTGAGCATTTCGCCGAACAGGTGGATGTCACCCTCACCGCAAAAACCGTTGGCGTCGAGGGTGATTTCGATGTCCACACCGCGCAGCAGAAAACCCTTTTCAAAACGCTGGGTCAGCGTGTGGCTCACCTCGACGATCGCCTCCAGGCGCCGCCTGTTGAGCTCACTCGCAGTCCACTCATAGAGGGCTAGCGTGCCACGCAGCACCTCGGCGCTATCGAGCATTGGCAGGAAATTGGACCCCAGGTGGCTGAGCACGCGCCAGTGAAAACGATCACGGCTGGGCGGGTAACACGGTAGCGTCGGCGGGCAGAGGTTGCGCACCCTCAAGCCTGCCTTCCCGGCCGCCATGACAGTGTCGAGCAGGCTGCTTTGCAAGGCTTTGCGCGGTAATTGCCCGTGGGTGCCGGTCAGGGTCAACGAAAGGGATTCATTGCTCACCAGCCGGTCTTCGTCGAAGCCCTCCCCCCCCAGCACCAGCCAGGTGTCATGCAAGCCGTTCACGCCCTTTTTCAGCCGCGTATGGAAGTACCGCTCAGGCGCCTCGTCACGCAGCATGCCGCCTTTGTGACGGAAACTGGCAAAGGGTACGTAGTCGTAGCGTTTGCCATCTCGGGTGCCGGTCACGTGGTCCACTGAATAGATTTCGGTATGCCCGTCCTGAAGACGCATCGAGCGCAGCAGGTAGTCTGTCTGCAACGGGTCGAGCGCCAGCGGGTCTGCCTCCAGCACGAACAGGTTGATCACTGGCACGGCATGCAGGCAAAGGTGCTCGTGGCTCACCGTCAGGTCATGAGGCCAGGCCTGCTTGAGCTCCACTTCAAGCTCGAACCAGGGGGCCTCGGCAGGTAACTCCAGGCACTCCAGCCCCCGCAGGGTCACGAACATGAACTTCTCCCGGAAGGTGAAGTACTCCAGCAGCAACTGATAGCCGCTGAACGCGCTGTCGCCCTTGGGCCAGAGACGGTCTTCGTCGGCAAAGCCCTTGGGGGCGAAATACGCGTCCAGTACCTGGGGTGGCTCATCGTCGGGCAAGCGCAGGTACACACCTTGAGCGTTCAAGGTCAGGGCATGGTGCAGGGCAGTCGCCAGGGGCGCATCGCCATTGAGGTACATCACCAGGTTACCCAGGTCCATGTCGCGCCAGGTGGCCGTCGGGCCGCGGGAAAAGCGTATGCGCAGCCGGGAGCGACCATCCGGCGCATGGGCCAGTTGAACACTGTCCAGCGTCAGCGGCCGCAGGGTCATGGCCTGGGTCGTGGTGTAGCGGCATCGGGTGCGCTGGGCACCGATGGGTTGCGACAGCACTTCGAAACCTTGCTCGATTCGTTCGCTGCGGCCGAGCTTCGCGATGTCTGGCGCCAGCTCTACCACCGACAACGACGGAATGGTGCGCAGGTAGTGGGGCCACAGCAAGCTGACCAGACCTTCGGTCAACTCCGGGAGGTCGTCGTCGAGTTTCTCCCGAAGGCGCCCCATCAAGAACGCAAAGCCCTCGAACAGGCGCTCCACGTAAGGGTCATTGGCGCCGGGCTTGTCCAGGTTCAGGTGGGCGGCGCGGTCGGGGTACGCCTGGGCGAATTCCTGGCCAGCCTCGCGCAGGTAGCGCATCTCTGCCTCGAAGTACTGCAGGGTCAAATTGTCCATGCTCAAGGTAAGCGTCCTTTTTTGAAGATCAGCCGCACAACACGGCGGCGCGCACTGGGTCGATGGCCACCAGCGCTGCCAGCAGCGACTCGGTGCGCCGCGCCAGGGCAGGTTTGTCGGCGTCGTTGCGCTGGGCCTTGTGGCGCAGCAGCTTGAGCAACCGCGCCTTGACCTCGAAGTCGAGTTCCGGCTCCCAGTCATCCAGGCCATGGCGCTGCCCTGCGGCGTCCAGTTCGCCCAGCAGGTGCAGCGCCAGGTCAGCCTTGCCGAATTGCTCGGCCACACGAGCCATCAGCAGGCGCAGCTGCCAATGCTGATAGCCGCTGCGCACACCAGGACGCTCGTTCAGCCAGGCCAATGCGGCTTCCACCCCGTGGCTTTCAGCCTGGGCCAGGGCTTCGTTCTCCAGCTCGAAGACCCCATCCTCGCCCGGTGGCCCCGCAGGCCGAGCCGTGGGCAACCACTGTGCGGGGTGATTGCCGCTGACTAGCTGGGTAATCCAGTCACGCGTGGTTTCATCGGCAAAGGCACTGCCGTCATTCCAGTACAGGCTTTCCAGCCCTGGCAGGCGCTCCAGCAACATCCCCAGGTCACGTTTGACGATGCCTGCCCAGCCGTCCTGAGGCGCTGGTTGCTGGCCGAGCGCCTGGCACAGGTACCACTGCAGGTCCAGCCAGAAATGGTTGACCCCCTCGGCAAAGACCCGCTCCACCTGGTCGAGCAATTCGCCCCAACGTTGTTGCAGGTACAGGCGTTTGAGCTGGGCCCGATATTCGCCGCGTGGTGCTGCCAGGCGGGTATTGCCGCTGGCGTCCTGAGGGGGTACCTGATGCACGGTGTCCCAACGCAGGCTTTTCATCAGCCGGTGGGCCGCCAGCCAGCCCTGCGGCTGGTCGCGCAGGTACGAGGCCAGCGCCTTGCCATTGTCGAGCAGGTCTCGCCCGGACGTGATGGTGGCCACGGGCGCCGCGACACCGCTTGGCTCAAAGCTGGCGCTGTGCTGCGGCACTACCGCATCGACACCGCCAGACTGCGCCAGCCGCGCCGACAGCGCCGCGTACAGGGTGCCCAGCTCAGGACGATGTTCCGGTGGCCATGCCTGCAGGCCGTGGTCCAACCAGGCCAGCGCGGCCACGGTACGTTCCGCCTCCGTGCGCACCACCTCGGGGAACAACGACAAGCTTCCCAACACCTTGTCACCTGCCAGCCACTCCAGTGCCATCCGCCGGCTATTGGCGCGCTCCGGTAGTACGTGGGCGCCGAAGCACTCCACCAAAGCCGCCAACAGGCTCAAACCATCGGCGAACCCGGCTTCGCCATCGTGCTGCAAGCGTGCCCACAGGTAATAGGTAGCGACGCGCAGGTCTTTGCAGCTATGTACCAGCAGTTTCTGCCCCACCCGCGCGACCAGCTCGGTATCGGCCCCCGAGAGCTTGTTCACTTCTTCGCGCAAGCGCTGGAAGTCGTCGTCATACCCCGGGTCTTTTCCTGCCGGGGCCTGCGCGCTGATGGGTAGCAACCAATCTGACCAGCGCGCCGCCTGCTCGCGCCCCAGCGCCACCGCGTCACGGTCGCCCAGGCAGGTTGTCAGCAACATATTCAGGCTCATTCGGTTACCTCATTCATCGCGTAGGCGTGGCCCGTTCACCTTCGGCCAGAAATATCCGCGATGGCAGCTTGAAATCCCGCAGGCTCAACAGCGCCAGCGGCCCCTTGCCCAGTTCGGTGCGCAGGTGCCAGGTCAGCGGCAAGCTGTCCGGCGCCTTCAGCACGATGCGAAAGTGTGTGTCGCTGTCGTCCAGCGCCGTGACCTGCGCCTCTTCCAGCAGCCGGATCAACCCCCAGGTACCGGGGTAGTCGCCAAACAGCCGTTCACCGGTGTGCACGCTGGTCCAGCTCAGGCTAGCGCCCGGGTGGTCACTGCGCCCCGGCCAGTTGAAACGCTGCCAGTATTCTTTCTGGTTGAAGTAATGCTGACGCTCGCCATTGAGGATGAAGGTGGTCTGCACCACGTCGCGCACCGGCTTGGCCTGCAGCTCGAACCCCAGCCCCATGCCGCCGTCGGTGTACAGCACGTCGGCCAGGTGGCTGAGCTGGTTCACCGCCGCCAGAAACGCCGGGTTCACCCGCAGCCCTTGGGCGTGACGCGGGTCGGCGACCCAGCGCTGGCCTTCCTTGCGCAGCACGCCGCCCAGTTGCTGGTGCAGAAACTGCTCGATGCGCCCGGTGTCGGTGCGGATCATCTGCCCCAGCATCGGCAGGGAGATGTCGCTGCCAGTGGCGACGAAGGGGTAGCGGCCGGTGAAGGCGCTGTTCCAGTGCTCGACGATGCCCCGCTGCCACTGGCGGTTGAGACCGGCGGCCGAGGGCTGCAGTACCTGTTCCCAGGCTTGCTGCACCGGTTGCACGAACAGGCTGCGGCCCAGGCCACCCCACTGGGCACCGAGGCCGGCGGCGATCAGGTTGCCGTAGTCGCGGGTGTCGGTGAGGTCGACGCGGTGGCCCTGGAACACCGATTGCGCCAGGGCCTGAGTCATGGCCTGGGGGTCGGGGGCGGTGAGCAGTTGTTGCAGCGTCAGGCGCACGCGGGTGATGCGCGTCAGGTAGGCGTGCAGGCCGGGTTGGCTGTCGCCCTGGATCAGCAGCTGTGCAAGCGGGCCGAAGGTGTCGTCCATTGGCGCGGGCTGATCGAGCGCCGGCAGCGGCGGCTTGCCGAGCATCTGCGGCGCCGACTTCATCAGCGAATCCGCCAGCGCCGGCCCCTGGCCCCCGGCCTGGCCCTGATAGGCCACGGTGTTGAGCAGCGCCACCAGCGGTGACTGGCGCACGTCGCTCATCAATGTCAGCTGGTCGATGACGTCGGGCAGGCTGTCGGCCTGCCGCCAGCGCAGGCCATTGAGAAAGCCCAGCCAGGCGTTGCCGAAGTCACGAAAATAGCGCTCGCCGAGGCGGACCTTGAGGGCCTGCGGTGATAGCGCGCCGGCCACGCTGCCTGGCTGGTCGCTGAGCACCCAGTCGATCTGTCCGCGGCGCGCCTCGGCGATCTCGTCGATGGCAGCGCGCACCTGCCCTTCCCACGCCTGGCGAGTGAACACGCCGAGCACGGCATCGTGGCTGCTGAACAGGGCAGCGGCGTGAGTGTCACCGACCATTTGCGCCAGGTGCAGGGCCGGGTAGTGCTGGCCCACGCGTGCCAGCACCTGCTGGTACAGGTTGGCTTCGCCATTGCGCTGGCCGAGTTCGGCCAGCAGTACCTGGCGAGCCTGGGCGATCAGCGCCGGGTCAGCCTGGATGCGCCACTGCGGGTGCGCGGGCAACTGCTCGGCGTAGAAGCGCCACAGCACCGGCATCGCCGGTACCCGGGCTTCGAGTTCACGGGCCAGAAACGCAGGGTCGGTCTTTTCCGGGTTCGCGAGCATCAGGTAGGCCTTGAGCGGGGCGTAGGCTGCGCGTGCCAGGCGCGCGCGGTCTTGGCTGCCTGGAGGGGCCGCCACCAGGGCCTGCAGTGTCTGCTCCAGGCTGGCCGCCGCCACGTCGCGCATCAGCAAGGCGCTGGTCTGCTCGTAACGGGGCCACAGCCAATCGATCAACGCCTGGTTCTGGCTCAGGCCGAAGCGCAGGTACCAGGGTTCGCCGTGTTCGCGGCGGTATTCCAGGCGGTCCAGTTCATAGGTCAGGGTGGTGAGTGCCTTCACACTGGACAGCGGCTGCTGGGCCAGGTGCGCGACTTCGGCCACCAGCGCGCGGTTGCCGATGAAAGACAGCAGCAGGCCGACCGCCCATACCCCCAGCGTGGCCAGCAAGGCCACGGACAGCACTCGCGCCGGGTACCCACCCAGGCGCCGCCCGCGTGCATCCCGATCCCCCAGCACCGCGCCCCAGGCGCCGTCCAGTTGCAACAGGTGGTCGGCGCCCTGCACCGGGCCGTCCTGACGCGCCAGGCTGAACTGCACGCCGCGCAACGGCGTGCCCCGGGCGAACTCGGCCAGCAGCGGCGCCAGGGCCTGGGCCCAATGGGTGATGCCGGTGGCACCCAGGTCCCGGCTCAGGCGCAGAGGAAAAAACCGCGCGATGCCGCTGCCCTGCATCTGGGTAAAGCCGTGCACCCGAAGCGGCTCGACCAGGGACTGCAAGGCAGCGGTCAGGTCTGCGGTGGAGGCATTGGGTGGCAGCAGGCAACCGACCGGTTGCGCGGGGTCGTCCGGCGAGGGGAAACGGTAGTGGCACACCTGCCACAGGTACAACGGCGCCTCCCAGCCCAGGGCACGGGACAGGTCGCGCAGGTAGCGGGCGCCGGAGCTCATGGCTTTGACGTTGGCGCTTTGGGGTTCGGTGAGGGCCCAGATGATGGCGTCGATGGGGCGCCGGGCACGGACGTGCTTCAGCCATTTGGCTTGATCTCCGGGCGGGGTGTCGGCGAGGTTGCCACCCCAGAGCAGCAAGGTGGCATTGCCTTCCAGCCAGTGGTGCTCGGTGAGGCCGGGGGCGATGGCTTCGACTTGGGCGGGGTCGCCGACCAGGAGCAGGAAGCGGACTTTGCGGCGCCAGAACAGGCCGTAGTGCAGGCGCAGGTGGTGGCGCAAGTTCCCAACGCGTGTTGAATCAACTGTTTCAGATGGAGGCGGTAACGACGGTTGATGTGGGCGCCTCACCAGCGTGCCAATTCCCCGCTGCATGATGTGCCAGACGACCACTGCCATGCTGAACAACAGCGCCCAGCATGCCACCGCCTTGAGTACAAGATCCGTCAAAACGGCTTGGCTAAATATCTGGGCGGCCGCCCAAAACCACCAAGCCGCGGCACCAACGCTGACCAATATAGCGATCACCAGCGCCATCAACAGTACAGTAGGCCAAACACCGATTTTCGGGGTTTCAAGTAGTTGAGTCATGAGCTTCCACAATTCCCAGGGCCAGAGTGTGATGAGGGTCATTGGCTAACCACGCGCATGGTTCGCCGTGCATCTCGGCGCGCCAGGCAGCGAGTGTTTGGACAACCATGCCTCCGAGCGCGGGCAATGCACCAAAACGCCGTTCTTGCGGATATCGCTCACTGCTCCAGCCCATATTCCCCATATCGAATATTGCCGACGCAGATGTGGCGAGGCATGCCGGTACCGCGCCCTCTATTTCGGCCTGCTGCAATGCACGCCGGGCTGCTGCATCGAGAGCATCAGTGCCGGCGCGGGCCCACTCACCTCGAAAAAATCGAATGCGGCCTTCGGAGGCCAATACCCACAGTACTGCTGCTTCGCCAGCCGGGAGAGCCGCGCCTGGTACCGGCATGGCCGACTCACACCCAGCGCAGAGAATGCGAGTGTCAGCAGGCGCGTTTTGAATTTTGTCGATGACTGAATCAAGCGTGCCAATACCGTTCCAGACCACGGGTAAAGGGGGTAGCTTGACGTGCGGACAACTGGTCGACATCTGTTCGGAGAAGGCTTGCCAAGTCTCGGCGGACCCGTGCCAATAACAATCTTGAATGGTTAAGCTGGCAGAATCCGGCGTCTGCTTTTGCCACTGCACGGCAAGCAATCTCGCCAACTGCGATTCGCGACCAGCGGCATCAGGACCAAACACTTGAGGTAGGCGCAGGACTTCGCCCCCACCGAGTTGCCCTGCCACCGGCATAGGGTGATGGGAACCGAAAAACCGACTTCGGTGCGCGGGCTCACTGCATTGCGGCCCGAGCAAAACGCTCTCCAGCAGCGCTACCTGTTGCCGATGTTGCGTCCACCAGGCCCGCTCAATGTGCTGGGCGGTTTGGGCATAAACCGAGGCGTTATGGCGATTCAGCCGATAACGCAACACGCGCAGTAAAAAAGCCGATCCCCACACCCCTGCCACCATCAGCACTACAGGGCTCACCAAGTCCTGTTGTAGGAAGGAGCGCAGCACCCTGCTGCTAACACCGGCCAGGGCCAGCAGGGCAAATCCACTGGCCAACCATCTGGAGTAGGCAGGCGGCGGCGCTAGCGGGTAGGCGCCGAACTCCGGTGCCGATTTCATGAAGCCACCAAAGAGTCAGGCATCGAACTAACAAGCGTGCAACCGCACGCACACGCATGCCCCTCCAGCGCCACCGGCTTGCTATCGAACGTCATCAGGTCACTGCCTTCGGCGATATGGTTCAACCCATGCCGCGCGCATTGCACCGCATCGCCTTGACAGGCGATGGGCTTGTCCTCTGATACATAGCGCCCCCGCAGCACTTTGCCGCCGTACTCTCGCAATGCGTCGCCTTGGCGAATGAAAGGCCTCACGTGCGGCCCCCCTTCGAATGAACCTGATCGGGTGCCGGGCGTGACTGAGGTTCCCGCATTGAACCGAGGCTAAAGCAGAACCCTGATCTTGGATGCACTTGTGCGTCCCGCTTCGCGGTAGGCCGAATCGAGTCAAGCCAAGCCATCAGTCACCTCCTTGGCTGCTGCATGGTAAGCCTCCCAGCGATTTTTTATGGCCTGCTGCGCTTGAGCGATGTGCTCCGGCTCCATGCCCTTTTCCATGCCCGCCACGCACGTGGCATCACTCTCGGTATGCATTGCCACCTCCCGGCGGCTGGCTTCACCGAAGAAAACCATGCGTTCACGGAAATAGCTGCCCAGCGGCTCGCGCCCCAATGAGTAAAGAAACCACGCGCGGGAGTCGTGCACCTGATCATCGAACAGGGAACGCAGCAAACCCTCCGCCAGCGTTGCGTTGCGCAGCTCATCGACGAAGCCACGGGTATTTTCATCAAGATGGCTGCGATAACCGGACAGTGGCGGAAAAAGTCGGCGGACCTTGGCCTGGGCATCTGCCTTCATTTGTTGCCCTTCCAGGCGGGCATCAGCAGTAATGACACGCATGACGAACGCTGGGGCACTCTTGGCAGGAACCAGCGGGTGCAACGATGACACCAAACGTTTCGGATCGCGGTAGGCTACAGCGAACTCTTGAGCGGCTTCGCGTAGCTGAGTTTTTGCAATGTCAGGATCGAAGTCCGCGATACCGGGCTCAAGCGGAATTCTGGGCCAGTAGCTGTCGCGCTCCAATGCCAGTTGCTCTTTGCGCCTTTTCTCTATCCTTGATTGCTGGTCATTGCGGTTTTGCTCCGCCCGCTTCCGCTCCATAGGGTCGGTATGGGTATCGGTGGACTGTCTGTAGAAAGGGCTATCGTGCAGGCTGGCGAAAGCGTAGCGATCGATGCGCCAGGCGGTGAGCCACCCCATTTGGGAACGGAGGGCGTGTTCTAGGATTGTTTCTGCGGGTATTGGGCGGTACTGAGTAGATTGTTCACCGGACGAGAGTTGCGGACCAGGCAAATTTAACGTCAATTTTCGCCAAGCATTTAAGCGCGTTATGAGTTCTGGCGAGATAGAGAATTGTCCGGCTATATCGGGATCCATTATTCTCCATCTATCAAAGTAAATTCCAACTGGCACTGCGTTTTCCGGCACTTTGAACGGTGCGCCAAACGTAAATGCGTCTGCGTATAGATCATGCAAAACGACCTGTGACAGTAGTGAGCGATCATCTCTACCTACCGCCTTTCCTTGATCTCCAGGCGGATATCCTCCCCCAATATCAGAATGCACTCCCGGATAGATCACCTCGTGGCAGTTGGCTGGATACAAGCCACCTTGGCGTCGGACTGACTCCAGCGGGAAACACAAGCGCTGTTCATGGCTAGCTACCACGTGCAGACAACGCTTGACCAGTCCACTGCTAGGCAGCTCTTGGTTACCATCAGCCCATCCCATATGACCGCTGGCACCTGGCAACAGATCAGCTATGCCTACAGATGCCACGGTATCCAGCACGCCCAAGTACTCGACACTGACAGGAAGTTCAAGGTCGCCCACCTTGAAAAGCGACCTACCTCGCAACAACTCATTCAGCCAGCTGACAAAGGCCCGTGCTGCGGCAGCCCCCCGGGAAAACCCATACACATACAACTTGATACCCAATAATTTCGACTGGCCAGGCTGTGGTTGTACCAGCGCACTGCGCAGTGGCTTTTCAAGAGCCCTGATTTGCCTGGCGAACTGGCTAGCACGGTTGGTACGTCCCGTAGCCGCGCCCATGCCGACCCAAGTCCCCATGGCCTTGACCGCGACTCGTAGCGCCTCGTTATCCAACCGTGGCTGGCCGAGGGTGCGTCGCAATGCATCGATGATCATCAGCAATGCCCAGTTGATCCGCTCTTCACCCAGCCTGCCACCCGCCAGGCCCAGCGTGGTGTAGTCAAGGTCACCTACTTCGACGAAGGGTGTGCCTACCCCCGGCATGTAGTACTTGAAATACTGTCCATACCCCGTGCCTTCTGCATCGGTCAAATCCTCGGCCCGCTGTCCAAGGTGGCCAGTACCGCCTGCAATACCCTCGCCGATGGTGGCACGGAATAGCCGCGCTATATTCGTGGGGTGCGGGGTAGTGGCTGTTATCAGGTCGTTATTGAGATTGTTGCCGGTACCGTCGAAGAAAAGGCTGATGTGCAGGGTTTTGCAGCAGGGAGGAGTCACGCGATAGCCTGCGGCTAGACACAGGGCGTCGTGATAGCCCTGCTCCAGTTCGCACTGGCGCAGGATATTCTCCTGCACCTGGTTGACGCTCTGCGGCAGACGCCCTTCAACTGGGAACGCTGGCGGATACCAGACAGGTGCATGTTTCATTTCGGGCATACCTCCGGCGCCTGCGGGAGCAATGGCGTCTTGATCGGATATTCGGGGCTGCGAAAGGCAAAACAGGAAGTGGTGACCTGTATTTCATCGCAAGGCAAAAAATGGACGGTGATGCCGCATACTTTTTGATCGGTGTAATCGGGAACCAACACCTGCCGGGAATGTTTGCGTCTCTGCGCCTCCAATTTATCAAGCCATTCGTCATATTTTGCTTCGTCTGCAAAACCTGGGAACTCCTTAGATAAACTGCTTCCCGCCCCCGCCCCCGTCTGCCAATCTACCTCCACTGTCATCCCCGGCTGCCAATGTTCTGGTACGACGTAGCAGCATCCACCTCCACCACCTTGGAAGGGTCCAATCACATCAATCCCCGAACGCCCATTGACGCTGAACTGGCTGATGGACAAATCAGTGTGGTTGATCCCATGGATGGCACTGGCTTCGGCATCCAGACTGACGACCACCGTTAGTAGTGCGAACCAACTGCCTCGCATTACGTTGCCTGCTGGTGCCGGACGGAACAGAGTCGTTACAACTGAAGATCGTCCGGACATGCCCAACCAATGCATCGAACGGTTGATGAGCAGCTTCCATGTTGGAACGGGAGAGCAGTTCAGAACGGGCATATCCGTTCCTCCGACAAGCATGTCGGACTGCGCTGTTTGGCAAAGCCTGCTCGAGATCATGCGCTGCCCGCCCTGTCAAAGAGGTAGGCAGTCCGCTCAGTAGCAAGCAGCAAGCCTGCCTGACAAGCTTCCAGCAACACGCCGTAGCAAGCCTGAAAGCGCTGCTCAGGGCTGTTGCCACCAAACAACGCCTCCTCTGCAGTGGCGATTGCAAGAGTGGCTTCACTACAGCAACTCAACACCTGAATCTGGTCGTCGCTCAGCAATAACGGCAGCGACCGCACGCCATCTAGAGGTAAACCCCCAACACCCGGCAAGCACTGAGCCTTGCCATCGCGATCCTGCCAACTCCAGAACACGGCGGGCAGCAAGAGCGGCGCTTGTTGGTCCGCCGTGAGGACGTGACTGAACAACAACGGAAAAACCCTAGGATCATAAAATCTCAGCAATCCGGTGCGACGGCCATGGCGTGCCTCCAGGCACTGGCCAAGGTGTTCGGCCAAGGCGTGGAAAGGCCATAATGATGCCAGCACCAGTAACTGGTCCTGTCCCTGCAGCTCATGCATCAGCCCTACTAGCCACTGGCGTTGCAGCGGTTGAGAGAAGTCGACACGGACCATCAGCGGCGCTACCTCTACAGCGCCCTCTTCCGGTAAACCGTCGAACAGCGACTGCCAAGGCAGCGGAGGTTCCACGGTGAGCACACTGGGCAGCATGGGCTCGTCGTGGCCGGCTTGGTCGATGATGATGTCCAGGTACGTGGTGGAGACTTGTGTGCAGCCGTACTCCAACAGTTCCAGCCAGTCTTTCACTTGAGCGTGGGTCATGATTGCTCCCCCCTGAACGTCAAAGCCTGCGCGGCGGCGCGCGCCCGTTTGAGGCACTCCCTGCACACGGAACCTGGCAACTCTGGTAATGGAAATGCTTCGCTATCGGGGCCATTGAAGCGGTGCTGTCCCCTGATACTGATGAGGCCGGGGCCGTGAATCTGAATTTCGCCTTGCGGGGTAATCCGAATGAAGGCCCCGCCGCAGCCCAACGTGATTCCATTCTTGGCCGTCAGTTGCAAATGGCCCTGCACTGACTGAACGGTGATGTCCTGCTGGGCAATCAGGTTGAGCACATCATCATGGGACTCGATTTCCAGGGGCCCCTTGCCGGAAACCAGACGCACCCCTTCCTGCTGCGCCAGCAAGGAAATCCCTTGGTTAGCGTGCGCGGATAATCGTTGTGCCGCTGCCAAGTGGATATCGTCATCCGTTTGTACGTGCAGTGCATCGCCACTTTTGAGCAACAGACCTGCCGGGGTGACGGCAGCAATGCCCTTAGGCGCACTGAGCAGAATGGCCGGCTCCTGAAAATCCTTTATATCGCCTTGCAGCTTCTCCAGACCACGGCTGGCAGGCTCACGGCTGTTGTGGGTATCTGCGATCGCCTGCCACTGGTTCAATTGCGCCAATGCTCCATCGACCAAAGCGTTTGCCGGCTCCATGGCCAACACATCACCACTGGCCTTGGCCTGCGCATCCGCACTGATGAACACCCCCTTCCCCGCCCGAATCGCCCCCCAGTGATCCGTGCGCAGTTCAAACCCCTCCCCTCGCTTGCGCTTCTGCGCATCCACCAGGTGCCCCAGGTTCAGTTGG